>ERZ772924.48-NODE-48-length-50821-cov-7.168262_pt1 | contig 50821 bp, 76 predicted proteins | sample MGYA00512116_ERZ772924 | MGnify/ENA primary metagenome ERZ772924 (study PRJEB29015, sample SAMEA2737920) | human oral metagenome | biome: human oral; feature: human-associated habitat; material: dental | place: China | collected 2134 ...
GACAGCATCACCGTCACCAAACTGGACGGCACCGCCAAAGGCGGCATCCTCTTTGCCATCAGCGCAAAACTGGGCATCCCCATCCGCTACATCGGCGTTGGCGAGCAGCCCGAAGACTTACGACCCTTTAATGCACAAGAATTTGTGCAGGCGCTACTATATGCAGAATAAAACATAAACCACCAAACAAACAGAAATTCAAAACACAAACGGAGATCAAATGACAGCTAACGCACTGGTTTTAACAAACAAAAACTGGCTTACCCCAAGCACCGACATCGACCAATACATCGCCAAAGTCCGCCAAATCCCGGCGCTGGATGCCGAAGAAGAACGCAAACTCGCCATCGCCCTGCAAGAAACCAACGACATCAACGCCGCGCAAACCCTCATCGTGCACCACCTCAAATTTGTCGTTCACATCGCACGCGGCTTCACCGGCTATGGTCTGCCGCTCGGCGATCTCATCCAGGAAGGCAACGTCGGCCTGATGAAAGCCGTCAAACGCTTCGAGCCGCAACGCGGCGTCCGCCTCGTCTCCTTCGCCGTTCACTGGATTAAAAGCGAAATCCACGAATACATCATCCGCAACTGGCGCATGGTCAAAATCGCCACGACCAAGGCGCAGCGCAAACTCTTCTTCAACCTGCGCAGCATGAAAAAAAGCCTGAACTGGCTGAACGAAAGCGAGGCCAAAGTCATTGCCGACGAACTCAACGTCAGCACCAAAGACGTCTTTGAGATGGAAAGCCGCATCCACGGTCAGGACATCGCCTTTGAACTGAATGACGACGACGAAGACAACGACTACTTCAGTCCGTCGCAATGGCTGGCCGATGACAGCATTGACCCGGCAGAGCACACCGAACACGCCGAACACGAAAACCTGATGCAGCGCAAACTGGCGGAAGGCCTGCAAGCGCTGGATCCGCGCAGCCGTGCCATCGTCCAGGCGCGCTGGCTCAACGAAGACAACAAGGCGACCCTGCAAACGCTCGCCAGCGAATACAACGTCTCGGCCGAGCGCATCCGCCAAATCGAACAACAGGCGATGCACCAGTTGCGGGCGCATATCGAAGCCTGACAACCCAGCGAAACCGGATGCCCGCATCCGGTTTTTGCTTGAAACGCAAGGAAAAAAAGCACAGCGCCAATTGCGCCCACCCACAATCCCCTTATAATACCGCCATGCAAACAACAAATTCAGGAGACCCCGTAGTGAGTGCCCAAATCAAAAAAGCCGGACTGAAAGTCACCGGCCCGCGCATGAAAATCCTCGAAATCATGGAACGCGAAACCACCGACAACGACCGCCACCTCAGCGCGGAAGACGTCTACAAAATCCTGCTCAAGGCAGACGAAGACATCGGCCTTGCCACCGTCTACCGCGTGCTGACCCAGTTTGAACAGGCCGGCATCCTCAAACGCCACAACTTTGAAGGCAACCACAGCGTCTTTGAAATCGACAACGGCGACCATCACAACCACCTCATCTGCGTCAAAACCGGCAAAGTGGTGGAATTTTACGACCCGGCGATCGCCAAACGCCTGAAAGAAGTCGCGCGCGAATACGGCTACGAACTGGAAGACCACAGCCTCGTCCTCTACGGCGTGTACGACGAAGCGCTCGCCAAATCCGTCGGCAAAGCTTGAATTTATTGGAATCAAAAAAAACCGGATGCCATCGCATCCGGTTTTTCTTTTGTCCGCTTCTGTCACGGCGCAGCTAACAGTGATTTACTGCGGTTTCAATAATGAGGCTGTTGCCTGCTGTTTGCGCTCGGCACGCAGGCGGGCGCGGGTGGCGCGGAAATAGGCGCGACGGCGGCGGCGGCGCCAAATGTAATAGACGATGATGCCCGCGACGATGATAAACAGTGCGATGGTCGCGTACTTGAATTCGTGCATTTTTTTCAGCATCCATTCGTGATTTTCCGCGCCGTAAAAGCCGATATAGACGAAGACGGGAACGGAAACCAGCGCGGCGAGGCCGTCCATCAGGGTGAAGTGCCAAAAACTGATGCGGCGGGTGATGCCGGTCATGACGTAGATAGGGGCACGCAGGCCGGGGAGGAAACGGGCGACGAAGATGACGCGGCTGCCATAGCGGTGAAAGAGGGTTTCGGTCTGAATCATCCGCTCCGGGGTCAGGATTTTGGAAAACCAGCGCGACTGGCGCAGGCGCGGTCCGAATTTCCAGCCGATGAGGTACATCATCCAGTCGCCGCAGAGGATGCCGAAGTAGGCAACGATCAGCATGATATGGACGTTTTTGTCGCCCAGTTCGGAGATGACGCCGGCGGTGACGAGGGTAATGTCTTCCGGCAGCGGCAGTCCCATGCCGCAGAGAACGAGGGCGCCGAAGACGGCGTAATAGCCGTAATCGAGGAAAAAGGCTTGCAGAAACGAAAGGGTCATGACGAAGTATGCAGACAGGGGAATTAAAGGGCGCGCATGATACCAAAACGCTAAACTTTTTGCTGTTTTGGCGGTTATTTACGCAATTTCAAGGGTGAGCGACCGCCGCCAGTGCGCGGTCAAAAATATCGATGCCCGCACCGGGCGCGCGTGCTTCTTCGCTCAGAATGCGGCGGTAGTGTTTGGCACCGCGCACGCCGGGGAACAGACCGAGCAGGTGGCGGGTGTAATGGCTGAGCGGTTCGCCCCGTGCGAGACGCGCGGCGATGAGCGTGCGGATTTGTGGCAGCACGGCGCTGAGCGTTTGCGCGGGCGCGCCGTAAAGCGTGTCGGCGGCGAGCAGCAACTCCGGGTTCTGATAGGCGACGCGGCCGAGCATGACGCCATCGACGTGTTGCAGATGGGCGCGGCATTGCGCAAGGTCGGTAATGCCGCCGTTAACAATGACGGTGAGCGCGGGGAAGCGGCGTTTCACTTCGTAAACCAGCGGGTAATTGAGCGGCGGCACATCACGGTTCGCCTTCGGGCTCAGCCCCTGCAACCACGCCTTGCGCGCGTGAATGATGAAAACGCGACAGGGACTGCGGCTGGCGACGGTTTCAACAAAATGCAGCACGTCGCGCTCGTCCTGTTCATCAATGGCGAGGCGGTGTTTGACGGTGACGGGCACAGCGCCCGCCGCCTGCTGCATCGCGCTCAAGCATTCGGCAACCAGCGGCGCGTCATCCATCAGGCAGGCGCCGATGCGGTTGTTCTGCACGCGGTCGCTGGGGCAGCCGACATTGAGGTTGATTTCCTGATAGCCGTAGGGCAGGGCGATTTCGCAGGCGCGCGCCAAGGCTTCCGGTTCGCCGCCGCCCAGTTGCAGGGCGCAGGGCGCGTCTGCCTGATGCTGCAAATGGCGCGCGGCATCGCCGTAAATCAGCGCGCCAGTAGTGACCATTTCCGTGTAAAGAAAGGCGTGGCGGGTAAAAAGGCGGTGCAGCGCGCGACATTCCGGGGTCGTCCAATCGAGCATCGGTGCCACGCAAAACCGGTGCGGCTCTGGCGTTTCAATGAGTTGCATAATTTCTTTTTTGTTTTAATAGGGTAGGGCGTTTTCCTTCTTGTCGTTTGGGCGCGTTTAGTCGTGTTTGCTTGCGTTTTGGCGCTTATTTGTTACACCATATTTACGCCACAATTTTATTGGAGGGATGGCGTAAATGGGGACTATCACAACACGGAAAACGAAGGCGGGGAAAATACGCTATCGCGCAGAGATTCGCAAAAATATTACTGGCTCCCCGCCGTTCTCGGAGAGCAAGACGTTCTCGAAGCAGTCGGTGGCGGAAGCATGGTTGCGCAAGCGCGAGGCGGAGATTGACGAGAACCCGGACATCATGAAAGGGCGCAAGTCGGTGTTGGTGCTTGGTGAAGCCATTGACCGCTTTTTGCTGGAGTCCGGGGAGCAGTATGCGCGCACGGTGCGGATGACGTTATTGACGCTGAAGAAGATGCCGATTGCGGCGCTGGATATTACCAAGATGGGGCGTAGTGATTTCGCTGATTTTGCTACCGCACGCCGCGCGGGCTGCGCGGGTTATGCGCCGGTTTCTGGCGCAACGGTGTTGCAGGATTTGCGCATGGTGCGGGTCGTATTGAACCGGGCGGAATTGTTGTGGGGTTATCCGGCGTCGTTGCATGAGTTTGACCGGGCGCTGGAGGGGTTGATGAAATCCCGCGTCGTCCACTCTTCAAGGCAGCGCGACGTCTTGCCGTCAGCAGATGATTTGCGTCGTTTGACACTGTATTTTTATCGGGATTGGCTGGCTGGAAATACCATCATGCCTATGCACTTGATTATGTGGCTGGCCATTTATACGGCACGCCGGGAGGCGGAGTTGACTTGTTTGGATTTGCGCGACTTCGATCGTGATTCGTTGGCGTGGACAGCGCGCGATTTGAAGTCGCCGTATGGTTCCGAAGGTAATCACAAGGCTTTTGTCGTTTTGCCGCAGGTACTTCCTTTAGTGGATTTGTTGTTGTCGCCGCTGTATCGCGGCAGAATGCCAGGCGATGAGAATTTGTTGTTGCCGCTCAATCCCCGTTCTATCGCCAATCGTTTCCGCAAGGGGAGGCGGGCTTTGGGCATTAGCGAGGATATTTGTTTTCACTCGCTCCGCCATGAGGGGCTTACCCGCCTTGCGGAAGACGGCTGGTCGATTCCGCAGATGCAGACGGTTTCTTTGCATGGCAGTTGGTCAAGTCTGCAACGTTATGCCAACCACCGGCGCAAGCGCGACCGAGTGGATTGGGCAGATATTGAGTTGTCATGAATGCAGGTTCGTGAAGTCTTTTTGCGCTTCTTTGTGCTGCGCGTCTATCCATCCTGCCAGCGCGCTGATGTGGACGAAGTACGGCGATTTGCGCGAGTTGTCTATTTTGAAGACCGGGAAAGGTAATTCGTGGTTGGCCGCCTTGCGCATGAGTTGCGCGGTGGTGAGGTGTGGGAAGTAATCGGCTCCAATCGCTGTTAGTGGGGGTGCAGGTGTCTGGTATTTGATGAGCAGGGCGCTGGTGGTGTCTATCATGATTTTCCTCCCAATAATGCCTGCGCGTGCGCAAGCGCGTTTTCTCTTGTGCAATGTACCAGTCCTTTTTTCAGCAGGGCGAGGTCGCCTTTGCTCCCTATCCATACGCTTGATTGGGTGTGTACGTCGCTGCCGATGACCACCGGATAGTAGTACACGGTATTATCGGGTAGCCCGCTTCTTTCTGGCGCGGGGTAGTGGATAATGCGGCGGATGGTTTTACGCATGGTTTTTCCCCGTGAGGTGTTCGATTATTGCGGTATTGATGACGGCCTGATGGCTTTCCGCGTCGTGTATCCATTGTTTCATGCCAACCATCCTGCTGTTGATGCGCATATTTGCCCCGCGCGGGACAAGTGCCAAGTTTTCCACGGCGCAGTTTGTCTTGTCGCCATCGAGGAAGCGCAGGCAATAGCCCGCAGGGATTTTGCCGTGCTGTTTTTCCCATTCCACGTTATGCAATGGCCGCCATTGGTTTTGGGCAATTTTGACTATTTGGTAGCCGTCCTTGTCCATACGGATGCTACCGACGGGTCTTTCTTTCCAGCATTTGTTTCCTTTCCGGAATGCAGAAGCTGGCGGCGGTGCGCTGCCGTCCTTCGGCGTGTGTCCCGGCCCGTATCTGCCTTTTCTCCCCGTCAGGATGCCGTTGCGTTTGCAGTAGGTGTTGATTGATGAAACGCTGTGGTTTGTGCCGAAGTGCGCGTTGAAGCGCTCGGTCAGCTCTTTGCGCGGCAGGGTGCGGTGCTGGCAGCAATAGATGTAGTGTTCGGCCCTGAATTTCATTTGTCCTCCAGCAGCGGGATTTTGTCATTGCGGTCAATATTCGCCGCGCGGACGTACAGGTCGCCGATGGCGATGCTTTCGCGTGCCAGCGCAGCCACCGCCGCGCCGCGCACGCATTCGCGCTTCAGTTCTTCCTCGCCCAGATCGGGGTTCATCAGCCGCTCTATCTGGTCATGCGGGTGGCCGTTCAGCGCTTTCAGGGAGTAGTCTTTCATGGTTTTGGTTTCCTGTAGTTTGCTCTGGTATTGCGCCAGCCAGTAGCGGGCGCGTTCGATGATTTGTTGTTCTTTGTCCGCATCGCGTTCCACTTCGTTGCCGACGAGGATGCGCTCTGTTTCCGGGATGTGGCTCACCCGGTGCGGTGCGGGGTCTTCGTCGCCGATGAGTTCGGGCGGGGTGTCAATGAGGACGGTGACGGTGCAGGCGTTGGGCTTGTCGTAGAGCATCATGTAGCCGCGCAGTTGCCATTCGTAGCGCCGCGTCCTGAAGGTGTCCGCCGACCAGCAGGTTTTGAGGTCGATGATGGTGTCGCCGTCGATGACGTCGCATCTGCCAATGAGCCAGTCGTTATGCCTGCTTTCCGTGCAAAGGGTGAGGTTTTTGCCCGTCACGCGGTTGTAGAGGTCAAGGCTCGCCCGCTCCAGCAGGATGCCTTTCTGGATGGCAGGCGTTCTCAGGTTGCGGCGGCGGGCGTGGATGCGGAAGTAGCGGGCGACTTGCGCGCGGATGTAGTCTTCGCCGCGCCGCGTCTGCCCCATCATGTCATTGAGCAGGGCGACGGGGAGGTGCATCGGGGTCTCCGTGCAGGGGGCAATCGCTGGTTATCCAATAGCCGTGCTTTTCGCCGTCGCCCATGATTCCACGGCCGTGGGCGTTATCCAGCACGGGGCAGGTGCAGCCTTGTTTGATTGCAGCGTCGCTTCCGGGGTTGGGTGTGGTCATGGTGTGCCTCTCATTTCATCGCAACCCGCATTTGCGGTTGCGCTGTCGCGTGGTGTGTTGTTGTGCATGATGTTTTTCTTTTCATCGCTACCGCTTTCCAGTTTCAGTAATTCGTTCAGATACCATTGCGCCTTCTCCAAATCTTCCGCGCCGCCTTTGTCGCGGTATCTGATTTGGTATTTGATGGCATTGCCGCGCAGGTAGCCCCGGTATTCTTCCTCGCTTAGCCAGTCCTGCAAGGCGGCGATGGGCTTGATTTGGTATTTGTCGTAATGGTCGCCGCCGATTTGCGGCGGGTAGTCTTTGTTTTCCAAGCGTCTGCAATTCATATCACGCTCATCTTTATTCGTGGATATTCAACCAAGGTGTCCTGGGCTTCTAAGTCTTGCAGGTTAAATAGCGCTATATACTGGATACTATGCACGTTACTATCGTTATCATGCACCCATTCTCCATTTTGGTAATCTGGACGTTGGTCAAAGCTATACACGAACCCGTCTTCATCAGCTGCAATATAGCAATGATGAGCAGGTATTTTTAATTCTTCGCCGAAATATTCTACAGTTCTATATTCGGCATTTTTTATGAGTTCCATGTTTTACTCCGGTATCTGATTTGGCAGCCGCTTACGGCGGCAAGTCGGCATCGTCAGCGAGGGAGAAAAGAAGCACCACATGTGGAGAACCAAGAAAACCCGCGCCCGATGCTGCGGCGGTTGTTTCATGTCTGCGGACACTCGCCACTTGTCTGCTTCCCTCTTGCCCAGCCGAGGTGAGTTTGTTTTTCACCAGTGTTCCGGCAGATCTGTTTCGAAGATGTCGCGGATGGTATAAACGGCTATTTCGTAGGCGCGGTGTGCGCCTTCGTAATAGTCTTTGTAACGGTTGTGCGGGTCGATTTTGTCTCTGGCTTCGTCCGATTCTTTGGCTAAATACGCTTGCAGTTCCTTTATCTTGGCGATGAGTTGCTCCTTAGTTAACCGCTGTATTTTCTCGGTCTTGTATGGTGTTTTGAGTTTCATGTTTCCTCCATTATTCGCTGTCGGCAATACGTTGTATCCAGGCATCGTCCGGCGCATTCACAACCAGGCGGTTCCGATACGCCGCCTCTTCGTTCGGCTCAAAGCAGATTTGCCATTCGTTTTTATTCAGCGGCTTGTCTTCGTGTAGCAGAGACATGCCTATGTGCCACATGCCTGCCCTGTTGTATTGCCCGGTAATCAGTACGCCTTCACCGCCGGGGCGCGACACGATGAACCCCCTTATAGAGCCTGCCCCGCTGTCGTCGTGGTCTATGTTGCTGATTCCGTATTCTCCGAAGGTGTCATCCGAGTAGCCTTCGAAGATGTATTTTTTGCTCATGGTTTCCTCTCTTCATTCGGATCGTGGACGATGTATTTGGCGTTTTTCGGGTCGGTCATGGGCGGTCTCCTAGAAGGGGATATCGTCGTCAAAGGTTTGCGGGGCGGGGTTCGGCGGAGGGTTGCCGTCCTGCGGGTGCCGGGGCGGCTGCGGCCGCTGTTGTTGATAGCCCTGCTGTTGGTATCCGCCCTGGTCGTCGCGGCGGCTGTCGAGTAGCTGCACGCTGTCGGCAATGATTTCGGTGATGTATCTGTCCACGCCGTTGTTGTCCGTCCATTTGCGCGTTTGCAGCTTGCCCTCTACATAAAGTTTTGAGCCTTTGCGCGTGTACTGGCCGATGATTTCGGCGGTGCGACGGTAGGCGACGACGCGGTGCCACTCGGTTTTTTCGCGTTTTTCTCCTGTGTTTTTGTCGTTCCAGGTTTCGCTTGTGGCGATGTAGATGTTCGCCACCGGTTCACCGTTGGGCATGTAGCGCACTTCGGGGTCGTTGCCGAGGTTGCCGAGGATGATTACGAGGTTTACGCCTGCCATTTATTGCTCCAGTCCTTTTATTTCTGCTTCCAGCCGCGCCACGAAGGTGCGCAGGTGTTTTTCCAGTGCGGCGATGATTTTGTCGTCGCGTCTGACGGTGAGTATCCACGTGGTTTGCGGGGTGTAGTCCGGGTGGTAGCTGACGAAATCCCAACTGTCGTATCCCGTGACCAGCATTCCGCCCTGTACTTGCAGGCGGTACTCGCGCGGCATGACGCCTTCGAGGATGTAGCGGATGTGGGTAGAGAGTTTCGGACATTTGATTTCCAGCCCCCGGCGCAGCTCAGGGATGAGGCCGTCGGGCGATGCCATGATGCTGCGGCTGTCGTCGAGGTACACGCCGCCGATCTGCACGACGCTGTTGCCGGTAGCAAACTCGTAGGCGGCGCGCGCCTGTGGCTCCAGTTCGCTGCCGCGCGTCATGTCGTCGCTGGTGTAGCCGTCGGCAGGCTGGCCGGTGATGCGCTCCGCCATCAGTTCGGCGAGGTAGGCGGTAGCCTGTTCGCTCGCCGTCCCGGTGTTGGTCATGATGCGTTTGTACTGGCTGGCAGTCGGGATGCCCAGGCGCGCTTGGCGCCAGGCATCGCTTCCTTGTTCGCAGTCGAGGGTGATGAGGTTCATAGCGGGATGTCCTCTCCGGGTTCGTAGGTCTCCTGCGTTTCAGCTTCAGGCGTGCTTTCCGCCGTGGTCGGTTCAGGTTCACGCTCCGTTATGGTCGGTTCGGGCGCGTGTTTGCGCAGCATGACGATGAGGTTGTCCGCTTTTTTCGCGGTCATGTCTTCCATGCGCTCTGCTCCCACATAGGCCAGCATTTTTGCTTCGTCCTTCCCGGTGCGGGTGAGCAGCTCACGCAGTTCTGAGATTTGTGCGTCGCTCGCCAGCACTTCGGCGACGGGCGGGCTGTGCGGTTTTGCCGTCATGAGGTCGCCTTCACCTTGCACTTCATCCGCTGTCATGACACCGCCCAGTTCGTCGGGGAAGGCTTTGCGCAGCGCGCCTGCTTCGGCACATTTGGCAAGCTGACCGCGCGGGCGTTTTGTCCACATGGCGTTCAACCGCTCTTTCCCGTCGTTGTATTTGCTTTTCGTTGTGGCGCACGCTTCAACGAAGTATTCCGTATGGGTGAAGGGGCAACGCTGTCCGTTGATGAAACGGTACACGGTGAATCTGCACCATGCCGGGGCTTCAACGCCGAGATAGGTGATGGCCTCGCCAAATACCGGTTCGTCCATCCCGGCCAGTTGTCCGGTGCGCACGGCAGTGGTGCGCTGTTCGTAGATGCCCGGCATGATGACGTCGCGCCAGCTATCGCCAACTTTCATCGGTACGATATGGCAGGGTTTTTTCATGACGTCCAGCTTGCGCGCGTTGCAGTAGTCAACGGCAAGCACGATGGATTCGGGTTTTGCGCCGGGGAAGACGCTGTTTTGCAGCGCGCTCCAGGTGGCGGCGTCAATGCCGCGTTCGCTGGCGATGGCAGGCAGGTTCATTTCAGGCTCCTCTGCAAAGTTTTATGTCGGCGCACAGGCTGTTCCTCAGGTTGGTGGCAACCGCCTTGGCGTTGGTGAGTGTAGTGTTTATCTTGATGGTGATGATGTATTCAAGGACGGGTTCGCCGGGCGTGGGTTCGGGCATCGTTTCTATCGCAGGTGCAGGCTGTGTTTCCGCCGCTGCTTTCGCACGCTTCTCGGCGGCGATTTTTTCGCGTAGTTCCGCCTCTGCTTTGGCGGCGGCTTCTGCCTCAATGCGGGCTTTTTCTGCCGCCTGCCGTTCGTCTTCGGCGGCGATACGTGCAGCGATGGCGTCTTTAAAGCCACTATCCAGCGCCAGCAGGTCGTCGAGGTCGGCAAATAGGTGCAGGCGGTCGGCGGGGATTTGCGCGTAGCGTGCCTTCATGTATGCCTCGGTCTTGCCAATCAGCGCCGTCCAGTTCGCCAAGACTTCGGCGCAGCCCTTCTCCAGTCCGGCGAGGCTTTTTTTGCCCTTCGTCGCTTCGGTGAGTACGCCGTCCAGCTCGGCAATGCGCAGCACCTTGCGCATTGCCGGTTGCAGGCGCGCGTCGCATCCGGCAAGCGCCCGCTGGATGCCGTCGCGGGCGACGCCGATGATTTCTTCTTTAACTTTCGCCTTCTGTGCCTTGACCTGTTTGTCGAGGGCGAGGCGGGTTTTGGCGAGCAGGTCGATGATTTCGTGGGTGGTGTCGAGCAGCTTTTTTACGTCTGCCGCCTCTGCCAGCGCCGCATCGAGTGCTGTTTTAATGGCGTCCTCTGCCGCCTTGAAGTCTTTGACTTGTTGTTCGGCGACGGCAAAGTCGTCGTCGGTCTTGAGGTCGGTGTTTACTTTGGCTATTTCGGCGCGGACACTCGCCGCTACGTCGTCAATGTTGCTGGCGACGATTTGCGAGCTGATGCGCAGGATGATTTCGGTGTTCATGCTTTCTTTCCTTCAATGAGTTTGTCGATGGCGGCTTCGATTTGGTCTCTCCGTCTGGTGAGTACCTGGTATTCATCTATTCCGCGTGGTTTGTAAGCGGCGCGGACGCCCAAATTCCCGGTGCTGTTTCCGATGTGTATCCAGACTTTCTCCCCATATTGGGAGATTTCCACCCGCGCAAAGTAGGCGCTGACCGTGACGTTGATGTTTTCCGGGAGGTACACCCCGCCGAGTTTGTCGGCGAGATGCTGCGCAAGCTGCGCATGCTCGGTTTCAAAGAGGTTCATGCTGCTTTCCTCTCGTTGAGGTATTGCCGCACGGCGATGCCAAGCTCTCCTATGGTTCCTACTTCGAGCAGCCTGTCCTGAAGCGCGGGGTCGCCGTCTGTTTTCAGATAGCTGCGGGCGTGGCAGCGCAACGTGCCGTTATCATTCTGGTAGATTTCGATGTTTATGATTTTGTTGTCGTGGCTTGCGTAGATGAAAGCAGCTGTTTGGCTGTAGCTGATGTTCAGGGAATCGCAAGACTTGCCCAGCGGGGCGGCGATACGGCGCGCTTCTTTTGCCAAATCGGTGTTCATGATGTTCATTTGCGGTTCTCCCAAAAGTTTTTGCAGGCGGTGATTTCGGTTTCGCTCAGGTCAGGGCGCACGCATTGTTCGCGCACCCATTCCCGGTGCGCCGCTGTTCGGGTAACAGCGGGCGGGTTGTCCTCCCCGCGTGGCGCAATGGCCACGACGAGGATGAACAGCGCCAGCAGCGCGGCGGTGGTGAGGTGTTCGCGGGTCATGCTGCAAACTCCCGGTCTTCCCATGCGCTGATGGCCTGCTCCCAGCGCCCTTCTTCATATTCGGCGTCTATGTCACGCCAGGGGTTCACGGCGTCAATCATTTCGGCAAGGATGGCAATCCGGGTTTCTTCGTAGTAATCCTCAAGGTCTTCACGATCCAGCTCGCGCCCGGCCTCGTCGCAGAGGATGACGGTGTAGCCTTCCGCGCGAACGAGGGTGTACGGGCTTTCTACTTCTGTGTACCAAGCCGGTTCTTCATACGTCGCTTCGCGTACCAGCCGTTGCCCGTAGTAGCGCCAGACCCAAATGCCTTCTTTGGCTGGCTGCCAGCCAAAGGTGTCTTTGTCCAGTCCGGCGGCGAGGGTTTCGAGGTTCAAGGTTGTCATTTGTGGCTCCATCGTGTTCGTTTCGATGGGGGAATAATACAACCTGAAAGCAGCCTTCACAACCTTTTAGTTGTGTTATTTTGATAAAAGGTTGTTTTATAAACAACTGAAAGGTTGTGCATATGCCGCGCAGCCACAAAAAAACCGCCTCACGGGCGGTCAAATCATCGTCAAATCCTTGGAACCCGCGCGGTTACAGGCTTGATGCAGTTTTTTTGCGCTTCAGTTTTAGAAGTGAGAAAATCTCACTTCTTGGAAATCCTTCCCCGTGAGGGGTTCAGGTTGAGGCATTGAGCCGTTGACGCGGCTTTGTGCCAAAAGGGCGATATTTTTGTTGGCGCAAAAATATCTGCTTACTAATCAATCGTTTTTAGGCGGGCGGTAAAACGTCCGCTTTTTTTGTGGGTAAGAAAAAACCCCGCACGGGCGGGGTATGTGATGGACTATATGAATCAGGCAGGTTGTCGGTACTGGTCTAAAATTTCATCTGGAGGAACCGCCGGGATGTGTGGTACAGGTAAAGAGCAGGCTGCTATTGAAACTCCCATTTGAGCGCGCCAATGGGCCCATGCGGCGGGTAAGCTATGGTTTGCTATAAATTCTCCTACCAATTCTGGCCGTTCTTTTACATCAGGGAAAATATCTGAATTGCAAGTAAATATTTGTACAACTTCACTATATGCACTAAATAATTGAATGTTCTTTTCAGAATCTTCAGATTGCACTTCAACTGTAAATTTATTTATTGTTAATAAGTGGTCTTCTAAATTCAGTATTTTTTTGACTTCCGTCTCCGCTCCGGGGAGTGAAACATTGCACTCGACAATAGCCGTAAATGATGCAATTAAGTTAGATGGCGTCCGTAGGTCTGTTATAAAAGGCTGGAAACGTGAAATAACTATTTTGTCAGTATAGGTGTCATATAATTCAATTTTGTTTTTTATATTCATCATGCCACCTCTTTTGTTATATAAGGATTAGTAGCTGGAATTTTATTATTGTAAGTTTCTTTTACAACTACCAAAAAATATTTTTCTTTTTTGTAATTTGATTCTTCCAATGAAGATTTTTTTTCTAATAGAATCCTATTTTTTTCTTCTTCTGATAGCAGAGATTGTTCTATTAATTTTCCCCTCGCATCTTGTGAAGAGTCAAATAAACGCATGAGTTTATCCATCGCAGCAGACGGATAAATCTCTCCACGCTCATACTTGGAAAAAGCATTATCTCCACCTCCAAAAATGATGGCCGCCTGTTTTTGGGTCAAGCCGTACCACTCACGCAAGGACTTAATATCCTGTGGTGCAAGAAATCCTTGTGCGCGCCGCTTGATAGCGGTGATTTTGTCGGTTGTCGCCTTGCTCTGCTCAGGCGTTACCCATTCTTCACCGCACACCGCACAATGATAATACTCTTTTTGGACTTCGTGTTGTTCACCCAAAATTTTCATTTTTCTTGTTTCTGTGCGGATTTCAGTAGCATCGCTTCCACAGAAACAAATCTGGCTTTCAGCTTTCATTATCGACTCTCATGGAAAGAAACGATTTCCACTTTGTAGATATCGTTACACAGGAAAAGTTTTAGATAAAACTTGATTATTATATCGGCAGGTTCACCGATTTCATTAACACAAGGGATTCTGTAATCAGCAATGTAAACATCCCACCACCTATCTACATTGTCGTATTTAATGGATTTAGAAAAACACTCTGGTGTAAGTGTCGATATAAATTTTTCCAAATCTAATACAGAAAAAGGTACAGAAAAAGCAGCCGCCGAGTCGGCAATATAATTGTCAGCAGCACGGCTTAATCGATACTGGCGGGCTGCTACTGCCTGCTGGCAAGTGGTCAGGCAGTATTCTGGAGTTCGTTTTTCTGCTGACTTAACCATTATGGTTATTCTCCGTCATCATACCGCAACCGTGCGCGACAAACATTACCATCGCTGTCTCCTGCTTAAAACCCCGCAACCATGCGGTCTCACCGCTGCCCCAGCAGGGTGAATGCGCCCATGAGGTTGTAGGAAACGAAGGTAATGAACAGTAGAAACCCTGCGTCAATCGCCAGGGTTTTCCACCAGTCGGTTATTTCCTGATTCCCACAGTTACGGCACTCATAATAGTAGTGTTTGAGTGGATAATTACATTGAGGGCAGCGCTTGTAATTAAATGTAAGTTTCATAATTTTTTCTGCGTTAAAGTATTTGTACCATTTCTTCTGCGGTAGCGATTACCTGAAATTGTTCTGTAATCATTGGGTAGCGAGGATTTAGAGGTTCTAGCCAAACCTTTCCTGCATCACGTACAAATTTTTTGAACGTGGTTTCCTCGCCAAAAAGCAGTTTTGCCAGTACAAGGTCGCCAGTTTCCGGGTCTGTCCTGCGCGCGTTGAAAATAACGATGCTGCCATCGGGAATATGTTTTTTGCCTCCGGGGTTTTCCATACTCTGCCCGACGATGCGCAGAGCAAAGCGGTAGCCATCTTGGTTCTTCATAGATGCTACGTATTCTTCTATTTCATCTGGTTGCAGCTGTTCGATATGGCGGAATGCACCAGCCGCCGCTGCGCCAATAACAGGCACACGGTTGTCCCGAATGTCCGGCCCCGCTTCTGTGTTCGCCTGACCAAAACCATTGAGCAACTGGTCAACCGTAACCCCGGTGTCTTCAGCAAGGCTCATCTGCGCACCTGTAGCGGCAGGCAAAGCCTCTTTATCATCCACCGGGAAAGGCTCCCCTTTGCCAAGTACCAGCCATTCTTCCGCTACCCCTGTTTTTTCCACGATGGTTGCGAAGCGGTTGCGCGGCACCTCTGCCTTTGTCCACTTCTGCACCGCCTGCGCGGTCAGGCCAAACCATTCCCCTATTACGTCATTGGTCAGCCCCGGCACGAGGCTTTTCAGTCTTTCAAGCCGCTGGCCGCTGGTTTCTGCTGTTGCCATGTCTAGCTCCTACAACCTTTAAGTTGCATATCTTAACAACTATTCATGAAGAATGACACAACTGTAAGGTTGTAAATGCTGCAACCTTTACGTTGTGGAGGTTGTTTTTTAGTTATAATGCAACCTTACTGAAACAACCCAGAGACAACCATGTCCGTGATTGACAAGGCAATTATCTGCGCCGGAGGTGTCCAAAGTTTGGCAACACGGCTAAACGTCCGTTACCAAATGGTGCAGAAGTGGCGCAAGCGCGGTTTCTTTCCTTATGACCGTGCCAAGGATATTGAGCAGGCAACGAAGTGCGCCGTGATGCGTCATGAAATGTTCCCCGAACTCTTTGACGGCTACGCCCCCGTGAAGCGTAAACGCCGCAAATCCACCCGCAAAGCCGAAGCGGAGGGCTGACCGTGTCCGTAAGTAGATGCCCGACGTGCGGCGGGCGGCTGATGTACCGCACCAGAATCAACATTGACCCGTATGCCGTTTCGTCGGCGTGGGTCTGCCCGGTGTGCGAGCAACAAAAAACCGCCCCGAAGGGCGGCTATCGAAACAATGCCGATGGAGGTCGGCAATGAACCATCTCGAACGCTCAACAGTTATCACGAGCTACCCAAGACAATCCACGAGGTAATTATGACCAATCTACAAAAATTTGACAAGCACGTCCTGACGATGACCAGCCGCGATATTGCCGAGCTGGTCGAATCCCGCCATGACGACACCAAGCGCTCTATCGAACGCCTTGCGGAGCGTGGGGTTATCGAATTACCGCCATTGGCGGAAATTCCCACGGCGACTAAACCCGTGCAGGTCTATGTCTTTTCCGGCGAGCAGGGCAAGCGAGACAGCATCATCGTTGTGGCGCAGTTGTCGCCGGAGTTCACGGCGCGGTTAGTTGACCGCTGGCAGGAGCTGGAGGCACAAGTCGCCAAACCCGCCCTGCCGGATTTTTCCAACCCGGCCGAAGCGGCGCGGGCATGGGCGACGCAGTACGAGCAGCGGGCGGCGCTTGAGGCGAAGGTAGCAGAGGACGCGCCGAAGGTGGAGTTCTACCACGACGTTACCGGCAGCGATGCGGTGATTGATATGGCAACGGTCGCCAAAGTCCTGAACCGTGGCATCGGGCGCAATCGCCTCTTTGCTTTTCTACGCGAGGCGGGCGTGCTGGATAGTCGCAATGCGCCCTATCAGCGTTTTATTGACATGGGCTGGTTTCGCCAGGTGGAAACGAAATGGCAGAAGCCAAACGGCGACTGGCAGATCGGCATCAAGACGGTGGTGTTTCAAAAGGGCGTGGAAGGCATCGCCCGCCTGCTGGACAAAAAGGAGGCGGCATGAGCTGGCACACGTTTACGGACAAGCCGGTTACACCGGGCATGTGGTTTGTAGCTGCGAGAGTTAATGCCAACAAGCAGTTGGAGGGGCAGGTGTTTGTGTATGACAAGCGCGGCTGGCTGGCGGACGGGTTGCTTGATGTTGTGGCGCACCGTCCCGGCGGCCCTGAGGAGGTCACGGATTTTCTGCTTTCTTGTGGTTTTGAGTTCTGGATGGAGTTGCCGGATGTGGAGGTGATGGCATGAGCTGGCTGTATGACGAGGCACCGCCGCGTGGGCGGTTTGTCGCGCTGTATGACGACGGCAGCGGCGCGGCGTTGTTCGTCTGGGGTGACGACGGGCATTTGTTTGACGCCGAGGGCGATGACCTCGGCGTGATGGATGGTGAGGAGCTGGAGGGCTTTCTGTATGAGAGTGGTCATTGGTTCTGGACGGCGTTGCCGGAGGGGTATGCCGTGGGTTTTGGGGTAACGACTACAGCGCGGGATACGCGCTGGCGCTTTGCCGAGATGCCCGCACGTGGCGTTCGCTTTGTCGCGCTGCGTAAGGACGGGCGCGGGGCCGATGTGTTTTTTCGCACGCCTTTGGGCGCGGTGATGGATGCCGACGGCAATGAGCGCCTGCCCGCGTGGGCGACCGACGCCGCGCTGGTGTCGTGGTTTGAGGATGCAGGGTTTGCTTTTTGGCTGCCCCTGCCGGACGGGATGAAGCTGTTTTTTGAGGTGTAGTCATGAGCAAGCGCGAATCTATATCCAAGAAAATCCGCTTTGAGGTATTCAAGCGGGATTCTTTCACTTGCCAGTATTGCGGGCGTTCCGCCCCGGATGTGGTGCTGGAAATAGATCACATCATGCCGGTAAGCAAAGGTGGCGACAACGATATTCTCAATCTTGTTACTTCGTGCCAGGCGTGCAATAGCGGCAAGAGCGACCGGACGCTTGATGATGATTCCATCGTGCAAAAACAGAAAGAGCAGCTCAAGGAAATCAACGAGAAACGCGAGCAACTCAAAATGATGATTGAGTGGCGCGAGGAACTGAAAAAGTTTGACGATGAAGTCGTGAATGTCGTCAAGTCATATGTTGAAGAACATCTTGAAGTTTCTGTCAATGAAACCGGGGAAAAGGAAATCGGCAAATGGGTTAAAAAATTTGAGGTCAACCTGATTTTTGAAGCCATTGAGCGGGCAGTGCAAACGTATGTAAAGACTGATGATTTTGAGGAAAAAGGCAAGGCGTTCGCCATGATTCCGCGCATCTGTGTGCATATCAGGCAGGAGCGGGAAACTGGTATTGATGAGCGCGCCTTGTTCTATTGCCGGGGCATTATCAAAAACCGCTTCACTTATTGCAATGAGTGGAAAGCCATCAGTCTGTTGCGCGCTGCTGCGGCAAACGGTCATGACGCGCAGGAGCTGAAAGACTACGCGCTAAGTTGCCGTAACTGGTCCGAATGGCGGGAAATCATGGAAGCATTGGCGGAGGATTGAGATGAGTATGTTGCTAATGGTGCAGGCGCTGAAGGCCAAAGTCGGCAGTCCGCTGCGCAAGCTGGTACTGGTGAAGCTGGCAGACCAGGCGAATGACGACGGCGAATGCTGGCCGTCCTATCAATCCATCGCCGACGCCTGCGAAATGGGGCGTTCGACCGTGAAGGCGCATATCGCTTGGCTGGAAGAGCATGGCTTCCTGCGCGTTGAGTATCGCCACTATGGCAGCGGCGGCAAAAGTAAATCGAACATCTATCACCTGACCATCGGGAAAGGTAGCGAATCGGTCAAATCCCGACCCGGTCAGGATTTGACCGGGTCAGATGATGACCGGCCCCGGTCAGATTCTGACCTATTCAATGGGTCAAATCCTGACCCCAAACCAGTAAATAAACCTATCAAGGAATCTTTCCCTCCTTCGGAGGGAGAGGCGTGCGCGCACGCGACTCCTTCGCCGCAACCGGAACCCGATCCTGACCAGCCGAAGCCGAAACGGCGGTCGAAGGCGGACGAGTTCGTCGCGTTCTTGGCAGAGCGGGGCGTGGAAGAAGAAACCGCCCGCGCCTGGTGGAAGTATCACGACGGCAAGGAGATGACGGAGTACGCCTGGAAGCGGCATTGCCGGCAGGCAGAAGTGGCAGGCATCAGCCCGCAGGAGGCGGCGGCATACGCGGCAGAGCGGAAATGGCAAGGATTTTACGCAAATAGCTACCTGAAAGACGTGGCAGAAACCGAACAGGCCAAGCAAATGCGCGACCGCATGGCAGCACCACAGCAAGGCCGCGTGTTTGACCAGCAGGGGCGCGAGGTGGTCCCGTCCGCGCCGGGAATGCCGATGGCTGGTGGCGCGCCTAAGGGTGGCAGCGCCATCAGCCGGGGGCTGGCGATTCTGGACAGTTTCATTCAAAACGAGGATTAAATCATGCAAATCAATCAATTACCCAAGAGTGTCAGCAACGCGGTGGCAAACGGCCTGAAGCGTTTGCTGGTGTTGCGCATGGAGGGCGCGCCGTCGTCTGACGACATGGCGGCGGTGTTGCAGGTGTGGCTGGAGGCGCTGGCGTGTGGCAGGCAATGGGGAGATGACGACAGCGCGCGGGTGAAATCAGCGTTTCTGCGTTTGTGCCAAACGTGTATTCGCTGGCCACAGCCCGCGCAGTTGCTGGCCAGTCTGCCGCCCAAAGACTCCCCGCTGGCGTTGCCGGAGGCGCCGATGAGCGTCGAAGAGCGCGCGAAACAGGATGCTTGGCTGGACGATATGGTCGCAATGATTACCGGCAAGATGCGCATCAATGCACCGCGCGATGATGAGATGTTCCCCAAAGGCGGTGCGGCATGACCGGGGCAATCCTGCGCCGCCTGCGCGAGGCGGCGGGTCTTTCGCGGGGGCAGGTGGCAAGGGCAAGTTTGATGTCGCTGGCGGCGGTGGAAAACATGGAGCGCTGCGGAATGTCATACAGTCGCAGCTCACGACTGCGCCATCCCGAACGCAACGACCGGCGGCAACAGGGTTGGCGCAAACATCTCAACGCGCTGCGTCAACTGACCGGGAAGCCTGCGCAGATTGCCGCCAAATCGGCGACGTCAGCCGCGAACGCATCCGGGTCGCATCCGTTACCTTCCCCGCAGAATATCGCGCCGGAAAAAGTGATTGAGGCGGTTTCAGAAAAACACGCGCCGGGGGCGATACGGGTTGAGCATGACGGCTCACAGGTATGGGTCAAGGTCGCCAATCATGGCGGGCGCGATTACGGTTTTGTCCTGCGCGGCGGCGAGTGGGTGCGTAGTGCCTGGGTGGAGGAGCGATTTTTGGGGCTGGTAGCCAAGCCGCGTTTCCGCGAGGGCGATGAGGCGTTTCCCGATACCGGGCTGGCGAGGTGGCGCAATGGGTATTGAGGTGCGGCATGGTCCGGTGAGACGCGATTATGACGGGCAGTTTCTGGACTGGATGCTGACGCTGTGTCTCGCCCGCTGGTTGAATCCCGATGTCATCCCGGAGCTGTGCAAGCAGTTTGAGCCGCTCTGTCAGCGCAAGAATGACCGGCTGGCGCTGGTGATGCTGCGCAAGGGTAAAAACCGTGAAGCGAAGCTGGATGAGGTGTTCGGCTTTATCGAGAAATTATTGGGGAAAGTGAAATGAATGGGCAGCAGTTCCGGCTGGTGAATGAGATGGTGCGCGGTAATGCCATCCGCGCATTGCAAGCGGCGGAAATCGGCGGCGATGAAATCATGGTGGTGCGGATTGAGCCGGAGGAGAAAAAACGGACGCAGCGGCAGAACAAATATCTGTGGGGCGTGGTGTACAAGTATCTGGTGGACAACGACCCCGGCTATTTTTGCAATGAGGAAACAGAGCGGTTGCTCAAAGGGCGCGGTATCGCTATGGATGAAGTTGTGCATGAGTTTTGCAAGGCGCAATTCCTGCCGCCGCTGGAATTGTCCATTGGTGGCGGAATGAAAATCACGAAATCCACGGCGAAATTGAACCGCCAGGAATTTAATGATTATGTCGAGAACATCCGCCGCTGGGCAGCGAATGAATTGCAGGTATTCATCCCCGACCCGTATGCGGCGGGGTATGAGGATATTGGGAGGGTCAGATGAGTAAAGGTTTGTCGCCGGATGCGCTGAAGGCGCTGAAAAGGAAAATGCGGAATTGGCGCAAAAATGGTTCGCGTTATTCCATCGGGTTTTCAGAGGAGGAGGCATGGGAGGTTTTGCATATTCATTATGTGAATTTATGCGACGGGGTGATAGGTGGCGCCAATGTAAAAAAGCCCATAGATGCGGTTTTTGTGATTCAGGCGCTTGAAGTGATTTTGCGGGAGTATCGGTAATGAGCGGTATCAAACGCACCCCCACCGATGCGGCGTTTTCGCAATGCGTGCGTGAGCGCGCCAATTATGTCTGCGAGCGCTGCGGCAAGGTCTTTGAGCGCAGCAGCATGGGACTGCATTGTTCGCACCATTTTTCGCGCAGTAATCGCTGCATCCGCTGGTGTGGCGACAATGCGATGGCGCTCTGTTTCGCCTGTCATGCGTGGTACGGCGGCAACCCGGTCGATTCCGGGGCGTGGCTGCGTGCGCAACTCGGCGACGGGGTGATCGGAATCCTGCGCGAGAAGATGAACACGCGGCTGAAGGTGCCAAAGGGCGAAGAAAAGGAAATCGCCGCCCACTACCGCAAGGAACTCTCGCGGATGCAGGCGTTGCGCAAGCAGGGGGCGACGGGGCGGATTGAGTTTGTGAGCTGGCAATGAGTATTGAGTACCACATGTTGCGATGGCGCCGCTGGAATTTGCTGCGCAACGGCACGCCACAGGGGGCGCGCTGCAATTTAGGCAGGCTGGCGCAATCCGAACCTGATGCCGATGACGTCGCGCCGCTGTCGGATAGCGAGGCCGAGGCGGTCAACCGTGCGCTCTCTGCGCTCAAGGCGAGGTATCCCGATGCGCACCGGGCGATTGTGGCGCGGTACGTTGAGGGCGCGTATGACTCGCGCGGGGTGGCACGTCGTTGTGGTATCAGCCAGACGGCGGCAAAGGTGTTCCTGCGCGAGGGGTATGCGTTTTTGGATGGGGCAATCAAGTAAGGAGGGATTATGTTCACAGCACCACAAATCACATGGCACGGCGCCGGGCGTCCGGCGCTGGGTTACGACGTCACAACACACCACGGACATTGCGCCACCTGTGGCGCCGCTATTGACGGCGTGGCCGTGCACATCAAAGAAATCGAGTGCCCTACTTTAACCCAGCACGCCGATTTTATGGCGCACGGGCAACACGTTTGTCCGGCCTGTGCATGGCTCTACGGGGCGGGTAAAGGTAAGCCCGGCAATTTCATCGCGACCCCGGATAAGTACGAGCAGGCTGTCATCAGCCTGTCATCGGTCGTCGAAGACAAGCGTCCGTGGCTGACCATCATCCGGGAAGTCGCAAAACTGCCATCAGATACGCCTGTCTGCGGGGTACTGACGACCGACGTCAAACCGCGCTTGTGGCCACGGATGCAGGCGGCGACGGTTGGCGCATTCGGGTTGTATGTCTATTCGCCCGATGATGATTTGTCGGCATTCGTGCCGATGGATTTATCAGAACTATTGCAGGCAATAGACACCATTATTCCAGCGTTGGAAGAAAAATTTAGCAAAACAGAAATCAAACGGGGGTTGTTTTCAAATTTGAAAAAATGTCAAAAGAATTTAACGGTAGCAATGGGGCTGGAGCAGCAAATAGCACCATTGCGCAAATTAAACAGTTTTATCCCCGCCGTTTTGATGGCGGGGGTTGGAGGTTAAATCATGCTGCAAAAAATAATGGACGACTTGTCGCCTGAACAACGCGCTGCGGTTGAAATTGTAAAAACTGCGCTGGATTGCTACAACAGCAAAGACGGTACCGGTCTTTTTACCGGCGCACCCCGCTATGACGTTTTGGCTACCCGCATGGCCATTGCAGCAGCACAGGTGCAAAACCTGACTGCGTTTTGGGCAAAGCTGCAACAGCGGATGTTATGGGGCGTTACGCCCAAAGCTCTCGACGAGCAAATCGTCCGTGTCTTGTCAGCGGATGAACCGCTCAAAGTCCTGACGTCATTGCGTAACGAAACCGCATCGCTGGTGATGCTGGCGAGGATGCTGCATGACATTGACAAAAACGAACGAATGAAGCGCGGAACACCAAAAGGAACAATCTTCGCCGATGACATTACTGACGAAGATCTCAAAGACGACAAAACATTTGCTGGAGGGGAAATATGAAATATGTAGCATTGCTAGAAGCGGTTACGCCGGTGGCGCATGGCGATACATCCATGCTGAACAACGGGAGCAATACCCGTATTTTCATGCGGCAGAATACCATTGTGAACGGGTACCCGATGCAGGTGCCCGCCATTTCCGAAAATGCGCTGCGCAGCGTCATGGTACGCGCGCCCATTCATGACGACCTTATTCAGCGCCTCGGTATTGGTGAAAGCGAGCTGCCGCAAGCGGTGGTGAACCTGCTTTGGTCCGGTGGTTCGATGGCGGCGGGTAGCAAGGCACCAGCGCAGGCAATGGAAATCGGCCACAATCTGAAAAAGACCTACCCCTCGCTCGACCTGCTCGGCGGGGCGGTGGACGGGTTCATTTTGCCCAAATCCCGGCTCAATTTGAGTGCATGGCTGGTCTGCTCCGAAAACCGGCGCGCCCTGTCCTATATCGCGCCGGAAATCGCCGAAACGGCGGCTGTGTCCGCGTTTGACATGATTGCCGAGGAGACACGCACCCGTGGCACCGGTAGCGATAGCGAGGGGAATCAAATGGTGTACACCTACGAAACCCTGACCGCTGGCGCGCAAATCCTGGTCGAGTTTGCCCTCGACCCGCACACCCCGGATTTAACGTTATCCTGCCTGGGGGCGGCGCTTGCCGCGTGGGACGGGTTTGTCGGCGGGCAAGGTCGGCAGGGGCGCGGGCGCATGGCGATAGTCAGCCATGATTTGCCTGCACCGGATGCCTATCATGAGTACGTCGCTGCCAATGCCGACGCACTCCGCGACGGGTTGAAAGACGGCACTTTCGGGAGCAAAACGGTTCTATGCGCCTGAACAGAAAACGCCTGCCCGAAGTGTTCCCCAGCCATATTGAAAAGGGCTGGGGCTTCGTCGAGCTGGAAGAAAAATACGAGGCTTTGCCTATGTTGCCGTTGCACATCATGGCCATCATGGGTAGTCCGGTCGCCTCCGGCAGCGGTTATGACGTGCATTTGGACAGCCTGCTTTCGGCGGCTGTCCTCAATCTGCATCCCTGCTCCCCAAAATACACCGACAACATGGTTGTCCCGCTGCCGCTCAAATTGCTGTGGCTGCATGACGGCTGGCCACTATGGGCGGCATCCGATATCATCCCCGAAAACAATATCGGATCGGGGCGGGAGTATTGGCACAAACGCTATCCCGACAGTCGCATCGGCTTTGCGAAAAAGCGGAATGCCAACACCTCGGCGGGACGTTACCGCGAATATCGGGTGCCGATGCCAGTAAATAATGCCGAACAAACGACCGCCTACGCCATCGGAAACCGTGATGAGGTGCAGCGTCTGCTCGATGGGTATGCCACCCATATCGGCAAAAAAACATCCTACGGTTACGGGCGCGTCCTGAAATGGGTGGTCAGGGAGGTGGAATTGCCAGAATCCGAGGCGATAGACACGATATGCCGCAATCGCAGCATCCCGACGGAATATGCGCGACTGATTGGCATCAGGGGCGGATTATTGCCCGCAGCAGGTTGGACGCCGCCCTATTGGTATCGCCCCTCATTTGTCTCTTGTGTGGATGTGCGCCGATGACACCGTTGGAACGAGCTGGGTATATCGCCCACGGGCGCACCGCCGCCCACCGTAACAAGGTCGCCCGTGCCATGTGTCTGATTGCCGAGCATCCTGATTATGCGGTATCGGTATCGTGGGGCAAGGATAGCGGCGTCATGTTGCACATGTCCGTAATTGCTTGCCCCACTATCCGAGTTATCAACATCCGCTATCCACATTGGGCGGAACGCTTGGCAGACCATGACCGCGTGCGCGATGAAATGCTTGCGCGTCCGGAAATGGCAGCGGTGCAATACATCGAGTTGCCTGCGCCCGGCATATGGCAGGCATACGAGAGGTTTGGCGTCCACGACAGCGATACAGCCGAGGGACGGGCGGCAACGGCATGGTTCGACCGGCAATTTAACGCGGCCTTTGAGGCGATTGAGGTCGCCGGGCATATCGTGGGGATGCGGGCGGCCGAAAGCCAGCGGCGGACGTGGAATATCCTGAAACGTGGTATCCATTACCAGCGGCAAGACGGTCGCCGTATGTTGTTGCCGCTAGCTGGCTGGAGTGGCAAAGACGTGTGGGCGTACACAGCTATACATGGGCTGCCATATCTGCGCATCTACGACCACGCAACTCATAATCGCGACCGGCAGCGATCCGAGATTGCCCTAAGTAGTACCCAAAGTCGGATGCTGCATGCGCAGGGCGAATTTCAGGCGTGGCAAATGTGTTACCCCGCTGAATTCCAGGCATGGTGCGACCGATGGCCAGAGTTAGCGTACAGTTAGCGAGTCGGTGATGAGTAACATTGAATATTATATGTTGCGTTGGCGGCGCTGGAACCTGCTGAACAATGGCACGCCACAGGGGGCGCGCTGCAATTTGGGCAGGCTGGCGCAATCCGAACCGGATGCCGATGATGTCGCGCCGCTGTCGGACGATGAGGCAGAGGCGGTCAATTGCGCTCTTGCGTCGCTCAAGGCAAGGTATCCCGATGCGTGGCAGGCGGTCATGGTGCGTTATCGGGATGGGGTGTTCGCCAAACAAGCAGCGGCGCGGCGGTGTGGATGTAGCCCGGCCTCATTTTTCAGCCGCTTTCTGGTCGGCCGGGCGTTTCTGGATGGGGCGATTGTGCGGTAATATGAGTTATGGCAAACGCAAAAACCGAACATAGCCGCAAACTGCGGAGACAATCGGCGCGGGAATCACTCGCCCGCGCCATTTCAGAAGGTCGCATCAAGCGCAAGATGCTTCAGGCGCCGACGGAAATCATGGATGCCTTTCTCGCGCACATGGCAGCGACTGGCGGGCGGACGGATGCGGAAAAACTAAGAATAATCAATGAGATGTTAAATAATTTGCAAGAGTCGAAAAATAATCCTTGACCCGTTACCGCCTAGACGGTAATATACGCCCCATCGGAACACAAACCGATACCTTCAAAATCATGCGCAAGCCCATAGGGGCGGCGTTAAGTAAGTCTAAACAGGAGACGACAATGGCAAAATATGAAATCAAAATGGCCTGCGGCCACACCGAGACCCACAACATCGTCGGAACAAACGTACATGGAGAGCGCGAGAAAAAAGCTGAATGGCTCTCTACTCGTCTTTGCTACGAATGCTACAAAAAACAGCAGGCAGAAGCTGCCGATAAAGCAACCGCTGATGCAGCCCTCCCTGAACTGACCGGAAGCGAAAAGCAAGTATCTTGGGCAAACGACATCCGAGGCAAAGCTGCGCCTGTCATCGCTGCCATGCAGGAAAAAATCAAGGCAAACGCCGAAAAGTCCCCGAAACAAACCGCTGCCATGCAGCTGGTGCTGGATGAGTTGCGCGCACAAACCAGTGCGAAGTGGTGGATTGACAACCGCAACGTTACCATTAATGACGCTTGGCTGGTCAAAAAAGCACAGGAGAAAATGCAATGACCGCGACAATTACTGAAAAAGAAATGTACACTCTTGGTCAACTGGCCAGGAGTGTTTGGCAGGACGGAGAAGTGCCAGCCAACATCCTAAGTCAATTGCTGGCTTACCCGACAAAAGGTATCGGTATGGCGAGTCAAACAAAGGAATGGCGCAGTGCTGACCAGGACGAAATTACTAGGCTTATGGGCAAGTTTTCCGCCGAATGGGATGAAAGCAACCCAGTTCCTGAAGGCACGAGAGGTAGCTTTTGGATAGGGTTTTACCATTATGCAAACCTAATCCAAAACGAAAACAACCTGACGGCAGATAGCCTCGCAGAAATCGGCAACGTACTATGGGGCGAACACTGGCAAGCCCCAATGGCGGAAGCGCTTGAGTTATCAAGCACGGCGAGAATCCGCCAATGGCTGGTCAGTAGCCATATCCCGATTGGGGTGTGGGCGGAGCTTGATTTAATGCTGCGCGCCCGCGGCGAGTACATTGATGCCATCCGCAAAAGGATAGGAAAAGTTGCGACCCGCGAAGCGGATGCCCCAGAGTCTTGACACTGGTCTAGACTAAAACTACACTGAACCCGTTATATTGGAATGAGTGCAAGCAAATTCCATCGAATGTTTCGATAGCCTGCCGTGTGCGGGCTTTTTGTTTGTGCGGATTGTGGCCAAAAAAACGGCCATATTCTTTGCGAAATATCATGCAATCCGCTGATTGGATTTAGAAAACACCGGACATTTTTGCGGCCACGCCAAATGTTCCCCGCCCGCTCACGCGGGCTTTTTTATTGCCCGGAGGCAAGATGAACGCTGATTTTCAAACCGCGCTGCGCCTGCTCGCCAGCCATGAAGGCGGCTGGAGCAATCGCAGCAAGGACGCCGACCCCGGCGGCAAGACGATGTACGGCATTACCCAGGACACTTATGACGACTGGTGCGACCAGAAGGGCAAACCGCGCGGCGAGGTGAGGAACATCGCCTACGCCGAGGCTGCCGCCATTTACCGCGCCAATTACGCCAACCCGATTCGCTATGAAGACCTGCCGCCGGGGATTGGTTATGCGGTGTTCGATTTGGCGGTGAACGCAGGGGTATCCAAAGCGGTGCGGCTGTTGCAAGAGGTGCTGGGCGTGCGTGCCGACGGCATCGTTGGCAGTCAGACGCTGGCAGCGGTGCGTGCCGCCAATCTGCCCGACCTCATCAAGCGTTACTGCGCCGTCCGGCGCAAGTGGCAGCTCCGCCTGAAGAATGCGAAGAAGAACCCCGGCTGGGTGACGCGCTTCAATGACGTGGAGCGCGACGCGCTGCGCATGGCGGGCGAGGCCGACAAGGCACGCCGTCCGGGGCAGTCGGTCAATGATGCGCGCAAGGCCGCCGTTGCCGCCCGTGGCGATGTGGCTACCGAGCCACCGCTTGACCATGTGCCGGATGACGGTCGCGGTGCCAAGGCTTACGGTCGCGCCCGCGCCCCGGCATCGGAGTACGTTGCCCCAGCCACCGGCGCGGCGGCGCTGATTGGCGCTGCGGCGGACACGGCAGCGAGTGCGGGCGACCTGCATGACAACCTTGCCCGTTTCCTGCCGCCGTGGTTGTGGTATCTGGTACTGGCGGCGGTGATCGGTTATTTGTGCTGGAAGGTGTTCCGTGCTCGCGCGGATTAAGGCGTGGGCGCTGTATGCGCTGGCGGGTGTAGTGTTTGCCCTCGCCGTCGTCGTCAATGTGCTGCGCGCCAAAAACGCCCGCCTCAATGCTGAGATGGAGCGGCGGGAGCGCTCTCGTTTGCAGGCCATCGCCGACGGTCTCAAGGCACGGGCGGAGCGCGCCAATCAGGCGGCGGTCGCATCACGGCAGGAGCGCGAGGAAGCGGAGCAGGCAATCAAGAAGGGCAAGCGTGATTATTTTGAGAAGTAGGGTGGGGTTTAACCCACCGCCCCGCAATGGTGGGTCAAGACCCACCCTACAGGCATAAAGCAAAACCCCGCAGGGCGGCAACTCTGCGGGGTTTCTTTCATTCAAACCTTAGGCAGAAGGCTTAAACGATGATTCAGTATAACCCGAAACATCAGGTAAAAGTAGAGGGCAAGATGACAGCAGAAGATGCAGGTTTTGTAGGCAGAAGGCTGGCGGCTGGCGCGTTCTTTTTCGCGGTATGTGCCGGACTGGCGCTGCTGATGTGGGGCGCAAGTTTGTTGGTGGCAGCATGGCAATGATGCGGTTTTTATGTTTGCTGGTGTTGGCGGGCTGTGCGCGGACGGAGTTTGTACCTTTGCCGCCTCCGCCCTGTCCGCCGGTGCCAGCCCTGCCGCTGGTCAAGGGCGTGGATTTGGCAACGTTGTCCGATGACACTTATCGCAATCTCGTCGAGCGCGAGTTGCGCCTGAAGGAGCACATCGGACAGTTAAGGAGTTTGTGTGATGGAGATTGAGAAGGAAGATACCCGCCGCGCGGTGTTTGACTGGCGCATCAGCATGGGCAATGTGCTGGTGGTGGTGGGGATGCTGGTCGGCGGCTTTTGGTATTTCGCCGACATTGACAAGACCAACGCCCTGCAAAATGCGCAGATTGCCGCCAACCGTGCCGCGATGGTGGAGCAGCTGGAAGCAGAGAAGCAGGCGCGCAAGGAGGCGATTGCGTCGGAATCCACCGCACGGCGTGAGGCGTTGCATGATTTGCGTATCCGCATGGATGCCGACCGTGCCGAGATGCGCGCACGGCTGGAAAAAATCAGCGACAAGCTCGATACGCTGCTCAAGGACAAGGGGCAGTAATGGCACGTCTTACCCCTGAGCTGTGGGCGATGGCGCGGGCAGATTATGAAATCCGTGGTCTGTCGGTGACGGAATTGGCGAAGAAGTACGGCTGCGCCAAGTCGTCTGTTTCAGAGCGGGCGAAAGCGGAAGGCTGGAAACCGAACAAAACCGAACAGGCGGCGACGGAAAAAGCCAACGCAATCATCAAGCTGGCGCAAACCGAACTGGAAACCGAACAGAAGCTGACGCCAACCGAACGCGCCGTGTTTGACGCGGTGGTGATGGATGATGTTGCTTTCCGCGCGCAGAACGACGCCGACATGGAGACCATCTGCAAGCACATCATGGCGCTGCTACCTGGCATGGACAAACCGGCGGACGTGAAGGCGGCGGCAGAGACGTTGCGCATCGCCCGCGAATCACGTCTCGGCAAGACCCCCGATACTGCGATCCAAATCAACAACAACGCCCCGGCGCGGATTGAGCGGGTGATTGTCGATGCGCATTGATACGCCGCGCTGGGCGCTACCGTTACTACAACCGGCTCGCTACAAGGGCGCGCATGGTGGGCGGGGCGGTGGCAAGTCGCATTTTTTCGCCGAGGCCGTTGTTGAGGCGCATTTGCTCGACCCCAATAGCAAGACCGTCTGCATCCGCGAGATTCAGAAGTCGCTGCGCCATTCGGTGAAGGCGCTGATTGAGGCGAAGATTGAGAAGCTCGGCGTGCTGTCGCATTTCGATATTCAGCGCGACCTGATTTTGAACCGTCACGGTGGCGGGCTGATTATCTTCCAGGGGATGCAAGACCATACCGCCGACAGTATCAAGTCGCTGGAGGATTTTGACCGTGCCTGGATTGAGGAGGCGCAGACGATTTCGTCGCGCTCGCTGCGCCTGCTGCGCCCGACCATCCGCAAGGCGGGCAGCGAGATTTGGGCATCGTGGAATCCCGAAAACGAGACCGACCCGATTGACCAGCTGCTACGCGGCAAGGACAAGCAACCCGGCAGCATCGTGGTTGAGGTGAATATCCACGACAACCCTTTTGCGAGCAAGGAAACGTGGGACGAGTATGCCAACGACCGCGAGCGCGCCGCGCGTCGGCAGGATGCGGGCGACAAGAATGCCTGGGCGGATTTTGAGCACGTCTGGCATGGCAAGTATGCCGTGCTGTCGGCGGCGCAGGTGCTGGCGGGCTGTTATCGCATCGAGGCGTTTGAGCCGCAAGACGGATGGGATGGCCCTTACTTCGGCGTGGACTGGGGATTTGCGTCAGATCCGACGGTGATGGTCAAGTGCTGGATAGACGGGCGGACGCTCTATGTTGAGCAAGAGGCATGGGGAGAGCACGTCGAGACGGTAGACGTCCCCGCGCTGTTTGACCGCATTGACGGTGCGCGCCAGCACATCATCCGCGCCGACAGCGCCCGCCCGGAGATGATTAGCCACCTGCGCAACCACGGCTATCCGGGGATGCGGGCGGCGGACAAGTGGCCGGGGAGTGTCGAGGACGGCATTGGCTGGCTGCGTGGGATGGACATTGTGATCCATCCGGTTTGCAGGCACGTCGCCGAGGATGTGCGACTGTGGAGTTACAAGACCGACCGACTGACCGGCGACGTACTGCCCAAGCTGGCAGAGGGACACGACCACTGCCCCGACGCCATACGCTATGCCTGCGCGCCGATGATTCGCCGGGGCGGGATGGGCGTGAGCAGCGTGGTGGCATCCGCCCGGCGGCGCATGGGCAACCGATTATGAGGACAGCAATGTTTTGGGGATTATTCAAAGCCAAACCGGGCAAAGCGCCAAACAAGGCGCGACCGGTCAAGGCGGGGGCGCAGTTTGTCGTGCCGACCTACTCACTCTCTGCCGCCGACGTCGATGAGGTACTCAAGCGCGCCAACCTGACCCGTACTGACCTGCTCAAGCTGCTCTACGATGACGAGATTTATGGTTGCATCTCCCGCCGTACTGCGGCGGTCATGGGCAACGCCTGGCACATCGAGGGCGACAATACCGACTGGCTCTATGAGGCGGTGGCGGCCATCTATGAGGACGCGGTACGGGTGATGATGCAGGCGCTGTGGATAGGCTCCAGCATCGGCGAACTCATCTGGCAGGACGGCGTGCAAAAGACCATCCGTGCGATTGTGCCGCGCGTCATCGAGCAATTTAAGGCCGACGCCGACGGTAACCTGATTTGGAAATCGCCCGGTGGCGGTGAGGTCGCGGTCATCCCTGAGAAGGTGCTGCGCGGAGCGGTCAATGTCAACGAGACCAACCCCTACGGCGATGCGCTACTCTCCCGCGTCTATTGGGCGTGGTTTGCCAAGAATTACGCCGAGCAATTCTGGAACAAGTTTGCCGAACGCCATGCCTCACCGATTACCGTCATCAAGAGCGCGGTCAACACCGCCAACCGTGACGAGGCGCAGCGGGATTTGGCGGCGCTGGCGGCGGCGGGTTCGCAGGGGGTGGCGGACGGTGTTGTCGCCATGAGCGACCAGGACACCATCGAGTTCATCACCGCCAACGACGACGGCACGGCGCACGAAAAATACACCCGCCACCAGATCCAGCGCATCCAGAAAACGCTGCTGGGGCGGGTACTGACCTCTGAACTGGAGACCGGTTCGCGCGCGGCGCAGGAGACTGACGACGGTTTCACCCGCGACATTGCCGACGCCGATCTGACCTTTGTCGAGCGCGGCATCAACCATCTGGTGGATTGCCTGCTCACCATCAACGGCATAGACGCCGAGGGTGTGTATTTCGTCTATGAGCGGGCGCAGACCATAGACAAAGAGCGCTGGGAGCGCGACGTGGCGCTGCTCAACACCGGCAAAATCGAGCTGACCGAACAATACTACCGCGACAACTACGGCTTCGAGCCGCAGCATTTCCGCGTGGTGACCACCGCTCCCGCCACACCAAGGCTCTCCCTCTCGCTCTCGCAACTGACGCCGGGGGCGCAAGAGGTGGAGGACGGGATTACCGCAGCGCTCAAACACGCCCCGGAGATGCTGGGCGTTGAGGCGGTGCTTGCCGTTGCACGCGAGGCACACGACGAGACGGACCTGATGCGCCGCCTGGTGCTACTCTACGATGACCACGACGACAGCCAATACACCGACTGGCTCGCCGGGGCGCTGGCGCTGGCAGCGGCGCAGGGCTACGTCCATGCCGACAAGGGGCGCTACTGATGGCGCACTATCCCTCTGCCGCCGATTACCTGCGCGCCCGCAACGTTGAGCCTGCCGCCGAGTTCTACGCGCGGCTGGAAACCTTGCGCAAAGAAGCGTGGACACTCGCCAAAATCAGCGACGTTGAGCAGATCGAACAGGTCAAGCAGAGCCTGGTCAAGGCGCTGGAGGAAGGCAAGAGCTTCCGCGAATGGCAACAGGCGCTGACCCCGGAAATGCTCGCCTTGCCGAAACACTATCAGGAGACAGTATTTCGCACGGCGGTGCTGTCATCCTACAATGGGGCGAAATGGACACACTTCCGCGCCCATGCCGAACGCCGCCCGGTGCTGCGCTACATCGCCATCAATGACGGACGCACCCGCCCGGCACACCGCGCCCTGCACGGGTTGATGATGCCGGTGGGAGATGCGCGTTGGGCAAACCTTGCTCCACCCCTTGGCTTCAACTGCCGTTGCAGTCTGGTCAGCCTCTCCGACAAACAGGCAAAGGCGCTCGGCTACACGGGCGCACCGCAAGAGCTGCCCACATGGGAAGACGATCACGGCGTGCAACATACCGCCACGGCGGACAAAGGCTGGAGCAGCCCGGAACGGCGCGACCTCACCGACTACCTGCGGCAGAAAGAAGCAAAAGCCGGACTTGGCAAGGCAACATACACGGAACAGCCACCATCATTGCCACCGCCGGAACAATGGAAAGAAGTCGCCAAAATGGGCGAAGAAATATGGCAGAAACACGCAGACCTGCTGGACAATATCAATTTTGATTGGCTGAAATATAAAACACCATATCAAATGGATGAAGTCATCCCGGAAAAACGGAATGAATTTCTGAATGCGCTACTGGAAGTTTTTGAGCGCGAGGGAATCGAAACCGGCGCAACAGCCAAAGCAGAAGGCGATGCTACCAAGAAATTCCAGGATATTATTAAGCGCTATCCTGTATCATGGGTTAATAGAGCGAATGAATTGGGGACGGTATATATCCGAGACCTGAAAGGCCGGGGATACCACGTCTATATAACCGAAAGAATGTCGCAATATGCAAACAACAAGGGATGGCTGCAAGCCAATGGATACGGTGTGTTTTACAAATTATCGGGTGATTTCAAAGCGGGCGACAGTCTGCTTTACCTGAACAATATGGGCATCAAGGGAGTTTCTCACGAAGCCGGACAAATAAGTATTCATGAATATGGGCATCGACTTCAAAGAGCAATCCCAGAGCTGGATGATTATTTCAAACAATTTTGGCTTGACCGTACAGCAGGTGAAAAAACAAAACCATTGGCAGATTTTGCAGAAGAAAAAGGTACGTCTCATTATTCACGCAAGGAAGTAGGTCGTGAGGATAATTTTGTGGACGGTTACATTGGGCGCAATTACGGCGACGATGACAACCCGCAGCCGAGAGAAGTGCTGACCATGACATTTCAAGCATTGCTTGGTGGAGATGTTCACCTGTTGAAAAAACTGCTGGACAATGACCGCGAAATGTTATACTTGGGGGTAGGATTATTGACGAGGTTCAACCCGTGAAAAAATTGGAATTCACCTTCAGGGGCGTGCCGTTTGCGCTGGATTTGGCGACGGGAGAACTGCATGGCGATGATGGCGATGCGCGCAAGGAAATCGAGCTTGCCACCGCGATTGGGCGGCAGGGCGGCGGATGGTACGACAGCGCGGGGGTCTTTATCCCGGTGCGCATTACCGACCCCATGCGCAACGCCAAGCAGTTTGCAGCCTGCATTTTCAGCATCGCTCCACACAAAGACGATTTCCCGGAGGAGTTGTATCCCTACGCGCCGCTAATGCGTCCGGTGGACGAAGGAGAACCGCTCAACCCGTTCACGGCGACCAAAGAGAAACGCCAGCAGTATGACGATGCTGTGGACAGGCTGCTTGCAGCAGGAGCCGTGTTCTAGCATCAAATATGGGATTTCCCCACATTTGACCAAAGCCCCCACGCGGGGCTTTTTTCATGCCCGCCTTGAGCGGGTTTTCCATTACCCAAAACCTTAAGGAGTAATCCATGACAACGCAAACCATCCAGTACGACAAACCGTCATTCCTCCATTGGGAGGCCGACCCGACCAACAGCCGCACGCGTGTCAAAGCCGCCAAGGCGGTCAAAGCGGGCGAGGTACTGGTACTGACCGACAAGGGCTACGAGCCGTACAAAGGGACGACCCTGCCGACTATCCCGGCGGGCGCGGTACCGGGCGCGGTCGTCGCCTTTGCCCTGGCTGATGCCGACAAGGATGCGCAGGTGCCATGCGTCATCCGCAACGCCACCATCCTCATCGACAAGCTGGTCGGTGTCGCTGCCGATGCCTTCGACGACACTAAGCCGCTGCATCCGCTGGTCGCGCATTGCAACGCCCAGGGCATCGCGCTCAACACGTCCATCGCAACCCAGCGAAGCTTTGAATGAGCGGCATCACCCTACACATCGCCCGCCTCTCCGTGGACAGCCGCCGCAAGATGCGCGGCGTTGCCTACGCGGGCGGGGTGCTGTCCTACTTTGGCGACAACATCGCCATCGACCTCGACACGCTGAAATTCAACGGCAAACAAATCCCGCTCTTGCACAACCACGACCGCGACCGCGTTGTCGGTTACGGCCACCTCATGCGCGAGGGCAATGCGCTCATCGTCGAGGGCGAGATGCTCAGCAATGAGCATGCCGACGGCATCGTGTCTGCCGCCGATGAGGGGCTGGAGTGGCAGATGAGCGTCTACATTGAGAGCTATCGCACCCTAACCCGTAACGCAGGCGATGTCGTCAACGGGCAGGCGATTACCGTTGATGAGGTAACGGTGCTGGCCGATGGTGTCATCCGTGAGGTGTCATTTACCCCGACCGGCGTTGATGCCGATACCAGCGCCCGCATCCTCTCCCTATCCCTTAAATCCGACAAGGAGCAACCCATGAACAAAGAACTGGAACAACAGGTGGCGACGTTGTCCGCCGAGAAAGCTAGCCTCGCCGCTGAAAACGAAACCCTGAAACAGCAACTCGCCGAACAGGCAACAGCCGCGAAACTGGCACAACTGTCCGCTCTAGGTGTTGAGGGCGAGCGCGCTGCCAAACTCGCCAAAGCCGACGATGACACCTTTGCCGCCGTGGTGGAGCAAATCCAGCTCTCGGCGAAACAAAATGCGGTGCTTGCCACCAGCTACGAAGGCGGCGCGGCGCCGGAAACCCGACCGAACCCGCTGCTGCGACAAGCCTAACCCCAACACTTCAGCCCCGCTCAGGGGCTTTTCAATGCCAAAAATTTAAGGAGTAACCCATGACTGCATTAGCCATGCTTGGTCTCACCCAGAAAGAACTGGACGAGGCCGTCACCCAAAAGCCCAACGTCCCGTCCCGCCTGCTCGCTGATCCGATGTGGCGCGAAAAGAACCTGACCACCACCGCCGTGATGGTGGAATTCATCGACGGCAAAGTCAGCCTCATCCCCGACCGCAGCCGCGCCGACGCGCCGAACCAAAAGGCGTTCGGCAAAGACAGCATCGTCCGCACCTTCCGCGTGCCGCATCTCTCGCTGCAAACCACCATCCGCGCCGACCAGATACAGGACGTGCGCAAGGCGGGCACGACGGACGCGATGCTCTCGAACGCCGAAGCGGTCGCCGACGAAATCGCCGAACACCGCGACAGCCACGACGCGACGATTGAGCACCTGATGCTGGGTGCGGTCAAAGGCAAAATCGTGGACGCCGACGGTAGCACCATCATCTACGACCTGTTCAGCGAGTTCGGCATTACCGAGCCGACGACCAGCCTGCAATTTTCCAGCGCCACCGCCGACCTCGGTCTCACCATCGAACAAACCAAGCGCGCGATGAAAAAAGCGCTGAAGGGCGACGTTGCCAGCGGCTGCACCGTGCTGTGCAGCCCGGAATTCTTCGACGCACTCGTCTCGCACAAGTCCACCAAAGAGGCGTGGCTGCGCTATCAGGACAACGTGCTGGCGCGGGAAAACACAGAGGGCAAGTTCGCGTGGAAAGGGATGAACTTTGAAATCTACGACTACAGCATCGGCGCAACCCCGATGATAGAGTCCGGACACGCGCACGCCTACCTGACCGGGATGCGCAACGGCTTTGTCCGCTACAACGCTCCCGGCAACATGATGCCAGAGGCGAACAAGCTGGCGCGGGCGTTTTACATCGACGCCGAGCTGCTTGAGCACAAGCGCGGGGTGAGCATCTACACCGAGGGCAACCCGCTGCCGATGTGCCTGCGCCCGCAGACCCTGATGCACTTCAAGAGCGCCTAATGTACGCCCATCCGCAAGACATCATCGACCGCTTCGGCGCGCGCGAGGTGCGACAGGTGCTGGAAAGCGACCCCGACCCGCAGAACGCCCGCCTGTTGGCAGCGTGTGCGGACGCGGCGGCGCTGGCAGATACCTACATTGCCCGCGCCCATCCATTGCCATTGCCGTCCGTGCCGGTAGCGCTAGTATCGGTTACGGCAGACATCGCTCGCTACCGCCTACACGACGACCAAATCAAAGAGGGCGGCGACACCGGCAAGACCACTATCCGCCTGCGCTACGAGGACGCCTTGCAATGGCTGACCGACGTGGCGGCAGGCAAGGTGCAGCTATTTCCGGGCGACCATGACCAACGCAAGCCGGACAGCCCATTGCCGCTCAGGGGCAACCATCGCATCGCCGTTGTCTCTAGCCCGGTCGTCTTTGACCAGGCGACGCTGGACAAGATGGACATGGTGCGCAAGGGGTAGCCATGCAGTTTGTCGTCTTGACCGTGGGGATGGATACAGCGCTCCGCAAACTCAAGCAACTGGCGGAGCGAGGCAATGACATCACGCCCGTGCTGGATGAGCTGGGCGAAGACGAAGTAACGCGCGTCATGTTGCGCTTTGAAAACAGCGAAGCACCGGACGGCAGCATCTGGGAAGACCTGAAAGTACGCGATGGGAAACCGCTGATGGATACCGGTCGCCTCTACCAGTCAGTCGTGGCGCATGTTGCCAACGACAGCCTGCAAGTCGGCACCAACGTCAGCTACGCGCCCTATCACCAGTTCGGCACAGAGCATATCCCGGCGCGTCCATTTTTGGGTGTCTCGGATGACCTGCTTGCCAGCCTACAGGAGATAACCCTTGCCTACTTCAACATTTGACGTTAATGCCGCCTACGCGCCCATCGCCGAGCGGTTGAAAACGGTGGACGGGGTGCGCGCTGTCTGTGGCGCCAACGACCTCGCCCAAGTGATTAACGGCAAGACCACGGGGACGGATGGCTACGTCTATCTCATCTTTGACGGCATCGCGCCCAGGAGCGAGGCGGGCAATGGACGTCATCAGCAAATCACCGTTACCTACAGCGTCATCGTCGCCTCGCAGAATTACCAGCGCGACGGGATGCCGGCGGGTGTTGGCGAGCTGATTGGCGGCGTCATGCAGGCGATGACGGGATTTTCGCCGCTGGACGACGACCCGCGCTCACGGCAGACCCTGCACATGGTGCCAGGCGAGCGGGCGGTGTACGCCTACGGGTTGAGCCTCTACCCGCTCAAATATCAACTCTATCTAAATTTCCAAACTAAGGAGTAACTTATGGCAACAAAATTACAACACGACGGTTTCATCGGCGAGGGGACGCTCTACATCCGCCGCCTTGACCGTACCGACCTTGGCATGGTTTTGGTGGGTAACGCCACCGAACTGTCCGTGTCGATGGAATCAGAAGTGAAAGAGCGCATCTCGAAAATGCGTGAAAACTACGGTGCGGTTTTGAACACCGTCATTTTGCCTAAAGCAGGCGAGCTGAAAATTACGCTCGATGATTTCAACCAGGAAAACATGGCGATGGTTTTCCAAGGTGCGCTGAAACGCGAGCAAATGACCTCGCAAACGGTGTCTGACGAGCTGGTCGATGTCGATTTAGACCGCTTTTTGCAACTCAAACACGGCTATCTCACCGAAACCGATACCACCGTCAAAAAATCGGACAACACGCCGATTGCCGCCGAACACTACGAGGTGCATCACCGCCTCGGCATGATTAAGCTCAAGGATACCGCTGGCGTCGCCAAAGGCGACAAAATCAAGGTCAGTTACAAGACAGCCGACTGGGAAGCGTGGGTTATCCAAGCGAACACCGACAGCCAAATCAAATGCGAGCTGGTATTGGACGGGCGCAACCGCGTCAATGGTGCCGACGTCAAGCTGCACATCCCGAAGGCAACGTTGTCGGCAAGTGGTGCGTTCAACTTCTTCAGCGAGGACTTCAACACCATCGAGCTATCAGGCCGCCCGGAAGTACCGGAAGGACAAACCAGCCCGTTCACGGTAACGATTAAGCCAAAATAATCATCCGGTGATTTTTGACGCGGCATGATAATTGCTATTCTGTAAGCAATTTCATCACGAGGCTTTACCATGATTGATTTCTTTGCATTGTGTGCTTTCAGTGGGCTGATTGCCTTCGTCGTTGGGCTACGGTGGCCGAAAATCCTTCCGTTCCTCAGCGAGGACAAATCGCGTTTCGATGTGTTTGCGCGCTACGGTGGTTTCACCGTCGGCTGTTTCCTGGTGGTGCTTATCCTTGCTCATTTCGGGTTTGCGGACAGCGAGATGGCCAGCAAGGAAAGCTATCGGGATGTTGTGCCAGCCAAACCGAAGGCACCGCCCACAGAGGAAGAATTGAAACATCTCGCTGATGAGCGGAAGAAGACCGAAGCATTCGTTGAATGTCTAAATTTAGCCAAAAGCCAAGTCAAATTTCCGCGAACCGTGGATGTTAGCACGCTAAGTGTTGTCAAAAGCTTGCGCGAGAATGGACAAGTGTTTATCACTATCCCGTTCACCGCCGAGAATAGCTTTGGACAGCGCGTAAAAATGGAAGCGACGTGCCATGTTTGGAAAGGGCGCGAGACAAAAATCACATTGCGACAATTATGAATCTATCACCCGGCATTGCCGGGTTTTTTAATATCAAAATTTAGGAGCAGCAAATGAAGATACGAGCAATTAAACCATTCACCCACAGCGACCGCTCATTTGCGGTCGGCGACGTTGTGGACGCCTCTAACGCTGCGGGCAAATGGCTCATCGCGCAAGGTGTCGCCGTCGAGGTGGAAGCGAAAGAAGATAAAGCGAAAGCGTAAAAACAGGGATGGCATGGAACCTGCTTGCAGCGCCATGTCATCCTAAACCGAAGTAATCCATGAAATACCTATTTCTCGTCATCGCCGCCCTATCTACTAGCGCAGCAGCATATGAGCTGGTCGGAAAAGCTGTGTATGTTACCGACGGCGACACCATAACGTTGTTAGACGATGCACGTCAGCAGCACAAAATCAGACTGCACGGCATAGATGCGCCGGAACGCAAACAGCCGTATGGCGCGAAATCAACCGACCTGCTCGCGGGTATGGTCAAAGGGAAAGTAATCCGCGCAGACTGCACCGAACGAGATAAATACAAGCGAAATGTTTGCGTACTTTATGTTGGCGATATTGATGTCAATGCCGAAATGGTACGGCAGGGCGGCGCATGGGTTTATCGGCAGTATTACCCGGAAGACGGGGAATATTTGAAATTGGAAACGGAAGCAAAAAATGAACAGCGTGGTCTTTGGAACACGTCCGAATATCAAAGCATCCCGCCGTGGGAATGGCGAAAGCAGCAAAAAGAAAAACGCAAGAAAGCGAAAGAAGCTGCAAAGAATTAAATAGCAGAATTTATTTAAGCCCCTATTCAGGGGCTTTTTTATTGCATGAAAGGTAATTAAATGGCCGACAACAATCTGGACGTGCGCCTGCTGGTACGCGCAGGGGTTGAGGGGATTGACCAGCTTGAGCGTGTCATTGAGATATTGCGCCGCAGCGGTGCATCGACCGAGCAGCTATCCGAGGAAGCAGAACGGTTACGGCGCGAGTGGGACAACCTCTCGCCAGAGGAACAGGCACGGCGGATTGCCGAGCTGGCGCGACAGCTTGCCGATGCACAGCGACGCAACAGCGGCCTCAACGACGAGGCAGAGCGCAGTGTTGGCGTGTTTGGGCGATTCAAGGGCGCGATTGTTGCCGTTGGCGCGGCGCTCGGTATTACCTTTGTCGCCAGTAAAATCAAGGGATTTTTCAGCGATGCAGTCAGCGGTGCGCAGGAGTTTGAAGAACAACTATCCACCGTCAAAGCTGTCTCCGGTGCAACCGCTGAGGACATGGACGCCTTGCGTGCCGCTGCCGAAAAAATGGGCGCAGAGACCAAGTACACCGCCACCGAGGCCGCGCAGGGCTTGGAAAACCTAGCCCGCGCAGGCCTGAGCGCCAGCGAGTCCATTGCAGCGCTGCCGTCGGTACTGGCATTGGCGCAGGGCAACAGCATTGAGCTTGCCGACGCTGCCAGCTATATCACGCAGGCTGCCGCCGGTATGGGCTTAGAGATGGACGAGGCCGCGCGTGTTGCCGACGTCCTCGCCAAAGCAGCGTCATCTGCCAACACCGACATCCAGGGCATGGGGCTGGCGATGAGTTACGCCGCACCGACCGCGCACGCTCTCGGCCTGACGCTGGAAGAAACCGCCGCCTACATCGGCAAGCTGGCAGACGCGGGCTTTGACGGCTCGCGCGCCGGTACGGCGATGGCAACGATGATGGGGCAATTCCAAAATCCAGCCAGTACCTTCCGCAAAGAATTGGCGGCGTTGGGTATTCGCACCCGTGATTTCAATCAGGCAATCCGCGAGCTGGCGGCGGCTGGCCCACAAGGACAAGCGGCAATCAGCGCGCTCGGTGAGGCGGCTGGCCCTGCATTCCTTGCGTTGGTTGGGCAAGGTATCAGCGCAGTAGATGAGTTGCATGGCAAGTTGCAGGACGCCAGCGGCTTTGCGATCGGGCAAGCCAAGGAGATGGGCAACAACGTCGCCGGTGCGTTCGCCGAGCTTGGCAGCGCATGGGATGCAGTCAAACTCAAACTTGCCACGCCCATCCTTGAACCGCTGCGGGACAAGCTCAACGAGCTGTCCAAAGTCATTTCCGACCTGGTCAATAGCGGCAAAATCGAGGAACTGGGCAGGAAAATCGCCACCGTCTTTTCCGATGGTGCCGATGCTGTCATCCGTTTCGTCAAAGAGATGGATTTTGATTCGGCTATCAACAAAGCATCCAGCGGTTTTGAAAAGCTGAAGACTATCGGCACCGCCCTCAATGGCGCATTCCAGGCGCTGTCCATCACATTTAACGCGGTCAAGGCTGGGCTGGCGGCCATTGCAGGCATGCTCGCTGCGGTCGCGTCCAAAATATTTGCCACGTTGAGCAGCCTGACCAACGGACTTGGCAGCGTTGCCGAAAAACTGGGCGCTAAAGGACTTGGGCAGAGTATGCACGAGATTGGCGCGTCAATGGATGACATGGCCAAGTCCGCCGAAAACTTCGCGGGTGCGATGAGCGAGGTCATCGAGGACGCCTCTGCATCAATGGCAGACAGCGCGCGCAGCATCGCCGGGGTCAGCAAAGAGACCAACGAAACCGTCGCCAAGAGCGCACAAGACGCCATCGCAAAGACCGCCGACGCGGCCGATGCGGGGGGAAAACATTTTGTCGGCTTTGCGCAGACCGTCATGGATACCGCCCAGGAAGTTACCGCCATCGTGCAGCGGGAGACCAACAAACAGGCGAAGGCGGCAGAGGAAGCGGCACAGAAGGCGAAGGAAGCGCAGGAAAAGGCAGCTATTGCAGCGGCGAGTGCGTTTGAGGAACTGGGCATTGACCTAGATGAAGTGTTCAACGGCGTGTCCAGCAAAACCAAAAAGGCAATGAGCGACTACACCTACGCGGTGCAGCAGGCGATGGAAGGCGGGCTGGATGCGACCAAAGCTGCGCGCGCAGGCTTTGAGGCGCTCGCCGCCAAGATGTCCTCGCCGCAGGAATGGGCGGCGCTGAAGCAGCAGATGACCGAGAGCGGCGACGTCATGGACAAGCTGACGCAGGGGCAAATCAAGCGCATGGGCGACGGCATCAAGGGATTGCCGGACGCAGCAGCGACTGCGATGGCGGAACTCAAGCAACGCATCGACAGCGCCGACCTCGGCAGCCTTGCCCGCATCGGCACCGAGGCAAAAGCGGCATTTGCCGCGGGCGAGCTGTCGGCGAAACAGTACGCCGAAGTGTTGGCGCAGGTTGAAAAAAAGACCGAAGAGCTGTGCGCCAAGACCGCACAGGCGGGCGAGACCGCAACGCAGGCACACGCGCAGGCGGCACAGGCAGCCGAGGCATCGGCGAAAGCACAGGAAAAAGCAGCCGATGCGGTGGAAAAAAGCGGCGAAGCCGTCAAAAAAACCAGTACGGCGATGTGGCAGCTCTACGACGCCACCAAACTGAACGCCGAAGCCATCAACCTGCTCGACGAGGCGCTGAACAAAATCAACCCTGACAGCAAAATCGGCGGCGGTATCCGCTACTGGCAAATGCAGCAGAACGCGGCGGCGGAGTACGTGGCGGCGATACAGGCGGCAGAGCGGGCGACTGAGAGCCTCAACCAAAAGACGCAGGACGGCACCGTCACCATGCAGGACGTCGCCGAGGCGGCCAACAAGGCGTACTCGCGCATCACCGCGCTGGACAGCACCACCCTCAAGAACCTCAATGCCAGCATCGACGCGGCGCGGCAAAAACTCGAAGACCTCGCGCAGCAGGCGAAGGACACCGCCGCCAGCCTCGACGCGGAGCTGGCACAGCTCAAGGGCGACAACAGCAAGACCGCCGCGCTGGAGCAGGAGCGCAAATTGCGCGAGCTCAACGGCAAGCTGCAAGAAGCGCAGGCGCGGAAGAACGCGGAAGAAATCGCGCAGTACCAGCGCGCGATTGAGCTGCAAAAACAAATCTACGCCGAGAAACAGCGGCAGGAGGCGGTGAAAAAAGCCGAAGACGCCGCCCGCGCGCAGGAATCACGCAATCGTAACAGCAGCACACGCAACAGCACGGGCAATGGTCGCGGTAGCGACATCAGCCCGCAGCAAGTCGCCGATGTCTGGGACGACCGCATCGCCGCCGCTGAGAAACGCGGCGCACAAAATTTTGCGAACGAACTCTACAACGCCGCCAAAAGGACACGCTAATGCCGAAACTTACCCGCAAAGACAACAACGCCAGCCTGGAACTGCCCGACGATATGCGTTGGCGCGACGAGTTTGACTGGCAGGCATTGGCGCAGTCGCAGGTGCAATACAGCCTCGGCGGTAGCGCCATCATCCAACAGGGGACGATGCTCGCCGGGCGCCCCATCACCCTCGGCGGCGAGTGGATATGGCTGCCACGGGCGATGTTGCTGACGCTCGCCGAGTGGGCGGACGTGCCAGAGCTAGAGATGACCCTGAGCCATGCCGGACGCGATTACAACGTCTGCTTTGCCCGCCCGGCGCTCTCTGATTGCGCACCGGTTGCCTACGCCGTCCCCGAAGACGGCACGGCGCAGTACGAAAACCCCACCATCCATTTAATGACGATTTGAAACGGAGTTACACATGGCAAAACGCCGCACCGAATTAACCCAACAAGACCTGCGCATCTACCCGACCGAAGACCTGACCGACAGCGACAACGGTGGCGGCTTGATGGTGCGCGACCCGCTCACCGGCGCCGACAACGAGCTATTTAACCCGGTCTCCGACCAGGACCGCACCATCGGCCGTTTTAACGCGCGCTCGGTACACGCCGCGGTGCGCGTACCGACTCGCGCCAAGCTGGGCGGGGCGCACGTCATCATCAGCAAGCCCGCCAAAGCCAGCAACGTCTCGCACCTGCTTTACCGCGGCGTACGCTACGGCGAACGACGCAAGGACATCATCAAGCGCATTGCCGCCTACGCGGTCTATACCATTGAGAGCAAGATGACCCTGCTCTCGACGCAATCGCTCGGCTCGCGCATCATCCAGGGCTACCAGCGCACCGACGAGGCGCTGCCGCTGGTCGGCGACGTTTATTGCCTGCGACAAGTCAAGAAAGGCTACCCGGCGGAGGAGCAGTACATCCAGGTCATCCGCGTCAGCTCCGAGAACCGCACCTTTACCACGCCCGACGGCAAGGATTTTGTGCGCACCGTGGTCAAGATGGAAACCTCGACCGCGCTCACCGCCGATTTCATCGGCGTCGATTATCCCTCGATTACCCGCGCCGATGCGCCATGCCTGTTGATGGAAACGCACATCTCTGACAGCGCCAGCTATTACGGCGTCAAGCCGCTGGCTGAAGCCATCGCCGCCGGGGTGCAAACCATCCGCGTCCCCTCGATTATGGAAAAATTGGTGCCGACCTCACAGGTCGAGAACCCGATGACCGATCTCACCGCCGCCGGACAGCGACAACTGGTCTTTGACGCCGCCAAAGGCGAGGCATCGCTCTCTGCTTACAACGTGCTCAACGACAGCAGCGTGCTGCACGCGGGCAACGCCATCACCCCCGGCAGCGTGCGCCTGGTCATTGGCGGCATCACCATCGGCGACCGTGGCGGTACCCTCTACCGCAGCGACACCGCGGTCGGCACCGTCGATTACGCGCGCGGCGAGATGCGCTTTTCCGAGACCCTGAGCAGCGGCGGGCCGTGGACACTCTACTTCCGCCCTGCGGCGGAATTATTACAGGTGGCGGACACCGCCAGCATCCCGGTGCTGATTAACAACCGCAGCTACAACTATGTGATGACCATCTTGCCGGTGCCAGCGCCCGGCTCGCTGCAAGTGTCCTACCGCTCGCAGGGGCGCTGGTATGACCTGCGCGACGACGGCAGCGGTGCGATGCGCGGCGGCTCGGCCGGACACGGCAGCGGCACGCTCAACTACCGCACCGGCACGGTAAGCATCACCTGCGGCGAGCTGCCGGACGTGGGTAGTGAGGTGCTGTTTGCCTGGGGGACGCAGGCGACCGTCCACAACCGCAGCAACAGTCAGCCGACAGCAACAATGGTGATTGAAACCGAACCAGGCTTGGCACCCAACACGGTCAAACTCACTTGGGCGGGCGGCAGCGCGCAGGATGACGGCGCGGGCAACATCACTGGCACGTGGACGGGGACGGTCGATTACCGTACCGGCACCATCACGCTGACCAACTACCCCGGCGGCGAGCAGCGCCTCGACGTCAAGGTGGATTATTCGGTCGGCGCGCCACAGCAGGCAGAATGGAAAGCGCCTGCGCGCGACGGCAGCGGCAACGTCAACCTTGACCTTGGCCAGCGCAACATCAAGCCGCGCTCGCTGGAGCTGACCTACAACGTGCTGATACACGACTACGACAACAAGGTCGAGCAGGGCGAGGCCTACACACGCGATGTCGCCGTAACCAAAGTTGACCCCTACGTCAGCGTCAGAGACGACGGCAGCGGCAACCTCAAAGACGCGGGCGGCATCACCCGCGGCACCATCAACTACGCCACTGGTATCGTCAAGCTCAAGCCCGATGCCGTGGTCAAAATCCCCAAACCCAGATGGGGCAAGCAGTCGATGGGCGAGATGGTCGAAACCCTGCCCGGCTTCCAGCAGAAAGTGACGCCGCTGTGGCGCACCGTCTTTGCGGGCTATGAGTACGTGGATACGCTCGCCTCGGCGCCGATTGATGACAGCTTTGTTGTCAGCGCCAAGTTTCGCGGGCAGCAGACGGAGGACGCGCGCAGCAAACAGGCGACCAGTGGCGTGCTGCGCATCGACCTGTTGCCGACGCTCGCCGAGCGCATCGTCCCCGGCAGCGTGCGTTTTGCGATTGGCGCGGAAACCTACTTTGACCGCCGCGGCGAAATCTACTACCGGCTAGAACCGGGCAGCGGCGCCGCCTCGCGCATCGGCACCATCAACTACGAGACGGGGATTGCCGTCTTGGAACAAGCCCCGGCGGGCGCAGTGTCGCTGCTGGCGCTCGCCGGTGCGGTATCTGCCAACCCGGTCGATGCCGCGGTATGGCGCATCCCCGCCGCGCCCATCCGCCCGTCCTCGCTACAAATCACCGCCACCCCGCTCACCGGCGGCCAGCTCAACGTGCGCGCCGACGCGGGCGGCAGCATCCGCGACGGCAACGTCGAGGGGCATATCGACTACGAGACCGGCGTGGTGCGCGTCCGCTTTGGCAAGTGGGTAACGGCGGCGGGCAATGAGGGCAAGTATTGGTACAACCCGGACGCGGTGCGCAGCGACGGCAAAATCTGGCAACCGGCACAGGTCTATGCCGACACCATCCTCTACAACGCGGTCAGCTATACCTATTTGCCGCTCGACACATCGGCGATTGGCATTGACGCGGTGCGCCTGCCCGCCGACGGCCGCGTGCCCATCTTTCGGCGCGGCGACATGATCGTCATCGGCCACCGCCTCACCGACGACCTCGGCAGCGCGCACAGCGCCGGGCAGACAGTACGGCTCTCGCGTGATCACATCGACAGCCTCTGCCTGCGCGACGCCAAAAACCAGGCGATTGAAGCCAAGTGGTACGACTACGACCTACAAGCGGGGACGCTGACTTGGGCAACGCCGCTTGACCTCTCTGCCTATCAGATGCCGATAACTGCCCACCACGCGCGCGAAGAAGAAAACCGGGTCATCGTTGCCGACATCGACGGCACCCTCAGCCTGCAATTCCCCACCGGCCGCGACTACCCGAAAGAAGACACCTACGTCTCATCTGCGCTGATTGGCGGTGATTTGGAGGTACGGCACAGCCCCGCCTGGTCGCAGAAACTCTTTGACAACGTGTGGTCAGATGACCCGCGGGGCGATGCCATCACCGCCAAGCTCAACCTCAAGGACTACCCCTTGCAGCTCACCGATGACGGCGCGACCACCGACCGCTGGGCGATTGTTTGGCGCGACGGCACGCAGTTTGACCTCTACAGCGAGGCGCTCGGTTTCGTCGGCCGCTACGACGCCCTGCAAGACCTCGCGCCCGTCAACGCCGCCACCGGCAAGCCCTACTTCATCCTGCCGAAAGGCGCCTTTGGCATCAATAACGGCGCCTCGCCGTGGGCGACGGGCAACGCCATCCGCCTCAACACCTGGGGGACACACCTCGGCGTGTGGATACTGCGCGCCGTACAACCGAGCGCGCAGAAGCAGACCGAGACCGACGGCTTCAGCATCTGCCTGCGCGGCAACACCGTCGAAATTTAAGGAGCCACCATGTACGCCAACAACCTCGAAATGCCGGCGCATCTCTACCTGTCAAGCGACGACGACGCGCCGGCATTAACCAAGACCAACCTCTCCCTCATCCTCAAGGCCTGCCTCGTCACCGGCTACGGCAACAAACCCGGCGCCGGTTGGACCATGCCGCACGAGGACGCCGCCGCCAGCAAGCGCGTCTTTGCCCCGGCCAAAACCGGCGAGCTGGACAGCTACCTGCGCGTCGCCGACCAAAGCGGGCAAAGCCGTGTCGCCGCCTACCGGCAAATGAGCGACATCGACAACGGCGAGGCCATACTTGAGCTTGCCACCCCCTACAAGCACGGGCAGGGCAGACAATGGAGCGGCCGCTGGGCGGTAGTTGCCACCGCGCGCGGCGTGGTCGTATGGGTGGAGGATGGCTATAACGCCGCGCAGCCGGGCATGATGCTCTGCTACGGCGACAGCAGCAGCGCCGACAACGGCAGCCGCACCCTCATCCTCGCCCACAGCGGCGGTGAGTTCGACGACGGCTCGCATGGCAGCCTGTTTCACTGGCCGGGCAAGTCTGATTCTGGTCGCGGCTATGCGCAGGCGCGCAGCTACCGCGATGATACCGGCGCGCAGGCGCAGGACTTTTTTGGCTTGTTTGCCGTGCTGCGGGAAACCGCCGGGCAGTACCTCGCGCCGGTGATGCTACAGCGCGGCGAGCGCCTCTACGCCGTGCCGGGGGTGTATTGCAACACCCGCGCCGCCGACAACCTCGCCCTGATTGATGACGAGGGCGCACAATATATCGTGCTGCACAGCTATGGCTGGCGCAGCCTGGACGATAATTTCAGCCGTCTGGCAGTGCGCACCGACAAATGGCGGTACTGACATGCTGCTAGAGCCACACTACATCCCCGACCACCGCGGCTACATGGCGGGTACGGAAGACGGCATCGTCACTGTCGGCGGCGCGGCGGGCATCGGCAACATCTACGTCTTTGAGGCAGAGACCCTCTTGCTCGTACAGCAGACGCGCTCGCTGCCCAACGGGCATTACCTCGTGCCCTACCTCAACCCGGCGCGGCGTTACCTCATCATGGGACGGCATCCGGCGCGGCAGTACGAGCCGGTCTGCTACGACGACCTCAAACCCGCGACCACGCTGACGTTGGCAGAGCAGGCAGCGCTGTGGGCGTCATGGCAGTAGTAGGGTGGGGCTTGACCCGCCGCTAATAACCAATAGACCACCATGCCCAGCAATCCAGCCCGCCTGCCGCTACCGCTCGGCGAGCATACCCGCGAGCGCGACGGCGCCCGTATCGCCCTCGCCCTGCGCGGCAAAGGCGGCATTACCCCGCCACCACCACAGCCCAAGCCAAAAGTGGTGCGCATCAGCGGATGCAGCGGCGCACGGGTAGCGCCAACGCTGGACATCAGCGCCTGCCTGCCCGCCGTGGGACGTCCTGCGCTCGCCAGCAACTGCCTGCCTGCGGCCATCACGCCGATGGTGGACATCGCCCTCTGCCAGCGCCACGCCATCAGCCCGGTGCCAAGCCTCGGCAACTGCCAGGCGACGCGCATCAGCGCCAGCTACCGCATCACCAACTGCCAGCGCTTAAGCATCGGCGGCAATCCCGCCGTCGCCAACTGCGCCGCGCCAAGAAGCACCGCCGCGGCCGCCATCAAGACCTGCACCGTGGCAAACACCGCCGCCGCGCCAGCATTGCGAGGCTGTGCCGCGCCACGTGTCAGCATCGCCCCGGCGCTCGCCAATTGCACGCCGCAACACGGCTGGGGCTTGCCGCTGCGCGCCTGCCACATCGTGCGCTACACCCGCGCGGTGCGCCCGCCGTGCGAGTACTACCCGCTGCCGCTGCCGCCACCGCCACCCGACCAATCGCCCTGCCGCATCCGGCCGCCCTCTGACCGCCTGCCGCTGCCCTTTGTCCGCCGCCGCATCAACCGCGACAGCGCGCGCTTGGCGCTACCGCTGCGCTGCTGGCACGACAGCGACACCACTGACCTGCCGATACTCCCCGGATATGTTATGCACAACAAAATTACCGCCGAACACGACGGCGCGCCGCTTGAGCTGCTCGCCCTCAGCCTCACCACCGACACCGCGTCTTACTGCTGGCAGGGCGACATCACCCTCTCGCCCGCATCATTTGCCAAGCTCAAGATTGACCAACGCGCCGCGGGCGACGAGGCCGTCATCACCCTGCGCATCAACGGCAACCGCTGGGACATCCTCGCCGAGGACTACCGCGACACCCGCAAATTTATCGGCCACAGCTACACCGTGACAGGCCGATCCATCACCGCCCGCCTCGGCGCCGACTACGCCAAAGGCCGCCACCAAAAATACAACGAGGCGCGCTACGCACGGCAGATTGCCGACGAGCAGCTCAACCTGCTGCCGTACACCCTCGCCGCTTGGGAGGCGGTCGATTGGCTCATCCCCGGCGATACCTACACCGTATCAGGGCAGACGCCGATAGAGGTGATTGCCGACCTCGCCCGCGCCGCCGGGGGCTTTGTCGAGAGCCATCCGTATGAGCCGCAGCTGTTTGTCCGCCCCGTCTGGCGACAACCCGCCTGGGCGAAACCGACGCCAGCGCTGACCATCCCCGCCAACCTCATCCTCTCGGTGAGCGGCCAGCGGCGCATCAGCGAGCGCGCCAACGCGGTGCGGGTAACACCTGCCGCCGAACAGGTGGGCGGCAACAAGGCCAAAGGCGGCCTCGTGTACCGCGAAGGCACCGACCAGCAGCCGGAGGCCTCAACCCTGACCCACGCCGCCTACACCGACACCGACGTCATGCGCGCGGCGGGCATCCATGCGCTTTCCGAGACCGGCACCCACAAAACCGAGACCGTGCAACTGCCGTGGACAGAAAAATACCAGCTGTCGCTGGCCAGCCTCGGCGCCGTGTGGGCATTTGCAGAGGCGGGACAGACGTGGCAAGGCGTCATCAAGGGCGTGAGCGTCGCGGTCGAGCTGGACAACGGCGCACCGGTGGTCACGCAGACCGTGACCATTGACCGCTATATGGGGGACTAAGCCATGAACATCCGCCAACAACTGATTGACCTCATCAACCCGCGCCATCGCGCGGTTGCCAAAATCGTCGGCGGCAAGGGCGCGGACACCTGGGTCGGCGAGACGCCGAGCGGCGGCGTAGTCATCATTACCGGCCAGACGCAAATCGGCGAGAGCGTCTATTTTGACGCCATCACCCTGCGGATTGAGGGCAAGGCACCGGATTTGGAGTGGCAGGAAATCAGGGTTTGATCCAGCAGCTCGGCGGGGTGGACATTGTTCTAAACATACGCCAAATTTACGCCATAGAAGCGGAGAATCGGGGAATTCTATTTTTATAACAATGTAATAAATTATTAAACGCTCCAATCGAGCATCGGTGCCACGCAAAAACGGTGCGGCTCTGGCGTTTCAAGAGGTTGCATAATTTCCTGGTTGTTTCAATGAGATAAGGCGGTTTGCCTCGTATCGTTTACAGCGGCCTTGGTT
>ERZ772924.50-NODE-50-length-50664-cov-13.678081_pt1 | contig 50664 bp, 49 predicted proteins | sample MGYA00512116_ERZ772924 | MGnify/ENA primary metagenome ERZ772924 (study PRJEB29015, sample SAMEA2737920) | human oral metagenome | biome: human oral; feature: human-associated habitat; material: dental | place: China | collected 2134 ...
GCAGGGGACTGAAAATCCCCGTGTCAGTGGTTCGATTCCGCTCTGAGGCACCACCTTGGATTTGAATCTCCAGTACAGTTTTGCACTGGGGATTTTTTTATAGCGTGATTGCACACACCGGAAGGAGTTTATGCGGTGGAATATTTCTCCCAGATCTTTCTCTCGTTCATTGCCTCGTGGGGCTATGTTGCTGTCGCCGTTCTCATGGCGGCAGAAAATGCCTGCATACCGATTCCGAGCGAACTCATCCTCGGCTTTGCGGGCTATCTCGTCTTTGCGGGGCATATGTCGTTCGAGGGTGCGCTCCTCGCGGGGATGACCGGCGGACTTCTCGGCTCCATCTTCGCCTATGAAGTCGGTGCGCGCGGCGGACGCCCGTTTGTGGACAAGTACGGGAAATATTTCTTCATCAAAAAATCCCACGTCGATACGGCGCAGGATTGGTTCGACCGCTATGGACTCAAGGCGGTGTTTTTCAGCCGCATGCTGCCAGTTGTGCGCACGTTCATCTCGCTGCCCGCGGGTTTTGCACGCGTCGACACGAAGCGTTTCTTTACCTACACCATCGCGGGTTCACTCCCGTGGACGGCGGCGATCCTCTATGCGGGGATGATGCTCGGCGAGAACTGGACGGATCTCATGGAGTACGGGCATGAGGCGAGCACCCTCTTCGTCGTCTGCTGCGTCATCGCCGGCATCTACTTCTACCTCAAGTGGAAGAAAAAAAAGAAACGCCATTTGCACTAAAAAATGGGTTACTGCACGAAGTTCATGCGGTAACCCATTTTTATAGGTTTATGTATGTACCTCCTCTACAGGAACAGGTGCAGTTTGAAACAGTGAAACTGCGAAGCCGAGAACCGCACCGACCACGGCAGGGCACACCCACCCCATCATGATCTCGTAGAACGGGATGTAGTTGACGAGCAGGGCGTGGATCGGTGCGCTGCTCAGACCCGCCGCGTGCAGTCCGTCAATCAGGGAGAACACGAGCGTCAGCATCATTGCTCCCTGATAGATGCTCCTGCGCCAACCGATGAAGCGGTCGAAGAGGGAGAGGACGACGAATACGATGATGAGCGGATAGATCGCGACAAGGAACGGGATCGCGAGTGCGATGATCTGCGTCAGCCCGACATTGGACGCCGCGAAGCTGAAGAGAATCGAGAAGAGGAGCAGGCGCTCATATGAGATACGTCCCTTGAGCAGTTTGTTGAAGAACATCGCCGCGCTCGAAGTGATGCCGCAGCAGGTCGTGAGACATGCAAGTGCGATGATGATCGCGAGCAGGAGATTGCCCGCAGAGCCGAAGAAGATGCCGACGGCACCCGAGAGGATCTGACCGCCGTTCTCCGAGTGGCTGAGCACAGACGCGCTCGTCGCGCCGATGTAAGCGAGCGAGCCGTAAACCACCGCCATCAGTGTCACCGTGATGAGCCCCGAAACGAGACAGGCGGCACCGATTGCACGGCTGTCCGTGATCCCGCGCATACGCACGGCGTTTGTCACGAGCGCGCCGATGGCGATCGAGGCGAGCAAATCCATCGTCTGATAGCCGTCCTGAAAGCCCTGTGCGAACGGTGCGTCGATGTAGCTGCCCGTTGGTGCAAGCACATTTCCAAGCGGTGCGTGGAACGCCTGCACGAAGAGGATGAACAGCACGAGGAGCAGCGCGGGGGTCAGCATCTTGCCCACGCGGTCGATGATCTTGTTCGGATTCAGTGCCAGATAGTAGGACGTGGCGAAGAAGATCGCCGTATAGATAAGCTGTCCGAGCGCAAGATTGTCCTCCGTAAGGAAGGGGCGGATCCCGATCTCAAATGAGACGGCACCCGTACGCGGCATCGCAAAGAGCGGTCCGATGATGAGATAGAGGATGATGAGCAGCACCGTCGCGAAGCGCGGCCATGTCTTTGTGCGGAGCAGCGACATGTATTCGCCGCCCGCGAGTGCAATTGCCGTGATGCCGAGCAGCGGCAGTCCGATGCCTGTCGTCATGAAGCCCAGCATCGCGAGCAGTGTGTGATCGCCCGCTGCCTGTCCAAGTGCGGGCGGGAAGATCAGATTGCCCGCGCCGAAGTAGATGGAGAACATCATAAAGCCGAGCGTCAAGAGGTCTTTCTTTTTGAGTGCGTTGATGGCAGTTCCCTCCAAAAATATTACACAGAAATAACGGTTCAAAATATTATCCTTCATTATTACAGAATACAGCGTGACTGTCAAACGTTTCGGGCGAATTGCGCCAAAAATCCTGATTTCACAACTTCGCCGGTGAGTCGTAAATTGTGGGGGAAATTTTCTTCTTGACAGAAACCCTGCGCACAGATATAATGTTTGAGTGTCGCTTATGCGGCGCGGGAAGATTAAATGCGGAAGTAGCTCAGTGGTAGAGCACCACCTTGCCAAGGTGGGGGTCGCGAGTTCGAGCCTCGTTTTCCGCTCCATCTTTCGGCGACATAGCCAAGTGGTAAGGCCGAGGTCTGCAAAACCTTTATCCCCAGTTCGATTCTGGGTGTCGCCTCCAATATGAAATGCGGTCTGGAAGGATTTCTTCCAGACTTTTTTACTATCTGTGTATGAATGCAACGGGAAAGGAAACGCATGCAGGGACGGTACAAGATTCTTGTCTACGGCTGCCAGATGAACATCGCCGACGCCGAGCGCATGGAGGGGCAGCTGCAGGCGGCGGGCTACGCGCGCACGGAGGAGACGGCGAATGCCGACATCATCCTCATCAACACCTGCTGTGTGCGCGAGACAGCGGAGGATAAGGTCTACGGGAAGATCGGCGAAGTCAAGAAGATCAAGGAGAAAAATCCGAAGCTGATCTTCGGCATCGCAGGCTGCATGGCGCAGAAGGAGGGGGACAACCTCATGCGCCGTGCGCCGCACATTGACTTTGTCCTCGGTACGGGCAAGGTGCAGGAACTGACGCGCATCATCGCCGAGATCCGCGCGGAACACTCGCCTGTGGTGGACGTGGCGCTTTCGGACAGTGAGATCGCGGAGGATCTGCCCGTTGCGCGCGGCGGAAAATTCTCGGCATGGGTGCCGATCATGTACGGCTGCAACAACTACTGTACGTACTGCATCGTGCCCTATGTGCGCGGACGCGAGCGCAGCCGCGCGCCGGAGGAGGTCGTTGCAGAGGTGCGCCGCGCAGTAGCGGAAGGCTATCGCGAGGTGACGCTCCTCGGACAGAATGTGAACTCCTACGGCAAAGATCATAAGGAAGCGGATTTTGCCGATCTTCTGCGCATGGTGGATGAGGTGGAGGGCATTCGCCGCGTGCGCTTCATGACCTCGCACCCGAAGGATATCAGCGACAAGCTGATCGATACGATCAAGAGCGGCGCACATATCTGCGAGCACATCCATCTCCCCGTGCAGTACGGCAGCAGCCGACTCCTGAAGGCAATGAACCGCGGCTATACGGTGGAAAAATATCGCGAGCGTGCGCTGCGTGTGCGCGAGGCGCTGCCGGAGGCGAGCCTGACGACCGATCTCATTGTGGGATTTCCCGGCGAGACGGAGGAGGATTTTGCTCAGATGCTCGCGTTCCTGCGCGAGATGCGCTATGACTCGGCATATACCTTCCTCTACTCGAAGCGCTCGGGGACGCCCGCTGCAACGATGGCGAACCAAGTGGCGGACGATGTAAAGCATGCGCGCCTGAACCGACTGATGGAAGAGCAGAACGCGATCAGCCGCGCGATCAACGAGCGGCTCATGGGTGCGGAGCTCGAGATCATGGTCGAGGGAGCGAGCAAGAATGATCCGCGCGTCTGGAGCGGGCGCACGCGCACGAACAAGATTGTGCTCTTTCCGCATGGTGCAGAACGTGAGGGCGACTTTGTGCGGGTGAAAATCAACCAGCCGCAGACGTGGCTGCTCAAAGGGGAAGTTGTTTCGTAGTTTATCACGATGTGAGTCCGCGCGAGTGCCTCGTTACACAAGTGGCCGCATGTTTATTCGCCTAAATACCTGAACGCGCTTCGCTTGGACAAAAGAAACCCGTCGGGGGCGAAACGCACGCTGTCATTTTACTTTATCAACAATCACTTAATCTAGGAGGTTCGTTATGGACGCGCAGAACGTCACGCCGATGATGCAGCAATATCTGAGCGCGAAGCAGGCGCATCCCGGCGAACTGCTCTTCTTTCGCCTCGGGGACTTCTACGAGATGTTCTTCGAGGATGCAAAGATTGCTGCCAAGGAGCTCGGACTGACCCTCACGAGCCGCAGCGGTGACCTCGACAAGAGTCCTATGTGCGGCGTGCCCTACCATGCAGCAGACAGCTATATCGCGCGCCTCGTTGCCAAGGGGTTCAAAGTCGCGATTGCCGAACAGATCGGCGACCCGAAGGCAAAGGGGCTGACGCATCGCGAGGTGGTCAAGGTCATCACCCCGGGCACGACGCTCTCGGACGAGGTGCTGCGGGACGCGTCCAATATTTACATCGCGCTCCTTCATGAGAGTGCGCCCGGGAAATTCGTTCTGGCAGGTGCGGACATCTCGACGGGCGAGGCGTTCTATGCCGCCTATGCAGGGGAAAATGCCGCACAGCAGATTTTCGACGAGCTCTATCGCCGCATGACGGCGGAGCTGCTCATGACCGGGGGATTCTCTCTTGCGGACGATGTGCGCGAGTTCGCCGCGCAGCGCCTGCCGCACTGTGCCATTTCGTCCGTGGAGGCGACGGCGGATACGGAGCTGCTCGCACAGCATTTCCCGGCGGAGGAGATTCCCGCAGACGGGGGAGCGCAGACGGCGATCGCTGCGCTTTTGCGCTATCTGCACGATACGGTGATGGCGGATCTCTCGCAGATCAATCGCCTCGCGTTCCTCGATGCCGCAGGTACGATGCAGCTGGATACCTACACGCTGCGCAATCTCGAGATTACCCGCAGCCTGCGCGACGGCAGCAAGAAAAACACCCTTTTTGATGTGCTGGACTTTACGCGTACGCCGATGGGCACACGCCTCCTGAAGTCCTGGCTGGAGCATCCGCTGCTCACACCGCACCGCATCGACGCACGCCTGGATGCGGTCGCGGAGCTGGCGGAGAAACCATCGCTGCGAAGCAGCCTGCGCGAGGCTCTGCGCTCGATCTACGATTTCGAGCGCCTTTTGACCCGCATCGAAACTTTGGCGGCAAATGCGCGCGATCTCGTCGCTCTGCGCGTTTCTCTTGCCGCGCTTCCCATGGTGCGTACGGCGTTGGGGACGGCGGAGAGCCGCCTGCTTACGCATTTTGCCGGGGCGATCCTGACTTTTGATGAGCTGCGCGATGTGCTGGAGCGTGCGATTGTGGACGAGCCGGGGCTCTCCGTACGCGAGGGCGGCATTATCCGGGAAGGATACGATGCGGCGCTCGATGATCTGCATCGCTTCTCGCATGACAGCAAAGCCCTGCTGCAGGAGATGGAGGAGCGCGAGCGCGAGCGTACGGGCATCAAGACCCTCAAGATCGGCTACAACAAGGTGTTCGGCTACTATATCGAGGTGCGCCACAGCGGCCGGGATCAGGTGCCTGCGGACTATATCCGCAAGCAGACGCTCGCGAATACGGAGCGCTTCATCACGGAGGAGCTCAAGGACTTCGAGGCGAAGATCCTCGGCGCGCAGGAGAAGATCACCGCACTCGAGTACCACCTCTTCACGGAGCTGCGTGAGCAGGTAAGAGAGCAGCTCGTCCCCATCCAGAATGTTGCGCGCGCGATTGCGCGGGTCGATGCGCTGCAGAGCCTCGCCGAGGCTGCGGCGGCATACCGCTATGTGCGCCCGAAAATCTGTACGGCGGCGGACGGTGAGATCATCATTCGGGACGGGCGGCACCCTCTCGTCGAGCGCATCCTGCAGCGCGAGATCTTCGTGCCGAACGACACGCATCTCAGTCACGGCGGTGCGGAGACCATGCTCATCACAGGACCGAATATGGCGGGCAAATCTACCTACATGCGCCAGGTTGCCCTTCTTACGCTGATGGCACAGGTCGGCAGCTTCGTCCCTGCGCGGTCAGCACAGATCGCGCCTGTGGACCGCATCTTTACGCGCATCGGCGCAAGCGACGATCTCGTAAGCGGACAGAGCACATTCATGGTGGAGATGAACGAGGTCGCGCAGATCCTGCGCGAGGCGACGCGCGACAGCCTCGTTATCCTCGACGAGATCGGGCGCGGGACGAGTACGTTTGACGGCATGAGCATCGCGCGCGCAGTCGTGGAGTTCATCGATACGCGCATCCACGCCAAGACGCTCTTTGCAACGCATTACCACGAGCTGACAGAGATGGCCGGCGAGCGCATCCGCAACTACTGCATTGCCGTCCGTGAAAAGGGGAAGAGGGTCGCGTTCCTGCGGCGCATCATTCCGGGAGCCGCGGATAAGTCTTACGGCATTCACGTCGCGCGCCTCGCGGGGCTGCCGCCGTGGGTGACGGAGCGTGCGGAGGAGATCCTGCACGCGCTCGAGCAAAAAGCGGCCGCGACAGCTGCGGCGGAGGAGGAGACTGCAGCGCGGCAGGAACCGGAGCAAACGGAGGGGATGGCATCCCTCTTTGCCGACGGGACACTGGACGAGCTGCGTGCGCTTGATATCATGACAATGACGCCGCTCGAGGCGCTGAATACTCTCTATCGTCTGCAGGAGCAGGCACGAAAGGAGGCAGGAGAGGCATGACGCGGATTCATGTGCTGGACGATACAACTATCAATAAGATCGCGGCGGGCGAGGTCGTCGAGCGTCCCGCCTCCGTAGTCAAGGAGCTCGTTGAGAATGCGATCGACGCAGGTGCGGCGGCCGTCGAGGTGGAGATTATGGGCGGAGGCACGAGCTTCATCCGTGTGACCGACAATGGTCACGGCATGGCGCGCGCGGATGCCCAGACGGCGATCCTGCGCCATGCGACAAGCAAGATCGCCTCTGTTTCCGATCTGCAGACGGTCGCAACGCTCGGCTTTCGCGGTGAGGCCCTGCCGACGATCGCATCCGTCTCGCGCTTTTCCCTCCTCACGCGGCAGCCGGCGGACAATCTCGGTACGCGTGTGGACATTCTCGGCGGCAAGACACCCGAGATCGAGGATGCCGGCTGCGAGATCGGCACCACTGTACGTGTGGAGGACCTCTTCTTCAACACGCCCGCGCGCAAGAAATTTCTCAAGACAAACGCAACTGAGGCAGGCAGGATCAGCGATTTTGTCATTCGCCTCGCCCTCTCGCGCCCGGATATTGCTTTCCGCTTCATCAACAACAACCGTCTGACGCTTATGACGGCGGGCGACGGCAGCCTGCGCCATGCGATTGAGAGCATCTACGGCGGCGACGCGGCGGCGGCGCTGATCCCGCTTGATTTTCATGAGGAAGAAGCAGAAATCCGCATTACGGGCTATATCTCAAAGCCGTCGATGATACGGAGCAGCCGCGCATGGCAGACCTACATCGTCAACGGGCGCACAATCCAGAACCGCGCCATTGCCAAGGCGATCGACAACGTCTACCGTGCGCTCGTGCCGAAGATGGGCTTCCCGCTTGCGGTTCTCTGCATCGAGGTGCCGCAGCGGACGATCGATGTGAACGTGCACCCGCAGAAGACGGAGTTGAAATTCGAGGACGAGGGGCGCATCTTCAAGGCGGTCTATAAGAGCGTGCTCGATGCGATCCGCGGCGCTGCGGGCGAGACGGCGGCGATTGCTGCGGCAGTGGAGCGCCCCAAATTCCACTATGAGGCTGCTCCGCTCAACCTCGCAGCGCCCGCGCATCCCGCGGGGAGTTTTGCATCATCCTACTCCACGCCGCCCATGCGTCCGCAGACTGTCCATGAGGCGGTGCAGTGGGCGGGACAGCGCGTCGATCTGCGGACGGCGCAGGATGCGGTCGGTACGGAGCGCGCTGAGGAACGATCTGCTTTTGCCGCCGCGCTGTCTCCGTCCGTCGGGCAGGACGCGGACAGGACGATCGAGGGCAGCCTCCTGCCGATCGGCCAGGTTGACCTCACCTATATCATTGCCCAGAGCGCGCAGACGCTCTACATTATCGACCAGCATGCGGCGCACGAGCGCATTCTCTTTGATCGTTTCTCTGCGCATGCCGATGGAATCCCGTCCCAACAGATGCTCGTGCATGCGATCCTCTCGTTCGATGCGCATGAGGCACAGTATATTGAAGAAAATGCGGAGCTGTTCGATCGCCTGGGCTTCCATCTCGAACCTGCAGGCGAACGGGAATACCGATTGACAGAGGCCCCCGCCGATATTCCTCTCGATGAGGCGGAGGCGACGATCCGAGAGATCCTCATCTCGCTCGGTGATCTGCATGCGGCAACTCCCGCGCATCTCCGGCAGGCAGGGATTGCAACGATGGCATGCCGCGCGGCAATCAAGGCGGGAGAGGAGCTGAGCATTCGGCAGATGGAGATTCTGCTCGCAGAGCTGTGCGCGACGCCGTTCCCGTTTACCTGTCCGCACGGACGCCCGACCATTCTCAAATTCGATACACACGATCTCGCCAAGATGTTCAAGCGCACGGGGTTCAATCTTTGATGGCGGACCGCGTGAATGCCATCGTCACTACCGTACGGCGCGGACAGCGCTATACGGAGACGAATCGCGTGCTTGCGGCGCGGACGGCGGAGATGCTGGGCATCCCGAACGTCCCGCGCGGGAATGCCTCGCTCGAGGAGCTGCGCACGCAGTACGGCACGGATGCTGTCCTCGTTGCGCGGCGCGGGCTCCTAACGCTCGTGACGGCAGAGGGGGAACTCTTCTTTCATCCGGGCATGGCGCATCTGCGTATCAAAAACCTTCTCCGCGGGCACGGCGATCATCTCGCCGCGGCGCTTGCCCTTGCGGAGGGGATGCGTGTACTTGACTGCACACTCGGCACAGGAGCGGATGCGATCGTCGAGAGTTTTGCGGTCGGGGCGACGGGAACGGTGACGGCGCTCGAGTCCAATCCTCTTATTGCAGCGGTGATCGGCGGCGGCCTTGCCCGCGCGACCGGGGATAACTACGAGATGCACGCGGCTATGCGCCGCATCACAGTCCACTGCACGGATGCCCTCGATTACCTGCGCATGCAGCCGGAGGGCAGCTATGACGCCGTGTACTTTGATCCGATGTTTCGCCGTCCTCTGCATGAGAGTGCAGGCATGAACGCACTGCGTTCGCTTGCCGATATGCGCGCGCTCACGGACGAGACCGTCGCCGAGGCGCAGCGGGTCGCGCGTCAGCGTGTCGTGATGAAGGAACGGCGGGAGAGCGGAGAATTTGCGCGGCTCGGATTCTTTGAGATCATGGGCGGGAAGTACAGCCGCATTGCCTACGGCGTGATAAAAATTTAATATTTTTATTTCTGTTTAAGTTTATCTTTCATTCCACCGATATACTCGGTGGAATGTTTTATTCTAAAATAGAATAAGGAGGTGATGCGATGAGAATTGCAGACGATTCGATAGCGCTGGTCGGGCAGGGAAGCAGGGGAACCGGCCATGGACGAAGATCGATGGACAGCAGCGGCGCGTCGTTTGCACAGGTACTGGAGGGCGCACGGGAGCGCGTTCGCTTCTCGCAGCACGCAGAGGAGCGGCTGCAGCGGCGCGGCGTGACGCTCACGAATACGGAGCTGGAAAAGCTCGGCAGTACGATCGACCGCATGCGGGAGAAGGGCGCAAGGGAAGCTCTGATCTACATGAAGGACAGTACGGCGATGGTCGTCTCTGTGACGAACCGCACCGTGATCACGGCGCTTGACGACGTGACTGCGGCAGACAGTATTTTTACGAACATTGACAGTGCAGCCATTATCTGAGAAAGCTGGACCTACGGGAGGCTTTTGACCGCGCGCGACTGGCGCGGTCAGCACGGAGACGCTGCGGCGTTTCCATCATACGGCGATGCATGGAGTTCCTGCGGGAACGCATCTGCCGCGGCGGATATGGCTCTTCCTTTGCACTGTCAGAAACGGCAAAGGAGAGATTCATTATGATGCGTTCCATGTTCTCGGGTGTTTCCGGCCTCAAAGGCCATCAGACCCGCATGGATGTTATCGGCAACAACATTGCGAACGTCAACACGACGGGCTTCAAGGCGAGCCGCGTCACGTTTGCGGATATGATTTCGCAGAACCTCTCGGGAGCAGCCTCGCCGAACGGCAATATCGGCGGCGTGAACCCGAAGCAGGTCGGTCTCGGCATGTCGGTGGCGAGCACGGACCTGATCTATACGAACGGTTCCGTTCAGCAGACGGGCAAGAACACGGATATTGCGATCTCGCGCGGCGACGGCCTTTTCGTCGTCAAGCGCGGTGAGCAGCAGTTCTACACGCGCAACGGCGCCTTCTCGTTCGACGCCGAGGGCAACCTCACGATCCCGAGCACGGGCCTCTATGTGCAGGGCTATATGGCAAACAACGGCGTTCTCGCGGTCGGCGGGGACAACACAACGAAGATCCGGATCCCTGCGGGCAAGTCGATGGAGGCGACCTCCACGGTATCGGCATCCTATACAAAGAACCTCAACGCGAGCACGCCGGGCTATGAAGTGGCAAATGTCCTCGTGAAATATGCAGACGGCACCTCGGGAACTACCACTTCCTACTCAGCAACGGAGACTGGAAAACTCGTCCTGACGATGGACAACGGCAGGAAGATCTATCTTGGTTCCGCCGCGCCTGCGCAGACGGTTGGCAGTGCACCGACGGGGGCACTCTATAGCTCTACGGTTTCTAATATTACTGCCAAGGTGGGCGGTACTGTGGATTTGGATCTCGCGATGGACGCGAATAATCCTTCCAGTCCAAAGGAGATCAATGGTTCGGCGACAACAGTCATCAACCGTACGGGTGCGACGGCTCTGACAAGCGGAACCTATGCGTTTGGGGATGTATTTAACATCAGCGGAAAGATTACGAACGTTGTCAGCTCGCCGCCTTCCGATGTTGTGTTGACATTGGGGACGGACAACAATATTACTCCAGGAACTGCCGTTACAATAAAAGTTCCGAAACCGAACAGCTTCACCTATTCGGTTAATGATACCTATACGGGGCAGCTAAAAATCACCAAAGTAGTCGGCAATACTGGTTCGACAGTGACAACGGCGGATGGGAACAGTGCGACTGTGGGTGCTACCCCTGTTTCTGTTACGAACGCCGCAACACCCTATACACATACAGGCAGCGCTACGGATGGAACGATCAAGTCAATCACGCGTGAGTCTACCTATCAGCACGCTGGAAAGACCGTTTCGAGCGTACTGCTGAATACGAAAAGCGGCACGTCCATCGACGGTCTGGTCGGCAAAACCTACGCACAGAATGATACGTTCTACCCCTCGGTCGCGACGACGATCGCCGTGTATGATTCGCTCGGGGCAAAGCATTCTGTGCCTGTGGTCTTTACGAAGGGAGAGAACAATAAGTGGGTGCTCTCGCTCGGGACCGGCGGCGATACTTATACCATTACCGAGGCGGACGGAACGACGACGACCGTTGCACTCACAAAGACGGATCTCACGTTTGATTCTACGGGCGCCTATACGGGCGGCACGGCATCTCTGAATCTCACGTATACCAATGGCGCCGCACCGCAGCAGGTCAGCCTGAATCTCGGGGCGATCACGCAGTATGCCGGCACGTCGACGATTGCTGCAGACTCGGACGGCAACGCGGCAGGTACGCTCGCAAGTGTTGACATCGACAGCTCGGGCGTCATTACAGGCACGTATACGAACGGCGTTCGTCAGAAGGAAGCCCAGATCGCGATGGCTCAGTTCAACAACCCGTCGGGTCTCACGAAGATGGGCGGCAATCTCTATCAGGAGTCGAACAACTCCGGTACGCGCACGATCAGCGGCGCCTCCGACATCGGGACGGAGCTGACAACCTCTGCGCTCGAGATGTCGAACGTCGACATCGCCGATCAGTTCTCCGACATGATCATCACGCAGCGCGGCTTCCAGTCGAACTCGAAGATCATCACGGTCTCCGACGAGATGCTTGAGACGCTGATCAACATGAAGCGCTGATTCTATCTGTAAAACGCAAAAGGCTGCCCGGTGGGGCAGCCTTTTTCTATGGAAAACCAAACCCATAACTAATATTTATATATTTTATGCTTTACTAATAATTAAGAATTGATGTATAATAGCTACGCTGCATTATCCTTGTGCAGGGCCGAAAGCCCTGTGTAGAATGGAGGAATTATATCTATGGAAATGCTGTTGGGCTTTATTGTCCTTCTTGTCTGTCTGGTCGTCGGCGTACGGCACGGCGGACTTGGACTTGCGGTCATCAGCGGATTTGGCCTGGTGATCTACACCTTTGTCTTTGGCTATCAGCCGGGCAAGCCGCCGATTGATGTCATGCTGATCATCCTCGCGGTGGTCACCTGTGCGGGTTTCCTTCAAACTTCGGGCGGACTCACCGTTATGCTGAAGTATGCGGAGAAATTCCTGCGCAATAATCCAAAGCACGTCACGATCCTCGCACCGCTTACGACATGGTTCCTGACGGTGCTCTGCGGAACGGGCCACGTGGTCTACACGATGTTCCCGATCATCTATGATATTGCCATTAAGCAGGGCATCCGTCCCGAGCGTCCGATGGCGGTCTCATCCGTCGCATCGCAGATGGGCATCTGCGCCTCGCCGGTCTCGGTTGCGGTCGTCTCGATGGTCGCGTTCCTCTCGGCCTCGGGCCATGAGTTCTCGGTGTTCCAGGTGCTTTCGGTCTCGATTCCCGCGACAGGTCTCGGCGTCCTCTTTGCGGCGCTTTGGAGCTATCGCCGCGGCAAGGATCTCGAACAGGATGAGCGCTTCCAAGAGTTTATCCGTGATCCGGAGAATAAGGCGTATGTCTACGGCGATTCAGAAACGCTGCTCGACAAGGAACTGCCGAAGGAATACTATCGCGCCATGTATATTTTCTTCATCGGCATCATTGCCATCGCAGTTTTGGGCAATTTCCCCGAGCTTCTGCCGAAATTCCCGCCGAAGCCCGATGCTGCGCCCAAGGCGATCTCGATGGTCATCGTTATCCAGATGGTTATGCTGCTCGTGGGCGCAAGCATTCTCCTCTCCTGCAAGGTCAAGGCGAAGGATGTGGGGAACTCGCAGGTGTTCCGTTCGGGTGTCGTTGCGCTCGTCTCGGTCTATGGCGTCGCGTGGATGGCAGACACGTATTTCGCAAACCATATGGGGTTCCTCAAGGGGTTCCTCGGCTCTGCCGTGCAGTCCTATCCATGGGCATATGCCATCCTTACTTTCTTTACGTCGAAGCTTGTGAACTCGCAGGGCGCCGCGATTGCGATCGTTGTTCCGATGGCGCTCAACGTGGGCATGGACCCGATTCTCATCCTGTCCTTTATCTCGGCGTGCTACGGCTACTTTTTCCTGCCGACCTATCCGTCCGATCTTGCGTGCATCGGATTTGACCGTTCTGGTACGACGCGCATCGGCAAGTACATTCTGAACCACTCGTTCATGATCCCGGGCCTGATCGGCGTCATCTCCGGCTGCTGTGTCGGCTACGTGGTCGCGCATCTGCTCTTCTGATGCCTTTATAACAAGAACGCCGCCTGCAGAGATCTCTGCAGGCGGCGTTCTTGTTATTTCACAGGATCGGCATCTCACCGTTGTGGCTGAGGATGTCCTTGCTGAAGTCGATGAAGGATTGTGCGGCGCGCGAGATGTAGCGGTCGCGCTTCCATGCGAGCCCGATGTCCACGTAGATCGGACTGGCAAGCGGCAGTGCACGGATGCCCTGTACATCACGCACAATCATATCGAGGAGGAAGGCGTTGCCGACGCCGCTTTCCACAAGTCCCATGATGGTGACGACCTGATTGGATTCGAGCACGATGTTCGGCGTGACGCCTGCGGCTTTCATCTTTTGCAGCATGGTCTGCCGCAGGAAGGAGCCTTCCTTGAGCATGATGAGGTTCCGGTTCTCGATGTCCTGCAGCGTGATTGCTTTGCGGCCGGCGAGATCGCTGCCCTCGGGTACGCAGCAGACAACTTGGCTGCGCACCATCGGGAGCAGCTGGAGGTTCGGCGAGGAGTCCGGGACGATGATGATGCCGAAATCCAGTTCGTCGCGTTCCAGCTGCTCGCGGATGGCGACAGATCCCTCCTCGTGGAGATAGACGTCAAGATGTGAGTAGCGGCGCTGGAAGCTCGAAAAGATCTTCGGGAAGAGATAGGCCCCCATCATGGGCGGAATGCCGATCTTGATCGTGCCTTTCTGCAGCTGCTTGTAGTCGTTGACCTCGAGTACGGCGTCCTGTATATTGCGCAGGGCTACCTCGACGCGGCCGAGAAAGACTGCGCCCTCGGGCGTGAGCGAGAGCTGCTTTTGGCTGCGGTCAAAGAGCTGGATGCCGAGTTCACCCTCCAACTTTTTGATCGCGACGGTGATATTGGGCTGGGAGACGCGGAGACGTTCGGCGGCGCGCGTAATGTTTTTGAGTCGGCTCGCCATCTGGAAATACTCCAACTGCCGTAGTTCCATAAGACCATCCTCCTAATAAATCTTTTTTATGTGCTTTCTATTATATCATATTTTGAATGAATACATGATAGGATAATGCAAATTTATTGAAAAAAATTTCCTTACTTTTTTGGAGTTTTTTTAAAAAATAGGTAGGATTTTTCGGCGATTTATGGAATAATATAAAAGACATGGACGAATATCTGACGGATCAGATAAGTGATACGTTCATTGATTGAGAGAAAAGGATTGGGGGGCTTTTGCTTTGGAAAAATCAACGGTCATCGGGATTATTATGGGACTAATCTCGGTCTTTGTTGGTATGATCTTGAAGGGGGCACCGCTCTCGGCGCTCAATAACCCGGCAGCGTTCCTCATCATCATTGGCGGTACATTTTCATGTCTGTTCATCGGTTTCCGCATGGAGCAGCTGGGAAATTTTTTCAACCTTATCAAGAAGACGTGCAAGGTTCCCCAGCTGCAGGAAAAAGGACAGCTCGTCCAGCAGTTCATTGAGCTGTCTCAGATTGCGCGGCGCGAGGGAATCCTCGCCCTCGAGAGCAAGGCACAGGAGATCCAGGACCCGTTTTTCCGCACGGGTCTCGGCATGGTCATTGATGGTATGGACCCGGATTTTGTGGGGGATGTCCTGGATGCCGAGCTCGCGATCATGCAGGAGCGCCACGCAGAGGGGCGTTCGATGTTCACGCAGGCAGGCACCTATGCGCCGACGCTCGGCGTTCTGGGCGCGGTTGTCGGCCTGATTGCAGCGCTCGGCAACCTGAATGATATTGACAAGCTGGGACATTCGATCGCTGCGGCGTTCGTTGCGACGATTCTTGGTATCTTTACGGGATACGTTCTCTGGCATCCGTTCGCGAATAAGCTTAAGATCATGTCGGAGCAGGAAGTCAGTCAGAAGCGCATGATCATCGAGGGAATCCTCTCGCTCCAAGCGGGAGATTCTCCTACGGCGATCGAGGCAAAACTTATGGTCTTCATCCCCCAGACGGAGCGTGAGGCGCTGAAGGGAGAGGGCTGACATGGCGCGCAAAAAGCATGGGAAGCCCCATGAGGAAGAGCTTAACGAAGCTTGGCTCCTGCCCTATTCCGATCTGATGACGCTGCTGCTGGCGCTGTTCATCGCGCTGTTTGCAATGTCGCAGACGGACGCGTCAAAGATGCAGCAGCTGGCCGAGGCGTTTACTGCGGCATTCAACATGGGCGGGCCGTCGTTCTTCTCCGGAATGGGGCCGTCCAACTCACAGTCGGATGCATCCATCAGCGGCGTAGACAACGGTACCGGCGCCTACCTCAAGGAAAATGCAGATCTGAGTGAAGCAAAAGAAAAGCTGGAGCAGTATATCAAGGAACACGACCTTCAAGATCAGGTGAGTACGGAGCTGAGCGAAGAAGGCTTGATGATCCGTCTGAAGGAGAGAGCGCTCTTTGCTTCCGGCTCAGCGCAGCTGCAGGGCCAGGCAGAGCAGATCGTTCCCGTCATTGCGGCGCTCCTCTCATCACTGCCGGAGCGTGTGACGATCTCCGGGCATACGGATAATGTGCCGATCTCGACGGCGCAGTTCCCCTCGAACTGGGAGCTGAGTTCGGCGCGTGCAGTGAGCCTTATGCGCGGCCTGATGACCGCGCAGCCGACGTTGAACCCGGCTCGCTTCAGTGCGCTCGGGTACAGCGAGTACCGTCCGATCGCATCGAACGATACGGATGAGGGCCGCGCCCAGAATCGCCGCGTTGAGGTCTTTATCGCGCGCAGCATGCGATACTCCGGAGATACGACGAGCAGCGGTACCTCCAACGGGCAGGCGACGGTAAGTGAGAGTGCGCCGTCGACGATGATGCCGGCCTCAACAGGACTGCCAGGAGGAACGGCAGCAGGGACATCTGCGCGTCCCATACAAGGGTCACCGGGCATTGTGCCGGAACCTTTGCAGCATTGAGGAGCAGAGAAGATGAAAGGGACTATTGCAGGGGCAATGGTCCCTTTTTCCGTCATTGGATCAGGAGATGCTATGATTCTCGGGATTGGCAGCGATATTATTCACATTCCGCGCGTTGCGCGCGCGATTCAAAATCCGCGCTTTCTCGCGCGTGTTTATACTGCGGGTGAGCGTGCCTATGCAAAGAGCCGCGGCAAGGGAATGCCTGCAAGTCTTGCCGCACGTTTTGCGGGCAAGGAGGCCGTGCTGAAGGCATTCGGGACAGGGCTGCGTGCGGCAGCGCTGCATGATATTGAGATCCTGCCGGATGCGCTCGGCGCACCGCAGGTCCGCCTGAGCGGATATCTTGCGGTGCGCGCGGAGGAGATGGCGATTGATCGCGTATGGATCACGCTCAGTCATGAGCGTGATTATGCGACGGCATATTGTATTTTGGAGGGTCAGCGATGAATGTATCGTTTGCAGAAGACATGCGCAGAATCGATGAAAGCGTGGTGAAGGACTACGGTTTGCCTACTGCCGCCTTGATGGAGAATGCGGGACGGCGAACCGCGGAGGAGGCTGCTGCGCTGATCGGCAGTGCGGCGGATAAGGTGTTCGCTGTCTTTGCCGGCGGCGGAAACAATGGGGGAGATGCCTTTGCCGCCGCACGCCATCTCATGAATATGGGGGCGCGGGTGAAGTTGTTCTTCATGGGAGAGGAAGAACGCCTCGGAGAGACGGCGCGTGCAATGCACAGTGCTCTGCGGAGCATGGGCACAGAGATTCGCCCGCTCGTCAGCGATCGCGACTGGGACCGCCTGCGTGTCTCTCTTCGCTTTGCTGACGCAGTGGTGGACGGCATTCTCGGCACGGGGGTGCAGGGAGAGCTGCGCAAGCCGGTCCTGCGGCTGATCGAGGAGATCAATGCAGCCGGGAAGCCCACGATTGCGATTGATATTCCGAGCGGGGTGGAGGCGAATACCGGGCGTGTTTCGTCGCTCGCCGTCCGCGCAGATCGGACACTCGCGCTCGGACTGCCGAAGGTGGGACACTTCCTTGGAGAGGGCGCAAACGCGGCAGGGGAACTGCTCGTCGATGATATCGGCATCCCCCATGCCCTGCTTGACGGCACACAGCTGCGTCAGTCCCTGATCACGCGGGCGGCCGCAGAAAAACTCCTGCCTGCGCGCAGCCGCGATGCGCACAAGGGCACCTGCGGACATATTCTCGTCGTTGCAGGCTCACTCGGGATGACGGGCGCGGCGGCGCTTGCTGCACAGGCGGCTCTCCGCATCGGAGCAGGACTTGTGACGCTCGCGGTGCCGGAACGCCTCTATGCCGTGCTTGCGGCAAAGATGACGGAAGTCATGGTCGTACCTGTCCCGGATGAGGGGAAGGGATGCTTCGGCGGGGCAGCGGCTCTGCAGGAGACGCTGACGCTCGCGGCGGATGCCGATGCCGTACTGATCGGCCCCGGGATCGGGCGGGCACAGGAGACGAGTGAGTTTGTGCGCCTTTTTGCTGCGGATGTGAAGGCACCGCTTGTGATGGACGCAGATGCGATCTTTGCCTTCCGCGGTCATCTGGACGCACTGCGTGAGCTGCCGCAGGTGCCGATTCTGACGCCGCATCTTGGCGAGTTTGCCGGGCTTCTCGGCAAGACAACGGATGCAGTGCAGGATAATCTGCTGCATACGGCACGAGAAGCGTCGCGTGCGCATCAGGCGGTCTTTGTGGTGAAGAGCGCGTGCACGATTGTCGTCTATCCCGACGGGGACGCTTTCTTTACGACCTGCGGAAATGCGGGCATGGCGACGGCAGGTGCGGGCGATGTGCTCGCGGGTGCGATCGTCGGACTGATGCGACAGATGGAGAGTGCCATGACGCCGATCGTCGGTGTGTATCTGCACGGACATGCGGGCGATCTTGCCTATGAGCGCAGCGGCAACGGACTGACGGCGGGCGATATTTTGACGGAGCTTCCGCAGGCGCTCAAAGAGTTGACAAGATAGCTGTACGGTACTATGATAGAACATAAAATTTATAGGAAAGAGGCACTTGATTATGGCAAAGGCGGACATTGACTGGGGCAATCTGGGGTTTGAATATCGCTCCCTGCCGCAGCGCTATATAGCAAACTATGCGGCCGGGAAATGGGATGCCGGCGGGCTTTCCTCGGACGCGACGGTTGCGATCAGCGAGTGCGCGGGCATTCTGCAGTACTGCCAGGAGGTCTTTGAGGGGCTGAAGGCATATGAGACGGTCGACGGGCATATTGTGACGTTCCGTCCTGATCTCAACGCAGCGCGTATGTATGACTCGGCTGCGTATCTCGAGATGCCTTCGTTCCCGAAGGAGCGCTTTCTCGAGGCGGTAGATGCTGTGGTTGCTGCGAATCGCGACTATGTTCCGCCGTACGGTTCCGATGCGTCGCTCTACCTGCGTCCCTTCCTGTTCGCTTCGGGTGAGGTGATCGGCGTAAAACCCGCCGACGCCTATCAGTTCCGTCTCTTTGCGACGCCCGTAGGGCCCTATTTCAAGGACGGCGCAAAGCCTGTGCGCCTCTGCGTGAGTGCATTTGACCGTGCGGCGCCGCACGGCACGGGGCATATCAAGGCGGGGCTGAACTATGCAATGAGCCTGCATGCCTATATGGCGGCGCATGCGGCGGGCTATGATGAGAACATGTTCCTCGATGCGGCGACACGTACCTATGTCGAGGAGACGGGCGGCGCGAACTTCCTGTTCGTGACGAAGAACGGCACGGTTGTGACGCCGAAATCGGGATCCATCCTGCCGTCGATTACGCGGCGCTCCCTCGTTTACATCGCGGAGCATATCCTTGGCATGAGGGTGGAGGAGCGGCCCGTCGCATTTGCGGAGCTTTCGGAGTTCGCGGAATGCGGGCTCTGCGGAACGGCGGCGGTCATCTCTCCGGTCGGTTCAGTGACGCACGGCACCAAGGTGATTTCGTTCCCCAGCGGCATGGAACACATGGGCCCGGTTCTGCAAAAACTCTATGATACGCTGCGCGGGATTCAGCTCGGGACGGTCGAAGCACCCGAAGGCTGGATCCGCAGGATCTGCTGATGACATTTCGTCCTTTTTTGAGAGAAGGATTCCGCTGTATGCGGAAAACTCTCACGGAAGGACGAAATTTTTTTTGGAGAATGGCACAGGTCACAAGGATTTTTGATAATCAGAGAGAAATTCTAAATAGATAGCATCTGCTGTGCAGCGTGCATTTTGCCTGTGGGAATGTATTTGGGGAAATACAAATGGGAAGGGAAGATTTTACCTGGGGGGTCCTTATGCCGCTTGATTTTACGATGCCGACACAGTTTCACGGCATTCTGTCGACCATCGCTCCGCTGGATATTCTCGATATCCTGATCGTGGCGGTCATCCTCTACCGCGTCTATGTCATGCTTGAAGATACGCGTGCCATTACGCTCGCGAAGGGGATTCTTGTTCTTCTCGGCGTGACGGTCGTGGCGAGTTATTTTAATCTGCATGTGATCTCGTGGCTTCTGCAAAAGTCCGTGACGCTGCTCTTTGTTGCGCTGCCGATTGTCTTTCAGCCGGAGCTGCGGCGCGCGCTTGAGCATCTCGGCCAGGGGCGATTTTTTCGCGCCGGCGGGCTTATGGATGACGAGGAGGCGCAGAGCACGGTCCGCGAGATTCGAAATGCGGTGAAGATCCTCTCGGCGAATAAGATCGGTGCACTGCTTGTCATTGAGCGCAATATGGGCCTGAATGACATCAGCGCGACAGGCATCCAAATCGACGGCCTCATCACCTCTGACTTCCTCATGAATGTGTTTATTCCGAATACGCCTCTGCATGACGGTGCGGCGATTATCCGCGGCAATCGGCTGATCGCGGCGGGGTGCCTCCTGCCGCTCACGGAGAATCGTACGCTCTCGACGGAACTGGGGACCAGGCATCGTGCGGCGATCGGTCTCTCCGAGCAGTGCGACGCGCTCATCGTCGTTGTCAGCGAGGAAACGGGGACGATTTCGATTGCGGAGAATGGGCGGATTCATCGCCATTTGGACGGAGATGAGCTGACGCATATATTGACGCCTGCGTTTGCGTACAGCTCGCGCTCGTCGATTCTGGACATGGTCCGGAGCTGGAGGAAGAAATGATGACGAAGCTTCGGAACGCTGTGCAGCACAATCTGCCGGCCAAAATACTTGCGCTCCTCGTGGCTGTTGTGCTCTGGCTTTACGTGATGAACGATCAGAACCCTGCGATCGAGGGAAACTACACGGTGCCGGTAACGATCGAGAATGCACCGGACGGTTATCAGATCAATGCGGCTGCCGATACAGTGACGATTCGCGTGCGCGGTGCGCGGTCGCTCTTTGTTGCGGCAGACCGCAGCGATTTTCATGCGAGCGTTCGCCTCTCGGACTTTGTCGAGGGGGAGAAGGCATATGCCGTGGAGACCTCAATTCCTTACGGCTTTGAACTGGTCAGCGTTTCGCCGGACAAGATCTCTGTGACGCTTGACCGCATTGTGCAGAAGACGTTTAAGGCGGAGCTGACCGCTTCCGGTGAGCCTGTCAGCGGCTATACCGTGGATAAGATTACGCAGGCGAATGGGACGGCGACAGTAGAAGGCCCTCGTTCTCTTGTGGATCGCGTTGTACATATTGCCGGTCATATCAGTCTCGCAGGACAGTCGGGCGATTTTTCGGTACATACATCACTGCATGCCATTGATGCCGACGGGCGCGAGGTATCCGGCGTTGCGCTGCTGCCGGAATCGACGGATGTCTCTGTCCGGCTGGCGCGGGGATTATCGCGCAAAGTCGTGGAGGTGCAGGCACGCCCGCGCAGCGACCTCGCTCCGCATCTCCGGCTTGAGGGGATCACGGTGGAACCCGCGCGCATCGAGATCGCAGGGCCGGAGGATGTGATCGGCAAGATCACGAGCATCGGCACGGAAGAATTCTCGCTTTCAGATGTGCATGAGACGGAGAAGCGTCAGGTAAAGCTCCGCCTTCCCGCGGGAGTGACCGTGACGGATCCGAATGTGACAGTGGAGGTTAAGGTCGGAGACATGCGATGATACGCGTAAAGAATCTGCGCGTTCCCTATGATGACGCTCGCCCGCTCAAAGAAATTGCGGCAAAACGTCTCAAGATATCACCCTGTGCCGTGCACGGGGTGATTGTCGTTCATAAGGCCTTGGATGCGCGGCGGCGGAACGGAGCACCGATCGTATGGAATTATACCATCGATGTTGATGCGGCGGATGAGAAGGACGTGCGCGCACGCGCGCGCCGTGATTCGGATATTGCACCTGCGGAGAGAGAGGAGCCGCTTGCAATTCCGTATTGCAGGGCGGGAGCGTACGGCACGCACCGTCCCGTTGTCGTTGGTTTCGGCCCGGCAGGCATCTTCGCGGCATGGACGCTCGCACGTGCGGGCGCTGCGCCGCTTGTTTTGGAGCGCGGGCAGGATGTTGACCGGCGCACGCAGGACGTTGCGCGTTTTTGGCAGACGGGCATACTTGACACGTCGTCCAACGTGCAGTTCGGCGAGGGCGGGGCGGGTACGTTCTCGGACGGAAAGCTGACGGCGCGCAGCAATGATCCGCGCATGCGGGAGATCATAGAGGCGTTTATCGCAGCGGGAGCGCCCGCAGAGATACGGTATCTCCAGAAACCGCACATCGGGACGGACATCCTGCGGCGGGTGGTGAAGAACCTGCGCGGGGAGATCGTCCGCATGGGCGGCGAGATTCGCTTCAGCACGCAGGTGACCGGCATCGAGCGGCAGGCGGGGCGGATCGCGGCGCTGATCGTGAGCGATGCGGAGCGCATACCTGCGGACGCCGTATTTCTGGGCATCGGTCACTCAGCACGCGACACCTATGCGATGCTGCATGAGGCGGGGGTGGCGATGGAGGCAAAGGCATTTGCCGTCGGCGTGCGCATCGAGCATCCACAGGCGTTTATTGACCGCATGCAGTACGGGGATGCCGCGGGAAGCGAATATCTGCCCGCAGCAGATTATGCTTTTACCTATCGGGACACGATCGGCGGGCGCGGCGTCTATTCGTTCTGCATGTGTCCAGGCGGCATGGTGGTTGCAGCGGCCTCGGAGGAGGGGCGGCTCGCGACGAACGGGATGAGCAATTATCATCGCGCTTCGGGCACGGCGAACAGTGCGCTGCTCGTGCAGGTGAATCCTGCAGACTGGGGAGGAGATGTGCTGGGCGGCATCCGCTTTCAGCGGGAGCTGGAAACGCGCGCCTTTCACCTCGGCGGCGGAGATTTTCGTGCGCCTGTACAGTCGGTTGGAGATTTCCTCGCCGGGCGTACGGGGACGATGGATTTTGCTGCTGCGCCGACCTATGCGCCGGGCGTGCGCCCCGCAGATCTGCGCGTCCTCCTGCCGGCAGAATGCACGGCATCGCTTGCGCGCGCCCTTCGTCATTGGGATGCGCGTGTGCCGGGATTCGGTGCGGCGGATATTCCAATGACAGGTGTTGAATCGCGATCCTCTGCCCCCTGCCGCATTCTCCGCGACGCCGGGACGATGGAAGCGGTCTCTGCGGCGGGGCTCTATCCCGTCGGCGAGGGCGCGGGCTATGCGGGCGGCATTATGAGTGCTGCGCTCGACGGGCTGAAAGCCGCACTTGCTTTTTTAGGAAAGATAAAGTAGATTATGATGAGGATAAAACAGATCAACAGGGGGCTTTCACAGTGAGACTTTTTGGAACGGACGGAGTGCGCGGAGAGGCCAATACGGAACTCACACCGGAGCTGGCATACCATCTTGGACGTGCGGCGACGCTCTATTTCGGCGCGCGTGCGAATATGCGCCCGCGTATTTTGATCGGGCGCGATACACGCATCTCGGGCGAGATGTTCGAGGCGGCGCTGACGGCGGGCATCTGCTCGGCGGGCGGCGCTGCTCTGCTGGCGGGCGTGGTTCCGACGCCGGCGATCGCCTATCTCGCGCGCGCACACAAGGCGATGGCAGGCATCGTGATCTCTGCTTCGCACAATCCGTTTCCCGACAACGGCATCAAGTTCTTCGGCGGCGACGGCTACAAACTGCCGGACACTGTGGAGGATGAACTCGAACAACTCGTCTGCCGCCTCCAAACGAATGACGACGCGGCGCGCCCTACGGGCAAGGACATCGGGATCGTGGAGTATCGCGATGATCTTCTCAATCAATACATCGACTATGTGGTGCGCACCTGTACAGAGCGCTTCGACGGCATGAAGATCGTGCTCGACTGTGCGAACGGTGCCGCCTACGAGGCGATGCCGAAGGTGCTGCGCCGCCTCGGCGCCGATGTAAAGGTGATCCATGCACTCCCGAGCGGAGTGAACATCAATGACGGCTGCGGATCGACACATCTGGAGTCCCTGCAGCGGACGGTGCTTGAGCAGGGAGCGGACATCGGCATTGCACACGACGGGGATGCTGACCGCTGCCTCTGCATCGATGAAAAAGGCGAACTGATCGACGGCGATCATATCCTTGTGGCATGCGCCTCTGAAATGCTGCGCGCAGGCCGCCTCCCGCATAAGACCGTCGTGACGACGGTGATGGCGAACATCGGCTTCCACAAGGCGATCACGGCTCTCGGCGGACGCGTCGAGGTGACGGCGGTCGGCGACCGTTATGTTCTTGAAGCGATGCGCCGCAGCGGCTATGCCATCGGGGGCGAACAGTCGGGGCATATCATCTTTGCAGAGTATGCGACGACGGGCGACGGGCTCATCACGGCGCTGCAGGTGCTTGCTGCGCTCCGCCGCGGCGGAAAGAAGGCGTCGGAGCTGAATGCGATGATGACGACGTATCCGCAGCTCCTCGTCAATGTACGCGTGAAGAGCAAGGCCGGCTGGGAGGAGAATTCTGCCATTCGTGCCGCAATTGAAGAGGGCGAGCGCATCCTCGGATGTGACGGGCGCGTTCTCGTGCGTCCGTCGGGGACCGAACCGCTCATCCGCGTGATGGCAGAGGGGCAAGAGCAGGCCCAGCTCGAAGAAGTCTGCGGCGCGATTGTCGAGGTCGTGAAGCGGGAACAGGGAGAGGCCTAAATGTCGCATCTCTCCGCCATCCTCTTCGTCCTGCTTGCGGGGACGGCATGGGCGGCGAGCGGCACGGCAGCGCAGCATTTTTACACACAGTCCGATCATATCCCGGTCGAGCTGACACAGGTACGGCTCTTTCTCTCGAGCGCCATGTTCTTTCTCCTGTCCTGGTGGACGGGAAGCCTGCGGCGCGGAATGCGTTTTGTACGGCGGGACCCTCGGATTCTCGTGCAGCTCGCGGTCTTTGGCGTACTCGGCATCATGTTCGTGCAGTATTCATATTTTGAAGGCATTGCGGCGGGGGATGCGGCGGCGACGACGGTCATCACCTATACGAGTCCCGCGATGATGATTCTCTATCTGGCGCTCCGCCACCGCCGTCTGCCGACCGCAGTGGAGGCCGGAACGGTTATCGTTGCCGTAGCGGGGGTATTTCTCCTCGTGACGGGCGGCGATTTCGGAAGGCTTTCCGTGCCGATGGCGTGCATTGCGTGGAGCCTTGTCTCGGCGATTGCCTTTGTCTTTGCAATGATCTATCCGCTGCGCCTCCTGCATCTCTTTGACCGCTTCTTTCTGCTGGCCGTCTGCATGCTGATCGGCGGGATTGCACTCCTGCCCGTAACCCATGTAATTCTGGATGTCGGTTCGTTCTTTACGGCGAAGACGTGGATGGATCTCGTCATCATCATCGGGCTGGGGACCGTGGTCGCCTTCTTTGCGTTCAATGTGGGGCTGCGCTGGCTGAATCCGGAGGAGACGGCGATCACGGCGACGATCGAGCCGGTGGCGAGCGTTCTCTTTGCCTGGCTGATCTTCGATACGCATTTTGGCATGGTGCAGGTTGTCGGGATCGTGCTCGTCATTGCGGCGATTCTGACGCCGAATCTTTTGAAGAAATGGGGAAAGGCATGAAAATACCGCTGCGCTACCAGATATCGGAGTACGACTGCGGACCGACGGCACTGCTCAACGGGGTGAGCTATCTTTTCCCGCGTGCGGAGGTTCCGCCCGAGATCATCCGCAGCGTTACGCTCTACTCGCTCGACTGCTATGGGATGGACGGCGCTGCGGGCAAGGCGGGCACGTCGCGCATGGCGATGATGTATCTTGCCAACTGGCTGGAGGGATTCTCCCGCGCTGCGAAATTTCCGCTGTCCTGCCAGTATATCTCGGGGCAGGCGGTGCATGTCAGTGCGCACAGCTACGTTAATGATGCCGTCGCACGCGGCGGCGCAGCGGTGGTGCGGCTCTTTTACGAGGTCGAGCACTATGCGCTGATTACGGGGGCGTCGGCGGATCGCATCTATCTCTTTGATCCGTATTATTTGGCAGAGGCGGAATCGGAGTTCGTGCGCGCGGGCATCGAGGTGACCTGCGCGCATCCGCATGCGTATAACCGGATCGTTCCCTTTGACTGCTTTAATCGCGAGACGCGTGAGCTTTACGCGTTCGGCCCTGCGGAAACGCGCGAGGCGGTACTGCTTTTCGATGAGCGGACGCGCAGGACGGCGGACGATACGATCGAATACTTTATTTAACGGCAGCAGATAGGAGGCATGTTCTTGCAGGAGACAACAGAAGAGATTGAATTCAGAGATCAGCAGGAGGCGTATGCGATTCTCGGTGACCGCGACACACTCCTGCAGAGCATGCAGGAGAACTTCTCCTGCCGCATGGTGAGCCGCGGCGGCTCTCTTGCCATTACCGGGGCGGCGGAGGATGCTGCCGCTGCATGCGCCCTCGTACAGGAACTTCTCTTCTATCACCGGCAGGGGGCAAAGCTGACGACGCATGAGGCGGCATACGGCGCCCGCCTCATCCGGGAAGGGCGCAGAGAGGAACTGCACGGCCTCTTCTCCGAGGTCCTGCTTGTGACGGCAAAGGGGAAGGAAGTGCGGGCAAAGACGCTCGGGCAGCGCGACTATCTTGCGAAAATACGGAAGAATGCCGTCACGCTCGGCGTCGGCCCTGCAGGCACGGGAAAGACCTATCTTGCGGTTGTGATGGCCGTGGCGGCGCTCCGAAACCGCGAGGTCAGCCGCATCATCCTCACGCGTCCCGCCGTGGAGGCGGGGGAGCACCTCGGCTTTCTGCCCGGCGATCTGACGGAGAAGATCAACCCCTATCTGCGTCCGCTCTATGATGCGCTGCAGGACATTCTCGGTGCGGAGGCATATCAGAAGATGATGAGCCGCCAGCTGATCGAGGTGGCGCCGCTTGCCTACATCCGCGGGCGTACGCTGGAGGATGCCTTCATCATCCTCGACGAGGCGCAGAATACGACGGGGGCGCAGATGAAGATGTTCCTCACACGCCTCGGCTTCGGTTCGCGCATGGTGGTGACGGGCGACCTTGAGCAGGTGGACCTGCCGCGCGGAACCGTATCCGGCCTGCGGCAGGCATGCCAGATCCTGAGAGGTGTCAAGGGTGTCGGGATTGTAAAGCTCGAGCCGGTCGACATCATCCGACATGAGGTCGTAACGCGGATTGTCGAGGCATACGGCGTTTGGGAGAAGAAGCGGGGACGCGCACATGGAGATTGAGATTCGGCGCGAGCCCGAGGACCTGCCCGTGCCGGACAGCGACATCGCGGCTGTGCGCCGCGCGGTCGAGACGGTCGGACGGCTCTATGGCGCGGAGGATGCCGAGGTCAGCGTGACGCTGACCGATGATGCGCACGTCCATGTGCTCAACCGCGAATACCGCAATGTCGACCGCCCGACGGACGTGCTCTCCTTTGCTCTTGCGGAGAGCGAGGAGCCTGAGATCATCGGGGCGGACGGCGGCATGGTGCTGGGCGATCTCGTCATCTCGCTCGAACGTACTGCGGCGCAGGCGGAGGAGTACGGGCACAGTATGCTGCGCGAACTCTCCTTTCTCACCGTGCACGGGATGCTGCACCTCCTCGGCTATGACCATATGGAGGAGGAGGAGCGGCTGGAGATGGAAGAGGAGCAGCGGCGTGTCATGGAGGAACTGGGGATTCAACGATGAAGATGCATAAATCCGGATTTGCCGCCGTGATCGGTCGGCCGAACGTCGGCAAGTCTACGCTGATCAACGCGCTGATCGGGCAGAAGATCGCCATCATGAGCGACAAGCCCCAGACAACGCGCAGCCGCATCCTCTGTATCCTGACCGAGGAGGATGCACAGATCATTTTCCTCGATACGCCAGGCGTACACAAGCCGAAGCATAAACTCGGCAGCTATATGGCAAAGGCGGCAGAGGGGGCGCTCCACGGCGTCGATGTCATCGTCTTTGTTGTGGATGTGACGGAGAAGATGGGACCGGGTGAGCGGTATATTCTGAAGCAGCTCGCCTCTGTGCGTGTGCCTGTGCTGCTCGCCGTCAACAAGGTGGACTGTATCCCGCGCGCGGAGAGTCTGCCCGTCATTGCAAACTATGCGAAGGCGTATGAATTTGCAGGCATTGTGCCCATCTCAGCGCGTGAGGGGGAAAATCTGGACGGGCTGCTCGCGGAGATCAAGAAATATCTCCCGGAAGGCCCGCAGTACTATCCTGAGGATATGGTGACGGATCAGCCGGAGCGCCTCATCATCGCCGAGCTCGTGCGCGAGAAGGTGCTCGAGCTGACGAGGGATGAGATTCCGCATGCGGTTGCCGTTGACATCGAGGAGATGACGACCCGGGAGAAGGGCGATGTCTACATTCGTGCGGTCATCTATGTTGAGCGGGAGTCGCAGAAGGGCATTGTCATCGGCGCAAAGGGCGCGCTGCTGCGCACGATTGGCGAACGGGCGCGCGCTGATGCGGAGACGCTGCTCGGCGCGAAGGTCTATCTGGATCTCTGGGTCAAGACGCGCCGGGACTGGCGCAACCGCACAAATGCGCTGCGGGAGTTTGGCTTTGAGGACTACTGATCAGTGATGTTTCAGATACGAGGATATTGAAAAGGAGGCGGAGAAGATGACACTGCGGCTGAACCTGCTCTACCGGCGCGCGATGAAACGGATATCGCGGCGCTTTGTGAACGGACTGCTCGTGCTTGTACCCGTTGTCATCACGCTGCTCGTTATTGAGTGGACGCTTCGCTTTACGGAGGGCGTGCTCGGGCAGTACCTGCCCTTTTACTTCCCCGGCATGGGCATCATCACTCTCGTGTTCATCATCTATCTCGCCGGATGGGCGTCGACCAACTGGGTGCTCGCAAAGCTCATCTCGCTGGGCGAAAATATGATCGGGACGATCCCGTTTGTGAAGTTTATCTATACGAGCGTGAAGCGTCTCTCGGAGGCCGTGCTTGACCCCCGCAGCAATTTCAAGCGCGTCGTCCATGTCCCGTATCAGGGAGCGCGTGCGCTCGGCTTCGTGATGTCGGATTTGCCGCCGCGCTTTCAGGAGGCGATGGGCGGCGGCTACGTCTGTGTCTTTGTTCCGTGGAGCCTCAACATGACCTCGGGAACGACGCTCCTCGTCAAGGAGGAGGATGCGGTGACGATCAATATTCCGAAGGAGGAGGCCCTCCAATATATGCTGACGGCAGGCGCCGTCATGCCGCTTGCCGATGTGAAAGGGAGCAGCGCACAGAAAAATGCCGGCAGGCCCTCGGAGCCCTCTGATCGAAAGCCCGGGGCGGAGGAATAGATGGCTCTTTACGGCGCAGAAGGGATCGTGCTCGGTGCACGGAATTGGGGCGAAGCCGATAAGATTGTCACCGTCTTTACCCGCGGACAGGGGATTTTGCGCGCCGCGGCATTCGGATGCCGCCGGCCGCGCAGTCCGCTCGCGGGCGCGATGCAGATGTTCGTGCACGCTGATCTGCAGCTCGCCGAGGGAGCGCGCCTCGAGACGGTGAGGACTGCTTCGGTGCGCGACCATCACGCTAAGATTTCGCTCGATCTTGCCTCGCTCGCCTATGCGACGTTTGTCGCAGAGGTGATTGGCGAATTTTTGCCCGAGGGGGTATCGGACGAGGCCTTTTTCGATCGGCTCGTCCATATTCTGACGGCATTCGAGACGCGAAATCCGCGCGTGACCGCGCTCGCCTCCGTCGTTCAGATCCTCGCGGCGGCAGGGCTGCAGCAGAGCTATGAGCGCTGCATCCACTGCGGGCGAGAGATCGAAGGGGATGCCTTTTTCCTCGCGCGCGAGGGCGGTGCGCTGTGTGCGGACTGCCGTACGGAAGGGGCGGTCCTCTTTTCGGCCGAACTGCGGGAACTGCTCATCGGCCTGCAGACGCTCGATTGGCAGAATCCGGCGCCTCCTCTGCGCGTACGGGGCGGAGTGCTCATGGCGGCGGAGGCGATCGTGCTCGCCCACGTGCGGGAACTTGTCGGGCACCCTCTTCGATCGCTCGATTTTTTAGCGCAGCTTGCATGATTTTGATAAAAATTTAAGATGACATGAAAAAATAACGCTGAAAAAAAAGGAAAAGTAAAGATCGCGGCGAAAATATACAAGTAATCATTTCGCATGTACTTTTATTGTGCGAATACCAAAGAAAACAAAAAGGGAACGGAGGGGAAACCTGTCATGATCATGCTGACGAAGTTCAACTCCAAGACGAATCAAAAGGGAGAATTTGTCCTCAATGCAGAGATCATTGAGAGCATTGAGGAAACGCCGGACACAGTGATAACGCTTACCAACGGCAAGAAACTCATCGTCGAAGAGCCGATGGAGGAGATTGTGCGCCGTACGATTAAGTACCGTCGGGCGCTCCATCAAAATTAGTTGGCGAATTTCCATTCCTTTGGTATAATGGAAGGAACAGTGTGTTCCTTCACGCGGCAAGGGAGTGCCCCGGTGTGAAGCCGCTGCGGCTTCGTGGTCATTTTTAGGGAGGGAATTAACTCATGGCGGAGGAAAAGGAAGAACAGGCGGCAGAACAGCCGAAACAGAAATCGCCTATGCTGATGCTGGTTGTTGTGGTCGTCGTGGCAGTTCTGGTCGCGGTGGCTGCAGCCGGCGGTATTTCATACTACATCTTTTCACAGACGGAGTCGCCGCTGCATTCAGAAGATGGGGGCGGCAGCGGCTCACATCGTGACCCGGGCGTGTTCTACAAGCTCGGCGATCCCAAAGAAGGAATTCTGGTCAATGTCGGCGGGGGCCGCGCAGGGAAGTTCCTCAAGGCGGGGATCGTCCTGGAACTGAATCCCGGAAAATCCGAGAATGTAACGGATGGGAAAGTCGGCTCCGTCGCGGAGACGAAGATCCTCGATACGACGATGCAGTTCCTGCGCGCCGCACCGCTTGAGGAGTTTGATGCGTCCAAGCAGGACGCACTCAAGAAGCAGCTGAAGGATGCGCTCAACGAGCGCCTGGGCCAGGGCTCTGTTTACGATGTTTACATCACGAGCTTCCTGCTGCAGTAAGCAATATGATTCGCTGCACAATGGGAAGGGGGAAGAGTCTTGGCTGAGGACGTACTGTCTCAATCCGAAATAGATAAACTGCTCTCAGCGCTTTCGGATGGCTCGGTCTCCGCTGAGGAAGTCAAGGCGGAAGAAGAGGAACGCAAGGTCAAGGTCTACGACTTCAAGCGGCCGGATAAATTCTCCAAGGATCAGATTCGCACGCTCTTCATGCTGCATGAGAGCTTTTCGCGCCTCTTAAACACCTATCTGTCGGCAAGCCTGCGCGCGATGATCGACATTGAGGTTATGTCCGTCGAGCAGATGACCTATCAGGAATTTGTCCAGTCCATGGGGAATCCGTCCGTGATCGGCATCATCGCATTGCCGCCGCTGAAGGGAAATATCATTATTGAGGTCGGCACAGACATTGCGTTTGCATACATTGACCGCATTTTCGGCGGAGAAGGGAAACCCGGCGTTAAGTCGCGTGCGCTGACCGATATTGAAGCAGCCGTTATGCGGCGCTTCATTGATACGGTCATCAACTATTTCAGGGAAGCGTGGAGCAACGTCATCGAGTTCCGACCGAACTTTGAGACGATGGAGACGAATCCCCAGTTTGCCCAGATTGTACCGCCCAGCGACATGGTTGTGCTCATCACGATCCATGTCAAGATGGGGGATGTCGAGGGCATGATGAACGTCTGTATTCCGTACCTCGTGCTCGAGCCTGTTATGTCAAAGCTCACAACATCATTCTGGGTAGCGTCCTCTGTGGATAAAGAGAGCACCCCCGAGCAGGTGGCAGAGCTCCAGCGCAAGATCGAGCGGACGTGGGTGCCGTTTTCAGTCGAGCTCGGCTCGGTTGATATTACGATCAACGAATTCCTTACCCTCGGCTTCGGCGACGTTCTGCAGCTTGATACGCTGGCGCAGGATGAACTCGTCTGCTATGTCGGGACGAATCCAAAATTCCGCGCGCACCCCGGCACTGCCGGAAAGCGCATGGCTGTTCAGATATCCGGCATTATAGAAGGAGATGACGACGCGAATGAGTGATGAAATGATCTCGCAGGAGGAGATCGATGCTCTCCTAAGCGGTGGGGCGGGAGGAGATTCGCCCGCAGATGATGCCGCGCCTGCCGCTGACGCATCCTCCACCGATGATGCCGGCATCACCGATATGGAGCGTGACGCGCTCGGAGAGATCGGCAACATTTCCATGGGCGGTGCGGCGACGACGCTGTCCGTCCTGCTTGGGCGCAAGGTATCAATCACAACGCCGACCGTCTCTGTTTCCAATCTGCGCACGCTCAAGGAAAGATACCCGATCCCGTTCCTCGTGGTGGAGGTCGGATACAGCGTCGGGATCGAGGGCAACAATGTCCTCTGCATTCAGGCGCGGGACGCCGCAATCATCGCCGATCTGATGATGGGCAACGACGGCACGAATCCCGACGAGGAGCTCAGCGAAATTCATATGAGCGCGGTCAGCGAGTCCATGAACCAGATGATGGGCAGTGTCGCGACCTCGCTCTCCTCGATGTTCAACAAAAAGGTGGATATCACCCCGCCTGTGGTGACGCTCGTGGATCTTGGAACGGCGGAAGTCGTGTCCAAGCTGCTCGACAAGGTGGATCCGATCATACAGACATCCTTCCGCATGGAGGTGGACGGGCTCATTGACAGTGAGATCATGCAGCTCCTGCCGCTGGACGTCGCGAAGGATATGGTCGATGCCCTGATGAATCAGCAGGCGGATGTCGATAATGAAGAAGAAGCGATCGTGGCAGCTGCCGCAGAGCCGCCTCCGGCGGCCGCACCTGCCGCAGCCGCTGCGCCTGCTGCCGCCGCAGCAGCCCCTGAGAACTATGGATATGGAGCACCGCCTATGCAGCCACATGTCGCATCGAATGTTCCGGTACAGTCGGCACAGTTTACGCCGCTAAGTTCTGTTCCGGTACAAGTCAATGATGCTAATATCGGTCTTATTCTCGATGTGCCCCTTCAGGTCAATGTCGAACTCGGCCGAACAAAGAAGTCGATCAAGGACATTCTCGATCTGACGAAGGGCTCGATTGTAGAGCTGGATAAACTTGCCGGAGAACCTGTGGATATCATGGTCAACGGAAAGTATCTGGCGAAAGGCGAGGTTGTCGTCATTGACGAGAACTTCGGCGTTCGCATCACGGAGATTGTCAGCCCTCTGGAGCGCGCAGCGCGTCTCCAGTAGCGGAAGGAATATGGATCTTTTGGGAGTAGTGCAGAAAATCCTTGTCACAGGCGGTACTTTTCGTTATAATGAGTAACGATTTAAAATGCACATAGATGTATGTGCATTGCCCCTGGAATAGGGATATTCTTCAGTCGGATTAAGGAGAGATGAGAAAATGGCAACTCGCGTTCTGATCGTTGATGATGCGGCGTTTATGCGAATGATGGTGAAGGACATCCTGTCGAAGAACGGCTATGAAATTGTCGGCGAAGCGGAGAACGGCATGAAGGCGCTGGAGAAGTATCAAGAACTCAAGCCGGACCTTGTGACGATGGATATCACGATGCCGGAGATGGACGGGATCACCGCTGTGAAAGAGATCAAAAAGGTTGACCCTGCGGCGAAGGTCGTTATGTGCAGTGCCATGGGCCAGCAGGCAATGGTCATCGAGGCGATTCAGGCGGGTGCGCGCGACTTCATCGTGAAGCCGTTCCAGGCGGATCGCGTTCTGGAGGCCATTCGCAAAGCCGTCGGCTGATGAGCGGACGGATATTTTCTCTGTCCCTGCTGCTCGGATGCATACTTGTCGTACTATGTACGGGGGATGCGTCTGCTGCAGGTGAGACGGGCGGCGGATATCTAGCCGGATATGAAGAGGCTGACCCGCGCCCGTCGGCCGTATCATGGTGGTCGACGGTCGCCTACGTGGTCAGCCTTTTTGCTGTTTTTGCATTTGTTGTGATCCTTGCCTACTTTGTGGCGCGCACCTTTGGCAAGAGCTCGATGCGAACGCTGGCGGCACGCGGCGGTCAGGTGTATCTGCAGCTGCCGCTCGGACCGAACCGTTCAGTCTGTGTGGTGGAGCTGTTTGGCCGCATTTTTGTGCTCGGTGTTACCGATACGAACATTCGCCTGATTACGGAGATTGACGATCCCGAGACGGTGGAGGAGATTCGCTCGGCAGAACCGCCGGCCGGAGGCGTTTTTCAGGAGCAGTTCGGCTCGCTGTCGGATTTTGTTCAAAAGATACCGCCGCTTTTCCGGAAGTAGGGCGAAATAGGGAGAAATGGGGGGACAGAATTGGGGCGCATATGGCTTGTTTTGGGAGGCGCGGCGCTCCTTCTGCTCGGCGCGGGACATGCGGACGCTGCGCCGCTGATCCCCACCGTCAGCCTTGGCGTCGGAACCTCGGAAAATCCGCAGGATGTGGCGACCAGCATGCAGCTGCTCGCTGTGCTTACGATTGTTTCGCTGGCACCGGCCATTCTGGTCATGACGACCTCTTTTGTCCGGATCGTCGTCGTCATCGGGTTCCTGCGCAATGCGCTCTCCACGCAGAATGTGCCGCCGAACCAGGTGGTCATCGCGCTGTCCCTGTTTTTGTCGTTCTACATCATGGCACCCTACTGGGGGCAGGCGAACGAAAACGGGATCCAGCCCTATTTGGCGGGAGAGATATCACAGGAGCAGGCGCTCGAGAATGTTGTCGACCCGATGCGCGAGTTCATGTTCCGCCAAACACGAGAATCTGACCTCGCGCTCTTTGTCAATCTGTCGGATGCGCCGCGGCCGGACGGGCCTGAGGATGTATCGACGTTCACGCTCATCCCTGCGTTCATTATCAGTGAGCTGAAGACGGCGTTCCAGATCGGATTTATGATCTATATCCCGTTTATCGTTATCGATATGATCGTTGCGAGTACGCTCATGTCCATGGGCATGATGATGCTGCCGCCGGTGATGATCTCGCTGCCGTTTAAGATCCTGCTGTTTGTTATGGTTGATGGGTGGCATCTCCTGATCCAGTCGCTCATCATGAGTTTCCGCTGACGGGGAGGCGCACTGATGTCCGGAGATTTGGTCATCCAGCTTGCCCAGGAAGCGCTCATGATTGTCCTCTTGGTCTCTGCCCCCATGTTGGGCCTGGGCCTTATTGTCGGCCTTTTGGTAGCCGTGTTTCAGGCGACGACTTCGATTCAGGAGCAGACGCTGGCGTTCATCCCGAAGATCATTGCGGTATTTGTCGCCATCTTGATCTTTGGCCCGTGGATGCTGCGCATTATGGTGGAGTATGTGACAAATGTCTTTGTCAATCTGCCGCAGTATCTGCGATGAAAGGGGCGGCGCTGCATGGATTTGTATGAGCTGCTTCAGGGACATATTGCGGCGTTTTTGCTGACACTCACAAGGATCAGCGGCATCTTTTTAATTTCGCCGTTTTTCGGCAGCATGAACATCGCACCGTTCTTTCGTGTAGGGATTGCGTTGGCGATGACCGTGGTGCTCTTTCCTGTAATTGACAGACTGGGCGTTGTCACGGCCCCCGAGACCATCATTATGTTTGCGGTTGCGGCTGTCGGCGAGTTGTTTATCGGCTGGCTGATCGGTTTTGTCGCGTACATTTCCTTTGCCGCCATCACCATGGCGGGCAAGGTCATGGATATGCAGGTGGGATTTGCCATCGTCAATGTTGTAGATCCGACTTCCGGTCAGCAGATACCGCTCATCGGAAGTTTTCTTTATAATTTAGCGGTGATCATCCTGTTGGTGACCAACGGGCATCATATGATTATTGCAGCGTTGGTGGAGAGTTTTCGGGCCGTTCCGCTCGCCGGGATGGAGCCCAATCTGTCGATTGCGCTGCTCCTGGCCAATTTCACCGGTGGAATTTTCGTCACGGGGATGAAGATTGCGATGCCGATTACCTTCGCCATCCTGCTCACCAACGTGGGACTCGGCATTTTATCGCGCACGATGCCGCAGATGAATATCTTCGTTGTCGGCATTCCGATGCAGCTGATGATCGGCATTGTTGTTCTCTCAATGATTATTCCGTTCTATGTCTTATTCCTGGATGTGCTGTTTAATGAAATGTATGGAAATATATCGCTTGCGGTACGCGCCCTGCAATAGGTGCGCATTCGTCTTTGACCTCCAGCGTTTCGCCGGCGGGGAAAAGACGGAAGAACCGACCGCGAAAAAGCGTGCCGATGCCCGGAAAAAAGGACAGGTCGGGCGCAGTCAGGAACTGAATACGGCATTTGTCCTGCTCGTGGGTTTCTTCTCTCTGAAGCTCCTGTGGGACTCTATCTATCTTTCGATCGCGACCTACACAACCTATGTGTTCAGCAATCTGAACCAGACGGTCGATACGGAGAATATCATCCGCATCTTCATCGGCATCATCATTGTACTTGCCAAGACCGCGTTCCCGATCATGCTCTTTATCATGGTCATCGGCCTTGCGATCAATTTTTTCCAGGTCGGCCTGAATTTCAGTGCGGAGTCCATTGAGTTCAAGCTGGATAAATTGAATCCGATCAACGGATTCGGGCGCATCTTTTCGAAGCGGGCGCTTGTGGAGCTGGCAAAGTCCTTCTTTAAGATCATCGTCATCGGCTTCTTTCTCTACCGCTTTATTCACGAGCAAATTCTCGCGATGCCGCAGTTCATGTTCTTCGATCTGACAACGAGCCTTGCGCTGGTCGCCGAGATCATCTTCCAGATGGCGTTCATCGTTATCGGCGTCATTATGATTATGGCGTTCTGCGACTATGGCTACCAGAGATGGCAGACGACGCAGGATCTCAAGATGACAAAGCAGGAAGTCAAGGACGAGATGAAACAGACTGAGGGAGACCCGCAGATCAAGGGGAAGATCCGTCAAAAGCAGCGTCAGATGGCAATGGCACGCATGATGAAGGAAGTCCCAAAGGCGGATGTCATCATCACGAACCCGACGCACTATGCCGTGGCGCTCTCCTATGAGCAGGGGATGGTCGCGCCGACCGTCGTCGCTAAAGGACAAGATCTCGTCGCACAGCGCATCAAGGAGATTGGGCGCGATGCGCGTGTCCCGATCATTGAGAATAAACCGCTTGCGCGTACGCTCTATGCCGCCGTGCAGGTCGGCGATGCTGTGCCGCATGAGCTCTATCAGGCGGTCGCTGAAGTCCTCGCATATGTCTACCGTTTGAAACATGCGCGGCGCGGCGCATAGGATGCGACAAAAGTCTTATTTTTATCATTTGACGTATTTTCTATATTTGGTATAATATTTAGATGGCAGGAACTTTGTCTGCCCCAAGGGAAATGAGAATGAAGGAGGGAGTGAAAACATGCCAGCGCCGCAGTCCAGCAGTGTAAATCCTCTTTCATCGGGCAATCTCATACAACGATACAGCGATGTCTTGATCGCCGTTGCTATCGTAACGATCGTCATCATGATGATCATTCCTCTGCCGACGATTCTTCTCGATATCCTGATTTGTCTGAATATCACGATCGCACTGCTCGTTGTCATGTCGGCGATCTATAACGTAGAGGCACTCGATCTCTCCGTCTTCCCGTCATTACTTTTGATTACGACGCTCTTTCGATTGGCGCTGAATATCTCGTCGACACGACTTATCCTCCTCAACGGCTATGCCGGTGAGGTTATTACTGCGTTCGGAAACTTTGTCGTCGGCGGTAATGCCGTCGTTGGCTTTATCGTGTTCGTTATTCTCGTCATTGTGAACTTTATCGTCATTACAAAGGGGTCCGAGCGCGTTGCCGAAGTGTCCGCACGCTTTACCCTCGACGCGATGCCCGGCAAGCAGATGGCGATTGATGCCGATCTGAACCAAGGGGCGATCACAGATGCGGAGGCAAAGCGACGCCGTGAGAAAGTTCAGCGCGAGTCCGACTTCTTCGGGGCGATGGACGGTGCTTCGAAGTTTGTCAAGGGCGACGCGATCGCTGCCATCGTCATCATGCTCATCAACATCGGCGGCGGCTTTGTCATCGGCATGCTCCAGCGCGATATGGATGCAGCACAGGCGCTGCAGACTTATACGCTGCTGACGGTCGGTGAAGGCCTCGTCGCACAGATTCCGGCGCTCCTCATCTCAACAGCGACCGGTATTATCGTAACCCGTTCCGCTGCGGAGGGGAACCTCGGAGGCGATCTTGTAAAACAGCTCTTCCGCAATGCGCGTATTTTCATGATCCTGACGGGCGTACTCCTCTTCCTTGCTGTCATGCCGGGTCTTCCGGGCATCCCCTTCCTGGCGCTTGCCGCGCTCTGCGGCTTCATCGCGTGGAATCTCCATCGTGGGCAGGCGGTGGAGCAGGAGGTGCAGCAGGTCGAGCGGAAGGCAAAGGCGAAAAAGGAGGCGACGACCCCTGAGAATATCGTCTCGCTACTGCAGGTCGATCCGATGGAACTTGAGATCGGCTACAGCCTCATCCCTCTCGTGGATACGGGGCAGGGAGGTGACCTCCTCGACCGCATCGTCATGATCCGAAGGCAGTGTGCGCTCGAGCTCGGCCTTGTTGTGCCGACCATCCGCATCCGTGATAATATACAGATCAAGCCGAATGCATATATCATTAAACTGAAGGGCGTTGAGATCGCGCGCGGTGAGCTGATGCTCGATCACTATCTCGCGATGAACTCGGGGACGGTGTTCGAAGAGGTGCCGGGCATTGAGACGACTGAGCCGGCATTCGGGCTGCCGGCACTCTGGATCTCGGAGAATGAGCGTGAGCAGGCGGAGCTGAACGGCTATACCGTCGTTGATGCAGTCTCTGTGCTTGCAACCCACCTCACCGAGATCATCAAGCAGCACGCTGCTGAGATCCTCGGCAGGCAGGAGACGCAGAATCTGCTCGATAATCTGCATAAGACAAACGCTGCGCTTGTGGACGAGGTCGTTCCGAACCTGCTCACGGTGGGAGAAGTGCAGAAGGTGCTCGCGAACCTCCTGCATGAGCGCATCTCCATTCGCGATATGAGTACAATCCTCGAGGTGCTCGCCGATTACGGCACAGCGACGAAGGATACAGACATCCTGACCGAGTATGTGCGGCACGCAATGGCGCGCCACATTACCCAGCAGAATGTCCAGAACGGCATCCTGCCCTGCATCACGCTCGATCCTGCAATTGAGAATAAGATCGCAGGCAGCGTGCAGCGCACGGAACATGGTTCCTATGTCAGCCTCGACCCAGATTCCATGCAGAAGCTCTTGACGGCTCTGCAGGAAGAACTGCGGAAGCTGACCGATCAAGGCTATCAGCCTATTGTGCTCACAAGTCCGACCGTGCGTCCCTATTTCCGCAATCTCGTCGAGCGTTCCATTCCCGGACTGATCGTGCTCTCCCATGCGGAAATTGAACAGAATGTTGAAATCCAGATCCTTGGGGTGGTGAAAATCTAAGTGCGGGTCAAGACGGTGCGCGCATCCTCCGTGAAGGAAGCGATGGAACAGATCAAAGACGAGCTCGGCAGCGACGCCGTGCTTCTTCATACAAAAAAATATCGTGAGGGCGGTGTTCTTGGCGGGGAGGAGATGATCGAGGTGACTGCAGCAGTCGATGAGACTCAGACGCGTGTGCCGCGCACGCCATCGGCCTACGTGCCGCCGGCTGCGCCTATTCTCCCTACCAATGTCGTAAATCAGTATCGGATGAGCGAGATCCCCGCGCAGGAGGGAGCGTCTTCTCTTCCGGCGGAAGGAATGCTCCCTCTATATCATGCCTATGCGCCTGAAATGCCTCCGGCGCAGCCTTATGCGATGCAGGAGCCCACTGCCCCGCCGCTCTCCAATATGCCGGAATCGCCTCCCGATGCTTTGCCGCAGCAGCCGGTGCCCTCTGCCTATGATCCGGCAGCGGCGCCCGCACAGGAGCCCGCCGTTCCGTCTGCTCCTGATGCATCCGCGGACGACGGTTCTGCGGAACGAATTCGTCTCCTTGAGGATGAGCTGGCACAGATGAAAACAATGCTCGCCTCCATGATGGCGGCGAACAAACCAAAGGAAGTCGTCTCTATCCGAGATGCACTGCGCCGGCAGGATGTCCATGAGGAGCTGTGCGAGGATCTTTCTGGCAAGATCTCGATCACCGATGTGAATTTGGACAGTCTTGATTCGCGTGCGGCGGGCGTTCTGGCAGGGTATCTGACGCAGGTCATGAAGTTCACGGACGGGCTGCGCCTGAGTCCCCACGGTTCCCGCGTTGTTGCCTTCATCGGCACGACAGGCGTCGGCAAGACGACAACCCTTGCGAAGATTGCTGCGCATTTCGTGCTGGAGCAAAATCTCAAGGGGGCGCTCATCACGGCGGATACCTACCGCATCTCCGCCGTAGAGCAGCTCAAGAAATATGCTGAGATCCTGGGGCTGCCGGTGGAAGTCGTTTACTCCGCCGCAGATCTCAGAAAGGCGATTACGCGCCACCGCAGCAAGGACTTTGTTCTTGTTGACACGGCGGGGCGAAGCCAATACAATGAGTTCCAGATGGATGAGCTCAAAGAGCTGCTTATGGCGCATCCTCGTATGGAAAAGCACCTTGTCGTCAGCGCGACGACGAAGGAACAGGATGCGGCGGAGATCATTGACCGCTTCTCTGTATGCGCGCCGAATCGGATCATTTTTACCAAGACAGACGAAACACGATCGATCGGCATGGTGCTCAACCTGCTTGCGCAGCGGGAGCTGCCGCTTTCCTTCTTATCCAATGGGCAGAGTGTGCCGGACGATATCATTCCTGCGACGGCAGAACGTCTGGCGGAACTGCTCTTGAGGGAATGATATGACGGATCAGGCAACGCGGCTGCGCCAAATGGTCTTCTCTGACGGGGAAGCGCCGCAGGCAGCGAGCACCTCATCTGCACAGGCAGCGGCTTGGGTGAACGTACGGGTCGTTGCGGTCACCAGCGGAAAGGGCGGCGTCGGCAAGACAAACATTGCCGTTAACCTTGCAATTGCCCTTCAGCGCAGGGGGCACCGCGTGCTCGTCATCGATGCCGATCTTGGAATGGCGAATGTCGATGTGCTCCTCGGCACTGCTTCGCGAAAACACCTGCTGGACCTTCTGCAGCCGGAGGTGGAACTCGACGATGTTATTGTTGAGACGCCGCATGGTATTCAGTATATATCAGGCGGATCGGGGATCGAGAAAGCGCTGGAGTACGATCACGCAGAAAAGCTCCTCCTCCAGCAGAAACTGACAGGCTGCGCGGCGCGCGCCGATCTCATCCTTGTCGATACGGGTGCAGGGCTCGGACGGAACGTGATGGACTTCATCCTCGCAGCGGATGAGGTGCTGCTCGTAACGACCCCGGAGCCGACCTCACTGACGGATGCCTATGCCGTGATGAAAGCGTACAGCATTTATGCCGCGCAGAAGAATCTTCGCCTCATCATCAACCGCGTGTATGAGCAGAAGGAGAGCCGCGAGGTTGCATTCAAACTGCAGCGCGCCGCCGATAAGTTCCTGCATATGCAGGTGCCGTGCCTCGGGTATGTCTTTGAAGACACGGCAGTAACGAAAGCGGTGCGACAGCAGACACCGCTGATCAAGGCGGCACCGAATGCGGCCGCCGCACGCTGCATTGACGCCCTCGCAGAGGCGTTGATCACGGGGGATGAGATGTGCATCAAACGGGGTTGGAAAGGTTTTTTACAGCAAATTTTCAACTTTTCAGCGTAGCCAAGGAGGAAAATTCAGATGGCGGGCGAATTGGTACAGGCAAGGAGTATTTTAGCTATCGGGCAGAGGCTGGAAATATTCTTTGAGAACAGCGAGGAGGGGACCCAAGGCTACACGAGCCGCATAGAAGATATCACCGGGGATGAACTCGTTGTCGCCATGCCCGTGGATGAACGCCGCGTTCCTGTCATCCCGCGCGTCGGTGAGAACCTGTATGTGCTCGCGGCCGGGGACGGGTGCCACTACCGATTTTTCAGCGTTCATCACAGTCACGGCCACTATGAAGGAAAACTTCCCGTTCTGCACATCTCTATTCCCGAAGTCGCGGAGCGCTTCCAGAAACGAGGCCTTTTCCGCATTCGGGTGAACCTGATTGCCACCATCCGTCTTGTCGACGGACAGGGGCAGATCGCCGCGCCGCAGCGTGTGCCAATCGTGGATCTCAGCGGAAGCGGGATGGCATTCTCCTTTGCAAAGCCGGTGTCGCTGGACTCATATGTAGCGCTTGAAATCAACGATGTGCCGGGCATTGGGACGATCGAACTCATGTCACGGGTAAAGCGCTCAACGCGTATTGAGCGTGAGGACGACCTGCCGGTCTATCACATCGGCGTGCAATTTCAGGGACTCTCACGCAGCCTGCGGGATCAGATCGTCCGCTACCTCTTCCAGGTACAGCGCAGTCAGGTGGAGCGCGTAAAAGATGACTGACAGCAGAAAGAAGACCATGGCAATGGGCGGCCGAGGTGATCCGCACGCACGCATGCGGATCGTCGTGGTCGGTTCCTCGACGGGAGGCCCCCAGGCGCTGCAAACCGTGATCACGAGTCTGCCGGAGGATTTTCCCTGTCCCGTCGTCGTCGTGCAGCATATGCCGCCCGGCTTTACCAATGCCCTGGCGGGACGCCTGCACTGCGTTTCGAAAGTCCGAGTACAGGAGGCGCGGGATGGGGATATACTCAAGCCGGGGTGCGTGTACATCGCGCCCGGAGATCGTCACCTGCGTGTCTTAAGTGAGTCCGGTGCACGGCGCATTGTGCTCAGTGATGAACCGCCGGTCGGCAATCATCGGCCCGCAGTTAATGTAATGTATGACTCTGTTGCGCATCTGGGGAAGGATGTCGTTGCCGTGATTCTCACAGGAATGGGGAATGACGGACGCGAAGGGATGCGCAAGATCAAAGCAAACGGCGGCTACTGCATTGCGCAGGATGAAGCAACCTGTGTTGTCTACGGGATGCCAAAATCCGTGATTGACGCAGGACTGGCCGATGAGATATGCCCATTACCGCAGATCGCGCATGCGATTGAGGCGGCTGTGAGAAGATAGGAAGTAGGGGGAATATCAATGGATAACCAGTATATGGACATGTTCTTGGACGAGTCACATGAGCATCTTCAGTCTCTGAATGAAGGCCTGCTCCGCCTCGAGGAGAACATGGAGGAGGTCAGCGCCGTCAACGACATCTTCCGCAACGCGCACACGCTCAAGGGCATGTCCGCGACGATGGGATTTACCAAGATTGCGGAGCTGACGCATGAGATGGAGGATGTTCTGGACCTCGTCCGCAAAGAACAACTCAAACTCAATGAAGACATTATGGATACGCTGTTCAAATGCCTCGACTCTTTGGAGCAGATGGTAGACAGCGTCGGAAACGGCGAGGCGGAGGATGTCGTCGACGTTTCTGATCTCGTTGCAAAGCTCAGCTCGATCTCCAAGGGGACCCCTGCGCCCGCCGCAGCAGCACCAACGGCCCCCGCATCTGCCGGGAGCAGCAGCGGAGCGGAGGTCGATCTCGGCTTTGACGAGATCGATCTCGATGTCATGAAAAAGGCAAAAGAAGCCGGCATGCATCTCTACCATGTCAAGGTTACACTGATGGAAACCTGCGTTCTCAAGGCAGCACGCTCGGTTATGGTCATGCATGCCCTCGATGAGGTCGGCGATGTCATCAAGAGCATCCCGTCTGCGGAGGATCTCGAGCAGGAGAAGTTCGAGCTCAGCTTTGATGTTGTTGTGGCGAGCTCCGACGATGCCGAGTCTGTGCAGAACGCTGTCGATACCGTCTCCGAAATTGAAGATATTGCGGTCGAGGAACTCGACCCCGATAAAATCGGCAAAGGCGGAGATGCTGCACCTGCGGCTGCACCCGCCGCTTCTGCAGCTGCCGCCCCGGCAAAGAAAGAGGGGGCAAAAAAGCCTGCGGCGGCACCCGCCAAGAAGCAGCATCAAAGCCAAAGTGTTCGTGTCGATATCGAAAAACTCGATACGCTGATGAACCTCATGGGCGAGCTCGTCATCAACAAGGTGCGTCTCGAGCAGATCGGCCAGACACACCGCATGAGCGATCTCATGGAGACCCTCGAGCAGATGGACCGAGTGACGGGCGATCTGCAGAACATTGTTATGAAGGTCCGCATGGTTCCGGTCAGCGCTGTATTCAATCGCTTCCCCCGCATGGTGCGCGATGTTTCCAAGGAACTGGGCAAGGAGATCAACCTGACGATCGAGGGCGAAGAAACCGAACTTGACCGTACTGTAATCGACGAGATCGGCGATCCGATCATGCATCTCCTGCGCAACTCCCTCGACCACGGTGTTGAGAGCCCTGATGTGCGTGAGGCAAAGGGCAAGCCGCGTACCGGTGAGGTGGGACTCATCGCGCGGCACGAGGGCAACAACGTTGTCATCATGATTACGGATGACGGTGCGGGTATTGATGCGAGCAAGATCCGCCGCAAGGCAGTTGAAAAGGGAATGATCTCTCAGGAGGAAGCGGACCGCCTCGATGATGCAGATGCCGTCCGCCTCATCTTCCTGCCCGGCTTCTCGACGGCAGAGAAGATCACGGATATCTCCGGCCGCGGCGTCGGCATGGACGTTGTGCGCAGCAAGATCGAAGCACTTTCGGGACATGTCGATGTCGAGACGCATATTGATGAAGGCTCCGTCTTTAAGATTAAGCTGCCGCTGACACTCGCGATCATTCAGGCGATGCTCGTGCAGGTGCAGGACGAGATGTATGCCATCCCGCTCGGATCGATCGACAGCACGATCAACATCGAGCCGACGGATATTCAGACCGTCCAGAATAAGGAGGTCATTGTCCTGCGCGGTGAGATTATCCCAATCATCCGCATGGAGGAAGCCCTCCAGGTGCCCCATACGAAGGACTCGGACGAGCTCTTCGTGGTCGTCGTCCACGCGGGCGAGGCGAAGGCCGGCATCGTCGTAGACAATCTGATCGGCCAGCAGGAAATCGTCATCAAGACACTCGGCAACCTCTTTGCCGGACTCAAGCTCTTCGGCGGAGCAACGGTGCTCGGCGACGGGAAGGTCGCGCTGATTCTTGATGTTGCAACGATGATACAGCAGTAAGCAGGGGAGGGCAAATAAGATGGCAGAGGATATGAATCAGGGGAATGTGCCGCAGAACTCTCAGTATGTGGCATTCAATCTTCGTGACGAGGAATATGGCGTCAGCATTCTGAATGTGCAGGAGATCCGCAATCTGACGGACATCACGCGCGTTCCGTTTGCGGCAGACTTTATCAAGGGCGTTATCAATCTGCGCGGCTCGGTTCTCCCCGTAATCGATCTCAAGAAGCGTCTTGGACTCGCGGAGACACCGTACACAGAACGCACGCGCATTGTTACGGTGGCGGTTGATGATGTACATGTCGGCATGCTGGTCGATGCGGTGACCGAGGTGCTCAGCCTCGAGAACGAGCCGGTGGATACGAAGAAAGCAACGAATGCACGTGAAAGCAGCCGGTTCCTCAGCGGCATCGGAAATATCAATGGAAGGCTGATCGTTCTTCTCAATCTGGAGGAGATTGTCGGACTTCCGAAGGAAGCGAAATAAATGCTTCACCAGATGAGGTAGGGTTTAATGGCAGTAGATGATGATCTGACAGAACTGTCGGAGATGCAGCTCGATGTGCTGCAGGAGATTGGGAATGTCGGTGCGGGCAACTCCGCTACGGCACTTTCCCGCCTCATTCAGCGCCGCATCGAGATGAATGTGCCGCAGGTAGCGCTCGTTCCAATCGAAGATGTCCCGGAATTTGTCGGCGGACCGGAACTGGTTGTCGTCGGTATTTTCCTGCGCGTTTATGGGAAGGCACCGAGCAACATCCTCTTTCTCATTCCGCGCGAGAGCGCCTTTGCGCTTGTAGATACGCTGCTCGGGCGCAAGCGCGGCGAGACGACAGAGCTGGACGCGATGGATGAATCAGCATTGATGGAGATCGGCAATATTCTTGCCGGGTCCTATTTGAATGCGTTCTATACGTTCACCGGGATGAGCATGCTGCCGTCGATCCCTGCGCTCGCTGTGGATATGGCGGGCGCGATTCTCAATGTCGTTCTGGTTCAGCTCGGCGAGATGGGCGATCATGCGCTGCTCATCGAGACGAACTTTGTGGCGGACGATCAGAGCATCAGCGGACATTTCTTCCTTGTCCCTGATCCCGGTTCGCTTGGCAGCATTATGAATGCGGTAGGAGTTGGATGATATGCCGGATTTGATCAAAGTCGGTATGGCCGACTACAAAGTCGGCGCAGCTCCGTCCACATTGATCAGTTATGGATTGGGCTCGTGCATCGGTCTCTCTCTCTATGATCCCCAGGCGAAGGTCGGCGGCCTGCTTCACTATATGCTGCCGGACAGCAAACAGGCACGCCCTTCGGACACCCCTGCAAAATTTATCGATACCGGTTTCCCGTTCATGCTCGCGGATGTTCTGAAGCTCGGCGCGGTAAAATCGCGCCTTGTTGCAAAGATTGCAGGCGGCGCGCAGATGTTTGCGTTCTCCAACTCGACGAGCGTGATGCGCGTCGGCGAGCGTAATGCGGAGGCGGCGAAGACACTGCTCGCGCAGCATGGGATTCGTCTGATTGCAGAGGATACCGGCCTCAATTACGGCCGCACGGTTTCCATTGATCTCAACGACGGCGCGTATACGGTAAAAACTGTCAGCAAAGGGGATAAAAAGATCTAGGGCAGGTGACGATTTTGTTTAAACTGGGAATGGCGCTCGTATTCGCCGTTATTGCGGCGATTGTCGTATTCCTTACCGGGCTTTTCAATGATGCCCGGCTTGCTACGGCATCTCTTCGGAGCCTCGTTGCCTTCCTCTGCGCCGGCACATTTACCTATCTTGTGACGTTTATTCTCGAGGCGAAGGGCTGGGCTGCATTCGACAAAGAGCCGGAAGAGCGTATGCGGGATATGCAGACGCAGGTTTACCATGCGGATGATATTGACTTTGACGCAGCGGAGGATGGGAAGGATGAGGAGGCCGCAGAGGCCTTCGCAGAACCGGCAAGCTTTAAGCCGCTTTCGGAGAATTCGCTCGTGCATATGACGGCGCCGCCCCGCTGAGGAGCAACCGACCGATGGAGAGGAAGCGCCTGCACCTGCATAAGAAGTGCGCGGACGGCTGAGAGGAGATGATGCAGATGACGGAGCAGACGGCAGAGGATATTGACATGCTGTGGCGTGCCTACGAGACCGAAAAAACCGTTGCCGTGCGCAACCGCATCGCAGAGCATTATCTTCCCCTCGTACGGCTGGTCGCCGGTCGAATTGCCATCAGCCTCCCGCAGCATGTCGATCGGGAGGATCTCCTCAGCAGCGGTTTTTTCGGACTGTTGGACGCGATTGAGCGCTATGAGCTTGCCCGCGGCAATAAGTTTGAGACGTATGCCGGCGTGCGTGTGCGCGGGGCCATGCTGGATCATCTGCGCGCGAAAGATTGGATCCCCGTCAGCGTGCGTCAGAACATCAAAAAGTATGAGAAGGCTGTCGCACATCTCGAGGGAGAACTCGGGCGCACGGCAACGGATGAGGAGCTCGCTGAGGAACTTGATCTCACAATCGAGGGCCTGCATCATCTGGAGGGGCAGGTCAGTGCAGCCACGGTCATTCCGCTTGAAGAATACCTGCGCACGGACTCTCCTGCATCGCTGGAGGACGGCCCTGTCGAGCACGCGGAGTGGACTGAGGTCAAGGAGACGCTCGCAGCGGCGATTGAGAAGCTTCCGGAGAAGGAACGTACAGTTATTACGCTGTACTATTATGACGAGATGACGCTCAAGGAGATCGCTGCGATTCTGCATCTCTCAGAGGCACGTATCTCGCAGCTGCATACGAAGGCGATTTTCCGCATGCGGGGATCGCTTGCGCGTATGAATGATGAAGAGTAGTGCGCATGAACCCCTGCGGGAAATAGTTGTAATAAAAGCGCAATTTTGATGGAGCGAGAGTGGTATTATGGAGCGTACCGTTGGGAGTAAAAGCGAAGGATTTCAGCTTGTCATTCGATCGGATGGCAGCTATCTCACCGTTTATCCGCAAGAGGTCGGCAGCCCGGGCGTCGAAATCGGGAGCCTCAAGGAGAAAATGAAAGAAGCGGGGGTCACGGATTTTGACGCTCTGCAGCTGGCGCGCCTTGTGCGCGCGGCCGATGGCGTCGAAACGAAACTTGATCCTGCGCCGGGAGACGGGGAGGAGAATACCGTCATTCCCGTCAGTGTTGAAATCCCGCCTGATGCGATGACGGCGGCCGTGCGCTTTGACGAGAAGAACGGCAATCTTCCGCCGAGCGTCTCCGATGTGATTGACGCGCTTACTGCGAAGAAGGTTGTTTACGGAATCGACCGCGCGGCAGTTGAGCGCGGACTTACGGATCTGTCGCCCTTCATAGCTGCGCGCGGCACTGCCCCCGAGGCGGGAGAAGATGCGCGCATCGAGAAGAAATTTGATATGGGCGTCAAGGGGCGTCCCGCTGCCCGTGCCCATGACCGCGTAGACTATAAGGATATGAATATCTTTATTCGGGCGCACGTCGGCGACGTACTTGCCGTGCGTGTTCCAGAGACTCCGGGAACCCCAGGAAAGAACGTATTCGGAGAGGAGATTGCTCCAAAACCTGGAAAACCGGCGGCACTGCCCCAGGGCAAGAATACGAAAATCGTGAATACGAACGAACTCGTTGCGGTGATTGACGGACAGATTGTGGACGACGGCAAAAAAATCGGCGTCGATCCGCATCTTGTCATCGACAGCAGTGTCGATGTCGGGACTGGAAATATTGACTTTGCCGGCAGCATCGAGATCCAAGGCGATGTCGAGAGCGGGTTTTCAGTCAAGGCGGCCGGAGATGTTGAAATCAAAGGGATGGTTGGCGGTGCGGAGATCGAGGGCCGCAATGTCATCATACACGGCGGCATTCGCGGAATGAATACCGGTAAAATTCGTGCACGCGAGGATGTGAGTGCCTCTTTCGTCGAGAATGCGAACGTTGCGGCCGGACGCGATATTTTTATCAACGACGTTGTCCTCCACTCAGAGATGCGCGCAGGCCATCACGTCGTCGTTGAGGGCCGCCGCGGCATTATTACGGGCGGTACCGTCAGTGCCGGAGAGTCCATTCATGCGAAGGTTTTCGGCAACACATTTTATGTACAGACCAATCTGAATGTCGGAATCGATCCAAACTTAAAGCATCAGCACGATACGCTCCTGCAGGATTATCAGACGGCAAACAAGCAGCTCACAGAGATTCAGCGCGCACTCGAAATCCTAAAGAAGCAGCCGCTCATGAGCCTGCCCGAGAAGCGGCGGGAGCAGCTGGTCAAGATGACGCATCTGCAGTTCCCTCTTGCAAACAAAATCAAAGAGATGCAGGAACAGCTCGAACAGCTGAATAATGAGCTTGAAGAAATGAAGCACGGCACGATCGCGGCTTCGGATACCGTCTATCCAGGCGTCAACGCTACCATCAACGGGGTAAAGAAGGCTATTGGCGAGGAGCTCCACCACGCTAAACTTCGGATGGTCGACGGCGAAATCGTTGTAGGCATCCTGTAGACAAGGAGGCAGACCCATGAATGTCACGCCAATCAGCATGCAGATGATGTTCCCCCAGTCAAATGAGGCGGGAAATATTCAAAGCAACATGCAGAACCAGGTCAACATCCAGCAGAGTTTCGAATCCATTCGTCAAAAAGAGGATGCGGAGCTCGCGCGCCAGCAAGTGCGCGCAAAGGAAAAGGCAAGCGCGGATGTGCGTGTGAAGGATGATCCGGAGCGCGAACGGCGGCAGGGCGGCGGACAGGAAGATCAGGGCAAAGGAGCGCGCGGGGAAGATCACGGCGCCGAACTCCTTCAGCGTCTTGCGGCCGATCCAAACCGCGGCGTACATCTCGATATCAGTTTTTGAATTGGATAAGGGAGGCGTCCTGTTATTATCTCCATTACCGAAGTCCTGGGTGTACTCATCATTCTCGGCGCAGTCTTGCTGCTCATCGTTCGCTATATCATTCATCGGCGGCAGCACAGCGAGGAGGAAGACGAGGATCTCGCGGCATCCATTGAGAGGCTGAAAAAGGAACTCCAACAGTCGGCGGATACGATCATCAAGAGGCTTGGCAGTCATGTAACTAAACTGGAGGGCCTTCTGAGCGAGGCAGATGATCGGCGCGTACGTCTTGAGACGCGCGTCGCGGATGCACAGCGGCTCGAGTGGGCACTGCGGCAGCGGATTGAGGAACTGGAGCGGCATCTGCGTGATCTCGGTCATGCGTCGCCCCCCTCGGCTCCTCCTGCGGTGAATGCGCCGCAGCAGTCATCTCCGGTGCAGGCTGCGGCATATGCGGAGCAGACGCGGCGCATGGATGGGGATGAATTTGCCGCAGTCCTTCACGCCTCCATTCTGCGGGAACAAACGCGATCCGGCGTGCATGGACGCATGCCGCAAACAGTATCTCCACAAACACAAACGGCAGCGGCACAGCCAAATCTGTCTGCAGTTCCCGTTTCCCGCCGTGATGCCGAACCCGTTTTGCGCCAGGAAGCGCCTGCACCGATATCCGTACAGACAACGGCTCCTCCTCCCGTTGCCGAAGACGCGGAGCCGCCGGCGCGTGAGGACGAGTCGATTATCAAGGCCCGCGCACTCTTGCGCGCGGGACGTACGATTGAGCAGGTAGCACGCGAGACCGGCGTGGAGATGGGAGCCCTTCGACTCATGAAGCAGATGACGCAGAGGGATTGACAAAAAATGAAAAGATCGGTATAATACCACGTATTCGGGACGTAGCTCAGCTTGGTAGAGCGCTTCCTTGGGGTGGAAGAGGTCGTGA
>ERZ772924.68-NODE-68-length-44143-cov-22.184903_pt1 | contig 44143 bp, 62 predicted proteins | sample MGYA00512116_ERZ772924 | MGnify/ENA primary metagenome ERZ772924 (study PRJEB29015, sample SAMEA2737920) | human oral metagenome | biome: human oral; feature: human-associated habitat; material: dental | place: China | collected 2134 ...
TACAGCCCTACTCAACTGTGCGGAGGTGGGACGACGAAATCGAATTCTAACGAATAACCGATTTCTGTCCCAGCCTCTTTTGATTATTGATTTTTAAAACGTTCTACATCACGCGCAATGACTAACTCTTCATCTGTCGGGATAACTAGAACTCTGACTTTAGCAGCTTCTGTTGAGATGTCTCCTGTTGCACCAAAGAAATTCTTCTCTGGATCGACATCACAGCCAAACCAAGAAATGCCTTCAATGACCATCTTACGAATCGTTACAGAGTTTTCCCCAATTCCGGCTGTAAAGATAATGGCATCTGCACCGTTTAAGACAGCTAAATACTGACCAATGTATTTTTGAATACGATCTACAAAAATCTCATTTGCCAATCGTGCCTTTTCATCACCCGCACGCATAGCTTCATGGATATCACGCATATCACTTGATCTCTCAGAAACACCCAAAAGTCCAGACTCACGGTTCAGAATTCGACTGATATCCTCTGGTGTATTAAAGTCATCTGTATGCTGCATCAAGTAAGGAATAATCGCTGGATCAATATCACCCGTACGTGTTCCCATCATAACTCCACCAAGAGGAGTGAAGCCCATAGAAGTATCAACAGACTGGCCACCTTTAACTGCTGTAATAGAAGCACCGTTTCCGATGTGGCAAGTGATGAGTTTCAATTCTTCAATCGGTTTACCCAAAAGTTTTGCAGCTTCGTGGGCTACATACTCATGGCTAGTACCGTGCGCTCCGTATTTACGAACTTTATTTTCAGTGTAATACTTGGTTGGCAATGGATAGCGATAAGCCTTTTCTGGCATAGTTGTGTGGAAAGATGTATCAAAAACAGCCACACTGGTAATGTCTGGAAGAATCTCCTTGAAAGCACGGATACCGTCAGCATTGGCAGGATTGTGCAAAGGAGCCAGTAGAGACAACTCTTCAATCTTCTCCAATACATCGTCCGTCACAAGAGCTGATTCTTTGAAATACTCGCCTCCAGCTACGACACGGTGCCCAACACCTGTGATTTCATCATAAGATTGAATAATTTCAAATCGTTTCAAATCATCCAATAAAATTTTCACAGCTTGTGTATGATCAGCAATATCCAAGGTTTGGCGTTCAGAACGACCATCAAATTTAACCGTAGAGATTGAGTCCTTGAGACCAATCCGCTCAATCAAACCTTTAGCCAGCACCTTTTCTTCTGGCATTGAATAAAGTTGCCATTTTACACTCGAACTTCCAGCATTGATAGAAATAGTTTTTGACATCTCGTCACCTCTTTAAGCGTTTTCAAACTATTATATCAGAAATTTGTTTGAATTTCACTAACTTTAACCCAGTTTTGAAAACTTTCACGAAACTTTAAGACTTCATCCTGACTTTGCAAGTCCTGCAAAGGGTAGATAAAGGGCTGGATGTCTGATTCGCATTGTTTTCGCAGGACAAATAGTGTCTTAGCATTCTGCCGGCTCGCAAAAATCTTTTCTGGCAGGGAAATCATTGCCAAGAGCTGGGCGCTAGAAAGCAACCATTTTTTCAGCAGGTGACTCTGAGGGCTTGTCAGCAGATTATTTGGGGCCAGAAAGATAGCATAGCCCCCCGGTTTCAAATATTTTAACGACTGCTCCATCAAGAGATGATGGGCATAAGTGTGCTCGTCTGGACTGGCAACCTCATAACGAGCCGCCACGGCATCATCTGGATAATAGCCCACTGGCAAATCACTGACAATCAAGTCGCTTTCTTTCAGAACCTGAGGCCGTACCGCATCTCCTTGAGCAAAGTGTGCCTTGGAATTCATAACTTCGGCAATGCTGGCAGACAAATCAATCAGCAAATCGTCAATCTCTAGGCCCAGATAATCCATGTTTTTTTGTGTGTGGTTAAGCAGAGTCTCCGCCAAATTGCCCGTCCCACTGCCGATCTCCAGCAAATCAACTCGTTCTCCTTGAGCCAACTGGTCAATCAAAAAACTCAGCAAGAAGCCGACCGAATCAGGTGTGAATTGATGATTGGCTTGAAGCGGCTCTGTCTGAGAAGCCTTCATAAAAATAAACTGATAAGCCCGCCGCCACTCTTCCTTGGTCAAATGCAGGGCACGAAGCTTGTCATTGTTTTTCAGAATTTCCTGTAAGTCTGTATCTCCATCCAGATAAATCCCATTTTGCTCAATCAAGGCATCATAAAAATTAGTTCCCAGCGCATTTTGGATATTTTGCACATTTTCTAAAAGCAGGTGAAAGGCTCGTTCTATTTTTTCAAATTTCATGGCATCCTCCGTTGTCTTATGATACCAAAAAGAAGCCCTCTTTCCAAGGGCTATCGGATTACAAATCTTTTACATTTATATTAGTCGCTTTTCTTGTCTGTTGAAGGAGAGGGCTCTTTACTTTCTTTGGCATTTTTGGAGGGTTTGTCATCTTTAGCCTTCTTTTCTGGCTCCTTCTTGCTCTCAAAATAGAAAGAATAGCTCTTCTGATTGGCGAGTTGGCTGCTGACTTCCAGTATATTTCCCTGCCTGCGATAATGGGTGCTCCCTTTGTCAAAGGTTAATTGTCCACTCTCCTCTGTGACAGTCTCCTTGGTCAAAACAGCCAAGGCATAGGCTTCTGCCCGCTCCCGATTGGCTTGAAAGAGGCGCTGATTGGTCACCTGCCGATTCAGATAAAACTGCAAGAGCAAGCTGAAGACCGCTGCCATGAAGAGGGCGTAGAGCAAGATGCCTGCCTTAACTTTTATCTTGGACACGATAGATATACTCTCTTTCTAAATCATTGTCAAACTGGAAGCGGAAGCGGACAAGGTTCCCCTTTTGAGTGATTGGAGCAGCCTTGAGTCCATAAACCATGGGCTGATAACCACGCCCCGAAGCATCCGTCTTGCGAAAATCATCACTCCTAGATTTTCCTAAAGCTATATTTTTGCCATCCTGTTTGATGTAGATTTTGTCGTTTTCGACCCTGTCAAATTGGCTGCGCGATAGCTCTGTCTCTAACTGATCGACAAATAAGAGCCATTCCTGCTGCTTATTTTCCTGTTGATGTCGCAGTTCAAAAGCCAGAAGCTTGGTCATCGACTGAAAGACTAGCATCCCGCCACTCAAGACCAGCAGGGCAACTAGCGTTTCTAAAAGTGTAAAAGCTTTGATTTTAACGTTTTTTAACACTGAGCACCTTCTCCTCTTGGTGGTAGACGGTTAATTGCTGGTCGGTCTTGACTTGACGGACTGTGATGCCGTTGACCGTCAGATTTTCCTGCCCCGTCTGCATGGCCATCCGAGCAACACGCAGCACTTCCTCCTCCTGCAATAAACGAGTCTGTTCCTGTCGCGACTGACTAATCTGCCCAAGCAGGAGGCTGGCAATAGCTGCAAAAACCGCCATTGCCACCAGAGCTTCCAGCAAAATGCTAGCCTTCATTCGTCGTCTTTTTAAATTTTCCGTTGCCAATATAAAGCTGGTAAACAACCCTTGTATCCTCCGTTTGAAAAACAATCTTGCTGAGCGAAGAATTCCCGCCAGCCTGATCAAACTGAATGGTCTGAGGAGCATGCTCCTGCAAGGTCTTGGGAAACTCCACCTGCTGGTAGCCATTGGAAATCTTACGCTCTGAAATAGTCAATTTGATCTTTTCATGCCCAGCCAGACTCAGCTTTTGACTCTCCTGATAAAGATGCTCAAATTCCATAAAAAATAATTGCTCCTGCACTTGATTGAAACCAGCCTGAACAGAGCCAGATAAACCTAATAAAATGAAGCTGACCACAAATAGAGCCAGGAGACTTTCCAGTAGTGTAAAAGCCTTAATCCGCAACTGAGCGAGTTTCACTGCTGTTTTTTCCATAGTAAGCCTTATAGGATGCCACCTGCTTATCGGTAATCCGACCATCAGCAACCAATTTTCCTAGAGTAGCTTTTTCATTAACATTCTTCAATTCATAAAGCTCAGCCTGACTTTCTACCACCTTGACTACAGCCGCGTTGCCCGTATCTGAAACAGCATCCTTCTGCTTGGTCAAATTCGGAACAAACAAGAGCATCAAGACGCTGATGATGAGAAGAACGACTAACATTTCAATAAAAGACACTAAAATTCTCTATCTAATATAAACGAGGGAAAACGAAAACAGACCGACATCACTGTCGGCCTGCTCCTACTTTATTCAAAATCTAACAAATCACTTTCTACAATTGCTTCAAGCGCTAAAGATTTTCTTCCTTTATTTTCAAAATCAATAACAATTGTATTGTCTTTGATTTCTGTTACTTTCCCAGTTCCAAATGATGAGTGTTTGACCGTTGAACCTACAACGTCTTTGTGAGACTCAATCCAATTTGTTACTTTCTCATTTTCTTCCTGATCCTGAATAAGACCAGATTGTTTCATCAATTCGACTACCTCGAAATATCCATCTACAAATGTCTGTTTGAAATCAGAACCCATAGATAATTCTGAACGTTTCACAGGTTCTCCCAAACTTAACATCAAGTGAATAGCTTTCAAAATGACATCATCAGAGACGTTACGGCTGTCGAGCTGCCCACCGACTGCGTCGCCATAAACACCATAGAAATGGCCGTCTTCACCATCGTGACCGTAAATATCCATGATATTACTTGTACCAAGATTGCAATATACTGCCCCTTCTTCATTTACAATAGCATACGCTACATCGTTATTTTTAATTTCTTCAAGTAGTTCTTTTGCTGAAATCATTGTTAGCTCCTCCGCATATTTTGTCAATTTGATAGCATTTTCTAAACTCATTTTTTCGATTGGTGTTTTCCCTGTAACCCATCTGCTGATTGTAGTGTCACCAATTCCAGTCGCTTTAGAAATTTTATAGGCTGTTACAGTCTTTAGTAATTTTTGAATTTTGTTAAAATCTGCTTTACTCATTTTTTATTATCTCCCGAATACCAAGCAATAGCGATTGCCAAAATTGCTACAAATAATATAATTTTCATCTTGATTTTCCTCTCACTTTCGTATACAATGAAAGGCAAGGAGAGCTTGCGCTCTCTTACCTTCAAGCGATTATCTCTTCCGTGGTCTACCAAACTTAGGAGCGATTTTCGCTTTTTTATTTTGCTCTTTTAGTACCTTGTACCAAGAGCGACTCTCTTTTGAGATTGCTACTGCAATCCCTACCGCAACTGTGGCCCTTGCAAGCCACTCGTCTAGGTTGTCCATTTGTATCACCTCCTTACATTATTTATTATACCGCATTACACTGCGTTAGTCAAGTCTTTTTACAAATTTTTTTGAATTTTTTTAAAAAATTTTTGCAAATAAAAAAGCCCCAGCCTTTCGGCCAGGGGGTAGATTAAAATTTAAGAAAAAATATTTATTTTTCGCAGTTTCCGCTGCGGTTTTACGACAATTGACCCCATAGGTCAATACGGTTGCCAGCTTCGTCTGTCTGGCCAATCGCTAAATAATTACGGTTGCCAGATTCTCCGACATAAGAAATCCAGCGATAGCCATCGTTTGAGCCTTTAGAATCGTAATGGACTTTTTCGCCCGGCTGATAAACTGCCACGATTTCTCCGTCCAAGTTGGGTGCTCGGCGGACATTGATCGGAGCATCGCCAACCGTAAATGTAGCACTTTCAGCAAAGAAAGGAGTTTCATGGTTATTCATAACCTCCTCAATTTCTTCCTTGAGTTCAGCTTTTGGTAAAGCCTCTCCTTTTGGCCGAAAAGCTGTTGGATAAAGTGCCCAATAAGGAAGGGCTTGTAGATCAAACACACCACCACCATCAGGCCCGGCAGCACCACCTTGATTTTGTCCAAGGAACCAACCTTGAGTACCATCGATATCCCCAGCAAAAATGGCAATATGAGAGACAGGTGTTGGATCCGATTCCATAAATACAGCGATATCACCTTCTTCCATATTTTCAACTTCGTCAAAATAGTTTAGCATGCCATTTGTATGTCGCTGCACCCAAATGTCCTTCACATAATACGAATCAGTGCAATTTGCAAACGGCACGCCTAACCAAAGACAGTATTTAGCGTATCCGTCCCAACATTGCCAGCCAAACCAACCGTCAATATCGAAGCCGTAGCCAAGAACTTCGTCCTGAAATAATTTATATTTACGCATATTATTTTCCTTTCAATTTTTCAAACGCAACAAACCAAAAATAAGTTGCGGCAAAAGCAAACAGAGCAAGCTTCAGCGCCTGCTCTTTTATTCTATTTTTTATCATTTTTTCCCGAACTTGAGATTTTTTCGATAAACTCTCGAAAAAATGTTGTGTTAATCCCGAGCTTGTCAAAATTTTCCAGAATAGATTTTAGCTCAAAAAACAGATAACCGAAATAAAGTATCTGTAGAGCTCCAAGTCCGATTCCTTCAGGCAGCAAAATAGACAGCGGAATGCAGAAAGCTAGTAAAGCGATGCTAGCAATCTTGCGAATAATTCCGTTGATCCCTTCTTTGCTGCGAAATTCAATGTTCGGGTTGAGCTTAGCGGCCAGAGTTCCTGTGAGGAAGTCAATAGCCATAGCACCCATGATGAGTGCTAAAGTAAACACAATCAGTTCATCCTGTGTATCGATTAAGCCACGCAAACCGTGTGACCATTCCAAAACGTTAGCCTGCATTCATCACCCCTTATTCTTCTCTGTTTGACTGTGCTGGCTCTGTCCAATCTGGGTTACCCTCTGCATCAAAAGCCATGATGTAGTACTCCTGGTTAAACAAGTCAGCAACGTTGATGGTTGTTGCTGTCCCGCCCCATTGAGTAAATGCCCAGACAGTTTCCACGTCTTTGAATTGACGACGGCCATTGACGATGACAGGTCGCTTTTGGACATCGCGGTACATATAAAAGTCATTCGTCGCATTCTTGCAGCGGATGAACTCACCGTTCTCTTTCATATACCTTAAAGCTGTTTCTAAGTCAAAAGGTTCTTTGATAGTTTTAAGGTCAAGCAAAGTATTTTCAGTAGTTGTAGCCATGTTTATTCTCCTTCTTCGGCTGGTTTTGTTTGTTCTTCAAGCAAAGCCTCCAGCTCTTCAACTTTTGCTTGCAATTCAGCATTTTTTTCTTGCTCCAGGATCAATCGAGCTTTTAGTTCAATTTCTCCCAAAGTCGAGTTATCTAGCCGTTCCTTATATCCGGCTAGCATAAGATTATAAAATTTGTTATCCATAGGATCCTCTCTATATGATTTTGCCTTTTGGTACATCTCCAGCGAGCGGAAACTCGTCAACAGTTGTGTAGCTGACCGTGCCAGTCCAAACTCGATTGCCTTTCTTGTTGTTGGTATAACGAATACTTCCGTCGGTTTCCAAATGGACAATGCAGGTAGCGTCAATAGTCGTGTTAAAATTACCGGTCAGGGTCAAATGAGTTTGTGAAATAGGCCGAAATCCGGCTGGTATCCGTTCAACTGCTTTACCATTTTCTATGATTTCGTTGATGTTGCAGATAATCCGTGTCACAGACACCGTCACTAAATTCCCGATTCGCAAAAACGTAGCATTGACACCCCACATTAGACTAGACTCGGCCTGTAACCTAATTTTTTGGTTTACTGTATCGATGTTGAGAGCGGAATATCCGTTTGAATACGCCAAATCCCACGACCCCGTACCCCCACCTTTCAGCGAGTAGTTAAGGCGTTGATACGAGATGACGTCAGGCGACACTCGCATCGTATGGACCGGCTTCTCATTGGTGTCGTAAGCGTTCATCAAAATGCCGTTTGGCAGCATCTTGATTTCTTCCTTGCCTAAATTCGAGCGAGGTCCTGACTTGTTGTGGTTTGTAATCTGGATATTATCAGCAATCCTGATTTCACCTCTTGTATAAGGTGTTTCGTATTCGTTGATGATTTCTCCAGAGGTAACTCTACCAAGCTTACCGCTCAAAGCCGATAGCTCGCCCTCGATGTTTAACTTGTCGACTGTGACAGAGCCGTCAACAATCATGTCGCCCTTTACTTTCAGCAAACGGGCGATGATCTCAACATTTTCCGGGTTTTGAGCAATCATGCTAGCCAAAGTTTGGCCGTTAACGGTCTTCTCTACGCTAGAGATGATGCCGCCTTCGTTGATTTTGACTTGGCTCTTTCTGAGGACTGAGTTACTAAGCTCTTGCACAGCTTGCGTAATTTGATTAGCTCTCTGATTCAGTTCCGTTTGAGAGACTTTCCCAGCGACCTGCTGAGTAATCGTAGTCAGCTGACCTTCTGCCGTCCGCTTAAACTCAGCTAGGCTATTTTTGGCCTCGTTAAGACCAGACTCGACTCTGCCGACTTTATTCAGCGTTTCCTGCGCTGACTGCTTCCAAGTGTTAAAACTGGTCAATGATCCATTGGCTGCGTTAAGGGCAGCTTGCACAGTGGCCAGTTGGCCGTCAATGCCTTGCTTGTACTCAGCCAATTTGGTATCTGCGTAGCTCGTTGCGTCTTCAGGTGACGGGCTCCAGCTTGTCGCAACAGCACCTAACTCGATTTTAGGTGCGCAGATTTCGACGCTTCCAGCACCGCTTTGACCAAATTGGAGTGAGTTAGCCACAACATCAGCAGTAAATGTAAATGAGTACCGCTGCCAATCTCTGTTTGAGATGGTTTTGTACAATTTGCGGTTGGTATCATTGTTATTTGCCCATGACCTGATTAGCAGACCGACTGTTGGACTCGGGCTATCACTGGCCACTCGAGCATAGCAAGATACAGTGTATTTCTGACCGACCACAAGAGCCATGGCAGATTGCGATAAATCTTTATTGCCGACTGTGTTGTTGACAATACGGATCATGCTCTTGATTAGTGGGTTAGGAGGGCTTGTGACGGGTACAACCTGAGCTGTACCGTTTCCTCCGCTAGTAGCCTGCCACTTACCAGTTCGCCAATCACCGCCGACCAGCAAAGCCGCTGAGTTGCGCAAGAGGTTTACACCTCCCTCACTCAGCTCCTCAAACCGCCTCGTCAGCCCTCGCACGTCCTCTGTGTGCTGCGCCTTAGCCACATAGCCAGCCTCGATAGCCTTGCGCTCGGCTTTCAGCTGACGTGCGGTCTCCTCACGGGAGAAAGAGCGCAAAGCTTCTGAGCGTGTGCCGTCAGCGTTGACATAAGCCTGCACAGCCGACAAGTCAGTCCGCAAGCCTTGAGCTGTCCGTTCAAAGGCCGCCTTGGCCTCGGTGATGGGGCTTTCTGCATCCTCTGGGGCTTTTGACCAGCTGGAAGGAATGGTCGCTTTCTCAATTTTAAGAAAGTCCGCCACAGAATCGTTTGGTGACAGATTAAGCAGATTGCCTGTGAAAAGATAGTCTGTATTTAATTCGACAAATTTATCGCCCTTGAAAAGCAAGACTGCATCTTCTTTGTTGCAGCTGAATTTAATGCGCAGTTCTGAGTACGGTTTTGTAATTTTAAACGATTTTTTAAAAGGTCCTTCTTGGCCTATCCATGCAACTGCACTGTACGCTCCGTCGTCCCAGCGAAATTGCAATTGGAGAGTTGGTTTAGCCGTGTTCTTGGTAGTCTTTGCTTCAAATCTGTATGTTTCAGATCCAAAACTTGCTTTGACAGTCGTTGTATTAAAGACTCCCATCAAATTTCGGCCGCCGACAACTTGACTCGCAAGTTCCTCTCTCAACCGTCCAGCCTCAGCCGTGACCAAGGCCTTATCGGCCTTGTCTTTCGTGGCATTGACGATTTCCTGACGGATTCCGCTTGCCCGCACTTCAAACTCGGTCGTGCTGAGCTTTTGATTCAGTTTGTTCTGCGTGTCGGTCTCTAAGCTCTTGACTGAGGCTAATATCCTATCTGAGAGCAAGGTCAGGGCACTTGAGTCCGCTTTGGTACTAAGTCCCTCACGCAAGCTGGACACCCCAGCTTCCAGCGAGTCAGCGCGCTGTTTAAAGGCCGATTCAACCGCTGAGATTTGGTTTTCGGTATCTTCTGGAGCTTCTTTAGGACTTGTTGCTAATGTGCCGTTTTCAAGCTGGGGCGCAAGGACATCTAAGTATTCTCCTGCCTCAGCATTTACGAGATAAACATAGCCAATCGATACAGCTCCAGCTCTATTTCTAGTGCTAGTAAACGATAGCTTTGTCCAATTTTCGTCAGCCAGAGTAAAAATAGGCGAAACGCCAGAATTATCATTAACTTGCCAATAAGTCTGCAGCTTAACCCTTTGACCCCTTTTGCCTTTAATCCAACAAGACATCGTGTATGTGCCTTGCGCAAGGACAAGACCATCTTGTGCGATGCCGATTTGGTCTCTAGCATTGCTGGAAGTAAGACGTATCGCTTTATCAAAACCAGTTGCTGGGCTATCTGATACATCAATCGTCTTTGCTGTCCCAGCGCCTGATGGCCTAAAGGTTCCTGATGTCCACAATCCGTTAGCTAGCGCCATGCGTCTTGTCCCTCGGATATAATTTCGACCCCCAACCTGCACACTCGCAATCCGACTTTTCAGCTCCTCAGCTGTCTGCACCAGCTCAGACTTGCTGGCCTTGCCATCTGCCACATTGGCCAGCTCTGCCAGCCTGCGAGTAGTCGTCTGCTCATAGGTCGCCTGAGCGGATTTCACGCCCGCAAGTTCAACCTTCGTCTGGTCGAGCGCTGAGACTTGCTTGGCTATCTCAGATTCAGCTTGGCTTTGCTTGGTGCGGATAGAGCCGACATCCGAGCGGATTTGACTGATATTGCTATTCAACTGACTCTGAGCCTGCGTCAGATTCGCCCTGACACCTGCAAGATTGTTTTGGACATCTGTTAATTGGGATTGAGCTGCTGTTACAGCTTTTTTCAATTCTGCGGTATCAGCTGGGTCTCCTCGCTCACCCTTCGGCCCTTGAGGTCCTACAGCTCCCTGCGGGCCACGTTCGCCTTGAGGACCTCTAGCTCCAGTCTCTCCTTTGTCGCCTTTAGCTCCAGTTGCTCCGGTAGACCCTTTGGGTCCTTGCGGTCCAGGGTCTCCTTTAGCTCCATTTTGACCATCGTTGACATTAGTAAAAGTCAACTGCTCTCTAGCTACTTCCTGTCCTTTTACCAAGGCTATAGCTGTCAAGGTAAGGGATTCCCTCATCCCTGCCGCTGTGACCTTATGGCTTGGAGCTTGGCCAAAATCCTCGTTATCAATCAGCCACTTCCAAGTACATTCCACAGCCCTATTGCCCTTTTTGAGCGTTGGGAAGACTGTGGATTCGCCCTGGTTGTTTTTAAAGATATGGCCATTATCAGTAGCGAGACTAACTGAATACGGCTTCGCTTCTTCCAGCATGTTTTCTAAACGTTGCTGAAGACTGCTTGAGACTTTGTTTTCAATCGCTTTAAAGTTAGCAAATACGGTCTTGTTCTCGCCAGTACCTGTAAAGCTCATTGATTGTTCAAAGACTCGCATTTGTAACAGTAGTGCTGGATAAAAGCCATCATCCTCAACCTCAACAGTATCTCCGGGCCCATAAGGCAAATATCCGTCTACCTCGTAAGTTACCGCTGGATAGCAATTCTTTTTCAACTCTCTAAGAGCGCTAGAGCGGATAACCTCTTTACTTGCGGATTCGACCGTAAAATCCTTTCGGATCCATTGGTCGGCCATTGTCCCGCTAGTAAATGCTGCTGGAAACATGCTCATCGATAGCGGAGCGTAGAGCATATCCCCTCTTTGGAAAAACTCAATCTCTCCTTTTTCATTTTTTATTTCCAGCGCTTGCATTCCTGCAATCGTTACGACTTCGCCTTCTTCCGTCTTGCCGGTTGGCCGCGTGGCGTTGTAAATTCCAGTTGTGTCAACCGTGCGAGTGAGAGAGCGAAAATCTCGCCCATAGCGCAAAATTTTAGGCTGGACCTTGCCAACCCCTTGATGTGTGGCGTCGTTTTCGTGGTACACGTTGACCACAAATGCTTTGATAGAGCTGTCATCATTAAGCCTTGTTTTAAACTCAATTTCAGCCCCGAACTTATTAGCCAAAGAAAGCAAACGAGCCAGTTTAGTATCCTGACCTTCCCATTCGGCAGTGATTTTCTTGTCAGAAACTTCGTTTATCCCAATCTGTAGCATGGTGAAATTGAGCAAATCCATGGCTTCGCAATACTCTTTAAAAGACATCGCTTTAGGCGCTTTATATGGATTTGCGTATTCATTGATCAACTCAAGATTGAGGTTTACGCAGTTGACTTTGATCACTTTTTCATTTTCAACTGTTTTCCGGACGGTAAAGAGCTGGGGTTCTCCTTCATATTCAAAAGAGATGAAATTCTTTTCGCTCAAAAGATTATAAGCTCGCTTTGAATGCGTGTCTGTGCTCAAGGCTTTTTTTGCGACTGCGAGGTCAAAGGTGGCAGCACCGGTCTCGAAAAAACGAGTCCATGTGTCGTTAAAATAATTCAAAGTGGTCTGCTTGTCATTGTCGATCGAAGCAACAGGATGCAAATGAGCATCATGAATTGTTAGTAACATTTATAACCACCTTTCCTCAAAATTGACCGCCACTGTCGGCTTAGCCTTTGCCCAGCTCGAACAGTAAACCTCTAGCTTACTGTTGCCGGGCGGAACTTTTAGCCAACTTGAACCATGGACGCGGTCGCTGAACTTGTTCAAGCCGTCCACTGTAATACCGTCATTTTCGCAATCTATCACGACCGTCGATCCTGGTCGATACCGATTTGGAACATCACGAATCCCTGTGACAAAATCTTTGCGATATACAAGACTATCTAGATAAAGATGACTTATCATCGGATTGTTGCTGATAGATCCGATGATAACTTGGATTTTGGCTGTTTTTATGCCTTTAATTTCCGGAACGTGGAACTGTGGATAAGTCCCCCACCAAAACACTTGCACCATGTCATCACGGCGCTGAATGTCAGACCAGCCCCTCTCTGCGTTAAAGGGGTTGTGATGATCGTAATGTGTTCCGGTGAATTGCCATTTCTTAACAAGACGCGGTCCATTGTCTCCACGGACCAAGAAATTATATTCACATTCCAAGCCGAACCATCTTTTGTAAATCTCTACTCCATAAATAAATCTTCCGGTGCTGTCGACGAAGTTTATTTTCATAAACCCCATCTGATTACCGGAACCGAGCCAACAAATCTGCCGCCACCAGAGGTAATCATTCAAAGCACCTCTTTGGCCAGAACTATCAACTGGAATGTCCCAAGAAATCGTTCCGGAGTTGTTGCCTGGAACTAGAGCTAAGTGTGGTCGTCCCCAATTGTTTTCAATTCTGAGCGCTCCAGATTCTTTCCTAGCTGCAGCAAATCCTTTTGTGATCCCATTGTTCGTCACATAATCAAAGAGGATTTCTGACTGTTTGTAAGTTTCTAAATCAGTCTCCTCTCGATTGCCCAATTCTAAGGCGCCGCTAGGATTGACTAAGCCAATATACCCATTTTCAGCATTGTTTCTGACAGTAACTACAGGAAACGCATCAACGTTGCCGTTGTTTACCAAGTCAAATACCAGCTTGTTTCCCTCTTGCTTAGGGTTGTCAAATCGCTTGTAAGTGATAGCGTGGGCTACGCCATCAGGAATCAAAATATTGAACTCCCCTTTTTGAAACCAGCGGGCAACATTGTCCATATCCACAGCTCCGACGGCCATGCCAAGATAATATTTATCAGGCTCATCAGATATCGTGATCCGCACCGGGTTCTTTGTGTTTAGGATACTTGCCAGAGCGTGTTTTGTGCTTTCGGCATCTCTAGCTGTCTTTTTATGGATTGCAAATTTTACTTTGATTTTTTTAGGCCCTATCTTCAAATCTTGTACATTGACACCTAAAAAAGGAGCATCATTTGTCGTGACGCTCCTCTCATTTCCGACTGGTCGGATAACTTCAATTATCCGGATAACCTCAGAGAGGTCATGATTGTTATAGATGATTGTATCCATTATGTTATTCCTCTCATCATGTTATCTAGTAATAACTTATCATTTTGATAATCGGTCATTGGTTTACCGATTTTAGCAACTAGAGCTCCGTCGTCCAACACCATGTTCACAGGTCGTCTCACGGCTCGTTCAGCAACTTCAAGTGCGCGTTCTACAAGATTGTTAGATTTCTCTTGTACAACCTTAACGCTGGCTTTTATTGACCGTTCTAGGTCTGATTTGACCTGCACTGTTCTAGACAGCTGCGATTGACCAACGCCAATGATGTCTTCCGGAGCATATTTAAAGGCTCTGATTTGATCGTAAACATCACCCATTGCAGCGTCTACTTTATGCGCATCCGCTAAAATACCAACAGCCATACCTTGAGAAATGTAACGACCGACATTATCCCGAAATAGTCGAGACGGCGAGTGGATACGAGCTTTAGCCTGTGCTGCACGTTCAGCTTGCGCCACTAAGGCATTCGCCGCGGCCGTGACAGCACCAAGGGCTGAATACATACCTTGGGCTAATCCTTGGCCAATCATAGCACCGACATAACGCATAGTTGCAGCTCCAGACATACCAACGGAACGAGCGGCGTTTACCAGAGAGCTCATAGCACTCCTTACTTGCCCCCCTCCCCCTCGGATTCCTTGAGCGATATTCTGCGAGGTCTGCTGTCCAGTCTGGCGACCTTGCGAAATCATCTGACTACCAGTAGAGCGGACCACAGAAAGCATCATTTGCATAGAAGATTGAACTTGTGCAGACATTGATGCAAAAGCTGCAATCGCTGATGCCGTACTTGCTGAAATAGCTGTAATCTGGCCAGAGGCGCTTGCAGCGCTTGTTCCAACTTGCACAAAGGTAGCAGAGACTATCGTAAGGATTGAGTTGATTGCTATAACCTGAGCACCAAATACAGTAAAGCCCATGGCAGCCTGTAATAAAGCAGGTGTGATCGTCGTTACTTGAGTTCTCAATGCTGTAATAGGAGCATTGATAGCTGATAGACCAGCGATACCAGAAACGGCCTGACCTACGAAACTAGCAAAACCCGATGCGGCTGATGCAAGAATTGAAGGTAATGCTGTAACAGCGGTCTGTACAGATGTAATTCTAGTTGCAAAATTCGTTAACCCTGAAACTGCTGCATTAGCTTGACTTGATACTGTTGTCATGCCAACGCCGAGTGTTTTCATGGCATTTCCGGCTTGAGCCAATCCTGCTGATTTACTTGCAATATTTCCAACACCGAGCGCAACCGCCCCAAGAGAGGCGGCCATATCACCAAGATTAGTGTTAGTAATCATAACTACGCCTTGAGCAAGCAACTTAAAGCCTTGACCAGCGCTTAAAGCAGCTCGACCAATCGAATCAAAGATACCAGATACACCGTTTAAAATGGTCCTGACAGCATTTCCAAAGCCCTCTATCACGCCTTTCGCTCCGTCAAGTACACTTTTGATGACATTGCCTAGCGTCCGGAATAGATTGGCTATGCTGTCTATTATCGGACTTATCTGAGCGACTAAGGTCGTAAATGCCTCGGCTATTGATTGCAGCACAGGAGCTAAAGCCTGAGTTATCTGCACAACAGCTGGCATAAATGGAGTCAAGGACTGTACTATCTGAACAATCGCATCTGCGACAATTTGAGCTACTGTCGTAAACACATTGCCTATGATTTCGACAATTGGGGTCACGGCCTCGACGATGGCTGCGACACCTTGGCTAAAAGCGCTGATTACAGGCGGTAAAACGGAGGCGATAGAGGTTATTGCTTCCCCTAATGCCGAGACAAACGGAGCGGCCGCACCGAATGCTTGTCCGAAAGCTACGATTAGAGGGGCCAGATTAGCCAATGCAGATGTCACAATCGGCAGCACACCAGCTACCGTGACAACAGCTTGGGCAAAAGCTCCGATAATTGCAGTCGCTACGGTAGCAAAGGCTTCTCCTACCGCATTAATGATAGTAGCTACCCCTTGGCCTTGTGTAGCCAGTAGAGCGAACCCTGCGGCTATAATTGCAACTCCTGCGCCGATACCGACTGCAGCAGTGGCCACAGCTCCGCCAAAAGCTAGGATATTGGCCACGCCTGCGGTTTGCAAGGCTGCGCCAAAGGCTAGTATGACCTGCGAAACCCCGCTTAATGCCGCCTTGATACCGACACCTATGCCGGTTGCAGCGGATTTGACAGCCCCTCCGATAGAGCCAATAACAGAGCTCAAACTGCTCAAAATTTGAGCGATTTTAGACCGTCCCTGCGTAATAGCTTCAGATGCTCCGCTTGCAGCTTCTGTTGCATTCCTTTTGAAGATGTTGAACGGGTTGAAGGATTTTAAAAAGTTAAAGGTTTTGAAGCCGGCAACTAAACCAACCAAACCGCCCACTATCGCCTGAATTGCTCCAGCCGGCAGCGAACTAATAAAGTTAGCTGCTACAGTTGCAGCCTGAGAAAGCCACTTGACTACATTTCCTAACGCTGTGCCAAGAGTAGACCAAACCGAAGCGTCTGCAACACTGGTCACAACATTGCTGTAAGCAAAAACCAAGCTGTCAAAAGCGGTTTTCAAAGCCTTGACCGCCCCTGTATCTGCAAACGAGGTCATGAATTTCTGAACAATCTGAGCACCAGCTGAAATTGTGTTCAATATCGAACCTATCACGTTTGATATTGTGAGTAAGATTGATGTACTACCTCCAGCAGATTGAAACGCTTGACTGATTGCACTTATAGTCCCTTTTACACTATCAAGAGCTAGCTTGAATTTAATGATCAAAGCAGGATTGAATACCGTACTAAAAGCCTTTTGAATAGTAGTTATTCCTTTTGAAACATCAATTTTATCTAGGAAGTTTCCGAGATCAGTAGCCAGCTTGTCAAAGTTGATTTTCTCAAGAGTGTCAGATAGAGCATTGACTGCCTTAATACCAAACTGATTGAGTTTCTCAAAGGCTGGCATTAGCTTATTAGAGAGGCTTTCTTTTGCCCCGTCTATAGCTTGATCAACCGTCTTGAACTCCGTAGCCATCTTTTGGAAAGCGTCAGAGTTCCCTGCACGGTTCATAGCGTCAAAGAAATCCTCTGTCTTGATTTTGCCGTCTTGAACAGCTGATACCAGCTCAGCGGTAGACATCCCCATCTCTTTAGCAACTGCTGCCATACCAGCAGGGGCTTGCTCCATCATGATTTTAAAGTCCATCCAGGCTACTTTAGGCTTACTTGCCATCTGAGTAGCTTGAGTAGATAGTGATTTCATGGCTTGGGCTGGGTTTTCCGCTGAGGCTGCAAGCCCACCAAATGCCTTAACCAGACTACCAACATTCTTAGTACCGACTGCGTCAAGTTGTGAGTAGGTGCTTGCCATGTCCGAAGCGGAATAGATCGTCTTGGTTGCAAAGTCCTGCATCTCAGTCTTCGCTTTTCTTATTTCGTCAGAAGAGCGACCGAAGGCTTGCAAATTCCCCTCAAAGGTCTTCCAAGCTTTTTGCGAACTGTTCAACTCTCCGACCATTTCCCGAATACCAGAGCCAACCATACCTATACCGGATGTGATAGCTGAGCTAACGAGGTTAGCACCTAAAACAGACTTAAACACTGATCCGAGCTTAGCGCCGCTTTCACTCAATCCGCCAAGCAAGCTTTTTAATTTAGAGACTCCTGACTGAGCCTTATTGCTATCCATTTCAACTTGGATAACAACTTTACCATCTGCCATTTACATCCTCCTTTCTAGTCCCAACTATCTTCTTCGGTTTCATCGTCGGCCTCTTCATCAGGCAAACGGAATTCCTTCTGGAGCTCGCGCATCTTTTGGATGTATTCCGAACTATCCCCTTTTTGAGGCTCATAAGACCGGATTTTTAACACTTCAACAAACTTTGTGCCTTCAGGAAGCCCAACAAGAAGAGCATTGAACTTTTTCCAATGAAGCTTCCCTATCTCTTCGATTAAGTCGATTTTGTAGGCCTGCATAAACGAAGCGAAAACATAATCGCCATCATACCTCAGATTATAGAGTCTCTTCTGCGACTTATCTGCTGAGACGGTCTTGATAACATTCCCGGCCAAGTCATACTCGACATCGTTGTCAGCTTTTCTGGGTTGAATATGTTCTTCAAAAATTGCCCTCACAATTTCCATTGCTTCATCTACCGTTAAATTCTCAAAAGAGACGCCGGTCAGAATCTTCAAAGCGAGTAGCGGGCGCATGATTTCAGGGATTTTCTTATCTCCCCACATTTCAAAAAGTTTTAAGACCCTGTCAAACGACAAGAGCAGCGGGAAAATTTGCTCTTCACCTTCGATTTCTAAAACAAGCTCATCTACTAGCTTCCTCGAAATATCCAACATGGCATCACGTTAGATACTTCTTGAGGGTATCTTCCGAATTGCGCTCCAGGTATTCTTTTTGAATGCCAAGAATGGCCTGAAGCAAATAATTGAACGCAATCGTCGTGTCTTCGCCTGCAAATTGATACACTTTCGGGAAAGCGTCCGGGCCGAACAATCTGCTCCAGCCTTCTTCTGTGATTTCCATCGCTTGAATCGCAATTTCTTCATCGGTTAATTTGCTGATTTTTTCCCACCTTTTCGACAAATCATCACGATAATTGTCAAGGTTTTTCACACCCTTGTCATTTGCAGTATATTCAAGCTGAAATTCCCCAAAATCGATTGGGATGACATTGCTGATTTTTTTAATTACAACCATAAAAATTCTCCTTTCAAAAAGAAAAAGGCGTGATATTTCACGCCCTAGCCTTATCCTGGCACGACAGCCGACTTCTTAGGAGTGCGGCGCCATACGATCTTAAACTTGATGCTTTCATTTTCGGAAGCTTCACCGTCTCCAATTTCGATTTCAGAAAGACGGGCTGGTCCTTCGTATTGGGTCTTCCCTGTAGAATCAACTTCTTTGTACCAAACCAGCAGATCATCGCCCACCGCGTCCTGTTTATCCGCGATAAAGTTCTGAGCTTTGTCGTCTGTATCACGCAGACCTTCAAAAGAGCGTCCGCGTTTTTTTGATACTACCAATTCTTCAACAGTTCCGTCTCCTGCAAAATCTGAAAAGTCATCTGTCTTTTCATCGTTATCAGGAGATGACCCTTTAATTCCTTTTGCAATCCAGAGATACTCTTGTGCAGTTGGTGGAGTATCAGGAGTCGCTTCCTTGTATGGTCCGATGTAATGTTTACGTTTTACGTTTTTGTTCTTTACCATCTATTATTCTTCCCTTTCTATTTCAAGGCTAGCTGTAACGTCTAGCAAGTAAATATAAAAACCTTGCTCATCTAAGTCGTTTAAGTACGGCTTATCAACTGCAAGGCCTAAAAAGTTGTATGACTTGTTCTTGCTTGGCAAATTCAAGTCCATTTTTGATAAGGCAGCATTTATCTGCCAAAGTATCGTATTGTTTAAAGCTTGGTCTCTTGACTTGATCGCAATTTCAAAAGGCAGGCTGACTGTTTGTGTTCCAGCCATATCCTCGTCCTCTACCTTTCCTCCTGGAAGCGGGTAGATTACCAACCCTTCTTTTTTGTCCAGATATCCGAGAGCGGACGGAATTTTTGATTGAATACCTTTGATATGCTCAAGCAAGACCTCTGAAAAGTCATTATTCTGCATTATTTCACTCCCATAGCTCGTAGACCAACGTCTGCCCATCTTTGGGCATAGAGCGGCACGGCTTTCTTATCCCATCTCGGACCCGTTCCAGGCGTCGGCTTTTGGCTCAGAAGCCTCTCTTTGTTCGCAAAGAAGAACTTTCTCTGCTTATCTGAAAAGAAGCCTTTCCGTTTCCGGCCGTAGTAAACGATTCTAGCGTAAGGCTGCGCATACACTATAGCGTCCTTCCTGACGTGGCCGCTAGACCGTAGAACTCCTCTTCGTTTCGGGACGAAGGGATCCATATCTAGCAGTGCCTGATTAGCTATAGCTAGCTTCCCTTTTGCGAAATTTTCCGGAGAAACTTTCTTCTCAATGCCTTTTAGGTCAATCTTGATTGAAACACCACCCATCAAATCACCTCGATTTCGTAAGCCAGAAGCTTCTTGGTGAACGGGTGATATTGAGGGATGATGCTACGGACAATGTAGAGCGTGCCTTTGTCGTCAACGACACCACCTATAAAGCTCTTGTCGAGCTCTACAGGACAGTATTTATGATATACAATCACCGTCGACGGCTTATTTTCGCTTTGGTGATTGCCTGACCCAGTCTGAGAAAACGTCCTATCGAATTTACACGGAGAGAGCAAAAGAGGCTCTGAATAAGTCTCTTTTCCCCAGTCATCCTTGCTCAATCGTTTCTGGATCGTCACCGAATCTGGTAGCATTCGTTTATCTATCATAATCAACCCTCGCAAAGCCAAATCCAGCCAATCTTAGCCAGTTTTCAGCATCTCTAGATAGATTGTATCTTTCGGCCAGTGAAAGCATTTGGGCGCTGTTTTGGTTGCCTCCACGATAGCTGACAGAGGTCCGCCCGACGGTCATGCTGGCCATTGTTTGCTTGTCCTCGGCGGTCATGATTCCTGAGCTATCCAAATAAGCAATCTGGAAAGCTGTAGCAAGTTTGACAGCCTTTTTCCGAGCATCATGGTCGTTTTCAAAGCTATTGCGAGAGTAGAAATCCCGAATATATGCATTGATAGCGAGTTCAGCACGCTTCAGCAATTTGTCAAAATCGCCATCCACGTCAAAACCAAGCTCATCAAATTCATCTTTTGTCAAGTAGGTCATCTACTCACCTCCTTATGAGGCGGTATCGGCCGCCTTCGCATTCTTAGCTTCTTCTTCGATGCGCTCTAAGCCATCTTCATCGAACGCAGCCTTATACATTTTGTTGATTTTGTCAGCTTCGCTTACTTGCAAGTCATAGACTTTTCCTTCGTCAAAGTGACGATCAGATTGGACCAGGTAGAAATTTGCTTTAGCTTTAAATTGTGCCATTTAATTTATTCCTCCTCATTGCCTTTTTCTAAAAGGGCTGCAAGATCCTTTTTAGTAACTTTGCCCTCTGGAAGCGGGATAGAGCGCTCTTCAAGAAGAGCTTTCAATTCATCCACAGTCATTTTGCTGTAAGGATCAGAGACAGAATCTTTTTCTTCTTTCTTCTCCTCGAATCCGTCGGCAATCAATTGAGCTTCAAGTTCACTGCCTTCTTGGACAGTATAGACTTGATTGTCTTTCTCATACTTCTTCATGTTTTACCCCCTGTTAAGCTGATTTGTGAGACACATAGACACCGTCTTTTTTAGTCTCCAAAACAAAGAGGTCGTGGTAAAGACGGTTTTGGTACAGATACCCGTCGCCTTCAGTGTGTTGGCCTGGGGCGAAGAGATAGATTGAGTTGAATTTAGCCTTCGCGATAACTGCTGGCTTAGCAACGATCAAGAAGTTGATATCTTTACCATCTGAAGCTTTTACAAAGCCTGTCGTAAAGTCAAACTTAGTTTTGAAGCGCGCATCGTCCCAAACTTCGATGAGTTGAACTCCATCAAGCGAAGTGACACGGGTATCAATTCCTTGAGGAGATGTAGTAGCGATTGAGCGTGTGAACTCTTTAGAGCGCTCTAAGAAGTCCATTACCTCACTAGATACATACATAACGATATTTTGGGCTCCGTATTTACGAACTGGCAAAAGGGCAGCCTTCAAACGTGAGTAGATATTCACTTCTGACAAGTCGGTTTCAGACTTAAAGTGGCTGTCCGTGATAGCTTCTGTAGCGATTTTAGAGAAGCGGTAAGCATCAACTTCTGGAGTTGCATGCTCTGTGATGAATGTGTTAGACACATTAGCAGCTGAAAGTTCTTGGTTAGTTTCGTCTACGTCTGCAGCATCTACGAAGAACTCAACGTCACGGTCAAATCCGAGCGTGTAAACCTTCTTGTCATTTGAGACTGTACCAGCGTTGTAGCCTTTAGAGCGTGTGTGGGCCTTATAGCCAGTTACAGAGATTGTCGGCAATTCGAACGACTTAGCGCCCAACCAGTTCACCTGTGGTGTTTCCAAAATACTTGTGAGAGCACCTTGCATCAATTTCTTCTCAAACGTGCCCTCGTGTTTAGTGATGTAGTTAATTGTCATTGATCATTCTCCTATCATTTTGTTAGTCCTAGAGCCTTCAAAAAGGCATCTTCTTGATTCGTTCCAGCTGTCGGATTTCCTCCAGTTGAAAACGTTGGTTTCTTATCCTCGACTTGCTCTGTACGACCAAACTGAGGATATTTCTGCAACACTTGACCAATAGCGTCCTCGATAGATACCTCATCGGATACCAAGCGCGCAGACAGAGTGATGACATCGTCCACAGATTCAGCGTTCACTCCCAAAGTTAGAGCTGATAACTTAGCTTCCAGACTTTTCTTCTCTGACAAAGCCTGCTCCAGTTCTTTCTCTTTAGTAGCAAGTGCTTCTGACTGCTTCTCAGCCTCGCTCTTCTGTGAGTCCTTCCACTCTTTGAGCTGTTGAAGTCCTTCCTTGGCACTCTTGAAATTTTCAAACCCTAGGTCTTTGAAGATTTTCTCTTGTGCTTTCTTGGCTTCTTTAGCGACAAGGCCGGTCACCTCATCTTGGGTGAAAGTCTTGACAGGCTGCTCTTGAGTTTGTGACTCAGTGTTTTCTCCAGCATTTACTGGCTGGTCAGTTTGTGTTTGAATGTCTTCTGCCATTCTTGAATTCCTCCTAGAATTAGGTATTATCTTCCGTTCTTTACCGACTGCGGATAAAGTCAAGCAAAAAACCGTACGGGATTTCCATACGGTTTATAGTGGTTTATAGCAATTTATTGAGATTTCTTCCGATCGGTTGAAAAAAAACGCATTGTGAGTTATAATTAAGTTAAGGTAAAGGTGGTCTAACGCCCATGAAGCAGCTTGCTGTGGAGGCGGTGGGTCACCTTTATTTTTTATTCGATTTTAAAATGTCTATCAATTCTTCACCGTCTTTTATAATTGCGATTCCCAATCCGCGACGGTTTAGGCGGTATACTTTTTCAAGCTGAGAGAGTATTTCATCGTTGGATAATTTTGTTCTCGTCACATCAAATACAATGTTTTCGGATTGTTGTTTCGTCTTTCTTAAATTTCCATCTACAACGCTCTTTCCTGAACCAGTTATCTCTTTCAGGTCAAATTTCAAACCATCAACTAAATAGTCTGGGCTCGGGATTTTTTCTGGGAAGTTAACTCGCGGCGCCATTTGGACGTGTTTTCCAAACGTTTTAGACAGCCATTCTCCTACTTCTTTCTCTTTTTGAGAATAATCTAGCACTACATGCTTGCCATCGACTTGATATTTCTGGCCGTTATGTTCCCAGAAATTCATTTCTGTGACCTTAGCTTTGCTAGGGTCTGCATTTGACAGCCATTTCTCTTTTACAGAAACATAAGACTTATTACCAGCATGCCCGTCGCTTGCTGGTTTTTCGTTTTTCTTGAAGAGTCTTTCTCTAGCCTCATCCCGTTTCAGGAACGGGTGCTTATCGATGTAGTCTTTCAAGGCAGCGTTTTGGGTGCCTATCTTGCTCTTGTACTTATCCATCAGCTCTTTATCGCCCAACTTCTCAGCGACGTGGAGCTTTTCTTTATTTGCTCTGATAGACCGTTCTAGAGCCCTCTGCTTAGCCTCTGCGTTGGCGTTTTCGATTGCTTGCTCTGGCGTTATCTCTGCCACGTCCTCTCCCAAATCAGGCTTGTAGTTTGCTCCTGGAATGAAAGGCGTCAGCATGTGGCCACAATGAATGCCAAGGCAGCCGCTGGGATTTCCGTATCCGTAATCTTCCAAAGACAGAATACGCTCGCCATTTTCGGTCCGAGCTGGTCCGTAGGTTACTATCTGATGCTGCAAAGGTGCGCACATTTCGCGAGCAGAGCTTTTTTTAGAGTAGTAAAAGGTATCAATGCCCAGCTCTTCAGCTGGTCTAGTTCGCATTTCTCGAAAAGTTCGATAGGTTGTCGTCTTGATAACCATTCGGGCATAATTGTCAATCTTCCAGTTACGCCCAGCGCTATCTTGAAAACCTTGAAAGCCTTTCTCTTGCCACTTCATGACCGTATCAGAGATAGCTTTATCAGCCGTAGAAAGTCCAGTGACCACTCTAGCCACAGATTGCTCCACAATCCCTTGATAAGCTCCAATAACAGCTCTAGGAAGTGTTGTATTGATTAGGTTATGGATATCTCCGACGGCTTGACTTGCATAATCAGCAAGAATTTCTTGAATGTAATTGCTATTTCCTGCAGATCCTCTGCCTAAATCTTCCAAAAGTTGCTGTTTGGTGTCTGTGTAGAGCTTCAAACCCTCATTTTCGACAATGTAGCGCAACTGTTCTTCAGCTACTCCAGAATATTCAGAGATTAACTTCAGGTTCTCCTCATTCAGCATGTGCATCTGTTGCATCTTCTCAAGCTGCCAGATGTACGGTTGCTTATCAAGATAGACAGTGCCTCGTTCTGTCACACGTTCGACCACATTGTCAAACAAGTCCAAGGCTAACTGATGATAAATATCTGCGACATTGCTCGCTTGAAGTAGCAGTTGCTCGTCATTGAACTGGATTGGTGGTCTTTTGTTCCCTTTCATTTAACATCCTCTCTAGCAATGTTCCTGGCTTTTCCATAAAGAGCTTAGCAGGGTTTGGAGCTAACGAGAAAATCTTTACAAATAGGTTCATTTAATCACTCTCCGTAAATATCAATGTCTTGTCGGCTTCGCTGACTATTGGCCGTGTCCATCGTTTCCTGATTGATTGCTTGGATCATCTTCTTAGCGTCAGCCTCTGACATGTTGAAAGCTTTCTGGATAGCGTGAGCCTTACTGACAATGCCGCTGGCCAAAGCCTTGGTCCAATAATCAAGCTCGTTGTTCTTGTCAGTGAAAACTCCATCGTCAAGATTGATTGCAATCTTCTCCATTTGTGGAATCGGACCGCTATACAATCCATACAGACTACCAATCTCGCAGATTGAGATAATCAACTCTTTCAAAGACTGCTCGACCAGACTGACAATACTGTTTCTCATTTGGTAAGTGTCACTATTTTCAGAGACTACCTCAGTCGCAGTCTTCAAGCTCTGGCCATCGAACGTAAACATTCCAGCAGACACACCCAGAAGCATCTCAAAGAGACTCAGCCCCTCGTTAATGGTCTTGATGTAGTCATCTGCCCTGATTGCTGTCGTGAGGTCTGTGATACTTCCGCCGTCCATGTCGCTATTTGACAAGCGCAAGTAGACATTTTGCTCAGCGTCAAAACGCTTGACGATGTTAATGTCACCATTATCAGAAACCATTCGAGTTTCTGTTAGATTTTCAGGAACTGCCACTCGACGTTGACCCATTTTGACTTCCCACTTGAACTCGTCATAGGTCGTATTGATGAAATCAATTGTGCTCTTAGCATTATCAAAAATAGATAAGCCCAAAGGACTGTTAATGTCCTTGTTATTCATCCCTGGAGGTTTTAGATACGAAAAAAGCGGTCTTGTCAGACCGTCAAGTTCAACTTGCTCTTCTAAATCCTCATAGACTTCAGCCAACGGCACACGTCCGCCGACTTGCTCAGGTTCCTCAGACCTGTATAGCTCGTTTGAAATGATGTACTTCCCATCCTCGGCCCATTCGTGAAACTCAATTAAGGTATAGTAGATATTCTTCTGGCCTGCAGCCTTAATCGTTTTAGTCACGATAGCAGCACTTGAGACATCTTGGGTGTTAGATTGAAGCGGTAAAAAGACAGGCGCTTGGATGAATGACACCCGCACTCGTCCGTTGTCTACATAAGGCCTCATAGCAAGACCGCCCAAAGCCAGACAGCTCTCAAGATAGCGTTCAAAGTTCTTGTTAAAGCGGTCATTCTTTAAGGTCTCTTGGATGAATGCGTCTGCTTGCTCGTCGTCCAGCTTAATTGTAGCCTGCTCATTAAAGACTAGACTAGCAATCTTCTTAGCAGCGGTTCGAGCGATTGGCAAATGAGTCGCTTCTCTTTGTTTCTTGATGCCGTCCGTATTTGTGTATGTTATCTTCGCGATGTTGCTCTGATAGTATCTTAGATTCTCATTGATTCGACGATACTCTGCGCTTGTCACTGCGATTTTAGGATGGTCTGTGATACTTGCGAGACTTTCTGTAGTCATTGCATACTGTCCTCTCTTAAATAGATTTTTGACAAATTGTATAATGCCCATTTATCGGCTCCTTGTTGCTAAAAATTAGCGTAACGCTTATAAAATACGTTCACACTATATCTAAATTCGTCCATAGCGTGGTTGTCTTTGTCAATCGGCCGACCGTTGTCGTCTCGGCTGTAAAGACCAATCTCTTTCAAAAAGTGATAATGGTCGTACTCTTCTTCCTGATGGTTGATAAGCAAGAATTGACCTGACGAAATGATATTCTGGCCACGCTCAATCCCTACCTCAATGCCTTTCGCCTTGCTGCTAACATCATGGGCATTGTTCAAGGCTCCTCTTGTCCGGATACCTAGCTTATGCAATTCCTCTCGTAAGGATCTACACGCTGGGTCAATCCACACATCGGTATAGCGCATTTGATACTTGCTTACACACCACTGGATGAACGCTCGAAGCTCAACAGCGTAGGTAGACATAGCCTTGACTTGGCCAGTTTCAGCTCCGCTATGATAGTAATGAGCTACACGATTGAGTCTAAAGAAAGTCTTGTTGCCCTCTCTATGCTTAGTAACGATGTTACAAGCCATTGAAGTGGCGTCAGATTGTCCACCATCGCCCGTGAAATACATTTCTACAGGTTCACCAACTAAACTATCCCGAATGTTCTTCTCAAGGTCAAATAGGCCGTATATGACACCCTGAGGCATGACACGTTGGCCAAGTACATCCCGCTTGTATAGATAAGGGTTTTTCTTAAGTGATTGAATAATAGATTGCTTACGCTCTTCAGACAGAATCGGGTTGTCATCCATAGTCCAATGTGTCCAGCGTGTGTTTTGAACGTCGAATACATCCTTAATCACTGGATGCTGGGGTGCTGGAGGGTTTAGGTCGGCCAGATGATATCTGAGCTTAGCCGCCCACGTTCGTCTGAATGCTTCCTGGATAAAATCCATATTCAGGAGATTGATTTCGCAAAAGACTACTGATCCTAAAGACATACCAGTGATAGCACCTACACTATTGGCTTTACCGCCCCCTTTGTAGTAAACGCGCTTAGCGCCGTTCGGTGTATCGATTAAGAGGTGGTCCCCGTGCTCATCGTGCTTGACTTTGCAGTTGCCGTTGAAGATGTGCATTAGACCTGTACCGTCACCGTCAATAAATAGACGGTAGGCTTGCTCTTGGTTGTATGCAGCGATAAGATGATTTTCATCTGGAGACTCAATCAAGTACCTGGCATAGCGAAAATGACCAGCTGTTGTCTTGCCGCTTCGAGGGGTGCCCTCGTTGACTTCCAGCTCATAATTAAAAGGCCTGCGAATGATGTCAGCTTGTTTTCTCGAAAACTTAATCTTCAACTTCGTCACCGCCTTTGACTACTTCGAGCAAAGACTCCATAAGGCCAGTGTCAGACTTAGATCCTGAAAGCTCTTGCTCTCGTTTCTTGTTATCCAGCGCAAGACGCTTAATACGCTCTCTTTGTTCTTTCTTATCGAGAGTGTCCTTAGCATCTGTCGTTGTCAACTTACTAATCTGTTCAAAAGCTCGGACATTGCCCTTCATGGCTTTCTGCATCATAACCATGGCCAAAGCCATTTCATTAGTTGAGTCAAAACCCAACTCTTCAAGCTGTTTCTTCACGTTTGGGCTTGCGACCTCAGCTTGTAGAATCGTTTCAAAAGCCTTTTTTAGGTTTGCTTTTTTTCGTCGAGCTTTGCCTGAGGCAATCCCACCTTTTGAGCCATTTTCTCTAGCTTCGCTCTTGCTTCGTTTGTTAGCAGGTATCAAATTTTGCTCATTTGCCATCGCCTCACTTCCTTACTTTTTTAAAAAATTTCAACTCACTTTCTCAGCGGTAAGCCCCGTCTCTTCTTCCCAGCGCCTAATTGTTCGTGCGACGTAGATCGGGTCTAGTTCCATACCATAGTAGACACGTTCTGACTTTTCACATACCATGAGAGTAGAACCACCACCATTAAAACTATCAAGGACTCTGTCGCCTTTCTTGCTGGAGTTTAAAACACACCTAGCAATCAACTTCAAAGGTTTCATGGTTGGGTGAATGTCGTTTCTGACCGGCTTATCTTCGTAAAAGATAGTCGTTGGAGTTGTATCTTGCATGGTCTTGATATAAGAGATTAACTCGCTCTTAGACATATCTTTCAGATTTTCTTCATCTTCCTCGATGACGGTTGCTAGCGAGCGATTATCTACAAAATAGTGACTCGCTCCATCTTTCCAGCCATATAGGCAGGGTTCGTGCTTCCATTGATAGTCTTGACGACCTAACACAATAGCATTCTTTACCCAAATGATTGATTGTTTTAAGAGCCAACCTGTCTCTTTGACTGCTGCTCTAAAATTCAATCCTTCCGAATCTGCATGCCAGATATAGAATGCCCCTCCTGGTTTCAAATGGTTGTTTGCGACTGCGAATGCGTCTCTCAAAAATTGCCTGAAGCTGACATCGTCCATGCTATCGTTTAGGATTGTCATAGCTTCCTCGGTTCCGCCCTGATAGGCCACGTTGTATGGTGGGTCGGTTACATAAAGGTCAATTGTTTCTCCATCGATCAGTCGAGCCATGTCCTCTGCTGATGTGCTATCACCGCACATTAAACGATGACGTCCTAATTGGAAGATGTCTCCACGTTCAACGCCTGTTTCTTCCTCTTGAGAAAATTCTCTGGCTTCTTCTGGATCCTCGGACTCCTCAAAGTCGTCCAAAGAGTAATCAATATCCTCAAACCCAAACATAGTCATATCCAAACCCTCTACACTTTCAAGTTCAGCATAGAGCAGCTCAGTATCCCATTCTGCGATTTCGCCTACTTTGTTATCAGCAAGCCTGAACGCTTTTATTTGTTCTTCTGAAAGGTCGTCTGCAATTAAGACCGGGACGGTTTCAAGTTTCAAAAATTGTGCGGCCTTATATCGTGTATGCCCGTTTATAATTTCGCCATCTTTGCTAGCTACAATCGGGACTTTAAAGCCGAATTCTCTGATTGAATTGGCAACAGGTTCTACCGCTTTTTCATTGTTTCTGGGATTGTTCTTGTAAGGAGTTAACCAACTTAAAGGCTTGTCAATGATTTTCAATTTTTCCTCCGAAACCAAAAAACACACATCAAAAGATATGTGTTTCTCGGGTTATATAGTCTTTGACTTTGCTTTTCACAGTCGATTCTGTGAAATGGGAACAACTGGAATTGAACCAGTGGCCTCCTAGGCTTCAACTAGGCGCTCTACCGACTGAGCTATATTCCCTTAAAAAGAGAGGGGAGGGCTCGAACCTCCAAGGCCATTACAGCCCCCTGACATTACAGGTAACCATCTACCAATTCTGAGACCTCTCTCTTCAATTCTTGACACTACCATTCTAACAGAATTCGCGCTTCATGCTTGTACAGTTACTATCATTTACTATCAATTCTGTAAGAATGACATCAAGCTCATTCACTGCCTGCTTTTTCAAGCGGTAATAAGTAGGAGAACTCATGCCGCCCATGGTTTCGCAGATATCATCCACATACATCTTATTGATGTAAGTCATTCTCAGCACCGTTCTATGTTTCGGATTTTTCAGCTGATTGATCAATCTACCAAGTTCAAGCTTCCTGTTGATAACCTCTTTAGTATCCTGCTCAATTGCCTCTTTCATGACGATAAGCTGAGCATACACATCATCAACTTTTCTAGTCTGGCCACCTTGAACTTTAACATCTGACCACTTCGGACTTGAGAGCAAACCCGCCTCAAGCTCGTTGATTTCGTCAATCCTGCTCTGAATATCCATATCAAGATTTTGCAATTCGTTTAAAAGCTCTTTAGCCTTGCTCACACTCTCTGTCTCCTTTTATGATATAATAATCTTATTGTTGTTTTAGCTGAGGCAGAGAGTGCCTTGGCTTTTTTTAGTACTGATTAAGGATTTTTACAACTTCAATTAGCGGTAACGGCACTCTGATTTGTTTTTCTTCGTATGAGAAGAACCTAGGGATTTTGAAAGTAATTAGAGTTTCACTTATTCCAGTTTGAACCATTGTGTCAATGCGGTCAACCAATCCACTATCGAAAGCTACATAACTCAGCACGATAATTCTTGGCATTTCTTTCCTGACAAGTCTTTGTCTTCCTGAATACGGATATTTTCTAGGTTTCATTCTTTCTCCTCCAAAAGTTCTGGATTTTCGTAGATGTTGTCCACGGCCTCGCAATCAGTATGTCGTAGCCACAATTTAAATCCGTGTTGTTTGGATTCAAGAATATACGCTCCACCTCGATGCCTTACAACTTCATAATAAGTCGGTTCAGAATAGACATCCTTAGCCATTTTGACTACATCCCCCTCAAAGATTTCCTTACCGTTCTTATCCTTCAGTCCTGTTGACTGCATGATGACTAGATTGTCAACGAAAACATAATCTGGACTAACAAAGACAGAGGATTGGTCAACTACTACAACCTGTCCGCTTTCTGTTATTGCGAAAGTATCTTTAAACATCTCTTTATTCGTGGTATCCCACGCTCTAAATTTTGGAATCATTCTTCCACCTCCTCAATCTCAACCCCCGGGCAATCAAATACCCAGCTGAATCCTGCTTCTTCTAGTTCTTTGCGGGTGTGAGTTCGACCTTCGACAATGGTTCCAAGCGTATCAATCCAAATCCAACTATCGTTATGTTTGATACGAGTCAAAACGCCTCCAGTTGAAGAAATATTAAGCATTACAACCTTATATTGTTTCTCTCGCTCAACCTCATAGCCGTCCAGCCACGCTCGAGCGAATGTTTCTTGGTTACTTGTCTTTTTAATCCAGCAAATAAGTTCATCACTTTTATTCCACTGTTTCATAAAATCTGGATTCATAGCAGTATATAACCCTATCGCCAAATTTTCTTTACAAACCTCAATCCAATCAGCCACAAACTGCGGGATTTTGACTTTCTCACGTTCAATCATACCCTCAAACTTGCCTTGTTCATATCCCTCGCGCCATTTTGCATGGCTGAAATCCTGCTCAAATTCGCTCATGATGGCTTTCAACCAGACTTCTCTATCATGCGCTGGCAATTCTCGCAAGCGAGCTAGTATGTTCTTGACATAACGAGGCGCTTCTTCAGCATGCCCGGAAGATAGTTCGTCTAGTTCTTCAAAGATTGTTTTGATATCTTCCCACCAAACCGCATACCCCTGAAAATTTCCAATTATTGTTTTTCGTTCTTCGATTTTCTTAATCAATTCCTGCTTATTCATCTTCCTGTTCCTCTCAAATACTCAGGTTGCTCGTAAACATTACCTATAACTTCATTTTCTTCAATTTCAGTCCATAAATTTACTGCTTCACTGCCTGTATCAATTACCCAAGCTCCTTCAAGTTGCTTAACAACCCCTATTATTTCCTTGTCATACTCATAAAAACCACCCACTTCGTCAGCTCTTCCAAAAAATCTAGTGGTTTTCACAATGTCGCCCTCAAAGATTTCTTTTCTTGACTCTGAATTATCCAAAATATCTGTAAAACGCATGATTTCGCATTGTTCCCAAGAATAATCATCAAAGCATGTGTCACAATCCAAACGCTGACAGCCTCTAACTGTTACGGTCTTATCTCTGTAGTCTATATAGACAATATCTTCAGGCCAAAACATCTTAGACAGCTCTTTCACAAATACTCTTATTTTTAGCATCAGTTTCCAACTCCTCTCAAATAATCAGGGATTTCGTCCCCTATATTTAAACTCTCATACTGTTCCTTGGTCACAAGAAACTTGCCGTAAGGGCCAGCGGTCACTGTGTAGCGACCCTCTATGATTTCCTTGTCCGTGATCCTGCCGGGCATTTCTGCGCCGGCATTGTCCGCTTGATGGATGATAATGGGCTGTCTCTGCTCCAGTTCTTTTATGTGGACGCTCTGCCAGACGTTTAGTCCGACAGAAAATATAATCATGATTGCGACAAATCGTTTCAATCTGTGACCTCCTTGATTTTAGCAAATAAGATCTTGTCAAGATTGATCAACACGATCTCTTCACCAAGATTGATTTCAAAAAGCTGCTTGTTTTTAAAACTAAGCTTTAAACCATTGATGAAATCCTCTCTATCTGTTTTGAATTCTATTTGCTCATTTGGTCCAATGATAAAAGTTACTCTCTTCATCGCTTTACCTCCTCAACTCATTTTATGGCTTTCCAGCTCGGCAAATTCCTGACCATGATTTACAAAATAAGAGCCGATCAGGATTGCGTCAGCTTCATCGTCTTTGACGTTCAGGTCGAATTCATCTGATACTTTAGCTACTGCCTGCAGCTTCATGGACTTCTTACTTCTGTCCTTATAGCTAAACTTCCAGTACTTGCGCCACGTAGAGACATTGACGAAGAATACATTATCAGCAATCAGCCGGCCAAGGATAATACCTGTCACAATTCCGATGCTAATCATAGATTATTGATTCGGTCCCATGACTGAGTTTTTCTCGACCACAATAGACCCAAAAGGCTCATTGTATTTCTGCAGCGTTCTTGATTGAACCGCTCGCAATTCGCTAGCCATGAAGCGCCCGCGCTCAAAGTATGACTTGCTTTTATGTTTTAAGACACCACTCTGGACAAGGTCAGAGCCGTGAAAGACGGCCCATCCTGTCGCAGTAGTAGAAATGTCTAATGATAGTGTCAGATCGCTCATTCAAGTTCTCCTCTAAACCCGCATAAGTCAAAGAGGTTTTGCTTGTTGTTTTCAATAAATTCGAAGAATTTCTGAAGCTCGGCCAAGTTTCGCTTCTCAGCTTTGACGCCTAAGCTAGAATGATACTCTGTCGGTTCTTTCGGTGTTGCCTTTACATCTAGCCAATAGAGCGGCTCAAAGATGTCCCCGCTCTCATCAAGGGACGGTTCAGCATCCTGATTCTTAAATTGCATCTGGATATAGTACTTAATCTTATTTGTCACTGTGATGATCTTATCTACGATTTCAAGGCTGATGGTTGTACCTGGTATATCAATTTTGTTTTGCATTTGTTGCTCCTTTTTCAAAAAAACGCGACTGCCTTTGTGTGAGTTTGGCTAAATACGGGCAGTCGCTCGTCCAAGGTCACATGACCGATTGACGTTTTCTAGTTCGCTTTTATCGTGGTTCACGGCACGTTGGAAATAGTTGGTTATTTTTTATCTTTTCTAGCGCTACGTTCGCCGACCAGATAGCCAAGAAATAGCCATACTAGCGCCATACCTACACTTTTGATAAATTCGATCATTCTTAATCCACCCCCTCATATAAACTTCTTCCTAATTGCTCCTCAAAGTCTTGTTGATTTTGAGGGTCTAGCATTGCTAGAGATGTTACAATTTTTATTTTTGTCTCTCTACACGGCTGATAACCATATTTCGCATATCTCATAAGCCTATTAAATGTACTAACTGGATAAGGTAAATTACCATCAACCACTAGACGTTTTGTATGCAAGTGTTCAAAAAAATCTTCGTGAAACAATACTTCAAAAACAGCCATATAATCATCTTCGTCCATATTGTCATAGTTTTTGTAATAAGCAAATTTTGTTATTGTAAAATCAAAATTTGAGATGGCTTTTCGGGGAGTCCCATAAGTATTTCTGATAAGTTCAAGACGAACTTTTTCTTTTACTGAATATATTGACCAACAATTTTTGTTTTCATACGAAAAGCGCCAATTTTGGGGTTCGTCTTTCATTTGTTGCTCAAAATATCTTTTGGCTTCAAAAAAATCTTGTTCACTTTCAAAAAAAATATCTAAATCTTTAACATGTTCGTTGTTAAATATGTTTTTGAAACACCCTCCAGCAATAAAGCCTTTGTGTCCTGCAAGAAATTTGTCAAGCCACCAAAGCTGCCGATAATTAAGTAAATCACTTGTTTTAAATGTCATCTTCCCCTCCTAGATTGCTCCACCAATCAATCAGGTCTTCCTGATTATCTCTGATATACTCTTCGAAAATTCCAAATTGTAAGATTGCCCGCCTCAAGCAGTGCATTCCCTCTCCACTTCTTGAGCAAAAGCCCATAACCTCGAATGCAGGTTCAATGCTTTTGAGTGTTTCTTGGGTCTGGTCATCAAGATTAAAGGCCACCTCACTTTTTAAGCTGAGGTCTAGGAAGAACTCAGCTCCTAGATTGTGAATAACCCGTAAACCTCGGCCGTCTGAGTAGATGGCAACATTGTCTGAAACTTGTCTAATTTCCATGGTTTCATCTCCTAAAATGGCAATAATTCAATTATGATAAAATCGTCCTCAACTACTTTGACTTTATCAACATACGCATTCTGTAACTCTTCTTCTGTGTAATACATTGTTCTGTTTTCAACGTTGCTGTTCCAACAGATAAAAATAGGTTTTAGTCCAGGCCATCCAGATCTGCCAAATAACGCAATACATTCTTCTTTGTTTTGATGTATAGCAAATGTAATGCCATGCGGACAGCCTGTGTCATGAGTTGCTAGTATGTCTTTTACTTGTTTACTCATCAAATCACCTCCACACGCTGGCTCAGCGCTTTCGATTTGCAATATTCGCAATGGCCGCATGGCTTCGCTTCCTCCTCGCCTCGCTTGACCTTGTCAAGACGCTGGATGAGCATAGACAGCTCGGTCAACTCATAACCGAGTTTTTCTTGGGTTTGAAAGACAATCGCTCTGGTGTCAGGAGCCGGCTCTTTCGTCACCGCGTAAATTACGGGTGTAAATTCACGGCCATATTCTTCTTCCAGCATCTTCTTGTAAGCCGCCATCTGAAGAACATACCCCCAAGCCTCAAACCAGCGAACCTGAATATTTCGGCCACTTGCTTCATCATTAACCCAGACCATGCTATCAATGTCTGATTTTGTGGTCTTAATATCCACGAAATACCCTTTTTCAACATTGAGACAGTCAATCTTTCCTTTGAATTCCACGCCTTCGATTTTGCCTGTTACAGCGACCTCTTTTTGGCCGACATAGTAATCCATGAACTGCTTGTCAGCCTCCAATCGCTCAATCATTCGCTGACCGACCAGAAAGTCAGATTTTAACTGACCTTTGGTCTTTCCAGCTTTTGAAACCATGGTATCTGCGTTTTCATCCATAAACTTCTTGTGTGCTTCTGGGCTCTCAAAATAGCTGTGGACCATGTTTCCAACCAAGAGAGCCGTGTTGTCTCTCTGATCTTCCCATTCTCCTTCCAGCTCGGCCAAAGCCCGTGCTTCACACTCTCTAAACCGCTTATATTGCGAGATAGACCAGTAGCGACGTGCAGAAGCTGCTGAATAGTAATCTTTACCAAGTAAGTCTTGTGTCATTCCATTTCCACCTTCACTGATTTTGACTTCGGCTCAAAACGAACGCCGTGAGAATTAAGCCATTCTTTGAACTGCTCTTTAATTTCCTTTGCGTTCTCTGCCGGGAAAATCAAATCCACAGTAAATTTGTAACCATATTTTTTAGCCACGTTATCAGAAGCCGTATTTTGCGATTTTCGGCCTGTTTCTTGTTCGCTGGCGCTATTCCCCTCCGAAGCCGTTTCAGTTTTAAAATCAGGCTGATTTTGGGCGTAGGATTGATTCTGAGTGTTGCGTTCTGCTTCTGCTTGAGCTTGTCTCAACTCATCTGCGTCTGCGTGCAAAATATTGATAACATCCAGAGCGGAACAACCTTCATTGAGCAAATCAACATATTTTTCAGGATTCAAGCCTTTGGCTTCTGCGATAGCAGTCATTTCTTCGATTCGCTGTTTCAGCTTCGCTTCTGCTTTCGTGCGGTCGGCCAGCTCTTTATCATCAAGGATTGCTTGCAAGATATCAGCTAGCTTTGCCCCTTCATCATATCTGCGAATGTAGACAGCTGGCCCAAAGCCAGCTTTAGCGGCTGCTTCTGTAATTTGGATAAGTCCAGCTTCACGTTGTTGCTTCTTTGCCGCTTCTTCGGCTACCAGATCAACAATCAATTTCGAAGTCGCTTGATTGATCCGCACATTATCAGCCATAAAACACTTCTTCTTGCTGAGATCATCAAAGTAAATAGCAAACAGCTTGATATCAAGATCGGCTCCGCTATCTGCGATTGCAGATTCAAAGGCTTCTCTGACTGTTTCCTTGCGAGCTTCTGTCGCTCTCTCTTCAAACTCTTTAATCTGATCTTTAATGTCAGCCTGCAAAGTTTTGATAGGGTCTAATATGCTATCTACCCACGTCTTCACTTCATCAAGAGGTTTAGAGTATTCCGAGAGTTGATTTTTAAGTTCTTGTTCAATCTGGCGCTGCACCCGTCCCAATTCGTCTTTGACCTTGGTATCATCCGACAAAGTTTCTTCTGTCACGATATAGCCAGCGTATTTCTTTTGATAAGCTGCTAAAGCTTGTTCTAAAACTTCCTTACCTTGGATTTCGATTTCGGCAGCTTTCAGGACAAAACCGACCTCTAAATCTGACACCGGAACGAGTTCTAGGCTATCCGTTACATCTTTCAATTCTTCAGTCATTCTAAAAATCCTCCCCTTCTAGCATGTCCATTTGGCCAGTTTCTGGCTCTTGGTCGATTACTTCGCCTGTTTCTTGGTCAAAATCTGGGATTTCTTCTGCTGGGTAGCTTGTATCTGTGGTTGTCAACTCCTGGTTGATAACCTCTTTTTTGGTGTTTTCAGCCTCTTCTTTAGAAGTTCCAAGGATGCCATCCAATGTTTCAGCCTCTTCTCTCACTGGTTCAGCATCTTTCATTTGACGCTCATTGTCATACTCGTCAGCGATTGTGTTATTGATTGCTCCAGCGAACAAGTCGCTGTCATTGCTTGTATTGATAAACATTTTGGCAGCTCGGTTGATAACCGTACGCATGGCCATCTGGTCAGGAAAATCGATTTGGACATTTTTTGTTTTCGCTTTAGACCAAGACTTATCAATTTGTTTTTTAGTCATGACTTCCAGAAACTCTTCTCCATCCGTACGAGTGATGATGCAATAAGCGGCAATTATTGGATTATCTGCATTCCGCCAATCTGTCTCATGTTTGACTAACTTCTTACGCCCGTTTTCAACCGATACCTCTAGCGTATCCCCTTCGTAAACAACATTTGCAGTAACATCTTTCACCTCTTGCAAATCCTTAGTGACTTTAATGGTCCCAAAATACGACATTCTCAATTGAACGTCAGAGCCGTATTTGATAAAGTAACATTGCTTTTTAGCCGGACTTAGTCCTTGGGTTACCATTTCTAATAATGCGTTATAAACGCTATCTTGTGTACATTGCTGCAGTAGATTCCCGCTACTGGAATTTTTCAGCGCATAGTATGCCGAACTCAAGGCATTGCTCACGCTATAGTTTGGTGCGATCAGGAGTCCTTCACCCTTCATTGCTTCGATTCGTGTCGCAACATTTGATGTAACTTGCTTCTGTGTCAATTCATTCGTCATTTTTGATTTCTCCTATGTATTCATGTTAATTCTGCGGCTAGACATACTGTTTAAGTTATCCAATTCATTGTTGTAATCTTGAATAAGTTGCAAATTCCTGTCAATGAAGCGTTCTACAACTTGACCTAGAAGTTCTTGTGTTGTCACACCTCTTAATCCAGCAAGAAGTCTGATATATTCTTTTTGTTTTTCAGAAATCTCTGCTCTTATAAATGACTTGTCTTTGTTAGCTATCTGTGCCATTTCCTCCCCCCCTTATACTGTATAAAGCTCTTCGCCTGTTTCATCGTCACAAATTCCTAGACCTCCTAGCGCTCTATAATTTTGTGCAACTTGATTCCAATAGCTCATATTTTGATAGTATGTTGATTCTGATATTTGTTCGTAACTCATTTCCTTCTTCCTTTCATTTTCTTCAGATTCCATCTCTCGCGCTTCAGGCGCCTGTTTTCGCGTCGTAGCGCTAGGATTGTATCCTGTTGCTCGTCGATAATCTCGCCTAGCTCCTCGCCTAAATGAGTGTAAGCTCTGCGCCATTCGGCGATTTCTGCTTGTAATTCCTCGATCATACATCATCCCCCACATAGACCCAGCTACTCCCATTCCAGACCCAATTGTCCGGATCAGGGCGCTCAGGTTTTTCAATCGGTGGTTGCAGCGTGTCTATCCTGTCATAATTAAACATGAGCATATACCTTCCCGAGCTCGAGGACTCGCTTCACATATCTAGCCTTGGATTCTAGACCTAGATCCAGTAGTTCGTTTTTTTCTTCATGGTTGGCCAACAACCACACCCGATTTTCAAGCTCAACTCTCGTCATCTTCTTTTACCTCTTCCTTCGTTTCTTCTACCTCTTTAACCATAGTCTTCTTCAAGCGAGCTGTCGCTTCGTCAACCGATTTGCCTTTTAGGACATCGTCTAAAAGATGGCTCGCGTCATGCATCGCCTGAGCTTTCGCTTTGGCTGTTTCGTTGTCTGGGAAAATTCCTATTTCTTGTCCGAGTAAAAAGGCAAGGCTGAAATCGTGCATTTCTCTCTGCAGTTGTTTTACTTGATTAAGCGTTCGTTGTGCTTTAAACATATTTTTTCTCCTGTGGATAATTTTATAGAATCCCCTATATATTATTTATGAGGACTATTAGTTTGTTTTGGGTTAGTATTTATTACTAAGTTAGTGCCGTGAGGCTTAGATTGTTGTAAGTTAGTACTTATTGTATAGTTAGTACTTATTAGAGGGCAATTTTGTTCAGGGCAATTTTGTTCAGGGCAATTTTGTTCAGGGCAATTTTTGCCTAGTGCACCTAAGGTTTGTTTCTTTCTGTGGATAACTCTTTCTCAAGATTAGTTTTTAGATACTCAAAATAATCATCTGAGATAGGTACGTCCGAAAAAAATCTATAAGTTTTCGCTCCTCTATTGCCGCCGAAACTATGCTTGACCACTCTCATGTAGCCAGCCTCTTCCAATTTTTTGAAATGTCTGTTGATTGTTCGCCTGCTAATACCTAATCGTCTAGCAATTTCCTCTGGATAGACAATCCAATCAGCCTTGTTTGTCAATATGACCATCAAGATTCCTATTGTGGCAGGGTCAAGAGTTTGGTCTTGCGCAAAAGCGTTGTTTACAGCCGTGTAATTCTCGTGCGTATTCCTGATTATATACTGCATAGCTCATACTATTTCTCCTTTGCGGCCAACAGCTCTTGGTAGAGCTTTAGCAATCTGCCTTGGCGTTCCCATTCATCAAAAAGGTGTCTGTACGCTTTTCGGGTTTCTATCAAATCGTCGTTCAATTCAATCGCCAACGAACGCCAACGCTCGGCTTCATCTGGCAGAGTGAGAACCTCTGGTTCTTCCGTGAAAAAGTAATTTTTAATTTTGTCAATTAACCTCATTGATTAAATCCTTTCTGTATAGATGCCTTTGATGACATTGTAGTAAGTGTGACCCGCTGGAATAACATAGCCAGTCAAGTCTTCGATGACGGAGCCATCTGCCATTATATTGATAATGCGTGGTTCCCATTTCTTTTTATTGCTTTTCATGATATAATCCTTTTGTAAAGTATTTTTCGTTAGCGCCTGATTGCCGTCAGGTGCTTTTTGTCGCCTTCTAATCAGATTTTTCTGTCTCGTTTTGAGTTTTGGCAATAAAGTCTGAGTAGGCTCGGTCAAACGCTCCTAAAATTTGAAGATCCACGGCCACGTCGTCGACTTCAAGGATATCTGGTGTAAATGTGACGGTGGCTTTTGGTTTTTTGTCCGCTGACATTTCTAACTTAAAATCAGTAACGCCACGCCCTAATTCCCAGTCGTTTATTTTTATTGAGTAACCTGACGACTTTAGACATTGTCCTTCGGTCGGTTCTTGCTTTGGTTTTACACTCACTTTTAATTCATTCATGTTTGCTCCTTTCTACGCTATTTGGTGTTCCCCTTCGGGAACGGTATTGTCAAAAAAAATAATAATCTTTTCCATAGGTAGACCAAAAATCAGAGTGATTTTGGCCAATTCATCAGCGCCGATAGAAACAAGTCCATTTTCGCGCTTTGCGTAGGGTGTTCGTGTTTTCCATCCCATGCGGTGAGCGACTTCATCTTGAGTCATACCGCTGGCAATGCGTTCAGCTTTTAATCGTTTGAGATTGACTGTCATTCCGTGTACTCCTTTTTATTAGTTTAGTTCCCGTTTTGGAACGATTTCATTATAACTCCAGCTGTTCCATTTTGTCAACTATTTTTGTTAAAAAATATTAAAAAAATGTTTTTTTGTGTTTCCCTTGTATATTTTCGGGAACGGTGGTATAATGAAAATACCAAATCAAAGGAAAGGGAAAATATGAGAACCAACGATGAAATCATCTCACTTATTCAAAAGAATATAGATGAAAAAGATATTTCGATGAGCGAGTTGGCTAGACGGGTTGGAATTGCCAAGTCAACAATGTCAAGATATTTCAACAAGACAAGGGAGTTTCCACTTAACAGAGCGGATGACTTTGCTAGGGTTCTAGGCATTACACCAGAATACTTGTTGGGTATCCAAAAAGAAAACAAAAAAGTTCCGTCTGAAATAGTTATGATTTATGAAAAACTAGAACAACCTAGGCAGGAAAAAGTCCTTGAATTTGCCAAAGGACAACTTGATGAGCAGGAAAATTCTAAGATTGTTTCTATATTCGAAAAGATAAGCAATGAAGATTATATCATTGACTACGTCGAGGGTTTGGTAGCTGCAGGACATGGAACATTTCAGGAAGACAATTTGCACATGGAGGTCAAGCTCAGAGCTGCTGACGTGCCAAATAAGTATGATACTATCGCTAAAGTGGCAGGTGACTCAATGGAGCCGTTGATAGAAGACAATGACCTGCTCTTTATCAAAGTTGCTAGTCAAGTCGACGTGAACGATATCGGTATTTTCCAAATTAACGGTAAAAACTTTGTCAAAAAATTGAAAAGAGATTATGATGGTTCTTGGTATTTGCAAAGTTTGAATAGTGGATATGAGGAAATTTACTTGACGGAAGACGATGACATCCGTACAATCGGAGAGGTCGTAGATATTTATAAGGTTTAAAAATAATTATGTGCAATCACTGAACCACATTAAAAGCTGGGAGGAAATTTCATGAAAAAACTATTATCTTTAGGCGTACTTAGCCTTTCTGTAGTCGCTCTTGTCGCGTGCTCTCAAAGTTCTAGTGGTTCATCTGACACAAGCTCAAAATCAGAAGCCAAGACAGAGCAATCAAGTGAATCTAACGTGCCTACAGAGTATAAGACCGCTGTCAAAAAAGCAAAGCAATATGCTAACACAATACACATGTCTAAAGAGGGTCTGCGCACCCAATTGGTAGATATCGAAAAATATTCTCAAGAGGCTGCTGACTATGCTGTTGATAACGCCGACATTGATTATAGCAAGCAAGCGATAGAAAAAGCGAAACAATACCAAGAAACTATTGCTATGTCTCCAGAAGCTATCCGCACTCAACTAGTAGACATTGAAAAATTTACCCAAGAAGAAGCCGACAACGCAGTCGCTAATCTAAACTAACGAAAAAAACCTCATGCTCTCCAGTCGCCAAACGTGGAGCATGAGGTCCGTAACAAGAAAGGATTTTCATGGAGATAACCTCGCATGATCTCTTTTCTTGTACCTATTTTATCAAAAAAGGGGTACAAATACAATGATTACAACAAATAAAGTGGCTATCTATGTCAGGGTATCAACGACAAAACAGGAAGAAGAAGGGTACTCTATAGACGAACAAAAAGCTAAACTCTCTAGCTACTGCAGCATCAAAGACTGGAGCGTCTACAAAATATATACGGATGGAGGATTTTCAGGATCTAACACAGAGCGTCCGGCACTAGAAAGGCTCATCAAAGACGCTAAAGACAAGAAGTTTGATACGGTGCTAGTCTATAAGCTAGACCGCTTGAGTCGTAGTCAAAAAGACACTCTTTATCTGATTGAGGAAGTTTTCATCAAAAACGACATAGAATTCTTGAGCCTTCAGGAAAATTTTGATACTTCGACGCCTTTTGGAAAAGCTATGATCGGCCTCTTGGCCGTGTTTGCTCAGCTCGAGAGGGAGCAAATCAAGGAACGCATGCAGTTAGGTAAGCTAGGCCGTGCCAAGTCTGGTAAGTCCATGATGTGGGCTAAAACATCCTACGGCTACGACTACCACAGAGAGACAGGCACAATGACCATCAATGAGCTGGAAGCGGTCGCTATTAGAGATATTTTTGAATCTTACTTAGCCGGGATGTCTATCACCAAGCTGCGAGACAAACTTAATGAAAAATATCCAAAAACTCCAGCATGGCACTACAGGATTGTTAGAGGAATTCTGGCCAATCCCGTGTATTGCGGGTACAATCAATACAAAGGTCATGTCTTCCCTGGTAATCACGAGCCGATTATCACCGAGGAAGACTTTAATAAGACCCAAGAAGAACTCAAAATAAGGCAGATAGCAGCTGCTCAATTCTCAAACAACCCTAGACCATTCAGGGCTAAGTACATGCTGTCAGGCATAGCTCAATGTGGTTACTGCGGAGCGCCTCTACAGATTACTCTAGGTGTTAAGCGAAAAGACGGGAGTCGTAACATCCGCTATCAATGTAAAAACAGGTTCCCTAGGACGACAAAAGGCGTGACCGTCTACAACAACAACCAAAAGTGCGACTCTGGATTTTATGACAAGTCCGACATTGAGAAATATGTCTTGAAAGAAATCAGTAAACTGCAGCATGACGACGAATATATTGAAGAGCTATTTGCCGAACAGGAATTTTCCATAGATCGAGCAGCCTACCAGAAACAAATTGATGTCTTGTCGAATAAAATCAGCAAACTTAATGATCTATACATAGATGACCGCATCACATTAGACGAATTACAGATAAAGGCTGCTGAATTTTCTAGTCAGCGAGCTGTGCTAGAGGAAGAGCTAGGCAATGACCCTGCAATTAAACGGCTGAAAAGAAAAGAGGACATGAAACAGATACTAAACACTGACGACATATTAACTATGGACTATGATCATCAAAAATTTATTGTTAGGTCTTTAATAAACAAGGTCCAGGTAACAGCCGAGGACATAGTTGTTAAGTGGAAAATTTAGAGAGTTTTACTAACCATCATTTCCACCAAAGTAAAGGCTTTAACCTTCAAAGTTTTTAATTTTTTCATAATTGAATCTCCATATTCTGATAAATTGGCAGCAACATGGCTGCATAAAGTAAAACAATAACAAGGGCGACAAAGACAAAAACGAGAGGCTGAATCAAATTCATGGCCCGATTGATTCTCAGGAAAAACTCTTCCCAAGTCTTTTCGGCATACAGTTCCAATTCGTCACCCAACTTGGACTTGACCTCGCCGTACTCGATGATTAAGGCCAGCTCTTTCTTAAAGAAAGGATAGGTGCTGACCTTCTCGGCATAGCCCTGACCTGCACCTAGAGCCATCTCCAAGTCTCGCCCCAGCTCCTGAAAGAGCTGAGAAGGCTGGTCCTGCATGATAAGAAAGATCTGGCTTAATTCCAGCCCTTGCCCAATCATATTTCCCCATTCACGCGCATAGTAGGCCGTCAGATAAGCCCGCACTAAGGTGCCAACAAAAGGAAACTTGGCCAAACGGCTGAAAAATCTCATCTTAGAGCTCTTGCGATAATAGAGCCAGCCGCCGCAAATCAGCAAGCAATTCACCAGAACGCCTCCCAGAAAGATCTGCGGTAGATAATGAATGAACTGAGTAGCCATATTTTGACTGTCCAGCTGAGGCAGGAGATAATTACGCAAGCCCAGCATAATCAGCACCAAAAATCCAAGCAGCATCAGGGGATAAGTCCCCACCTCAATCAATTTCTTACGGACCTTGGATAGATTTTCTAGATAATCTTCGATTTTACCCAAACTAAGATTTAGATTTCCATGCAACTCTGACAAAGACAGCTGGGTGACCACATTATCTGAAAATCCTAAACGCTTCATAATCTGCGAAAATGACTGGCCAGCAGCCAAACCCGAACGCATTTCCGCGACATAGGCCTCCTCTAAAAGGGCACTCCGCCGCAGAAAATCAACAATCTCCGCCAGATGAAAACCGCTGGTAAAGAGATTACGAAACAGCTCGATAATCTTCTTTTGCTTAGGCGTAGATAATTTTTTCCGCCTGCCTT
>ERZ772924.81-NODE-81-length-41412-cov-22.051213_pt1 | contig 41412 bp, 34 predicted proteins | sample MGYA00512116_ERZ772924 | MGnify/ENA primary metagenome ERZ772924 (study PRJEB29015, sample SAMEA2737920) | human oral metagenome | biome: human oral; feature: human-associated habitat; material: dental | place: China | collected 2134 ...
ACGCCTCGGTCGGCGTTGCATCGGCGTCGGCTTCCGCCGGCGCACCCACAGCGGGGACCGCCCCGGGACCTGACGAAGCCCCGCGGCCGGCCGAGGGATTCGGCCCGGGCCCTCCGTCCACCGGGGCCATGGGCACGGTCGGTTTGCCGCTTTCGAGATCTTCCCACTCGGCGTCGGAAGCTTTGCTCAGAACCGTCGTCTCTGCGTTCGCGCGGGCGGCTCGGCGAGCGAGCTTGCGTTCGCGAATGGCCTCCCGCTCGGCCTTTTGCAGGCGATCCTGGTGGTCAAGCGCCAGCAGGGCGGCCCCTACGAGGGCCATGAGCAGGCCGACGACGACGATCGGTATGTTGTTGAACGGCTTGAGGTTGCGGTCCCAGGTGAGCGACACGGTGGGAGCCTTGCCGTCCGAGCTCGTCGCGATAAGCGAGATCGAGCCGGCGTTGTTTTCGTCGATTCGATACTGCTCTTCGACCGCCCCCTTCTCGGTCTTCTTCTCGATCCACATGTCGGAGTCCGCAAGGGTCGGCGCGCCCTTCGCATTGCCGCCTTTGGCCTTTTCCGTTTTCAGCGTCTTCCAGTTCGTCAGCCCGGTGATCTTGGTGGCGGGGAGCCCCTTTACCCAGCTTTCGACGTCGTCGGAGGTGCCGAAGGCGAGCGTCACACTGGCGTTCCCGGATCCCGCCACTTTGACCTTGACCGTTTCAGCGCCCAACTCGAGCACTCCCGGCGCCGTGTAGACGTAGGGGGCCGACCCTCCCTCGGCGACGGCCGTCGCCGTGCTTTCGGTCTTGTCGACGACCCCGATGATAATACCGACCACGGCCACTATGAGCCCCAGCGCAGCAAGCGCAATGCCGGCGGTCCTTCGCATGTTGTCCCTCTCGTCGAGCGGCAAGGGCGCCTCGCACGCCCGCGAATCGGGCTTCTTCCGAGTCGCGGCGCCCCTCTTTAATAACGATTTTATAACACTATCGGCCGTCCGATCCGACGTCCCGGTTAGGCCGATCACGGCCTATGAAAGTAGCCTAGTCTGTATCCGATTCACAACCCACATATCACCCATCGGAAAGGTCGGAGAATGGTTGAGGAAACCAGCAGGTTCCCGCTTGTGCGAAAGGGGTATGACCGCGCGCAGGTCGACGAACACATACATGAATTGGAGTCGGCGCTCGAAGAAAGCGAGTCCGCACTCGAGGAAACTAAGTCCCAGGTCACCGAGCTGGATTCACGCATCCTGCGCCTGTCGGGCGAGCTCGCCGAGGCGAAACAACAGGTTCGGGAGAACTCCCGCCCCAGCTACGGCGGGCTCGGCTCGCGCGTCGAACGCCTCCTGCGTTCGACGGAGGAGCAGGCCATGGACGTCATGTCCAGGGCAAATTCCGACGCCGAAGCCATCATCGCGCGAGCAAAGGAGCGCGCCGCGCTGCTGACCAGCAGCGCAGAGGCCGAAGCTCAGGACACGCTCACGAGCGCACGCACCAAGGCCGATCAACTGCGAGCTACATCACGTCAGGAGGCGGACGCTTTGGCGATCAACGCACACCGCACCGCGGAAGAACTCGTCGCGTCCGCCGAGCGCGAAGCCGATCGGGTCCGCACATCGGCGTCGAACGAGGTCTCGTCCATGCGCTCGGAGATCGACCACTATGTCGAGTCCCAGCGGGCCAACGTCGACGCGGAGCTGTCCGAGATGCGCGCCGCAGCGGAAGAAGAAGTGTCCAAGATCCGCGCGGAGGCAACCCGCGACGCCACACGGCTTCGCAGCGAGACCGACGAGATCGTCGCCGCCCTGCGCGCCTCGGTGGACCGCGAGGTCGCGAATCTGCGCAAGCGCAGCGCCGATGAGCGCGCCGCCATCGACGCCGAGGCCCGCGAGCGCACGGAGGCCATGGTCTCCGACGCCGAAGGCAGGGCTGAGGCCGCCGAAAGGCGCTTGGCGGAGGCCACGCAGAGGGCCGAGCAGATCACGTCCGACTCGGAGAAGACGGCCACCGCCACGCTGAACCAGGCTCAGGAGGAGGCCTCGTCCATCGTCTCCGCGGCACGCGACGAGGCTCGCAGAATCCGCTCTGAGGCCAACGCGGAGGCCGCCGCGATGGCCCACTCGGCCGAGGAGCACGTCGCCTCCCTGGAGAGCCAGCGCGACGCACTCCTGACCTACCTGGAGGACATGCGCTCGATGCTCGCGTCTTCGGATTCCGGGCTCGCGCTGGCCAACATCGTCAGCGCCGGCCAGGCCCGAGCCGAAACGCCGACGGTCACGTCCGCGGCGTCGGCAGCCTCTGCGCCCGAAAGCGGGGACGAAGGCGCCGAGGTCCATGAAATCGAGGTTCCCCGGGCCGTCGAATCGGAGGAAGACAAGCCCGCCGATCAAGACAAGTCGAAGTCTGCCGCCGGCAAGAAGAAGCCTCAGGCAAAGGCCTCGGGCAAGTCGGCGTCCTCGAAAGCGGGAGGGGCCGCAAAGAAGAAGCAAGCGTCCTGAGGGCTCACGCGCCTGAAGGGCTCACGCAGCTTGTGATATCACGCACGTAGTTCGCTCACGCGGGAGGGAAGGCGCCCTCCCGCGTTTGTTTCCGGCGCTCCCCGTCTGCTCCGGCAGGCCGGCGGAGTCAGCCGGGGCGCTACGAAGCCTGCCGGTAGAAATCGGCCAGAGCCTTTGCCAGCACCTCGGGCTGCTCGTCCGCAACAAAGTGGCCGGCGCCTGGAATCTCAATGATTTTCGCGCGCGGAGCAAGCTCCTTCCATTGCTGGAGGAGGGCGAAGCTGCACGTGGCGTCGTCCGCGCCGCGCTCGAGAAGGATTGGCCCGTCGATGGCGGTCAGCGCGCCGATGGCGCTGTCGCGGTCGAGCAGAGCCCTCTGAAGCCAGGCGAGCGAAGCCGAGTTGAACAGCCGAAAACGCCGGTCGAGGCTCTGACGCACGGATTCCGGCGAGGCGGGGGAAACAAGGAAATTGCTCCATTCCTTGACGGACTCATATCCCTTGCCCTCCTCGCACAGGGCGATGCTCTCGCGCCGAATGGCGGCATGGTCGGCGTCGTCCACGCCGATGTTCGTGTCCATGAGCGCCAGGCCGGCGACCCTCTCGGGGTAGGTCTGCGCAAAGGTCGCCGCCACGGTTCCGCCCATCGACATGCCCCCGAGGACGACGCGCTCGACCTCGAGCTCGTCAAGCGACTCGCGGATCGCCTCGACGAAGACTTCGAGCGAAGGCTCGGGGCGCCCATAGCGCTCTTGAAGTTCGGCGCCGCTTGGGGAGCCGCCGAAGCCCGGGGCGTCGACGGTGAGGACGTCGATCGGGGCGAGCCTGTCGCGAACCAGATCCCACATCGTCGAATCGAGCGGCATCGCGTGAAGAAGAAGGAGCGGGAGCTTTCCCGCGTCTCCCGTTCGCCTTGTAGCTAGTACAGTCATATCCCCACCCTAGCCGCGCATCGTCGTTCAGGCCAGGGTTACGCGCCCGTGCACTCGCTTTCGCTGGGCGGGGAGCTCGCGTCGCCGCCGATGCGGCACACCCGCCTCCGCCTACGCGGAACTCGCGCCGACGGCGCAGGGCGTCATCTCGTTCCGCGATGCCTCCAGCACGACGTGTGCCAGTGTCGTCTCGAATCAATCCCGAACTGCGAGCCCAGGACGGTGTCCTCCGTCCACGCCACCTCGTGCGCCTCGCCGACGTCGATCGAGCCTCCGCATCCGGGGCACACGTAGCGTTTGGCCGCTTCGCGGATGTGGAAGACCTTGTACTCGGCGCCGTCGCGGCCGATCTCGTGCTTCACGCCGCCCATGGCCGCACGCGCATTCAGCGGGCGCACCGGCCGCGAGTACTTTTTCGACCGGCGCATCAGAACAGCCTGTCCTCCGGGTTGTCCAAGCCGCGCATTTCGTCGTAGTCGAGAACGACGCACTCGATGCCCCTGTCTTCGGCCAAGACTCTGGCCTGGGGCTTGATCTCCTGGGCGGCGAAAACCCCGCGCACCGGGGCCAGCAGCGGATCGCGCTCAAGCAGCGCGAGATACCGGGTCAGCTGTTCGACGCCGTCGATCTCGCCGCGCCGCTTGACCTCCACGGCCACGTGCCCGCCGTCGCCGTCGCGCACAAGAAGGTCGACCGGCCCGATGGCCGTCGGAAACTCCCGGCGCACCAGGCTCATGCCCTCGCCGATCCGCTCGACCTGCTCGGCCAGGAGCGCCTGCAAATGCGCCTCGACGCCGTCTTTGACGAGGCCCGGTTCGATTCCTAGGTCGTGGCTGGCCTCGGCGCACACCTCGAAGATGCGCACGACCAGCCTGTCCTCGCTCTTGTTGCGTGAGACCTCCCACACTTCGCTCACGCCGGACGCGGCTTCGTCTTCGTCGGGCTCGCGCACGGACATCGAGCAGGGAGGGCTCATCCAGTTCAGCGGCTTGTAGGAGCCGCCGTCGGCGTGGACGAGCACCGAGCCGTCGGCTTTGACCATGAGAAGCCTCGTCGCCTTCTCCAGGTGGGCGTCGAGGCGGCCCGAGTAATCGACGGAACACTCAGCAAAGACTACGCGCATAGCCTCACAGCCTACCCGATGCGCCTGACGTCGCGCCTCGCTCGCCCACTAGACACACGCCCGACGTGCAGCGAATCGATCAGAAGTCGGCCGGCTCCTCGGCCGGCGGCGCGGAATCGATCCATGAGACGAGCCCCGCGAATTGGGCGGTGCGCAGCGCGGCCTCGTATTCGACCCCGTCGCCGAGGAACTCGACGACCGTGGTCCCCGGGAGGATTCCCTGGCGATGCCCTCGGATCTCCAGGAGCTCGCGGGGAAAGCTCCATTTGGAGTTCAGCACCAGGGACCTGCGCGGATACCATTCGATTGCATCGGCTTGGAGCGCGATGATCCCGGGAATCCAACGGCCTCCCTTTCGCCGCAGTGCGCATTGGAACGTGCCGTACTTGTGCAGAAGCCCTCTCAAACGCACGAAGTAGACGCTGAGAAACGCGAGGCCCGCCAGGGCGCCTGCGAAGGCAACGGCCAGTATGACGTCAAGCGCCCTCATATCCCCGCCTTTCGTGCCTTTGCTGCGTGTTCCCGGCCGCAACGCGCCCGGCTGACCTGCGCCCGGCTACTCGGTGTGCCCGGTGTCCGAATGCTCGACGACGACGTAGGCGCGGTCCTCGTCGACCGTCACAAAGCCGCCGTCGACCTCGAAGACGAGCGAGCGGCCCTCCGAAAGGTTCACCTCGACCCTGCCGGGCACGAGGAGCGCCATGAGGGGAGTGTGCCCGGGCAGGATCCCCATGGCGCCTTCCTGAGACGGAACGACGAGGTGGCCGGTGTCTCCCGACCACACGAGCGCCTGCCTGTCGACGATCTCGACCTTCATCAGCCTTGCTCCTGGCGAATCTTCTCCCACGAACGCTCGATGTCCTCGATGCCGCCGATGTTGAAGAACGCCTGCTCGGGAATGTGATCGTACTCGCCGTCACACAGCCGGCGGAAGGCCTCGACCGTCTCGTCCACGGGTACCGTCGACCCCTCGACGCCGGTGAACTTGAGCGCCGTGTAGGTGTTTTGGGAGAGGTACTGCTGAATGCGCCGGGCCCGGGCGACCGTCACCTTGTCCTCTTCGGACAGCTCGTCGACGCCCAGGATGGAGATGATGTCCTGCAGCTCCTTGTTCTTCTGAAGGATGGCCTTGACTCGGGTGGCGACCTCGTAATGCTCCTGCCCCACCACCTGCGGGTCGAGGATGCGCGAGGTCGACGTCAGCGGATCGACTGCCGGGTAGAGCCCGCGCGAGGCAATCTCTCGCGAGAGCTGAGTGGTCGCGTCCAAGTGGGCGAACGTCGTGGCCGGGGCGGGATCGGTGTAATCGTCCGCGGGCACGTAGATCGCCTGCAGCGAGGTGATCGAATGGCCCCTCGTGGACGTGATTCGCTCCTGGAGGGAGCCCATCTCGTCGGCGAGGGTCGGCTGGTATCCGACGGCGGAGGGCATGCGGCCCAGCAGCGTGGAGACCTCCGAGCCGGCCTGGGTGAATCGGAAGATGTTGTCGATGAACAGAAGGACGTCCTGGTTCTCGACGTCGCGGAAGTACTCCGCCATCGTCAGCCCGGACAGCGCCACCCGAAGGCGCACGCCCGGAGGCTCGTCCATCTGCCCGAATACCAGGGCCGTCTTGTCGAGGACGCCGGCTTCGCCCATCTCGTTGATGAGGTCGTTGCCCTCTCGGGTGCGCTCGCCGACTCCGGCGAACACGGAGACGCCGTCGTGGTCCTGGGCCACGCGCTGGATCATCTCCTGGATGAGGACCGTCTTGCCGACGCCCGCGCCTCCGAACAGGCCGATCTTGCCGCCCTGGACGTACGGAGTGAGAAGGTCGATGACCTTGATTCCCGTCTGGAACATCCGCGTCTCGGGCTCGAGCTCGTCGAAGGCGGGCGGCTTGCGGTGGATCGGCCACCGTTCTTCGACCTGGAGGACCTCGTCGCCGTCGAGGTTGAGGCATTCGCCGAACACGTTGAAGACGTGCCCCTTCGTCGCCTCGCCGACCGGCACGGAGATGGGCGCGCCCGTGTCCGTGACGAGGGCCCCGCGCACGAGGCCGTCGGTCGGTTTGAGGGCGATGGCTCGGACGATGTTGTCTCCCAGGTGCTGGGCGACCTCGAGCGTCATGTCGTATGAGCCCTCGCCCTCCCCCTGGGCGCTGAGGTCCACGTGCGTGGTCAAGGCGTTGTTGATCTCGGGTAAGGAGTCCGCCGGGAATTCGACGTCGACGACGGCTCCGATGACCTGGACGATGCGTCCGGTTCCCGGATTGGATACGAGCGTGGTCATGTTTCTCCTTTAAGCACCCTGCTTGAGCGCGTCGGCGCCCGAGACGATTTCGGTGATCTCTGTCGTAATCTCCGCCTGGCGCGCGTTGTTGGCCAGGCGGGTGTAGTCCTCAATGAGCTTCTGGGCGTTCTCCGTGGCCGAATGCATCGCCTGTTGGCGCGAGGCGAGCTCCGAGGCGGCGGCCATGAGGAGAACCGAATGAATGCGCTGGCTCACGTACATCGGCAGCAGCGCGTCGAAGATGTCCTCCGCCGAGGGTTCGAACTCGAAGAGAGGACGCGTTTCCTCCGGCCTGTCCCCCAGGTCGTCGACCGGCCCGCGCTCGTCGTCGTCTTCCGCCTCGACGACTTCGAGGGGGAGCATGTGGCGCACCTGGACGATCTGCCGGACCATCGAGACGAACCTCGTGTAGACGACGATGAGCTCGCCGACGCCGCCGTCTTCGGGCGCGGCGAGATAGGCGTCGAGAAGGGTGGAGGCGACGTCGTCGGAGACGTCAACGTCGGGGTTGTCGGACTTGCCGGTCCACGACTTCGCCACCTCGATTCCCTGGAACCTGTAGTAGGACTCGCCGCGGCGCCCGCTCACGTACAGAACGGGCTCCCTGCCTTCCGTCCGCAGCTCCTCGACCAGCCTGTCGGCCTCGCGAAGGACGGACGAGGAGTAGGCGCCCGCCATCCCCCTGTCCGACGTGACGACGAGGACGGCCACCCGGTTCGTGTCCTCGCGGTGGGTGAGCATGGGATGGTTGAGCTCGTGGTCGTGGAGGGCCACGGCCGCTATCGACCGCGTGAGGATCCGGGTGTAGGGATCCAGGCCGCTCGCAGCCTCTCGCGCCCTGCCGATGCGCGAGGCGGCGATGAGCTCCATCGCGCGGAAGACCTTTTCCAGCGTCGCCGTCGCCCTGATCTTCTCCTTGAAGACCCTCTGTGCGCCCGCCACGGTCAGCCTCGCTTCGCCCGGACGATCTGCTCTTTGGCGACCTCGGTCTCCACTTCGACCTCGCCCTCGCCGTCCGCGGCGACCCCTTCGGCGACGAGGTAGCCGTGTGTGAATTCCTTGACCGCGGTGCGAAGCTCTTCTTCCGTCTCCTTCTCGAGGAGCCCGGTCTCCGCGATCTTCTCCAGCACTCCGGTGTTGTGGCGCAAATAGTCGAGCAGACGCTTCTCGTAGTCGTGGACCTTGTCCAGCGGAAGCTCGTCGAGGAAGCCGTTGGTCCCCGCCCACACCGAGGCGACCTGGTCCTCCACCTTGTAAGGCGTGTACTGCTGCTGGCGCAGCAGCTGCATGATGCGCTCGCCTCTTGTCAGCTGCTGGCGCGTGGTCGCGTCGAGGTCCGAGGCGAACATGGCGAACGCCGCCTGCGCGCGGTACTGCGCGAGCGTGATCTTCAGCGTTCCCGCCACTTTCTTCATCGCCTTGATCTGGGCGTCGCCGCCCACGCGCGAGACGGAGATTCCGACGTCGACGGCCGGGCGCTGATTGGCGTTGAACAGATCCGACTGGAGGAAGATCTGCCCGTCCGTGATCGAGATGACGTTTGTGGGAATGTAGGCGGAGACGTCGTTCGCCTTCGTTTCGATGAGCGGCAGCCCCGTCATCGACCCCCCGCCCATCTCGTCGGAAAGCTTTGCGCAGCGCTCGAGGAGGCGAGAATGCAGATAGAAGACGTCGCCAGGGTAGGCCTCGCGCCCCGGCGGGCGGCGCAGCAACAGGGAAACCGCTCGATAGGCTTCGGCCTGCTTGGAAAGGTCGTCGAAGACGATGAGCACGTGTTTGCCGTTGTACATCCAATGCTGGCCGATGGCCGAGCCGGTGTACGGCGCCAGATACTTGAAGCCCGCCGGGTCGGACGCTGGAGAGGCGACGATGGTCGTGTAGTCCATCGCTCCGGCCTTCTCGAGCGTTCCACGGACGGAGGCGATGGTCGAGCCCTTCTGGCCGATGGCCACGTAGATGCACCGGACCTGCTTCTTCGGGTCGCCGGAGAGCCAGTTCTCCCTCTGGTTGAGGATCGTGTCGATCGCCAGGGCCGTCTTGCCCGTCTGGCGGTCGCCGATGATGAGCTGGCGCTGGCCGCGCCCGATCGGAATCATCGAATCGATCGCCTTGATGCCGGTTTGCAGCGGCTCGTGGACGGATTTGCGCATCATGACGCCGGGGGCCTGCAGCTCCAAGGCGCGCCGGCCCTCGACTCCCTGGATCTCGCCGAGCCCGTCAAGCGGCCGTCCGAGCGGATCCACGGTGCGGCCGAGGTAGCCCTCGCCGACGGGAACTGAGAGAACCTCTCCCGTGCGCCGCACTTCCTGGCCCTCTTCGATCGACGAGAATTCGCCGAGGACGACGACGCCGATCTCGCGCTCCTCCAGGTTCATGGCCAGGCCGAGGGTTCCGTCTTCGAAGGTCAGCAATTCGTTGGCCATGGTGCCGGGAAGCCCCTCGACGCGGGCGATGCCGTCGGCGGTCAGGGTGACGTGGCCGACCTCCTCGCTCACGGACTTGGCGGGCTCGTAGGAGCTCACGAAGTTGTCGAGCGCCGCCCGGATCTCCTCGGGCTGGATGGTAAGTTCAGCCATTCCTCTTTCCTTAACTACGTAGGCGGTGGCCGCCGGTTACTTGATGACGGCGTCCTTGACGCCCTTGATTCGCGTGGCGAGCGTCGCGTCAATGACGTCGTCGCCTATGTGTATGCGAATGCCGCCCACGGCTGCGGCGTCGATCGCGACGTGAACGGACACGTCTTTGCCGTAACGCGCTGAGAGGATCCTCTTCAGCCGTTCTTCCTGTTTGCGAGTGAGCGGGCTCGCCGCCGTCACGGAGGCGACGAGCTTGGATTGGATCTCCGCTGCGGCGTCGACGTACCCCGTCAGCGAAGCGGCCAACGTCGGGAGCGGCGCCCGCGCCACCGCGCGGCGAATGAGCGTCAGCGCGGGCGCGCCGACGTGCTTTTTCCACACCCGGTCGGCCAGCGCGTCCCTGCGCGCGAGGGAAACGGCGTCGTCGGACAGGGTGATGCGCAGGTCGCGCTCTTCGGCCAAAAGCCTCATGGCCCGATACAGCTCGCCCTCCGTTTCGCCCAGCTTTCCGGCCGAATCGGAGTGCGCGAGCACGGATTGGACGCCCAGGAGTTCGACGGAGTCGGCGATGTCCGCCTCGTCGGCCCACCGGTCGCGCACGAGCCCGATGACGAGCTCGGACATCTCCTCGGAAAACCGTGGGGAGAAGACGTCGGAGGCTAAACGTGCGCGGTCCTGCGCCGCTCGGCTGGAATCCGCAAGCGAACGCGCAAGCTGGCCGGACGCGCGAAGAACGTCGGCTACGGCGAAGGCCTCCTCGCCGAAATCGAGCCCGCGCGAGCTCTTTTGCCGCAGAAGCGCGCCCCAGCGGTCCTTTGCACGCTCGTAGGATTCCCGGCTGACGGCACGCATCTACTTCTCCTTCGGCCGCGGTCCGGCCGGGGCGCTCACATCCGCCTCGAGCTCGTCGAGGAACGAATCGACCACGGCGGAAGAGACCTTGGGGTCGAGGGCCTGCTCGCCGACGATTCGCCCGGCCAGTTCGGCGGCCAGCGATCCGACGTCGCGTCGAAGCTGGGTTCTCGCGAGCTTCGCGTCGGCGTCTATCTGGCGCTGAGCTGCGTCCGCGACCCTCTTCGCCTCGACGGAGGCATTCTTCTTGGCGTCCTCGACGATTGCCGCGGCGTTGCTCTGAGCGGTCTCGCGAATTTGCGCCGCCTCGCGTCTGGCCTCGTTAACCTCGTCCGCGAGCGCCGCCCGTTCGCGGGCTGTCTCCTCACGGGCGCGCTCCGCCTGGTTCAGTCCTTCGTCGATCTTCTGCGTGCGCTCGTCGAGAAGCCGCATGAAGGTGGGCCAGGCGAACTTGAAGATCGCCAAAGCGACGATGACGAACGAGACGGTTCCCCAGACCAGGTCGGCCGTCGCCGGAAGTATGAGGGAGTGCTCGGAAGCGGTCGTCATGATCAGGAGCCGAAGGCGAAGCCGGCCACGAAGCCCAGAAGACCGAGGGCCTCGGTGAAGGCGATCGACAGGAACATATTGACGCGCAAGTATCCCTTGAGCTCGGGCTGGCGCGCCGTCGCTTCCTGATTCTTCGCGCCGATGAGTCCGATGCCGATGCCGGGGCCGAGGGCCGCGAGACCGTAACCGATGGTGGCGATGTTGCCGATCATTTCGAGTTCCTTTTGTTCGGTGGATAAATCAGTGTTCTATGGACAGTGAGATGTAGGCCGCGGCCAGCAAGGCGAAGATGTATGCCTGCAGGGCGGCCACGAAAGCCTCGAAAAGCGTGAACACGACCCCTGCCGCGAGGGTCAGGGAGCCTAGTGCGATCCCCATTCCTCCGCTCATCGAAAGGTAGAGGTAGTGGGTTCCCAGGAAGCAGAGGACGAGCAGGAGGTGCCCCGAGACCATGTTGGCCAAAAGTCGGATGGTCAGCGTGAGCGGGCGGATGACGAAGGTCGAGAGCAACTCGATCGGCGTCATGAAGATGTAGATGGGTTTGGGCACGCCCGGCGGGAAGAGCTGTTCCTTGAAGAAATGCCCGGCGCCGTTGGCCTTGATTCCCGCGTAAAGGAAGGAGACGTAGGCCACGATCGCGAAAATCAATGGCATGCCGATGATTGACGTCGATGCGATCTGCAGCCCGGGAATGATGCCCGTGATGTTCATGAAGAGCAAACCCATGAAGATCGTGGCCAGAAGCGGCTGATACGGCTTCGCCCTCTCCCCCAGGATTTCATGGCCCACCTGGTTGCGCGAAAAATCGAGGATCGATTCAAAAGCTCCCTGCGCACGGCCTGGCACAAGCTTCGCCTTCTTGTAGTAGAGAAAGCAGAGAAGGAAGAGCGCGGCCACGGCGATGAGCCGGACGAGGACCACGCGGTTGATTGCGAAGGGCGTCCCGCCGAAGAGTATGGGGTCGGGAAAGAACTCGTCGATCGACGGCGCTTCGAAGTCGCCTGAGGCCAAGACCCCGCCGTTCGCCAGAGCCGTGAACGCGTTCGACACTTCCTACCCCTTCGTTGATCCGGCAGCTTGGTTTGTCGCATTCGCACCATACACCACTTGCGGGAATGCCCGCGAGCACGTACACCTCTCGATACTACGCCTTGACCGAGAGAGGCGCCACATGCGCGTCAAACCGGAGCGGTGAGACGCTCCCCGTCGAGCGAAACAGACGCGAAACGGAGGGAAGACGCTAAACGAAGCGGACAGAAGGCAAGCGGACAGAAGACGTCAAGAGGGGGCGTCGGCCGCCTCGTCGTCCCGTCCCCCGTTCCGTTCTTCGAGGCCTTCGCGCTCTTCGAAGTTCTCGCACTCCTGGAAGCCTTCGCGCTCCTCAAAGTCCTCGCGCTCCTCGAAGCCTTCGCGCTGTCTCAACGCACCCCACGAATCGATCGCAAGGGAGGCGACGACGCCGAGCGCCACCGCAACGACCAGTGCTCTGCGATTCAGGCCGGCCCAACTGTCGAGGGCGCTGAAGACGCCGAGCACCGCCGCCATTTTCAGAACGAAGCCGAAAGCCATCGCCGCGCCCGAGCACCGGCGGGCCGCCACCGCCGTGAGCGCGCCCGCAGCGCCGACCGTCGCCGCGGCGACGGCAATCGAGCGGGCGACGTCGAATCTTCCCGCCGCCGCGAAAGCGCCTGCTCCGAGGCAACCGAGCACGGACATGGCCGCGAGGTTACACAGAGCGATCGTCCGCAGCGTCTTGTCGGCGTCGGCCGCGTCGGCCATCCGCGTCTTATGCCCCTCGCCGCGCATCGGCGCGTCCCTGAACGCGTTCAACGCTTTCGACGCCGTCTCCCGGGCTCGCTGCCAGCTCCCGAGGCGCCGTGCGCTCGCGGGGAACGTCGGCTTCCTTCTCAACCTCGATCAGCTTGTGTCTGGCCGCGCGCCGCGATCGCGGCAGCAACGATCCGCCGGGAGCCTGCTCGGCCTGCCACGACGATCCTCCGGGCGCCGGAGGATCAGCCTTGCGAACCTCGGGGCCCCCGAAATCGGCATGCTTTCCCCCCGCCCGCTGAAGCGTGGCCTCTGGAGTCGTCTCCAGCGGCGCCCCCGCCCCTCGCAGCGGTTGCGTCTCCGCCGGCTCCGCGGCTTTCGTCGGCGCCGCGGCCTTCATCCGGCCCTCGCCTGCCTCCCGCTCGGGGGCGGCGGATTCCGCGCCCTTGGCGTCGGAAGAGCGGGCGTTGGCCTCGGAAGAGCGGGCGTTGGCCTCGGAAGAGCGAGCGCCCCCCGCGGGCGAGCGGGCGTTCGTCGCATTGGCAGAGGGGATCCGCGTGTCGTCGTCGGCGTCGTCCCTGCGCCTGCCGAATTGATGTCGTGTGACGAATATCCCGAAGATGAGGCAGACGAAGGCGACCGTCCCGACGATTCGCGCGGGGAATCTCACGAGCGCCACACAGGTCAGAGAGGCCATCGCGGCCCACATGTAGAGAATGAGGACGGCGCCCGCGTGGGAATGCCCCTGGCGAAGAAGCCGGTGGTGAAGATGGCCTGCGTCGGCGGCGAATGGGGACTGCCCGCGGGCGAGCCTCCGGGTGACCGCCCACGTGAAATCGAGGAGCGGCAAGAAAATCACGGCGGCGGGCACAAGAAGCGGCATCACCGCGGGCAAAGCGTATCCGGGCGACGTGTTGACCGGATCGATTTGCCCCGTGACGAGGATGCCCGCCGCCGCGATGAGCACGCCGAGCATGAGGGCGCCGGAATCGCCCATGAAGATCCGGGCCCGGTGGAAATTGTGGGGAAGGAAGCCTGCGCATATGCCGACGACGGCGGCGACCACCACGCACGCCGCCGACGCGTAGTCGCTCGGGGAGGCGTCGCGCGTAAGCGTGTAAGAATAAACGAAGAAGGCCATTCCGGCGATTCCCACGATTCCTGCGGCCAGCCCGTCGAGCCCGTCGACGAAGTTCACGGCGTTGGCCACGATGACCATGACGATCGTCGTGATGAAGAGCGTCAGCCGCGTCGATCCGACAGTCAGCCCCATGAGGGGGACGGTGACCAACTGGACTCCCTGCCACGCCATTGTTCCGGCGGCGAGCACCTCGCCCGCCAGCTTCGCGTACCAGACGAGCTCCCAGACGTCGTCTATCGCTCCGACCAGGCACATGAAGCCCGCGCCGAGCAAGACGCCCCAAATCGCGGAACCTCGCGGAAAGACGCCCGAAAGGTAGGGTATTCGCGAGGCGATGAGGATGGCTGCTGAAAATCCCAGGTACATCGCCACTCCGCCCAGCCTGGGTATGGGAAGGGTGTGCACATCGCGTTCGCGCACCTGGGTGATGGCTCCGAGCAAAAGCGCCAGACGTTTGACGACGGGGACCAGCAGATACGTCGCAACGGCTGCGATCGCCATGATGAGAAGGTAAACGCGCACTAGGCAACATCTCCGAATCGGGCGAGCTCGCCCCTGCCGACGCCGCCTTCTCGCAGAACCCTCATGAGCCCGCCGTCGAAGGACACGATCGTGGAGGGGGATCCGCCCGGGCACGGACCGCCGTCGAGATAGACGGCGACCTTCTCCCCGAGCTGCTCAACGGCTTCGCCCGCCGTGGCGGCGGGCGGGCGGCCGCTGAGATTCGCGGACGAGACGGCAAGCGGCCCGGCCTCCTCCAGCAATTCCAAGGCAAGAGGATGATTCGGCATCCGCAACGCGATTGTGCCGTTCGTCTCACCTAGGTCCCATCCGAGCCGCTCGGACGGCAGAACGAGGGTCAGCGCGCCGGGCCAGAACTCGCCCATAAGGGCTTTCGCGACGTCGGGGGCCTCCCGCGCCAGCTCCTCAGCCTGGGCCGCAGAGGCGACGAGGACGGGCGAGGGCTTGTCTCGCCCGCGTCCCTTCGCCGTGAGAAGGCGATCGACGGCTCGGGGGCTTCGAGGGTCGGCCCCGACCCCGTAGACGGTGTCGGTAGGAAGCACGACGAGCGAACCTTCGCGCACGGCTGCGGCCGCTGCCCCTATGGCGGCGGCGTCCGCGCTGTCGATGACTCTCATCGCGCCTCCCAACTTCAATGCTCATCTAAGGGTAGCCGAGCTCGCAGCCATCGCGGGCGTCCGGCTAGATCCGCCCTCGTCTCCGCCTTGACGAATCCCGTCTTCAACGCAAGGCGCCGCAGCGGCTCCGCCTGTTCCTCGGCGTGTTCCATGACCAGAAGCCCGCCCGGCTTCAAAAGTCCAACCGCCTTTTCAACCAGGGCGTTCGGCATGTCCAGACCGTCTTCTCCGCCTCCCCACAGGGCGGCGGCGGGGTCGGCGAGAACCTCCGGAGACAGTTCGCAGCGCGCGGGCACATACGGGGGATTCGTGACGACGACGTCGAACTTCCCGTGCGCGCCGCCGGATTCGGGGGCGCCAGATTCGCTCGCTCCAGGATCTTCGCGCACGTCAGGCTCGCACGCGCAGGAGAATTCCAGCGCGTCGGCGAGGACGAATTCGACGGGGCCGCCGTAGGCGGCGTTGTTTTCACGGGCCACTTGAAGGGCCTCGGCCGAGGCGTCGACGCCGACGACCGCGGATGCCGGGACCTCCGTCGCCACGGCGAGGGCGATGGCGCCCGATCCCGTGCACAGGTCGAGGACGCGCGGCCGCTCGCCCCGATCGGCGATTCGCCGGGCCTCGTCGACGGCGTCTTGCGCAACGGCCTCGGTTTCGGGTCTGACTATGAAGGCGCCCGGGCGGCTGACGAGCTCAAGCCAGCGAAAGTACATGCGTCCGGTGATGTGTTGGAGCGGCTCGCGGGCGGCTCTGCGCGCGACGGCGCGCGAAAACATCGCGCGTTCGTCAGGCGTCGGGTCTGCGGCCGGCAGGCGGCGTACGCCGGCCGCGAATTCGGCAAGCTCGCAGGCGTCCGACGTCGGGGAGGTCACTCCGGCGTCGCCCAAAAGCGCGGACGCCTCCGCAATCAGGCGATGCCAGCTTCCCCGCGTCACTCCTGCGAGGCCATCCGCTCGGCCTCGTCCATCTCGCGAGCCGAATCGACGAGGGGTCCGAGGTTTCCAGCGAGAACCTGGTCGAGGTTGTACGCCTTGTATCCCGTGCGATGGTCGGAGATCCTGTTTTCAGGAAAGTTGTAGGTGCGGATTCGCTCGGAGCGATCGACCGTGCGCACCTGCGAGCGGCGCATGGCGGCGTTTTCCTCGGCTTGCTGTTCGAGCTGCATCTGGCGAAGCCTCGCCCTCAGGACGCGCATGGCGGCCTCTCGGTTCTTGATCTGCGATTTCTCGTCCTGACAGGAGACGACCAGTCCGGTGGGAATATGCGTGATGCGCACGGCGGAATCCGTTGTGTTCACGGACTGCCCGCCCGGGCCCGAGGAACGAAACACGTCGACGCGGATGTCGGCGTCGGCGATCTCAACTTCTCCGGGGTCGTCGACCTCGGCGAAGACGAGCACTCCGGCTGCGGAGGTGTGCAGGCGGCCCTGCGATTCGGTGACGGGGACGCGCTGAACGCGGTGGACCCCGGCCTCGAATTTGAGATGCGCCCATACGCCGTCGGCGGGGTCCTCTGGAGCCGAGCGCAGGCGGACGGCCAGCTGCACGTCCTTGAAGCCGCCGAGCTCAGTGGGCACCGAGCTGAGGATCTGCGTCTGCCAGCCCATCCGCTCGGCGTAACGCTCGTACATTCTCAGCAAATCCCCGGCGAAGAGGGCCGATTCCTCGCCGCCCTCCCCCGCCTTGACTTCGACGATGGCGTCGCGGGCGTCGTCGGGGTCGCGGGGAATGAGCGCATCCTTGAGCGCAGCCTCGGCCTGCGCATAGGCTTCTTGCAAACCAGGAAGCTCGGGGCGGAAGAGCTCGGCGTCCTCGCCGCCGGCTTCGACGATCTCCCGGGTCTCCGAAAGATCGGCCTCGGCGCGCCGGTAGGCCTGATAAACGCGGACAACCCGCCCCAGCTCGGCGTATCTGCGCCCGAGGGATTTCATCTTCTCGGGGCTGGAGAGCGCCTCGGGGCTGGACATCTCCGTTTCAATCTTGCGGTGCTCGGCGAGCACCTGCTCGGCAAGCTCAATCTGACTGCTCATTCCTCGCCACACTCCTTCTCAAAGAAAATACACCTCGGCGCCGACGCATTTCCTGCGCCGGCGCCGAGAGCACGAACTACTTGGCCTTCCGCTTGCCGTAACGGGCCTCGAACTTGGCCACGCGGCCGCCGGTGTCGAGAATCTTCTGCTTGCCCGTGTAGAAGGGGTGGCAGGCGCTGCACACATCGACGCGAAGGTGGTCGCCCTCAATCGTCGAACGAGTTTCAAACTCGTTGCCACATGTGCATGAAACCTTGATGGCATGGTATTCGGGATGGATTCCCTGCTTCATTTGAGCTCCTTGGATCGTTGAACGCCCCGGGTCCGATGCGCGGACGGGCTCTCAGAGGAGACCGCCCTTGCCGCAAGGGAAAAGCGCCTGCGGCCGCGACACCGGTGAACCGGAAGCCGACGAGCTATTTTTACACAACTCGCCGCTTTTGTACATCTGCTTACGCCGTGGGAGGACAGGCGAATCGCGGCGCTGCCTGCAGCGCAGATCAATTCGCCTGCATTGACTTCATGATCTGCACGAGGAATTCCGCATTCGACTCGGTCTTGCGCAAACGCCCGAGCATAAAATCGGAGGCCTCCGCCACATCGAGCGTTCCAAGGGCCCGGCGCAGCTGCCAGATGACCTTGAGTTCCTCCTGGCTGAAGAGCAGCTCCTCGCGGCGCGTGCCGGAGGCGTTGACGTCGATCGCCGGGAAGATGCGCCGATCCGCCAACTGGCGCGACAGGCGCAGCTCCATGTTTCCCGTGCCCTTGAACTCCTCGAAAATCACCTCGTCCATCTTCGAGCCGGTTTCGACGAGCGCCGAGGCGATGATCGTCAAGGACCCCCCGTTTTCGATGTTGCGGGCCGCTCCGAAGAACTTCTTCGGCGGGTAGAGGGCAGCGGCGTCGACGCCTCCCGAAAGGATCCGCCCCGAGGCGGGAGCCGCGAGGTTGTAGGCACGAGAGAGCCTGGTAAGCGAGTCGAGGAGCACGACGACGTCTTGGCCGAGCTCCACGAGGCGCTTGGCCCGTTCGATGGCGAGCTCGGCGACGATCGTGTGGTCGGAGGCCGGGCGGTCGAAGGTCGAGGCGATGACCTCCCCCTTGACCAGGCGCTTCATGTCCGTGACTTCCTCGGGGCGCTCGTCAACGAGAACCACCATGAGGTGGACGCGCGGATTGTTCGACGCGATTGCCATGGCTATCTGCTGCATCACCATCGTCTTTCCCGCCTTCGGCGGGGCGACGATGAGGCCGCGCTGGCCTTTTCCGATCGGGGCGACGAGGTCGATCGCGCGTGGCGTCATGGCCTTCGGCGTCGTCTCCAAACGCAGCATGTCCTGCGGGTAGAGCGGGGTGAGTTTGTTGAACTCGGGCCGCGTGAGCGAACGTTCGACGTCGAGGGAATTGATCGTGTCGATCTGAACGAGCTGGTTGAGCTGATTGTAATGGTTGCGGTTGCGATTGCGGTTGCGGTTGTTGTAATGCTGATCGGCCTCGGTGCGCGGCCGGACCGCGCCGACGATGGCGTCGCCGCGGCGCAGCCCATGCTGCTTGACGATCTGCTGGGAGACCGCGGCGTCGTTCCCGCCCGGAAGATACCCTCCGGTGCGGAGGAAGGCGTTGTTCCCTTCGAAGTCGAGGATGCCGGCGACTTGCAGAAGGTCCTCGTCGTCGCGCTGCGTGGCCTCCTGAAACTCGCTGCGGTCGCGATTGCGGTTCCTGTTGCGGTTGCGCGACCGACGGTCGGACGCCGTGTCGTCCCCGCCCGCGCGGCGCTCCGCCGCATCTCCGATCGCGTCGAGCGCCGCGCGCTTGTCGGATTCGGTCATGCCGCCGTCGCGCCCGCGATCGTCGCGGTTCTTTCCCCTGCCATTGCGCTCGTTGTTGCGTTCGGCGCGCTCGCGCGCCACACGCTCGTTGCGTTCGCGCCTCTGACGCCGCGAAAGATGTTCGGGCTTGTCTTCGGAACCCTTGGATTCGGGCAGAACGATGTCGATCTCCCCGTCGCGAGGGCCGCGACGGCGAACTCGCGGTCCCTGGGCGCTGCGATCCGATCCCTGGCTTCCGCGATCGCTCCCCTGGGAGCCGCGGTCATCGGAACGATTTTCAGGCTTGAAACCATCCTGCCCGGCCGCCTTGGCGCCGTTCCGATCCTGGGCGTTGTCGCTCGAATTGTCGCGGCCGTTCGAATTGTCGCCGCTACCGCTCGGATTGTGCGCGTCCCGGGCGGCGGGCCATTCGAATGGGGTGTTGGATTCGACCTTTTCCTTTTCCTTGGCAGGCTTGGCTCCGGCCGAGGCGCCTGCGTCGCCTCCTTTGGCCGCATTTGCACCGGCGGAGGCAGGGGCCGCGTTGACCCGTCCGGCGAGCGGATTGGCCTCGCCTGAGGCCGATTTAGCGGCGTCGGCCTTGATCTTGGGGGCTTCGTAGCGCACCTTGATCTCGGTCCTGTTTTTGGGCGGGCGTCCGCGCCGCGCCGGTCCCGTTACGGATCGAATCGCGGCGACAAGATCTGCCTTCTTGGCTTTCGGGTCAACCTCAAGACCCAGAGCTTTAGCCGCTTCCCGTAATTCGGGCAGGCGCATGGTCGATACCGCGCCCAGGTTGATTTGGCTCACGAGGTTCCTTCCTCGGATTGTCGGCCTGTGTCGACAATCGACTTGTGGGGGAGTAACACCGAATGTGCGTAATTTCGGTGAAAGGAATAGCCGGGGACGCCTCTGGTCTCTCCGAGCTGGTTCTAGAATAGCAGCATTTTTTATCAGTACCTACATTTTGAGGAAATTCCCGGTGAGTTCTTCTCCCCGACCGGCGCGTCTTCTCCTTTCCACGACCCTCTGCGTCCACCGCATTTCAACGGACCGTCCTACCATTTCATCGCGATTCTTCAATGAGGTGCGCACCGCTGCCGATTCCCGCGGTAATCGATCTGAATCCCCGGGCGGCGAGCAAATCCCGCGTGCGCCGATCCAACTTGTCGAAAACGAGCACCGAAGGGCCCGCTCCGGAAACGACAGCGGGCCATTCTGCCTCGCGCAAGGCCCGAAGGACTTCAGCCGATTCCGGCATGGAATCGGCCCGGTAGCGCTGATGCAGGCGGTCGCCGGTCGCCTCGAGGAGCAAGTCCGGCCTCCCTTGAAGCGCGAGGACCAGCATGGCCGCCCTGGACGCGTTGAAAGCCGCGTCCTTATGGGGCACATCCGACGGCAAGACGGAGCGCGCGGCTTCGGTGGCCAATTCCGCTTCTGGAACCAAAAGGGTGGTCTTTATCTCTTTTGCAACGTCGATCTTCGCGGCCTTGGGCCCCTCGTCCGTCATCCATGAGAGAACGGCCCCGCCGTGGAGCGCAGGCGCCGCATTGTCGGGGTGCCCCTCGAATTCCGTGGCGAGGCGCAGGACTGCGTCGTCGTCGAAAAGCTCGGGTTCGTCGACAAGGCCTCGCACGAGCATGAGCCCCGCGACAACCGCAGCCGCGCTCGATCCAAGTCCCCTTCCCTGGGCGATTCCGTTGCGGCAATTGAGCTCGATTCCTGCTTGCGGGAGCCCCGCAGCGTCGAAGCCACGCCTCATCGCCCTGACGATGAGGTGGGAATCGTCGGTGGGCAGCGCCCCCCGGCCCTCGCCCAGAATATGGACGCGCGTGGACCCGGTGGTCAACCGCACGTGGACTTCGTCCCACACGTTGTGGGCAAGTCCGAGGCAGTCGAACCCCGGCCCCAGATTCCCGGATGTGGCGGGAACCCTCACTCCCGCCGTCGCCCGTACGATGTGCATCACAAATCCAAAGCGGACGCAACCGCCTCGAGAGTGGGCGCGACCGGGTCGAAAGACAATTCGCGCCCCTCGAGCGCGGTGGCCGTGTCCTTGAGGCCGTTGCCCGTGACGGTGCACACGATCGTCGCGCCTTCAGGCACCTTCCCCTGCTCAGCAGCCTGCAAAAGCCCGGCGACGGAAGCGGCCGACCCCGGTTCGACGAAAACGCCCGTCTCTGCGGCGAGGATCGATTGAGCTTGAAGGATCTGCTCGTCGGTCACCCTGTCGATCCATCCCCGCGAATCGTCGCGGGCGGCCTCGGCGTACTTCCACGACGCCGGATTTCCAATTCTGATGGCTGTGGCGACGGTCTCCGGGTTCTCGACGACGTGGCCGAGCACGAGCGGCGCGGCGCCCCACGCTTGGACGCCCCACATCTGAGGCGTCTTCGTCGAAACGGGGGCCGCTCCGGCGGTGCGGGCCATCGAGGTGAGAGCGGTGCGGCCTGCGTATTCGCAATAGCCCATCCAGTACGCGCTGATGTTTCCGGCGTTGCCCACCGGAAGCACGTGGATGTCGGGAGCGTCGCCCAGCTCGTCGACGATCTCGAACGCGGCTGTTTTCTGCCCTTGAAGCCGGTATGGATTGACGGAATTGACGAGGGCGACGGGATGGCTTTCGGTCAGTTCGCGGACGATCCTCAAGCAATCGTCGAAGTTCCCGTCGACGGCGACGAGCGTGGCGCCGTGGACGATCGCCTGAGCAAGCTTCCCGGCGGCGATCTTGCCCGCGGGCAAGATGACGGCGGCGCTCAAACCTGCGGCTGCCGCATAGGCCGCGGCCGAAGCCGACGTGTTGCCCGTCGAGGCGCACGCGACGACTTTTGCGTCGGTTGTCAGCACCTGGGAAATGGCAGTCGTCATCCCGCGGTCCTTGAAGGAGCCCGTGGGGTTGGCGCCTTCGACCTTGACGTAGACGGAAGCCCCTGTTCGCGAGTCAAGGGCGCGAGCGTGGACGAGCGGGGTCCCGCCTTCCTTCAGGGTGACGATCGGATCGCCGTCGTCGAAGGGGAGCCAATCGGCATACTCGCGAATGAGCCCCTGCCACTGATGCGCCATCAGGATTCCTCCACTCGGTTGACGTTGTGAACCTCGGAAATGAACTCGGCGTCGCCCAGCTCGGCCAAAGTCGCCTCGAGATCCGCTTGGAGGGCTTCGTGCGTGTTGACAGTCAGACGCGCCAGCCCGTCTTCTCCGACCGTCTGGACGACGGCCCTGATCGAGACGCCGTGTGCGGCGAACACCCCTGTGACCTTCGTCAACACACCGATTTCGTCGCGCACGGCGAACTCCGCCTGGAAGCTCGAACGGCCGCGCGACGCTTCGAGCACCGGAATGTCCCCGTATATGAGTTCGCGCGGGGCGCGCCCGCCGTCGACCTTGTGCGAGGCGGCGGCGACGACGTCGGAGAGGACGGCCGAGGCCGTCGGCGCTCCCCCGGCCCCCGGGCCGTAGAACATGAGCCGATCGGCCGCTTCTGCCTCGATGACGACCGCATTGAACGCCCCGCGAACGGAGGCCAGCGGGTGATCGAGCGGAACGAGGGTCGGGCCGACGTGCAACTCAATGCCTTCGGGGCGGCGCTTGGCCGACGCCACAAGCTTCACCACGCACCCCGAACGTCCGGCGGATTCGATGTCCGCCTTCGTTATTGAGCGAATGCCGTGGACGTGCACGTCGTCGATGCTCACACGGGTGTGGAAGGCGAGCGAGGCTAGAATCGCGCACTTGGCCGCGGCGTCGAGGCCGTCGACGTCGGCGGTGGGGTCGGCCTCCGCATAGCCCAGCTCCTGCGCCTTGGAGAGCGCTTCGTCAAAATCGAGGCCCTTTACGGTCATCTCGTCGAGAATGTAGTTCGTTGTGCCGTTGACGATGCCCAAGACGGCGGTGATCCTGTCGCCCGCAAGCGATTCGCGCAGTCCGTAGACGACGGGGACCGCGCCCGCCACCGCGGCCTCGTAGTAAAGGTCGACGTCGGCCTGCGCCGCGGCCTCGTAGAGTTCGGGGCCGTGGGCCGCGAGAAGCGCCTTGTTGCCCGTGACGACCGATGCGCCCGCGGCGAACGCCCGAAGAATGTAGGCGCGCGCGGGTTCGATTCCGCCCATAAGCTCAATGACGACGTCGGCCTCGTCGATGATCGACTCGGGATCGTCCGTCAGAAGGGACCTGTCGACGGCGGGATCGCGAGGAGCTGAGACATCCCTCACAGCGATTCCCACGAGCTCGAGCTGAGCGCCCGATCTGGCGGCGAGGTCCTCCTTTTGCTTCGAAAGCAGGCGGGCGACCTGGGTTCCCACGGTTCCCGCTCCGAGAAGGGCGATTTTAACGACGGTCACTGTTCTCCTTTCGCTGGAAGTAGCTTACCGCCATCGGGCCGATGAGGCTCGTCTATCCACAGCTTCTCGCCAATCCGCAGCCTCTCGCCCGTCTGCAGCCCCCTGTCCACCGGCGCCTCTCCTGTCTGCAGCCCCCTGTCCACTGGCCCCTCTCCTGTCTGCAGCCCCCTGTCCACCGGCGCCTCGCCTGTCCAAAGCCTCTCTGCCCACAGGCCCCTCTCCTATCCGTAGCCTCTCGCCACGTGTCATCGAGGCGCAGCGGTCACCTGGGCGCACACAGCCCTTGCCTATGCGCGATGTTCGCGCCTTCGCGCGCCGCACCGCCGCACCGCCGCACAAGCCTTCTTGACGAAATTCTGGGAGAATCGAATCCCGGTTCAATCTGAGTCCGGGCGGATGAGAATCCCCGCGGATGCGAGTTCGGAGAATCCAAGTCTGAGAAACAGTCGAGAAAGGCGACGGCATGAGCAGCGGCAAAAAGACGGCGACCCTCGGCGGCGTCGTTCTCGGCGAAGGCCGGACGAAGGTCATCGTCCCCGTCACGGCGGAGACTTTCAACGAAATCACGGAGCAAACCGCGAGCATCGCGAAGCTCGGCGGGCAAACCGCGAGCGGCGCGTGGAACGGCGTCGATGTCGTCGAATGGCGGATGGATTTCCTTTCCCCTTCGATTGACGTTCTCTCAGCCCTCGAAATGCTTGCGGGCTCCGCCGATCTGCCCGTCTTGGCGACTTTCCGGACCGCGGACGAAGGAGGAAAGGCGATTGAGGCCTCCGCCTACCGGGATCTGCTCCTGGCCGTCGCTCGATCGGGAAAGGTCAGCGCGATCGACGTCGAAGCATTCCGCGACGAATCGACGGTGAGGGAGGTCATTGACGGCGCTCACGGGGCAAACGTGGCCGTCGTGGCCTCCTACCACGATTTTCACGCCACGCCGACGTCAGAGGAGATCATCTCGCGGCTCGGGGCCATGGACGCCGCCGGGGCGGACGTTCTCAAGCTCGCCTGCATGCCTAACTCCGTAGACGATCTGCTCGTTCTCCTAAGCGCGACGCATCAGGCCTCGCGTATTTTCGACCGTCCCCTCATCACGGTGGCGATGGGACCGATCGGGACGCTCTCGCGCATCGCGGGCGGCGTTTTCGGTTCATGCGCCACGTTCGCAGCCGTCGGCAAAGGCTCGGCGCCGGGCCAGATCCCGGTCTCGGACTTACGCCCGGCGCTTGACCTGCTGGATCCGGCGCAATCGGCGACTTCTTAGCGTGCTGCGCCGCTTCTTATCCTGCTGCATCGCAGCCTCAGCCCTCCCCTCTGCCTCAGTCCTTGCCGCGGCGGAGGTAGTCGGCGTCGAGGGCGAGGAGGTCTTCCACAGTCTCGCGGCGCACAATCCAGCGCGACGCACCGCCTCGAACGGCCACCACGCCCGGACGCGGCACGTGATTGTAATTCGAGGCCATCGACCGTCCGTACGCACCGGTGGCGGGGACGGCCAGAATGTCGCCCGCCGCGAGGTCCTCGGGCAGCGACACGTCGCGCACCACGATGTCCCCGCTCTCGCAATGCTTGCCGACGACCCTGCTTCTCACGCGACCTTCCCCCTCGCGAGACGCGAGGGCGGCCGTGTACGCGGCGTCGTACAAGGCAGGCCGAATATTGTCGCTCATCCCGCCGTCGACGGAAACATAGCGACGCGGCCCGTCCTCCAATTCGACCGTTTTGACCGTCCCCACCGTGTAGAGAGTCACGCCCGCGGGGCCCACGATGTTGCGTCCCGGCTCGATCGAAACCCTCGGCGGCTCGATCCCCGACTCCGCGGAATGCGAAGCGACGACGGACGCGAGGGCACTTGCCAATTGCGCGGGGCTCGGGGGAGCCGAGTCGCCGCCCGTGTAGCGGATGCCATAGCCTCCGCCGAAATCGACCTCGCGAAGCTCCAATCCGATCTCGCGATGGACCCGGGCACGCAAGTCGAGCACCGCGCGTGCGGCTTCCTCGAAGGCCTCGACGACCAGGATCTGCGAACCGATGTGCGAATGCAGGCCGACGAGCCGCAAATTCGGCGCGTTCACCGTTTTCTCGACGGCCTGCCAAGCGGCGCCGCTCGCGATCGACAGACCGAATTTTTGATCCTCCACAGCGGTGGACATGTATTCGTGGCCGCCGGCGTGCACCCCGGTCGTCACCCTGAGCATGACGGAGGCGACGGCACCCTCGTCGCGCGCGATCGAATCGACGAACTCCAACTCGGCCAAAGAATCGACGACGAAGTGCCCGACTTCCGCCCGCAGGGCGAGCTCGACTTCTTCGCGCGACTTGTTGTTGCCGTGCATCCCGATGCGGCTGCCCGGAACGCCCGCAGCCAGCGCCGTGCGAAGCTCCCCCTCGGAACAGGCGTCCACGGCGAGCCCCTCGTGTGCGACGGCCTTGGCTACGGCGACGCACAAAAAAGCCTTGCCTGCGTAATAGACGTCAGCCCCCCGAAGGCGGGAGAAGGCCTCGTCCATGGCCTCTTTCCAGGCGCGCGCCCGGGCGCGCAGCACGTCCTCGTCAAGAACGTAAAGCGGCGTTCCGTACTCCGCCGCCAACTCGCTCACGCCGACGCCGCCGATCGCGATCTCGCCGCCGACGCGGCGGGCCGACGAGGGCCACAGCCCGTCCAACGAGCCGTCGGGTTCGGGCGCGGGAAGGTTTTCGAGATTCATATAAGCACTACATCCTCTCCGGAGCGCTGACGCCGAGCAGGCCCAGCCCGTTGGCAAGAACCACGCCCGCGGCGTCGTTCACCCACAAGCGCGTTCTGTGAAGATCGGCGACCTCCTCTTTCGCGCGAGGCGTGACCCGAGTTTTACCATACCATGTATGGTATGCGGCCGCAACCTCCTCGAGGTATCGCGCGACGCGGTGAGGCTCGCGAAGAATCGCCGACTGTGCCGCGACGTCCGGAAAGCGCGCAAGCGTGCCGAGAAGCTCGGAATCGACGGCGTCCAGCAGACCGGGGGCAAATCCGTCCTCGCGCCTGACGCCGTGGGAGGCGGCGTTCGACGCCACCGAGCACGTGCGCGCGTGGGCGTATTGGACGTAGTAGACGGGGTTGTCGTTCGTGCGGGAGGCGACGAGGTCGAGGTCGAGGTCGAGCGTCGTGTCCACGGATGCCCGGACGAGCGAATAACGGGCCGCGTCCACGCCGACGGCGTCGACGAGGTCCTCAAGCGTCACGACGGTTCCCGCCCTCTTGGACATGCGCACGGGGACGCCGCTGCGGACGAGGTTGACCAGCTGGCCGATGAGGATCTCCATGTTCTCGCCCGGCCCGGCCGTATCGCCGTAGGCTCTGGCCATGGCGTACATGCGGCCGATGTACCCGTGATGGTCGGCGCCGAGCATGTAGACGCAGTTGTCCGCGCCGCGGGCGCGCTTGTCGAGATAATAGGCGAGGTCGCCCGCAAAATAGGCTGCTTCGCCGTCGGATTTGACAATCACCCTGTCCTTGTCGTCGCCGAAGTCTGTCGTCCAAAGCCACAGGGCGCCTTCTTTTTCATAGACGACGCCGCGCTCGCGCAGACGCTCGATCGCCTTGGAGACCGCACCCGATTCGTGGAGCGAATCCTCGTGGAAGAAGACGTCGAAATCGGAGCGGAAATCGTGGAGCGAAGACTTGATTTCCGCGAACATCAGCTCGACGCCTCGCGAACGGAAAGCCTCGTGGGCCTGCTCGTCGGGGAGCTCGCGCGGATCCGGTTCGCCGTCGGCGATTGAATCGGCGACGACCCTCTCGGCGATCTCCGTGACGTACTGCCCGCCGTATCCGTCCTCGGGGACGTCCTCGCCACGCGCTCGCGCCAGGAGGGACGCGGCGAAACGGTCAATCTGATTGCCGTGGTCGTTGAAGTAATATTCCTTGACGACCTTCGCTCCCGAAAACTCGAGGATCCGAGCGAGCGAATCGCCGACGGCGGCCCAGCGCGCTCCGCCGATGTGGAGGGGGCCGGTGGGATTGGCCGAGACGTACTCGAGATTGACCGTCTTGCCGGCGTCGCCTTCCGTGCGCCCGTAGGAGCCGCCCGCCTCGACGACGGCCCGGGCGAGCTCGCCGACCGATGCGGCGGAGAGCCGTATGTTGACGAACCCGGGCCCCGCGACTTCGGCTTCCTCCACCCCGTCGTGCGCCGCGATCCGCGCCGCGAGGAGCTCGCCCAGTTCGCGCGGATTCCTCCCGGCGCGCCTGGCCAGCTGCATCGCGACGTTCGTGGCCCAGTCGCCGTGCTCGCGAGACCGAGGGCGCTCCACCTTCACGACGGGCAGCTCGCCTTCGATCGTCAGAGTGCCGTCGGCGACGGCGGAGGCAAGTTCGTCGGCGACGAGCCGACTGAGTTCTTCGGGTGTCATGCGCGCAATTCTACGCGGCGGCTCCGACACATTCTCGCGAACGGGCCGCCCCGGGAAGCGCGAACTCGGTCATAGCTGCTAAAGTTACTTCTCAGGCCCCAATAGCTCAGTGGATAGAGCGTTTGCCTCCGGAGCAAAAGGTCGCAGGTTCGAATCCTGTTTGGGGTACAGCCTATGAACTCGGATGCCGCTACGAACCGGGGCGCGGCTGGGAACCGGGGCGTCGCTACGAGCGGCTGACCGGGAGCCCTCGTTCCCGCAGCCCCTCGTACATCGCAGTCGGAACGTCCGTGATGATGCCGTCCACGCCCATGTCGAGAAGCCGGGCGGCGGCGGCGACGTCGTCGATCGTCCACGCGTGGACCGCGATCCCCGCCTCGTGCGCCGATGCGACGAATCTCTCCGTCAGCACGGGAACCCCGCGGAAGGAAAGCGGGACTTGGGCGACTTGGGCGTCGGGAAGGCCTTTGAGCAGACGCCGACGCGCCGCCCCCGTCCTTGCTCGCGAGGCCGCGACGATCCTGGCGATGGCGCCTATGCCCAGCGAGCTCGCTGTTTCCGGCAGCTCGCCTCGCATGCGTCGCAGCCGACGCTCCGAAAAGCTCGCGACGCACACCCTGCTCTGGGCGCCCGCCTCGCGTATCGCTCGGGCGAGCGGGGCTGCGACGTCGTCGGACTTCGCGTCGATGTTGAAAACGGCGTCGGGGTGCCTTTCGAGCGCCTCGTCCACGCGCATGACCGCCGGTCCGCCGTCGCCGCCGCGAACCCTGGCGAGCTCTCTCCACGTGTAGCCGCGGACTTTCCCGGCGGCGCCGACGGTTCGGTCCAGGGTCGCATCGTGGCTGAGGACGGCGACGCCGTCGAGTGTGGCGCGAGCGTCGGTCTCCAGGTAGCGGAAACCTCGCTCGCCCATGGTCAGGAAGGCCTCAGCGGTGTTCTCCGGGCACTCCCCGGCGCCGCCGCGGTGGGCGACGACGATAGGGGCGCCGATGGGATAGAGCATCGCATCAGCCGCAAACCTGCGAGGCGTCGACCGCCTTCTGATCCTTCAGGAACTGGACGGGGTTCATGAGCTTGTCGTTTTGGTCGTGCACCTCCAGGTGCAGGTGCGGACCGGTGGAATTGCCGTTGGAGCCCACCTTTCCGATGACCTGGCCCGCCTTGACCGTGTCGCCCTTCTTGACGAGAACCCCGTTGTCGTACATGTGGATGTACCACGTGTAGTACGTCTTGCCGCCGATCTCGTGCTTGACGATGATGAGGTTGCTCGAACGCCCTTGAATCCCGGCGCCGGCGTGGGTGACGACGCCGTCGGCGACGGCGTGGATCGGCGTTCCCATCGGTGCCGCGAAATCCTGGCCGGCGTGCATCGAGACGTCGCCGTAGATCGGGTCGACGCGGTATCCGAAGGCCGACGTCAAACGATAAACGCCTTGCTGGAGGGGCATGACGATTTGACCGCCTTGGCGAGAGCCGGCGAATGCCGCCCGCGCCCCGGCCGCCCCGGCGGCGGAGCAGGTGGTCGTCTCGTTGCCGCTCTCGTTCTCTTTGGCCTGATGAGAGAATTCGTTGGCCATCGAGCGGGCCTGCGCGTTGGCGTCGCCGGTGAGAGCGGCAGGAACGTCGGCCTTCTCTTTCGTCTCGCCGCCGATGTAGGAGCGAGAGAGATTGTTCTGCGCGGCGGTCGCCGGCGTGTTGTTCGTTGCAAGAATCGGCACGCCTACGGCCACCAGCGTCGCGACGCCGGCCGCCACGCCCTGGATAGCCCACTTCTTCGATCCGAAGGAAGCCGGCTGCTCGCTCGCGGCGCGCTCGGAGCCCGCCTTGGCGATTTTCCCCTTGGCGCCCCTGCCGTCCTTTGCAGCTTTTCCGTCCTTCGCGTCTACCGGGGCCTTCGCCTGCGCGGCGGCCCTTCCTGCTTTGCCGCTTCTGCGCCGACGCTCCAAACGGGACATCTGCGCGCCTTCGGAAATGGCGTCGCTGATCTCGTTGCGGGTGAGAACGGCGGTCTCCTCGTCGGACTCATTCGCCCCGGCCTCGCTGTCGAAGGCCGCTGCCGCGGCCTCGGCCTCACGTTCGGCCTCGAGGATCTTCCGCGCCAACTCGGCCTGCTGCCGCCTGCGCTCCCGGCGAGCCTCTTGGCTCACAGTTTCTTGATCTGCGCGACGCTCCTCGGCGGCCCTGCGCTCGTCTTCGGCGCGTTGCTCATCGGCGGCGCGGGCCTCCGCCGCTTTTCGCGACGCCTCGGCCTCCTGTTCCCGCAGCTGTTGCGCCCTGCGGGACTTCTCCAGGCGAGCGGCCTTCTTGGCCTCGCGCTCCTTGCGCGCCTCCTCGGCTTTGCGGTCCGCCTCCGCCTGGCGGACGATCTCCAGACGCCTCGTAATGACGGCGAACGGGCTGCTTCCCGCGGGTCCGGCGGCTGCGGCCTTTGCCTTCTGGGCTTCCTGAGCCTTCCGGGCCTCCTCGGTTTTCCGCCGCACCTCTTCGGCCTGGCGAATCGCCTCGGCCTCTTGCTCTTCCTCCGCCCGACGCGCCTCCTCAGCCTTGCGCGCCTCTTCGGCGCGCCTGGCCTCTTCGGCTTCGCGCGCCTCCTCAGCCTTACGGGCCTCTTCAGCTCTCTGTGCCTCTTCGGCGCGACGAGCTTCCTCGCGTGCGGCCCTCCGCGCCGCGCGCTCCTTGCGAAGCTCCTCCAGCTTGCGGGCCTCTTCAGCCTTGCGGGTTTCCTCGGCCCGCCTGGCCTCTTCAGCCCGACGCGCCTCCTCCAGCTTGCGGGCTTCTTCAGCCTCGCGGACCTCTTCGGCCTTGCGCGCGGCCTCAACCCTTCGCGAAATCTCTTCTAACCGAGCTTCCTCCTCGGCGATCCTCGCACGCTCCGCCTCCTGGCGCGCGCGATTCTCAGCCTCACGGTGCTCTGCCCGCCTCGCCTTGCGTGCTTCGGCAGCTTCTTCCATCTCGCGAGCCAACCGCACCTGGCGGCGGTTGAGGCTCGGGGTCTCCTGCCTAACACCCGAACGGCGCGTCCGGGCAGCCTGAACCTGAGCCTGCGGCTCGGTGTTAAGTGCGTGCCTGCCCATCATCCTCCGGTTCTACGTGATTTTCCGGTGACTCCATTACAAAATGATAACGGACCCGCCGAAAGGCCACCACCCGCTTCACGCGACGACGGCCGAGACGACCTTCTCAATGGCGGGACGTTTTCCCAAACGCCCCCTCACTCCCTTTTAAATCACTCCTACAAATATCGCATGTATCTGCAGTCGACGTCGGTTTTAGAAGTACACATCACTTTTGACGCATGAAACTCGTCGCCAAGTCCCGTAGCCTTAATGTGTCGAATTCCAAAGGAGTGGGGAAAACAGTGTCAACGCAGCCACACGACGACTTCGGGCCCAACCGCGGCTTCATCGAGGATCTCTACGCCGACTTCCTCAAGAATCCGTCTGCCGTCCCTCCGCAGTGGGGCGACCTCTTCAGAAGATGGCGCGCCGAGGGGCGCCCCGTGCACAGACGGGCGGATCCCGACACCGCCAAGGCGCAGATCGAGATTCACTCCCAGAACGACTCCCGGCAGGCGGCCCCGGACTCGGTCTCCACCCGTTCGGACCTCCCTCCCGCTCCGCCGGCCGCGGCGCAGCCGGCCCTCACCCCCTATGCCAAGCGGCACAAGCTGGTGGCGAGCGACACCCCTATCTCTTCGGGCGAAACCGTCCGCATGAAGGGCACGGCGAAGTCCGTCGCGGCCAACATGGACGCTTCGCTCGCCATTCCGACGGCGACGTCGTTCCGCGAAATCCCAGCCAAAACGATGTTCGACAACCGCGCCATCGTCAACGAGCGGCTGCGGGCCACTCGGGGCGGCAAGGTGAGCTTCACCCACCTGGTGGCCTTCGCCGCGATTGAGGCGCTCGTCCAGATGCCTGAGATGAACGACTCGTACGCGCTGGCCGACGGCAAGCCCGCGGTCCGCCATCCCGAGCACGTCAATTTCGGCATCGCGATCGACGCTCGCCGCCCCGACGGCTCCCGCACCCTCGTCGTGCCTTCCGTCAAAGCCGCCGAACTCATGACTTTCCGCGATTTCCTCTCCGCTTACGAAGACCTCGTGCGCCGCGGACGCGAAGGCGCCTTGGGAATCGACGACTTCACGGGAACCACCGTCTCGCTCACAAATCCCGGAGGCATCGGCACAACCCAGTCCGTCCCCCGGCTCATGGCGGGGCAAGGCGCGATCATCGGCGTCGGCTCCATGGTCTATCCCGCCCAGTTCGCCGGCACGTCAGACGCCGTGCTGGCCCGCCTCGGCGTCTCCAAAGTGGTCACCGTCTCCTCCACCTACGACCACCGCGTGATTCAGGGGGCCACGTCGGGCGAGTTCCTACGCCTCATCGAACGCAAACTCACCGGCCTCGACGGCTTTTACGACAGGGTCTTCCATTCGCTCCACGTTCCGACGGAGCCTTTCGTTTTCGAGCGCGACGTCGAATACAACCCGCTCAAAGACCTGGACAAGGCTTCTCGCGTGACGAGCCTCATCCACGCGTATCGCTCGCGGGGGCATCTCATTGCGGACACGGACCCGATCTCTTTCCGCACCCTCCGCCACCCGGACCTTTCCCTCGGGTCCTACGGCCTGACGTCGTGGGACCTCGACCGCTCCTTTCCCACCGGGGATTTCACGGACAACGGCTCAATGACCCTGCGCGACGCGCTTTCGCTGCTGCGAGAGACATACTGCGCGTCGATCGGCTTCGAGTACATGCACATCACGGATCCGGAGCAGCGCCGCTGGTTCCAGGAGCGAATCGAACGCCCGCGCGCCAAGCTCACCGACGACGAGCGCTTTCAGATTCTCGAGAAGCTCAATCAGGCGGAGGCGTTCGAGACCTTCCTGCACACCAAGTACCTCGGGCAGAAGCGCTTCTCGCTCGAAGGCGGGGAATCGCTCATTCCCGCGCTTGACGCCATACTTTCCCGTGCCGCCCACGACGGCCTCGATTCGGTTGCGATCTCGATGTCCCACCGGGGAAGGCTCAACGTCCTGACGAACATCGCGGGAAAGCAGTACAAGCAGATCTTCACTGAATTCGACGGATTCGTCGACGAGCGCACAGTCCAGGGCTCGGGCGACGTCAAGTACCACCTGGGAACCGAGGGGACGTACACCTCCCCGACCGGCGAGACGACCGGCGTCTATCTCGCGGCGAACCCTTCGCACCTCGAAGCGGCGAACGGCGTTTTGGAGGGCATCGTCCGCGCACGCCAGGACCTCCAGGACCGGGGAGACCGGGGCTTCGCCGTCTTGCCGATTCTCGTCCACGGCGACGCCGCATTCGCCGGCCAGGGCGTCGTCCCGGAGGTTCTCAATCTTTCGCAGCTTCGCGGCTACCGCACCGGCGGAACCGTTCACATCATCGTCAACAACCAGATCGGATTCACAACCGCCCCCCATTCCGGGCGCTCCTCGAACTACGCGAGCGACGTGGCGAAGGGCTTGCAGATACCGATCTTCCACGTCAACGGCGACGACCCGGAGGCGGTCGTGCGCGCGGCCGCGCTCGCGTACGAGTATCGCCAGGCCTTCTCGAAAGACGCAATCGTCGACGTCGTCTGCTATCGACGCCGCGGGCACAACGAAGGCGACGATCCGTCGATGACCCAGCCGGTCATGTACGCCCTGGTCGATTCGAAAAGGACGACCCGCCAGCTGTACAAGGAGGCGCTCATCGGCCGAGGCGAGATGACAGCCGAGCAGGCAGAGGCCTTCGAAGAGAACTACCGGGTGACCCTCGACAACGCCTTCCGGCAGGTCAAGGCCGCCGAGGCCGAGGCGGCGGCCGGCAAGTCCGGCGTCTACGAAGGCCTCGAGATTCCCGCAGCCCAGCAGGAAGACGCGGGGACGATGATCGGCTGGACCAGCTGGACCACCCGCGAGATCCTGGCCAGGATCGGCGACGCCCACCTTCAAATCCCCGACGGCTTCACGCCTCACCCGAAGATCACCCAGCTCTACGAGCGCAGGGCGAAGATGATGCGCACCGGAGACGTCGATTGGGGCATGGGAGAGATCGCCGCATTCGGCTCGCTCCTCATCGAAGGGGTTCCCGTGCGCATGTCCGGGCAGGACGTGCGCCGCGGAACCTTCGTCCAAAGGCACGCGGTTTCCCACGACCATGAGACCGGCGCAGAGTGGACGCCCCTCGATCATCTGACGGAAGACCAGGCAAAGCTGTGGATCTACGACTCCCCCCTTTCCGAGTATTCGGTCATGGCCTTTGAGTACGGCTATTCCCTCGAACGCCCGGACGCGCTGGTGGTGTGGGAGGCGCAGTTCGGCGACTTCGCGAACGGCGCCCAAACGGTTGTCGACGAATTCGTCTCATCCGCCGAGCAGAAGTGGAACCAGCATTCGTCTCTCGTGCTCCTCCTTCCCCACGGATACGAAGGCCAGGGGCCCGACCATTCCTCCGCGCGAATCGAGCGGTATCTCCAGCTGTGTGCGCAAGACAACATGTGGGTCTGCCAACCGTCGACCCCGGCCAACCATTTCCACATGCTGCGCACGCAGGCTTATGAGCGTCCGCGCCGGCCGCTCATTGCTTTCTCGCCGAAACAGCTTCTGCGACGTCGGGGCGTCGTCTCGCCGGTAGAAGACTTCATTCGGGGTTCCTTCCTCCCGGTCATCGGCGACGACGCCGAGCATGAAGCCCACAGAAGCGATGCCTCGGAAGGCGCGCCCGCCGGAGATGCGCCGGCGCGAGAGGCGCCCGCCGGAGGCACATCCACGCGAGAGGCGACTACCCGAGACATGCCGCGAGCCCACGTCGACCGGGTCCTCCTCTGCTCCGGACGCATCTATTACGATTTGGCCGATTTCCGCAGGAAGATCGGGGACTGGCGGACGGCGATCGTCCGGCTCGAGCAGTATTATCCGCTGGCCACCGAGGCTCTGCGGGCGGAGCTGGCGAAGTACCCCGGCGCCGAGATCGTATGGGTCCAGGACGAGCCCGAGAACATGGGCGCGTGGCGCTTCCTCCTCGTCACCGTGTTTCGCGAGCTCGGGCTCACGCCAAGGCTCGTCTCCCGCCCTGCCTCGGCGTCGCCGTCGGTCGGCATCGCCCGAGCCCACACCACTCAGAACGAGATCCTCATGCGTGCTGCGTTCGAGCGCTGAGGCCCGCGTTCAAGAGCCTCCGCGCGCCTTCAAAACGCCGACGCCGACCTCCAGGAGCCGCCGCACGCTTTCACGGACTGCCGCTCCGCGCGGTTTTCTCTCGGAGCTGCTTCCCAGTCCCCAGATTGGGGCATTCTAACCCGGCTTGTCGTCGGCTGATTCTAGCCCGGCTTGTCGTCGGCTGATTCTAGCCCGGCTTGTCCTCGGCTGATTCTAGCCCGGCTTGTCCTCGGCTGCGGCGCAGGCAGCCCCAGCCCCGCAGAATGGGGGCGGTTCCCGCCGACGACGGCAACACTGCCCTCAACCTTTCCCAGCCCCGCAGATTGGGGGCAGTTCTCCAAGCTGGACGGACGGCTCTCTGATGCCGACGGGCGGCCCTCCAATCCGAATGGGCGCGCTTCTTCGCCCCAGATTGACGCTTCTTCGCCCCAGATTGGCACCGCTTCCACAACAGCGGAGGCGCTACAGTCTAGAGTTGAGGTAACTTCTAAGATGTAGCACAACTGAGGAGCAAACGTGGCGATCTTCTTCATCGGCGACGAGCTCGTCGCGGGCTTCGGCGACGCGCGGGCTCTCGGCTGGACTGGGCGAGTCATGGCACGAACCCGCAGCGAACCGCCTCTCATGCCAATAACCCTTGCTGTTCCAGGCGAAGACACAGCTGCGCTGGCCAAACGCTGGGGCGATGAAGTGGCCCGACGCCTTCGCCACGATGAGGACAATCGTCTCATTATCGGTCTAGGATCCCATGACCTCGACTCGGGCCAGACGCTTGCCCGCGCTCGCCTCCATCTGGCGAACATCCTCGATGCGGCTGCTCGAATGAAGCTCCGGTCCTTCATCGTCGGTCCTCCCCCGCGTCGAGAAGTGCCTTTCAAAATCCAGCTGGATCTGTCGAAAGCCTTCGGCGACGTCTGCGCTCGCCGCGATCTCCCTTACGTCGACACTTTCACTCCTCTCGTCGAGCATGAACAGTGGAACACCGACTTGTCGATGTCCAGCGGCTACGAACCACGCCAAGCCGGCTACGGCCTCATCGCATGGCTGGTTCTCCACAATGGGTGGAACGATTGGCTGGGAGTCCCGGCCGTCGGCGCGTCTTAGGCCCGCTTAGAGTCTTTAGATCAATTTAGACTCTTTAGTCCCACTTAGGGCCTAAACCACCCTTCAAGGCGTTCTCCCCGCGGCCTTGGCGAACGCGCCGACTCTTTGCCCAACCGCCTTACGTCTCTTGCTCAGTCATGTTCCGTGCTTCCTGGTGCCCATTGTTTTGCCGTCAGGCGATGTGAAGACAAAGCCTCCGCTGTGGTGCGCGATCGCGATTCTTTCGCGGTGAACTAGGGCATGGTGGTGCCAGCACAGCAGGACGGCGTTCGCAAGGTCGGTTCTTCCGCCCGCTTCCCATGGCAAGGCGTGATGAACCTGTCCATGGGAAATCGTGTCTCCGCATCCCGGATATCGGCATGTCCGATCTCTCGCGATGACCGCACGGGTTTGCGCGGGAGTGAACAGGCGTTTCTCCCTGCCCACGTCGAGCACTTCGCCGTTTGCCGAGAAAATGAGGCGTGAAACGGACGAATCGCAAAGCAGCCTCGCCAGCTGGGTGGCAGACAGGGGCGAGCCGTCGTCTAAAACAGCAGGATCGTTCCCTCGTAAGGCATCAACGTCGGTCAGAGCAGGAATCGCCCCTAAAATCGTTCCAAATTCTTCTTGTTGTCTCACAGACGATTCCAGGCATGCGCCGAAACGCCCTTGCCCTCGACCAGCTTCACGGCATGCTTCCCCTAGGCAGCCCACACCGTCGCGGCGTTCCGATTGGTCTGAGCCGCCACGACTCCGATCCGTCCTCGCTTTCGACAGCCGCATCTCCTCCTTTGAAGGCGAACCGTCGCGTTCCTCGCCGATGCCGTCGTCGCCCGCAACACTCCGGCCTTGCACGTCTTCAGTCCCCGGACGAGGCGTCCCGCTTTCCAAGCCGCGAAGAGTTTCGAAGGGGACGTGCACTAAAATATGCGGTCGGATTCTTGCTCCTTTGCCGAGGCCGCCTTCGTCAAGCTTCGCGCCGGCCAGTTCGACGAGCGCACTGGCTCGCCGTTGCGGCAAACTTCTGGCGTCCTCAACGCGTTTGCGGCCCATGAACGCCGACAAGGCGGTGTCCACGATCGCCGAACTCTCGTCCGACAGCCACCCGGAAATGCGCATCCCCGACCCTTCTTTCGCGAAGGCCACGTTCTCTTTCTTCGCCTCGGCTTTCTCGGTCTCGACTCCGAACGACGGGCTGTGCCGATAAGCGCGCGCCTTGACGCGCCGCTCGAACTCCCGCGGGGCGCACTCCCGCGCCCATGCGACAAACTCCTCCTCAACGGCGTCAGTGAACGCGTCTTCCAACTCGGGCGCCGACAAGAAGCGACGAACGACATCGACGTGCCCCGCGAAAACCTCGCCGTTCTTCAAGGCCTCCGACATCCTGCGCAGCCCCGAATCAAGGGCCTCGGCCCGTTTGATTTCCTTGGCAGCCGCGCTCGGCGATTGCCCTGAAGTCTTCTCGCTCCAAAGCACAAAGGTGCGAGCCCCCGAAGCGCGCCAGCTTTCATTCTTCTCAATGGCGACGAGCATCCGCCCGCGCACCGCTCCCAGCCGAGAAACGGCCTTCGCGAGATCAGCGGCTCCAGCCGTCAGCCTTTCCTCGGACAAGGCGGAAAGGTCGACCTCCCCCAACTCCGTCACAACTTCATTCAAACGCGAAAGGCAATCGGCAAATCTGTTGTCGCCCCCTAGACTCCGCCGCTGGACAGGCGGATCCACATCGGACGGACCGCAGCCGGACCCCGCGGCATCCGGCTGCATATCGGCGTCGACACTCATTGAACTCGCCTCCTTTCGCTCTCTATCCCTTCGCCCACTATCCTACAGAAGCAGCAGCCCAATGTCAATTTTTTGTTCGATAAAATCTTTCAAATTATTCTTTTAAATACTTTATAATTACCGACTAAACAAACGACATCGAAACCTAAGTTTGCAAAAACGCGATGGAGCGTTCGGCCCTCAACCGACGCCTACCAGCCTATTCAGGAACAGTCATCACGCAACCGACCTATTCAAAGATCACCACGCGACCAACCTATTCAAAAGTCACCACGCGACCAATCTATTCATCACCACGCAACCACTCTTCGCGAACGGCACCAGGCAACCAGCCCTATTCGGGACCAGCCCTATTCAGGAACAGTCACCAGGCAAAACGGGTGCCCTGCGGGATCGGCGTAGATCCGCCATTCTTTAGGTCCGGGGTCAAGAATCGGCGTGAGAGGGCGCCCGCCGGCCTTTTCGACGACGCCGCAGGCCTCTGCCAAATCCTCAACCAGCAGATCGAAATGCACTTGATGCTCGCCGCTCCCTCCGGGCCACCTCGGAGGCACGTACCCCTCACAGCGATGGAATGAAAATCTCCCGACGGGTTCCCACTCCAAGGTCACCCACTCCGGCCGCTCTTCGCCGGAAACAGCCAGCTCCGGCTCTTCGCTGGCAACACTCCATTCGCACGCATCGCCGACAACACTCCATTCGCACGCATCGCCGACAACACTCCATTCGCACGCGTCGCCGACGGCGGAAGCCCGACCGCCTGCCTCCCGACCGCGACCGTCCCCGTCGGCAAAAGCCCCGCTTTCACCCCCGGCGCCTTTGACAAGCCCCCGCCCTCCCGGCGGCTCCGGAAGCTCGAGAACCTGTTGCCAGAACCTCGCCAGCGCGACGGCGTCGTCGCATTCAAAAACAAGTTGCGTCAATCGTCCAACGGCCATGGACCGAATTTATCACCGACGTACACAGCGGACTCCTCGAACGGCAGGAGGCACGGCGCAGACTCGGCAAACGACAGGAAAACACCGGGCAGACTCGGCGAACGGCAGGAGGCACGGCGCAGACTCGGCGAACGACAGGAAAACACCGGGCAGACTCCCTGGGCGGCGAATGAAACGCAGCCGATTCCGCGAACGCCAGCCGAAAACACCGCACTCACGATCGGGCGCGGCAAACACCCGACCGGTTTCGCGCAACGAGATACCGCGCACCGCACCCCGCGATCGGACGCGCGAAATACACTGCCATAGCGCAGCCACACCTGCGGGCCGCACGCAAACAAAGCCACAGCACGGCCGCGCCCGGAAAACCCGCGAAACGGGGAAAATACGGGCGTCGAAAGGGCCCGGATCTTAGACCCGGGCCCGGCGCTCATGCGTTGGGACGCTTGCCGTGGTTGGCAGGCTTTCCCGCGCGCGAGCGACGCTTGCGACCGCGACGGCTCATTGTTGCTCCTCAAATCGATTGCGCACCCGAAAGGCACACGACAGATCGAAAGTGTATCAGCCGACGACGTCGGCCGCTATGCGCCGCCACAACCGCCAGCCGCCCAATATGGCCTGCGCATCCCCCGCGGCATGAAAGGCCTGTCAAACCGCATCCAGTTCAGCTTTGGTCGTCCTGCTTTAGTCGTCCCGCGCCTCTTGTTCTCCGTTTGTTCCCCGTCGCCCCAAAAAGGCCCGCGCGCTCGCCTGCCCCCGCCGCCGGGAAGAATCGTGGTGCGCCGGAGAGCGCCAAAAGGCGCGATGCGTTCCCGACTTTCACGGAAGAGCATTTCGCATGGAAAACGCTTTACGCGCAAGAACGGCCCACAAGAGAGGGTTGTCCACAAGCGGAACTCTGCACACCCGTCCTCGTATAGACTTGGAACCACTCGAGGAGAAAGGACCGCCACGATGGCCGAAACGCTGAGTCGCCTGAAAGCCCAGTTCATCGACACCGTAATGGACCCCGATTCGGGCAGGGAAAAGTTCGAAGCATTTCGCTCTCACCTCGTTAGAAGCATCATCGACAACAAAAATGACGAGTTTTCCCAAATCGTCGAAGGAAACGTGTATCGCGACTTCTCCCGAGGAGAGACGGTTATAACCGTCTCTCTCATCGTTCGCGACCCTGTATCAAAAAGCGTGCGCCAGGCCGATCGGCTGATCAGCGACTCGGCCTCAGAGGTCGGCATAAATGTCGTCGACGACGACACTCCGCGTTCAGAAGACAAATACAACTTGGAACAAGACGGACTCAGCTTGGTCCCGGCATGAGCGAGGACGTGTCTCGCGAACCGCTCTTAGTTCGCTTTGCGCGCATGGTAAACAGCCACCTTGGAGCTTTCTTAACTTCCACAGGATCAGTTCTGTTGGCCGTGGCCGCATTTTTCCCGACCTCATCGCTCCTTTTGTGGCTTTTCCTCGGCGGCGGTGCGTCCTTGACGATCATTGGACAGATCCAGTCGGAGAAAAAGGGGAAGAGCCTCCGTCAGGTTTTAATCGATCTGGACAAGGCAAGGGAGCAAAAGTCAACTGCTCAAGAAGCTCTTTCCGAGGCAATTGAAGTCATAGGCACTAATCTTTCGGAGGAGCTCGGCCTATGGTCGCCTGAAGTTCGTTTTACGATATATGCGCACGACGACGACAAACGCGAGTTCATTCCCATAGTTCGGGGCTCTGACAACCCAAAACTGGCCAAAAAGAATCGAACATCCTATCCGGACTCACAAGGGTATCTGGGGAAAGTTTGGGAACAAGGGGAATGCAGCCACATGCGCAAACATGAACGGAGTGTCAGGGCAGAATCTCTAGAATTAGGTTTCACGGAGGAAGAATACGGGAACCTCACCCTCAAACCACGCTCATTAAAGGGCGTCCGTCTGAGCAAAGGGAAACAGCACATTGGGGCCATCCTCTGGGAATCCGAGAACCCGAAACGCATCGACACCAGCAACTCCCTCCTCGACAACATCAAAGACAACGCCACGCTGCTTGACCTTCAAGCGGTCTTCGCCGCCTCTACGCTTCTCTTTTCCGATCTTTCCGAGCATTTCTTCGAGAAGAGCAGCTGAAGAGGAAACAGAACAGCTAAAGAAAACAGTTAGAGAAGTTATCGAGGGCGACGACGCCAGATAACGACGGCAGCGACGCCAGATAACGACGGCAGCCAAGGAACGCGGCAAACCGCATTCTCCACTCGGGCCCAGCAAAGCCGGACGTTCAAAGCCACAGTGTCCGCAGCCTCGGGCCGCTCCACCCCGCCGAGCTCCGCTTCGCCGCCGGGCCTCCCCCACAGGACTCGGCTCCGCCGCCAGGCCCTCGTCCCCGGTGTCGGGACAGACACCACGACGCGGGCGCAGGTCTGGCGGCGACCTCTGCCCTATGGCCGCGCCCCGGCCTGAGGTTCTACGCCGCCCCTCCCTATGCAGCGCAGCGCTACACCGCCGCCAATCCGCAGACGCTCTACTCCTTCGCCCGGTCTGAAAACCACCACGGCTTTCATACGGTCGCCAACTCGTAGACGCTCTAGGCCTTCGCCGGCCTGCAGCCGTTTTACGCCGTCGTCGACCTGTAGACGGCTATCTGGTTCGTCACCCGCATGCGAAGGCTGACGGGCGCTGATTCTGCGCAGCACGACCTCTTAACGATTTCGCGGACGTGGATTTCCGCCTCGGCCAGCTCCGAGCAGTGGGGGCACGTCTCGCAGTGGCGCCGCAGACGCGCGGCCGCTTCGAGAGGCATTTGAGCGTCGAGCAACTCGAAAAGGTGGTCGGCAACCTCTTCACACGACCCTTCGAGGAAGCTCCCCGCCGCACCGCACGGGCCTCCGACGCCCGCGCCTCGCACGCCTCGGCTGCCGTCGCGTGCTCATAGCCGCAGGCGTTATATATGCTGCCGTCCTGCTTTCGATCTGCTTCGTGGATTCCTTCTGGATTGCCGTGCCTGTGATTCTCTTTTTTGGTGCACTCATGGGCTGCATTGATGTCGTCATCAATATTGCG
>ERZ772924.88-NODE-88-length-40329-cov-3.207404_pt1 | contig 40329 bp, 37 predicted proteins | sample MGYA00512116_ERZ772924 | MGnify/ENA primary metagenome ERZ772924 (study PRJEB29015, sample SAMEA2737920) | human oral metagenome | biome: human oral; feature: human-associated habitat; material: dental | place: China | collected 2134 ...
TACTTGGTAGAGGCTGGTCATCTGAGCTTGATGGAACTTTTGGAGAAAATGACAGTCAATCCAGCTCAGTTGTATGGTTTTGATGCTGGTTTCATTGCTCAGGATGGTCCTGCTGATTTGACAATATTTGACCCAGAAGCAGATAGACTTGTGACTGACCATTTTGCCTCCAAGGCAGCCAATTCACCTTTCGTTGGTGAAAAGCTTAAAGGCCAAGTGAAGTTTACCATCTGTGATGGGGAAGTTGTCTTTGAAGGATAATGTAAATAAGACTCTGATGAATTTCAGGGTCTTTTTTAACACAGAAAATTTTCTAGTAATTTTCTGAAAAATCGAATGTTTGTTGAAATATTAAGGATATAGTTCCTTTTTAAACCAAAAAGAGGTATAATATAACAAAATACTAAAGAGGAGTGTTCGTTATATGAAGAAGAAATTTTTCATCTTACCTGTTCTATCAACAGTGCTTTTGGCACCTGCTTTCTTGGCGCATCAAGTCTCTGCGGAAGAGGCTCAGGCTAATCCAGAGCCGGCAACGACTGAGTTGACCAGTCAGCCAGCTGCTGAGACAGCTTCTGCAGCGCAACCAACTGCTCCAGCAGCTTCAGCAGAAGAAAAACCAGCAGCAGATAGTCAGAATGCAGCTGCTCCGGCTGGTCCAGCTGCGACAGAAGCCGCTGCAGCACCAGCCCAGTCTGAAAATCTACCAGAGGCTACGATTCTCCATACCAACGATGTGCACGGTCGCATCGTAGAGGAAAAAGGTGTTATCGGTGATGCTAAGTTGGCTACTGTTATCAAGGAAGAGCGCGCTAAAAATCCTAAAGTGCTTGTTGTGGATGCGGGTGATGCCTTCCAGGGGCTGCCAATTTCCAATAGCTCAAAAGGGGAAGAACGTGCGAAAATCCTCAATGAAATTGGCTACGATGCTATGGCAGTCGGTAACCATGAGTTTGACTTTGGTCTGGATGAGGCAAAGAAATACAAGGAAATTCTTAAATTCCCACTTCTCAGTTCTAACACTTATGCCAACAATGCTCGAGTTTTCCAAGCATCTACCATTGTGGACAAGGACCCAGCGGTTGAGGGAGATGAGTTTGTGGTAATCGGTGTGACAACACCAGAAACTGCTACAAAAACTCACCCTAAAAACATCCAAGGTGTGACCTTCACTGATCCAATCACAGAAGTTAATCGCGTCATTGACGAAATCGAAGCACGCGCAGCGGCAGAAGGAAAGAACTACAAAAACTACGTTGTTCTAGCTCACTTGGGCGTTGACACGACAACTCCGACTGAGTGGCGCGGCTCAACCTTGGCTGAAGCTCTTTCCAAAAATCCTAAGCTCAAGGGCAAGCGCGTAACCGTTATTGACGGCCACTCCCACACAGTAGAGTCTACGACTTATGGTGATAATGTTACTTATAACCAGACTGGTAGCTACCTACATAATATCGGAAAAGTAACTTTCAAGGCCAATCAACTTCTGGGTAATCCTCAGCAAATCCCTGCTGAAACAGCTAAGAAAGTCTCTCCAGACCCAGTTGTTGCAGACATGGTCAGCAAGATTAAAGCAAGGTACGACGCAGATAATGCCAAAGTTATCGTAGAAAACAGCCCAGTAGAGCTTAATGGCGACCGTGAAAATGTCCGAGTTCGCGAAACCAATCTGGGGAATGTCGTAGCCGATGCTCTCTACGATTATGGTCAAACTGGCTTTGCCAATAAAACAGACTTGGCTGTTACTAACGGAGGTGGTCTGCGCGAAACTATTGCCAAAGACAAGCCAATCACCAAGGGAGATGTCATCGCCGTATTGCCTTTTGGGAACACTATTTCTCAAATCAAGGTAACTGGTCAAAATATCGCAGATATGTTTGCCAAATCTCTAGGCTCTATTCTTCAGGAAAAAGATGGTAAGCCTGTGCTGGATGAGAATGGACAACCCTTGCTAGAACCAAGCGGTGGTTACCTGCAAATCTCTGGAGCTAAAGTCTACTACGACACGACTCTGCCAGCTAATCAGCGTGTCCTCCACATCGAGATTAAGAACAAAGAAACTGGTGTTTATGAGCCTCTTGATCCAAATAAGACCTACTATCTGACGACCAATGACTTCTTGGCTGCTGGTGGTGACGGCTATACCATGCTGGGTGGCCCTCGCGAGGAAGGACCATCTATGGATGTGGCCTTTGCAGACTATCTGGCAAAAGCTGATTTGACAGCCTATGCGGTTATCAATCCAAACTCACGCGCTATCTCTATTTCATCCACTAAGGATACAGATGGTGATGGCTACACAGATATTGAGGAAATCAAGCAAGGAACAGATCCGGCTAATGCAGCTTCCTACCCAGCTGGTGCCAAAGCAGCTGATCCTGCAAAACAGTCAGCTCCACTGGTCAACACGCCAAATCAAACCAAGCAAGTAGCAGTTCATGTTGCCAAGACCTTCACTAAGGACCCTGCAGCTAAAGAACTGCCACAGACAGGCAGCGAATCAACAGTTGCCCTGAGCTTAGTTGGTATGGTTTTAGGATTCTTTGGATTGGCAGGAATCAAGAAAAGTCACAAAGAAGACTAGTTAGAAGACACAATAAAACGGAAGTTGTTCACTTCCGTTTTATTTCTTAGCCTCAGGATTTTGATGGGTGATATTCAAGCCCCAAGGGATTAAGTTTTCTTTTTTCTGTTTGATACGTTGGATATTGTCCTTATGCCGGAGGATAATAATCAAGGCCAGCGCAATGATAATCAGAGTGAAGAAGAGGTCATAGGCGGGCAGGATAAAGCCAACTAGAGGAAAGAGCAGCGCTGACAGGATAGCGATGACTGCTGAGAGCACACTTGCCAGAGAAATCATACTTCCCAGATAAAGGATGCTGGCAAAGATGACAATCAGATAGACAAAGAAGGCTGGTGAGAAGCCCAGAACAACCCCTGCACTGGTTGCCACTGCCTTACCACCCTTAAAGCCAGCAAAGATAGGAAAAGTATGGCCAATCACAGCCAAGAGGCCAATAAGGAAATCAAAAAAACAGAATTGTCCGATGATATAAAGAAAGATGCTGAGGAGCGTGTACAGAGACTTACCGACAAGTATATCAAGCAAATAGATGAGGTACTCGCTAAGAAAGAAGCGGAAATCCTCAAGGTGTGATCGAGGAGGAAACAGCTTACTGAACATTTTGACTTTCAAAAGAAAACTAATTTTTTATGGATACAACGACCTCTTTTTTACAAAGTATGCCCTCTGAGGATTTAAGACGACAAGTCTTGGAGGATTATATGATAGCCGTTCTCAGTCGCGAGTGTAGTCTTGCAGGACGAAGAGAAGTTCTTACGGGAAAGGCTAAATTTGGTATCTTTGGAGATGGAAAGGAATTGCCACAGATAGCTATGGCACATGCTTTCCGAAAAGGAGATTTCCGTAGTGGTTATTACCGAGACCAGACATTCATGATGGCTATAGGCGAATATACACCTAAGCAGTTTTTTGCAGGCATCTATGCAGATAATGATATAACTCACGAACCCCATAGCGGAGGTAGACAAATGGGCGGGCACTTTGCCACTCATAGCCTTGATGAAAAAGGAAACTGGAAGCGATTGGTAGATCAGTATAATACCGCCAGCGATGTATCCTGTACCGCAGGGCAGATCCCACGCCTTGTGGGACTTGCTCAAGCCTCTAAAATATATCGCAATCTTGCCCTTCCCAACAGCGAAGCTTTCTCTAACAATGGGAATGAGGTAGCCTGGGGTACTATAGGAAATGCCAGTACTAGCGAAGGCCTTTTCTTTGAAGCCTTCAATGCGATAGGTGTGATGCAAGTGCCTGTGGTAATGAGTGTGTGGGACGATAACTATGGTATTTCGGTACCGGCCTCTTACCATACGGTAAAGGAAAGTATCTCCGAGGCACTCAAGGGATTCCAGCGTGATGCAAATCATAAGGGCTTTGAGATCTGTACGGTGAAAGGTTGGGATTATCCTACACTTGTGGAGACTTACGCTAGGGCAGGACACCTTGCTCGTACCGAGCATGTCCCCTCTCTTATCCATGTAACCGAACTCACCCAGCCCCAAGGGCACTCCACTTCGGGTTCTCATGAACGCTATAAGTCTCAGGAGCGCTTGGAATGGGAAAAGGAATATGACTGTAATGTACAATTCCGCAAGTGGATTATAGAGGCAGGATTGGCCAGTGAAACTGAATTGCAGGCCATAGAAGCGGAGGCTAAAAGAGAGGTGAAAGAAGCCAGAGAAAAGGCATGGAATGAGTATCAAGCCCCTATCAAAACTGCCAAGCGCGATCTTATCAACCTACTCTATGAGATGGAGAAAGAGTGCTTTAACAGCTTGGAAATCTCCCACTTGAAGGATGCTCTTGCCGAGATAGAAAACCCACTATACCGCGATGTGATTAGTACCGCACGTAAGGTCTTGCGCTATGCCGCAGGCGAGGAGAATACCGCTACAGAAAATCTTAAAAAATGGCTTAGAGAGATGCTCGAAAAGCTACAAGATCGCTATAGCTCACATCTGTATAGTGAGGATGATAAGAATCCGCTTTTTGTTCCCCAAGTAGCCCCCCAGTATGCCCCTGATGCTCCAGAGGTAGATGGGCGCATCGTGCTTAGAGATAACTTTGATGCTCTTTTTGCCAAATATCCTAACCTACTTACCTTTGGGGAAGATACAGGAAAGATAGGCGATGTGAATCAAGGCTTGGAAGGCCTACAAGAGAAATATGGAGTAATCCGTATAGATGACACCAGTATTCGTGAATCCTCTATTATAGGACAAGGCGTAGGTATGGCCATGCGAGGGCTAAGACCTATTGCGGAGATCCAGTATCTGGACTATACCCCTTATGCTTTGCAAACCCTTACGGATGATTTGGCTACGCTGAGCTACCGCACTTGTGGTTATCAGAAGGCGCCACTGATCGTACGCACACGTGGTCATCGCTTGGAAGGTATCTGGCACTCAGGTTCGCCTATGGCAGGATTGCTCAACTTCCTTCGAGGGGTGTATTTTTTAGTACCACGCAATATGACTAAGGCCGCGGGCTTTTATAATACCTTGCTACAGGGTAACCAACCAGCTTTTGTAGTGGAATGTCTCAATGGCTATCGCACCAAAGAACTTCTGCCAAGCAACTTAGGGGAATTTACGACTCCTATAGGAGTGGTGGAGAAAATCCGTGAAGGGCGCGATATAACGGTGGTTTCCTATGGCTCTACCCTACGTATTGTAGAGCAAGCAGCCAAAGAGCTAGACAAAGTGGATATTAGCATAGAGATTATAGATGCGCAATCACTTATTCCTTTTGACATAAATCATGATACGGTCAAGAGTATTCAGAAAACCAACAACCTACTCATCGTAGATGAAGATGTAGAGGGAGGGGCTTCGGCTTATCTGATGCAGGAGATTGTGGAAAAACAAAATGCTTATCGCTATTTGGACAGCAAACCACAGACTCTTACCGCTAAATCGCACCGACCTGCTTATGCCTCCGACGGAGATTACTTCTCCAAACCCAATGTAGAGGACGTATTTGAGAAGGTATATGCGATTATGAATGAGATTAATCCTATTAAATATCCTGAATTTAGATAATTATCAATTGTTAATTGTCAATTGTTAATGACTCACTGTTGTAAAAGGAGCATTGACAATTGGCAATTAATAATTAACAATTGACCATTATGAAGTGTGCAATTATTACGGGAGGTTCTAGAGGGATAGGGCGTGCTATTTGTGAGCAATTAGCCCAAGATAGTCCCTACCATATACTGATTAACTATCAGAGCAACGAACAAGCTGCCCAGCAGACACTAGAGCGGGTGCAACAGTTGGGAAGTACAGGTGAGTTGCTTTGTTTTGATGTAACGGATAAAGCGCAAACCGAGCAGGTGCTTTCCCAGTGGCAAGAAGCCCATAAGGAGGCACAGGTGGAGGTGATTGTCAATAATGCGGGTATCACTCGCGATGGACTGTTCATGTGGATGCCCTATGAGGATTGGAACAAGGTGCTAAAGACTACCTTAGATGGTTTCTATCATGTAACCCATTTCTTTTTGCAAAAGATGCTACGCCAGCGCTCAGGACGTATTATCAATGTGGCTTCCGTATCGGGGGTGAAAGGTACCGCAGGGCAGGTGAATTATTCGGCTGCTAAGGGTGCTTTAGTAGCCGCTACCAAAGCCTTGGCACAGGAAGTGGCCAAACGTAATATTACGGTCAATGCTGTAGCTCCTGGTTTTATACAGACGGATATGACGGCTGTACTGGACGAGAAAGAACTGAGCAAACTCATTCCTATGGGACGCTTTGGCAAGGTGCAGGAAGTGGCCGATTTGGTAAGTTTCTTAGCCTCAGAAAAAGCGAGTTATATCACAGGAGAGGTCATACACATCAACGGAGGTATCTATTCCTAAGAATTAGGTGCACTCAGCCACTGAGTGAGAGTGATAAATTCGGCTACAGAGAGCATCTCAGGACGCTTGTCAAAGAGGGGTTCTGCCTTGAGAGTATCACGCTCTAGGAGAAAGGACTTGAGGCTGTTGCGTAAGGTCTTGCGGCGTTGGCCAAAGGCTGTCTTAACTACTGAAAAAAACATCTTTTCATCGCAGGCAAGCGTATAATCCTCCTTGCGCTTGAGACGAATGACACCGCTTTTTACCTTTGGAGGAGGATTAAATACATGTTCTGGTACTGTGAAGAGGTATTCTGTTTCATAAAAAGCCTGTGTAAGAACCGAGAGAATACCGTAAGACTTGCTACCAGGCCCCTCACAGATACGCTCGGCCACTTCTTTTTGGAACATACCCGCAAACTCAGGTACAAAAAAGCGAATCTCCAAGAGCTTAAATACAATCTGAGAAGAGATATTATAGGGGAAATTACCTATAATAGCAAAGGGTGTCTTGTTAAAATAACTGACAATGTCAAACTTTAGGAAGTCTTCAGAGAGGATATGCCCTTTTAGTTTCGGAAAGAACGCTTGTAGGTAAGCTACCGATTCTTTATCTATCTCAATGACAAATATTTCCGTGTCTTTCTCTAAAAGGAATTGGGTAAGTACGCCTGTGCCTGGGCCGATTTCCAATACCTGCTTGTAGCCACAAAGAGAGAGGGTTTGGGCTATTTGTTGGGCAATATTCAGGTCAGTGAGGAAGTGTTGTCCTAAGTGTTTTTTAGGCTGTACGGGGGATTTCTGGGGCATATGGTTATTTTCTACTTTAAATTTTGACAATGGTAATTCCTTTGTCTATACTATCAAAATCATTATCCGAAGTTACTAAAATCCAATTATTTCTGGCGCAAAATTGAAACTACTTTTATAATCTATTTTAAATAAAGAAGATACAGGAATTACAAGAAGATTAGGTAATGATTTAGTAATAGTTCTTATTTCATTTGATTATACCTGTTTTCTCAGTAACTTCTGGGTACAAAGGTACAACATCTTGACAATATAACCAAAAAACCTTTGCGAACATTTACAAGGAACTAACTATATACCTTTTGCCTTACCCAAATCCCTCGCAGAGAACGATTGAAGGTCTTTCGTGAGGGCTTGGGGAGTTTTTACTACCAATGCAGGAGTACATTTGGTAGTCCTTGAACGGATAAAAAATATGGAACTCATAGAAGGGTCAAACCGATGAAAATCCGCAATGGCAGTCTTAGCGATACCCCACAAATACTTTTTAGATGGAACAATGAACTGGGAATGCTTTCTTTTATCCCTAAAAAAATGAACTTAAAATAGAAAAATAGATAAAAAAATCATCAAAACATTTGTTTATTTGAAAAAATTTAGTAATTTTGTCCGCAATAAATACCAAATGTTATGGATAAATACACTAATGAATACGGTCGAACAAATGATCCTGAAACATTTGCTCGCTTTGCCTCTGTCAAAAGCTATCAAGATTACTTAGTGGATAAAAACAATCCTGTAGTGATGGTCACTTTGATGATTGATGGCAAAGACTTCTTAGGAAATGCCCATTTCAAAACCTACCTCACTCAACGTACCAACGACCACGACGAATTTACCATAGTAGTAAGGGAAAATGCTATTGACCCCATCAAAAGACCTGTAATGGAAAAGTCGGGTGACCTTTTGGGTGAAAGTATTGTGATTAAGTTCCACCAATACGGAAAAGTGGTGCAAACCTATAAAGGGGTCATCACTAAAATAGAAAACTACAAAGAAGAAGGAGGGGGTTATGGTGAACTTCGCATTAGTGGCAAGTCCCCCACTATCCTTTTAGAAAATGGGAAAGACTGCCAGACATATATAGAAAAAGACCTTACCGAAATTATTAAAGAAGCTACAGAGGAATATCCTAACTTTGCCAAAGTACATATAGAAGGGGGGCTTAATAATTCTTCTCGCATTCCTTATTGTGTACAATACAACGAATCCGATTTTTCATTTATTAGCCGACTTGCTAAGCGTTATGGCGAGTTCTTCTATTACAACGGCTTACAACTCATCTTTGGCAACAAAGCCCAAGAAACAATACTTCTTACTCACGGAGCAGAACTCATTGATGTTTCCTTTGAAGTAGAATTACAACCTCAAAACTTCCGCTATGTGGGCTATGATACCCATTACAATAATACCGACCAAAAAGAAGCCAAAGATATTATCACCCAAGACAAAATCAATCCTGTAATATGGGATGCTATCAAAGGAGCGAATAAGATATATACCAAAGTCCCTGAAAAGTTGGCTTCTAATATTCCTACTGAATACGCCAGTGGGTATTTAAATCGTGCTGTAAAGTTAGAAAAAGAAAAGCGAGAGCAAATGATGATGGTCAAAGGCAAAAGCCGAAACCCTCAAATGCGTGTAGGCGTTTTTGCTAAACTCAGAAGTATTTACGACCTCCCTATGGAGACTTTCCGAGTGATAGAAATCAAGCACTACCAAGAGGGCTATGAATATTACAACGAATTTACAGCTATCCCCGATGCTTTTATTCCCTACTATTACGACGAAGACAGTTACCCCAAAGCCCTACAGCAACCCGCACGAGTGATTGATAACAACGACCCTGAAGGCTTAGGGCGTGTACAAGTACAATTTGTATGGCAAGAACGCAAAAAGGAACATACCCCTTGGATACGTGTGGTGCAACCCCACGCAGGAGCAGGCAAGGGCTTTTACTTTATCCCCGAAATAGGTGAAGAGGTATTGGTAGATTTTGAATTCCAAAATGCTGAACGCCCTTATGTAGTGGGGGCGCACTACAACGGAGAGGAAATGAGCCGTTATCATACCAAAGGCAATGACAAGAAAGTAATACATACCCGCTCAGGCACTAAGATTGTGCTAAACGATGGCGAAGGAAGTGTATTTATAGAAGACCCCAGTGGCAACAGTATTTATATGGACGGCAAACAGAAGATTAGCTTTAACGGAGCTACTTTGGAGTTCAACGCCCAACGTATTGTGATGAATGCCACCGAGAGCACCCATATAACCACCAATGATTATATCCTCAATGCCTTGAGCAAGATATATGTGTTTAGCGCTTGGTTCAAACAGCAAATCACAGGTTTTATGCAACTTTTGAGCAATAGTGCCCTGATAAAAAGCCCTAACACTATTGATATAGAAGCCAAAGAAGCCAAGCTACAAGGCACTGAAAAATCCATAGTAGATTCCAAAAAGCAAGCTATTGTAAACAGCTTAGGTACTGCCGAACTCAAAGGAAAAGAAGGTAATAAATACAACCAAAATGCTGATAATGTTTCTTCTTCACCAGACGAGGAAATAGGATTGGCAGTGGTACATTTTAGACCTTTGGATACTTGGGAAGGAGAGTTTGGTTTTGATTGGTTGAGGGTTGATCACGGGACATTATCCCGAGAAACATCTTATAAATCTCTTGTTGTAGGAGAGTATAACATGGGTACACTTAATTATGTAGGAGAAAATCCCAATCCGACTGCCTATGATAATCTAAAAACAAAATATTATAGTCATGTTATAAAAGGGAAAAATGGCACATCTTTTAGTAGTCATACAGAATATTATGTACCTTATTTATCTTTATTCCCAAGAAATTATGTAAAGGATCTATTAAAAGGAATGAAATTACCTATCAAACCCAAATTTAGAGTCAAATTAAAAATATTGGTAGAAATAGAAGAAGATTTAGATAAGTTAGAATTTGTATATAATAAAGATCTTTTTCATCTTAATAGAAGTACATTGAGAAATAAAAAAACAGAAAAACTTACAGAAGATGGTACTATTGTTATTGTTTGTAAAGCACCTTTAGAAAATGACACCAATATTTATGTGTATGCCTATCCAAAATCAAATCCTTCTGAGGAAAATAGAAAACTCGCTGGAAGAATTATTGTTTTAAAAAATAATACTATAAAAACAGAAAAAATAGTCCTTGCAAGAGTTAGAAGTCAAGTTATTGGAAACCGTTCAATAGAAGGAGATTTTAATCCTATTGAAAAAAAGAATCTATACTACACACTATATCAGTGTTTAGTAGCTCCTATTGTAGAAGAAAGTAAGTATCCATTAGATTTATCACAGGTAAGTGAATTTAAGCAAGGAGGTAGTTATATCAATTCAAATGGAGAACTTATTATTTTTAGTTCGGATCAGGCTGCTAATATATTGGCTTTAGAAAAAATGAGAGAATTGTTCTTAGCTATGCCAACAAGTGAAAAATATAAGGATGAAGATTATTTCACAATTTTTAGTACATTAATGATAGCTGATGACAGAGATGCAGTTGGTAGGATTCAGGCTATCAATACAAGGAATGCTATCATGCTTCAAGGGAGGAGGGATACTACTCTTCCTCATGAAATATTTCATGGATTAGGTCTCTATCACACCCATTATAATATAGATACTAAGGCGAGATTTTTATTTAGATATAAAACAACTACCAATATAATGAGTTATTCGACCTTTAGATTCTCCTTATGGCATTGGCAATGGCATATTATTAATTGTGAAATATCAGAAAAATGAAAAGAATACTTATATTAATTTTAGTACTCTTATTGAGTGCTTGTAAAAGTCAAACAAATAACCTAAATAACAATATGAAATATTTTAACGAAAAAGAGTTTAGAGGTTGGAGAAATGTAGATGATATATTTGAAAGGCCTGATAATGATAGATTCTTAAAAAAAGACAATAAAAGAGTCCGAATTATAAAAAATGAAAAAGAAATTACAATAGAACGTACCTCCATAGATTCTCCTTATAGAAATGTAGAAATATACTATCCTAATCATAATATAAAACTTTGGGGAGATGAATTTTACTCTTTCCCTATAGGAATATGGCTACATTATGACGAAATAGGAAGAAAAATAAAAGAAGAAAACCTTGATGTTGATTACAAGTTTTCCGTAAAAGACCTTATTCAGAAATTCCAAAAAGAATACAATATTGATATTGAAGACCCTAAAAATGTTCATTATTGTAATAGACTTTTCCCGAAAGATATTGGGGCTATATATGAAATAGGACTAAATACAGAAGAGCCTTATGTATGGATGTATTATTTAATCAACGGGAATACTGGAGAAACTCTATACAAACTGAAAATGGATGAATTTAGTAATACTTCTATTATAAAAGAATATAAAAAGTATTTAGAAAAACAAAAACAAGAGGATAGTACTACCACCACTTTCAATGGCAAAACTTATACCGAAGAAGAGTGGAAAGCCTTTGAACAAGAGCAATGGGAAAAGTACCAAGCTAAGAGAAGTAAAAAAGGCTTTTTTGATTGGCTCTTTGGATAACAAATCTTAAAAATAACACACTATGAATATTATCACCAATACCGCAGAACTCAGTTGCAATCAAGGCACTACCAAAAGCAAACTTATTGTAACAAGTCAGGACTTTGCTACTATTGAGGACAAGCCTATTGCTACTGAGGGCGACAAACAAGCTAATGTGAATATAATGCCTTTTGGTCAGTGCAAACTAAAGCCTACTACAAGTGGCTACTTGCCTTGTATGCCTGCTCCTATAAAATGGGAGCAAACAGCTGAGAAAGATACTATCAACGATCTAAAAATCCTTACCGAGAAAAGCACCTGCCAGTGTGCCATAGGAGGTAAAATATCCGTTACTGACAAAGGGCATAATGAACAACACGAGGTGGAGTAGTTATTATTAACAATCATTTGTGAATAAAAATGACATTATCTCACAAAATTTTACCTGAATATGAATTACATCATTACTATATATCGATAACTATTTATAAATAAGTGTTTTGTTATATCGAACTCACGTTAATTACATTATTTTTTGTAGTTTTGCTTTTTATTCGTAATTCTGGCACAAAGTTCAAGGTAATAAGCATCATTGAAGTCAATATGAAAGTTCTCCATAATAGGCTCAAGAGCTATTGCATTGAAACTATCGGGGTATCTTTCTATAGTATTCAGCTGGTATATAGTTCTTACCAATGATTTTACTTCTGTAAGATTATTCTGGAAATCGGTACTTTGCTTATAATCTCTTTTGTAATCGGCCATATAATTCTGTGTTTGCTCTTTCCACAGATTGTAGCAGAGACGTATAGTTGTATTGGTAAATTCACTAATGATAAGACTGACTAAAGCTATTTGAGAATTATGATGCTCTATTTTTGATAGGAAACTACTTACTTTTCTGTGCTTGTCAGGGTTATTGTTAATGAAAGAATATAAGGAAATCCAGATATTATTGTCAAAGAAATAAGTTTGGTTACTTTTGAACTCAAATTGAGCGTATGGGATAATAGTATTTGGCATTGCTAAAAAGTACTTTTGATAGCTCTTTCAAAAGCTTCAGGATCAGCGATATATTGTTTTGTATATTTTATTACCATATCAAGAAGGACTTTGTTTGTACCTTCTATGTTTTTTAATATCAAATGATTGTTTAGAAAATCACCGTCAAAATCCTTGTAAAGCTCACCAACAGATGCGTGCAGGAAAGCGGGAATCACTATAGTGATGTCTTGGAAGTCTAAAATAACTTTCTTTTCCTCAGTAAGGGCTTGGCTGATAAGTGCATATACTTTCTCTCCATCTTCGTAAGTGATGGCCTTGTCATGCTGCAGGATATCCTTTAGGAGCAAATGTATTTCATTTGTCGTTTCAGACATGTAGTCATATACTTCACGCTTTCTTATGGGAGTAGCTAAAGTTTCCATGCGAATAAAAATTGAGGGTTAATGTGCTATTAGTAGGCAAAGATAGTAAATATTTGTCATTAATCATTCTTCATTGGTCATTAATTTGTGTATATCTTCTATGAGCATAGCGATTCCTTCTTGGGTCATACCATCGTAGAAGAAAATCGGTTTGCCGTTTTCTTTTCGGCAAACGATATTCCCCTTTGTATCTACTAAGGCAAAAAGGCCAGAATGTTCAAAATTTTCGGGGGTATTGCCTGCTTTGGCGTAGATGTTGAATCCCTCATTGGCAGTACGATAGATATCCTCTTCTTTTCCTGTAAGCAGGTGCCAATGTGGAGAACGAACGCCTTTCTCTTGGGCATAGGCCTGTAATACTTCGGGGGTATCAGTTTCTGGGTCTATAGAGAAAGAAGCGATACCGATAGCGTTGTCTGGAAAGGCATTCTGCACGGCTACCATGTGAGTAGTCATCATAGGACAAATAGTGGGGCAGGAGGTAAAGAAGAAGTCCGCTACCCATATTTTCCCCTTAAAATCACGATCACAAAAAGGTTGGTTATGCTGGTCTATAAAGCAAAAAGAGGGGGCTTTTCCTACGACAAATAGTCCATGTGCCTCTGGCTTTCTCAAAGCGTGAATTCCCCATGCACTACCTACCAAAAGGGCTATGGTAAGACAGATGTATAAAGCAGTAGTTATCTTTTTTCCCATGACTTAAAAAATCAAAAGCGAATAGTGAAAGGCAAGCCCTTCACTATTCACTTATCTGATGAAATTATTACTTAGTTTAGCTTAAATACGATAGGATAAGAGAAGATTACCGCAACGGGTCTCTCACGTTGTTTTCCAGGGATAAGTCTTGGGAGCTTCTCAATCACACGTCGGGCTTCTTTCTCTAAGATTTTATCTTTACCTTGGGTATTGATTACCTCTACATTTCCGTCCTTTTTGATACGGAACTGTACCACAACACGTCCTTGAGAGCCCATTTGCATAGCCGCATCAGGATACACAAGGGTTTTACTTACAAAAGCATCTAGGGTCTTTTTGAAGCATCTTTCTTGTTCTTCCTTAGGTACGTTCTTACATTCCTCGAACATAGGTTTTTGCTCAATAGCGAAGAATTGTACATCGTCCTGAATATCGTCATCGCCTGTACCTGTACCTCCAGGCACCCCTGTGGTACTGATCTTAGGAGGCGCAGCTACAGCTTCGTCCTTTTTAATTTCGTTGGACTGGAATTCAGTTTTTACATCTTCTTTGTCATCTACTTCCTTGATGACATCGGGTGGGATTTCCACTTTTTCAGGTTCGGCAGGTGGTGCGGGAGGAGGCGTATTCTCTTCCATAACCACATCTTGCACATCTTCGGAAAGGTCTACCAGCTTGTCAAATTCTATTTTCTTTTTGCCTTCTTCTACGGATTTGTAGTTAATCGCATAGAGGCTAGCGAAAGTAGCCACAGCAAGCCCGATAGAGAAAAATAAACCTACGCGTTTCTTTAGGTCAACATTAGGGTTTTTTTTGGGTTTCATAGGTGGTTTTTTTTAGGAGTTTCGTGTACTAAGTAATAATCAATAACCGTGCCAATTTTCTTTTTTCAGAAAAATTTATTTGTATTGGTTATATAGCTCGCTTACTTTATCCCAATTGATGATATTGAAGAAAGCCTCAATATAGTCGGCACGTCGGTTTTGGTAGTTTAGGTAATAGGCATGTTCCCATACGTCCAAACCTAAGATAGGAGTACCGCACTTGATGTGGGACATAAGAGGATTGTCTTGGTTAGCAGTAGCACAAACGCCTACTTTACCTCCTTTTTCTACCGCAAGCCAAGCCCAGCCTGAGCCAAATTGGGTAGCAGCAGCCTTGGAGAAAGCCTCCTTGAAAGCCTCAAAAGAGCCAAAAGCAGCCTCTATGGCTTTGGAAAGCTCAGCAGAGGGGGTAGTTTTCTTAGCAGAGAGGATTTCCCAGAACAGGTTGTGGTTGTAGTACCCCCCGCCATTATTACGAACGGCCTTGTTCTCAGGGTCTAAGGTTTGCAAAATCTCCTGAATTGTTTTTCCTTCAAGGGGGGTGCCCTTGATAGCATTATTTAGATTATCAGTATAGGCTTTGTGGTGTTTGGTGTAATGAATTTCCATAGTACGCGCATCTATATAAGGCTCTAAGGCATCATAGGCGTAAGGAAGTTGAGGTAATTGAAACATAAAATTTATTTTTTAGTAATAAAGCACAAAAGTATAAAAAAAATCAATACAAGGGTTTAGTGAGACCTGTTATTTTTTTCTTAATAATACCAAACTGTGTTCTTTTCCTAAGTATTGGTTATATAGCAATACATATCGGATCGGGTGTTGTGGCCGTCTTTCGGGATAAGCCTGTAGGATGGCAGGTAATTCGGTGGAATTGCAAGCACTACAAGCGACATACACCCCTGAGGCAGAGGCAGTAAAGAACTCCCCCATTAAGTGCTTGTAAATGAGTATAGGTATGGAAGGGAAAAGGTTATCAAAGGCGTCAAAATACAGTTTGTCCTCTTGGTTTTCGCCTCGTCCAGAGACCACTAAATCAATATCCGCTAAGGAAAGTCCATTTTGGGAGAGGAAATCGCTGACGAAGGTTTCTACTTCGTTGGGAGTCAAGTGGTAACGTATCTCCACATTGAGCAGTTCTGCAACAGTCTGCTCTGAGTAAGTATCCGAGAGGGCAAAGAAAGTAGCCCCTTCCCCTAAGCGAATCCCGTTCGAGTTGGGTTGCATGATAGGGCAGGGGAGCGTTGTCTTGTCCTTGATTATCCCAGCTAATTCGTATAAGTAGGTGGTATGTGGGCTATGCTCATCAATGCCTCCGACCAAGATATGCTGAAGTTGGCCTTGCTCCATGTGCATTTTGGCTTCCAAGAGGGCGCTCTCAAAGGAGCAAGCCCCATTGACATATGTTAGGTTCATACCCTTGCACTGCAAGTTGATTGCGATTTGTCCTGCTACCGTATTGTGAGTGGACTGGATAAAGGCTGTAGGGGTGAGGTGTTGTTCCTGATTGTCTAAGAGTGTTCTTAGGAATTTCTCGGAGTCCTGTAGGCAGCCCATGCCTGTGCCCACAAAAATTGCCTGAGGGGAGAGGTGTGCTTGCTCTAAGGCCACAGAGGCAGCAACCATGCCCATTTTTACACTTTTGGACATACGCCTAATGGCAGCGGGGGGAATATAGTCCTTATATGGAGGTTCCATAGCAAAGAGGACAGCCTCCTTGCTGTTTTCGCAGAATTGCATAGGGAAATCCCCTGAAAAAGTAGGCTGGGCGGAGATACACGAGAGGCCATTGATAAAAGTGCTACTCATAGATAAGGTGTTTTTGGGGAGTGGTTTTATAAAAAAAGGCTGTCCAAAGACAACCTTTCTTCATACTTTGTGTAAGCTAAAAAATTATTTTCGTATTTCTTTGATACGAGCTTTCTTACCACGCAATTCACGGTAGTAGTAGATACGTGCACGGCGTACTTTACCGTATTTGTTCACTTCAATCTTTTGGATAGCAGGCATATTGATAGGGAAGATACGCTCTACACCTACCTCACCGGACATTTTACGGATGGTAAAAGTCTCAGTAGCTCCTGTACCGCGGCGTTGGATTACCACACCTCTGAAGAACTGAACACGGGATTTTTCTCCTTCCTTGATTTCGTAATACACTGTAATAGTGTCCCCTGTGGAGAATTCAGGGAAATCTTTCTTAGCAATGAAATTGTCTTGTACGTACTTTAATAAAGACTCCATAAAAGTATAAAAATTAAGTATTACCTAAGCAACATACACGTCCCTCGCCAGAGGTTACTTAGCGGGCGCAAAAATACTTATTTATTTTGTATTAGGCAAGTCTTTCTCGTAAAATTTTTTATAGTTCTTTTCAGCAGCGGCTATCCACTTATCCCATAAGAGTAATTTGACCACACACCACCAGAGTAGTACGATTCCAAAATTGAATAGTTTGAGTTCAAGAGTGCCGTCCTTGTCCCAAAAGCCTAAGAAAGTAACGAATAAAAGTGGTATAGCAACCCAATCCAAAAGAAATAGAAGGGGTTTCTGCTTTATGCGTTTCCTAAAAGCATAAAGAGAGGCGGGGATTATCTGGAAAAGTGTCAAAAAATCGGCCGTCTTAGTAGGTTTTGCTGAGGTTTGCATATTATAATAGATTTGGTTTTAGAAAAGTTTTCCTTGTTTGGGGGAGGGGATATGTGCTTTGTACTTGAGTATTTTGTAGCTATCCTTGGTGATGAGATGTGTTTCAAGTTCAGGGTCATAGAAACTGGTAACTTCCAAATCAACAAGCATATAATCACCCTTGGAGAATTTTTCTCCATTGTCTATAATCTTGATTATCTCCTCGTCTTCCATTTTAGCAGCTATTTTCTGTCCTTGAAAAACAAAGTCCCACTTGAGGTCTTTGGTGAAGCTAGCACGAATGATGAGTATCTTTTTGTCGGTCAAGACTTCTCTTATTGGTTCTTTTGATACCTCATCTAAGCCGTCTAGTTTATTAGCAATCAGAGGAAAATCATCATAAGGAACATAGGTGCTTTCTGTGTTAGAGTTAAAACTGAAACCTGATACATCAGTGCTTTTACTCAGTACAGCGAATTGTTTGGCGATATTATCCCTAACGGTTTTATTTTCATTGAAGATATTATATACATTTGTTTGAATAAGTGTAATATCTCCGTTGATATTGGTTATTTCTATATAATCTCCTTTTGAGGTCGTCTTTTGAGGTTTTTTCCCTTTTAGAAATTGAGCAAAGGCATATAAGCCACCTACAATGGCTACAATAGAAGCACCATAATTAACACTTTCGGAGGAGAAAAGAGATTCTATGAGTTTTTCTATTAGTTCAACATGTATCTCAAAACTTCCTTTTTCAAGAGCTTTAATTTTTACTTCTATCTTTTTTTCAGTTTGCAGACTTCTATTCACCTCCTGAATAATATTAGAGGTGTGCATAAGACAGCCTATAAGTGTCTCTACATCAACTTCGTGCTTGTCGCTGTCAAATACAATTTTGAAATCATTCTCTTTCATGAGGAATACGAAATCTTATTTCTGTGCAAAGCTAAGAAATAATTTTTAACAAGCAAAGGAAATTAACCTTTAATTTTGTTCTTAAAAATTGGATATGATGCGATATCCTTTTTGGTTATGAGCATTCTTTATAAAAGCCTGCATTTGGTCAGTTAGTGGGAGTTGATTTTGTTTTTCCCAAAAATCCTTGTTGTAGGGAATATTTAGTTTGAATAGTTCGGCTTTGGCATTGACATTGGGCTTAAAGGTGCTTATAAGAGAAAAAGGACGGGTTATGACAAGTTGGTATTCTATGTCATAGAGATTTTTTTGAGCCTTGTTATATACCTCCACTTGCTGAGTTAGGCAGGCAGAGGCAATAAAATATTTTCCATTGCTACTGCTTTCACATTTTTCTTTCAGGGAATAATAGGAAGTCCTGAACTTAACCCATAATTTTTTGTTCCATGGAATCTTATCTATCATAGCGTCATTTATCTTGTCAGAACGTTCAACAATACTAAAATCCTTTGTATTGATGACAAGATGTCCCACCCCATCATAGAAATTGTTATTCTTAGGGAAATGATTGATCTTCTTATGGGTGTCATCAACTATGGTAGGAGCTGAGAAGTTAAATCTCTGGTAATCAAGGAAAAGCAAAGAACTGTACCAAAGAAAAACATCTCTTAGGGAAAGTAAAGCAAGGTCTTCGCTATACTTATCTTTGTTTTCTATTCCGAATTTTCTCATGTTAAGTAATTGGAAATCAATTTTTATATCCTTACTTAATCCCAATAATTTATTACGCTTTACACGTCCTGTGATGTCCTCTATTTTTAGGAAATCTCCATTTAGCTTGAGGACACAGCGCAAAAAGAAATCTTCTACAAAAGGTTCGTTAGGGTAATTATCAAGGGCTTTTCTATAGACCTGTGATAGTATTTCTGGATTGCTTCCCACTACGACCTCACTGAGTTCTATCGGTTTAGGGTCAAGGAAGAGAGTGTCTTTTTCTCTGTTGAGTTGCTCTGGAGTGATTTTAAGTGTCTTATATCCTAACAGCTTGATAGTGATGGTATCACCAGAGGCATGAAAAAAGAAATAACCGTCCTCATTGGTGAGGGTATAGTTGTGAATATCATGTATAATCACAGAGGACAAAGGCTGCTTTGTCTGCCCATCAACAATATATTTCTTAGTAAGCTGTTGCGCATACAGAAGCGGAGTGAGTAGAAATAAGACGAATGTTTTCATATTTTCATGGCTATAGGGACAAAGTTAATAAAAAAATAATTTAAAAAATGAAATCTCTTTAAAATAAACATTTATTTAACTTTCTAGAAATACAAATGTTTGTTTTTGTGATTTTATATCTTTTGTATTATAAGTATAAATGTTAAATAAATTACGGAAAAGTACTTCTATATCACATATAAGTATTAAAGGGAAAGCATATAGAAAAAACTGTATATTTTCTCAATTATTATTTCTTTGATTGAAAAAAAAAGAGTATTTTTGTGGCTTAAAACCAATTATTGAAAATGAAATACAAAATACTCTTTGCTTCCCTCTTATCTCTGCCTATGTGGGGGCAACAAAAACTATGGTCACTTACTGACTGTATCAACTATGCTGTAAATAACAATATAACCGTTAAGAAGACGCAACTAGGTCAGCAAACGGCTGCTATTAACTTAGATCAGGCCAAGAATAATCGCTTGCCTGCCGTTAGCGGAAATATCTCGGCCAATGCTAATCATGGTTCGGTGATTAACCAGATTACCAACAATAGGGTGAACCAGACAACCATCACCAATAGTATGGGCGTGAGTGCCTCTATGCCACTCTACGAAGGGAACAAACTCAATTTGCAAATAGAGCGTGCTACCCTTGCTCTGGAACAGAACGACCTCTATGTAAAAGAGGCGCAGAATAACATCACCCTGAGTGTCTTAGAGGCTTACCTGCAAGCGCTTTACCAATATGAGAATATCGCAGTGGCCAAAAATACCGCCCTCTCTTCAGAGGAACAACTCGCTCAAGCACAGCAGAAATATGAGAATGGTGCTATAGCGAAGATAGACCTTATTGAGATAGAGACCCAGCATGCTAACAATGAGTATAATGTAGTCTTGGCTAAAAACCAATACGAAAACCAAGTGCTAACCCTCAAGCAACTCTTGGAGCTTCCCCCTGGCACAGAATTTGGTATTGAGATTATCCAAAAGGAGGACGTTAGCGCTCCTATAGCCAATAAGGAAGAGATCTATAGGCAGGCACTGGAGCAGCTACCAACGACTAAGATATACGAAAAGCAAAAAGAGTTGGCTCAGAAGGATATCCAGATTGCTAAGTCTGGCTTTCTACCGTCACTCTCCCTTAGTGGAGGTATCAATACAGGGTATTCGGATAGGGATACCGAGAAATATATGACACAGCTGAAGAATAACTTTGGGCAGACCATAGGACTCTCGCTCAATATTCCTATCTTCTCTCGTTACCAAAACAAGAACAATGTAGCCTTAGCGCGACTCTCTGAATCCCAAGCGGATCTTGACCGTAAGCAGGCCGAGAAGGATCTCTATACCAAGATAGAGACCGCTTGGCACAACGCCACCACACGTCAGGCGCAAGAAGTAGCCTCTAAGAAAGCACGTGATAATGCTAAGTTGGCCTACGAGTTGGCTGAGAAAAAGCATGAGTTTGGCAACCTGACCAATACCGAACTCTTAGTTAGTAGAAACACCTATCTCAATGCTGAACAGACCTATTTGCAGAACAAATATATGGTGTTGCTCTACCAACAATTGTTGAATTTCTATCAAGGAAAAGAGATAACGATTAATGACTAGCGACCAATGACCAATTACTAATGACAAGTGACTAATGACAAGTGACTAATGACAAGTGACCAATGACAAGTGACTGGTAGGGGCGAATGGCAATTCGCCCTTAGTGATAAAACCCTCGTTGGTGCGAATCATATACTCGCTTGCAGATATTTGGCGACTTTAGCTTGCGCTTACTATAGAAAATATTAAAATCCATATTACGATAGAAAAATAAAAGAATGAAGAAAATATTAAGAACAACTATATTTGCCTTATTACTTGCGGGAGTAGGTTATGGGGGGTATCATTTTTTCTTTAAGGAGAAACCAGTGATTATTGTCCTGCAAAAAGAAAAAGTAGAAAAAGGTGATGTAACCACAGAGGTAACCGCCACAGGAAGCGTACAACCTGTAGATGAGATAGAAGTGGGTACGCAGGTATCGGGCTTGGTTAGTAAGATATATGTGGATTACAATTCCCAAGTGAAAAAGGGAGAGCTTATCGCTGAGCTGGACAAAACCAATCTGCAAGAGAATGTCATCAACGCTCAGGCTAATTATAATGCAGCACTGAATGAGGTTTCCTATTATCAACAAAACTATGATAGGAAGAAAAGTATGTATGATAACCAAGTCATTAGCAAGGCGGATTACGAACAGGCTTATTACCAGCTACATAACGCCAAAGCAGCAGTAACTCAGCGTCTGACGATGCTCAATCAGGCAAAGACCAATCTGGGCTATGCCAATATATATGCACCTATCGATGGAGTAATCCTCAGCAAGGAAGTAGAAGTAGGGCAAACAGTGGCCGCTTCCATCAGTGCACCGACCCTATTTAAGATTGCCAAGGATATAAAGAAAATGCAAGTAGAGGCCAATGTAGATGAGGCAGATATAGGGCAAGTGAAAGTAGGTCAGCGGGTTACCTTTACCGTAGATGCTTATCCGTTGGAAGAGTTCCAAGGGGTAGTCTCTCAAGTAAGACTTTCACCCACCACCACTTCGAATGTGGTTACCTATACGGTTATTGTAGATGCAGAGAATCCTGAGGAGAAGCTAAAACCAGGTCTTACCGCGACTATTGTCATCTATACCAATGAACTTAAGGGCGTTACCATAGTTAATAATAAGGCAATTAATTTCTCTCCAGACCTTACGCTCTTAGCTGAATATTATGCGCAGAAGGGAATCAATGCTTCTATGCCACAGATGGAGCGTAGCAAGGGAAAGAACAAACATGTATGGGTAGAAAATCCCGATGGTAGTCTCTCTCAAAAAGCTATTGTGATAGGCAGCAATGATGGTATCCATGTAGAGGTAGTCAGCGGTATTAGTCAAGGAGAAGAAGTGGTAACCTCACTCAATAGTTTCACCCCTTCGGCTAAGGCTACGGATAATCAACAAGATGGCAGTAGTCCATTTATGCCGAAGATGAGAAGACGAGATAATAGCAAAGCTAAATAGGGAATTATGGCAAAGGCAATCATTGAGATAAACAACCTAAGGAGGGAGTTTAAAATGGGCGGAGAGACCCTACAGGTACTCAAGGGAATAAACCTGAATATCTATGAAGGAGAATTTGTTACCATCATGGGGCCAAGTGGTTCGGGTAAGTCTACCTTGCTCAACATATTGGGCTGCTTGGACAGACCTACTTCGGGGGATTATATATTGGATGGTATCTCGGTCAAGAATATGTCCAAAAACGAGTTGGCCAATGTTCGTAATACCAAGATAGGCTTTATCTTTCAGGCCTATAACCTTTTGGCGCGTACCTCGGCTATAGAGAATGTAGAGCTACCGCTGATGTATAATCCTAAGATTTCAGCCAAAGAACGCCGTGAGCGAGCCATAGAAGCTCTCAAAAGGGTAGGGCTGGAATCGCGCCTGCACCATATGCCCAGTGAACTCTCAGGGGGGCAACAGCAACGTGTGGCCATAGCGCGTTCGCTAGTGAATGACCCTGTGATCCTCTTGGCCGATGAGGCTACGGGAAACCTTGATACTCGCACCTCCTACGAAGTCATGGAACTTTTCCAAGAGCTTAATGACAAGGGCAGCACCATAGGCTTTGTAACCCATGAGGACGACATTGCCCGCTTTAGCAAGCGCACCGTGGTGCTCAAAGACGGCAATATCATCAAAGACCACCTTATAGAAGATAGGTTTGATGCTAAAGAAGAACTCAGGAAAATAAAATCAGGGTTCAGTGATCAGTAGTTAGTGGTCAGTTTTTAGTTTGTAACTTATTAGAAAAAAGCTGCTTGAGGATAAAACCTCAAGCAGCTTAAAACAACTTGCGAAACTTAAATCAGTCATCACAAAGACCTCAATCGGGGGGATTACCTTGTAGATGACCGCACTAAAAACGGAGCAGAGAACTTCCAAGGAGAGCTAATCCTTTTTGGCTCAGAAGCCTATCCTGATTGGGATCATGTGGTTAGAAGACTACTACACTAACCTATACCCCACGCCCTTGGCGGTCTTAATCCTTGCCTGACCGAGTTTGTCTCGGAGCTTTCCTATATGGACGTCAATGGTGCGGCTGTGTGCTACGGCAGGGTTTGCCCAAATGTGAGTGGCTATTTCCTCACGGGAGAAAAGTCGGTTAGGGGCGGAGAGTAACAAGGAGAGTAGCTCATATTCTTTTTTTGTTAATACATATTGCCTATCGCCTTTAGTAAGGGTATATGTCTCTTCATCCAAAGAGAAATCCCCATAGACCAAGGGCTGTTTCACCTCTTTGCGTTTTTGAAAACATAGCTTAACAAGCGCTTCAAGCTTATAGATAAAAAGCTTGGTTTTCAGTCGCTTGTATATAAAATCATCGGCTCCCGCCTCAAAGCCCGCAAGGAGCGCATAATCTTGGTTCTCTTCGGCCAATAGCACAATGACAGGACGGGTAGGCAGTTGCATTTGGCGCAATCGCTCGCATACTTCCACGCCATCGGTGTCGGGCAAGAAGATATTCAGCAGTAACAGTTCGGGTGTCGTTCGCTTAATGATACGCAATGCCTGTGCTCCAGATATGGCGGTGAGTACCTCAAATCCAGCTTGTTGCAAGGTAGGTGCTATATATTCCAGCCACTGGGTATCGCTATCTATGATTAGGAGTGTGATAGGTGTTTCTCTTTCCATTGGGTATAAAAATCCGGATTATATAGACAAAGGGTACCTTCTTTCAAGTGGGTAAATACCTGTACGGTCTCACCTGTACAGACTAACTCTTTTTGCTCATTGTAGATATAGTATTGGAAGACCAATTTGGCCGCAGAGGTATCCATATAGTGAGTCTCTACCTCCAAGAGTTCTCCGTAGCGCACCATTTTCTTATGTTCGCATACACTCTTTACAATAGGGGTAGCAAACCCATGGCGCTCTACCTCCAGATAGGAAATACCATATTTCCTACCAAAAGCCTCCCGCCCCTCCTCAAAGTACTTGATATAGTTGCCATGCCATACAATGCCTAAGGGATCCGTCTCGCTAAAGCGTACCCTGAGTTGTACCGTTTCGCTTAAGGGTGTAGGTTTATAGATTTCTTTTTGCCTTGTCATATACTATAGAAATTACCATACAAAGAATAAAAAACAGCAGTAAAAGTCCCACTTTACCTGCTATAGCTGAGAACTCACCTACTCTAAGAAGTACCTCATAGAAAGCCTGCAAACCCCAGTTCATAGGAGAGAGCTTAGCTATGGTTTGCATAAAGGGAGGCATTACAAAGACAGGAATCCATACCCCGCCGATAGCTGCCAAGATTACTGTAAGTGTTGCTCCCAGTGGTGCCGACTGTTCTTGCGTATGGCAGAGAGTTCCCAAAAGTACCCCCAAGCCAATGGCAGCCGTAGTGGAGGCTGTAGCTACAGCTAATAGTCCCCATACACGTCCGCCTATCTGCAAAGCAGGTAATCCCATAAGAGGGAAAAGATACAAACCCAGCAGAACCATAAGGACAAACTGTAAAATACCTATAACTAAGAACACTAAGATCTTGGCCATAAGCAACTCCCCATAAGAAAGAGGAGAGGTCAAAAGGCGTATATATGTCCCTTGTGTTTTCTCTCTTACGATATTGGCCGAGAGTGGAATGGTGATAAAAAAGATAGCAAAGAGCGCCCATGCAGGTACATTGTGCTGTACCGAATTGGGCAGTTGAGCAGCAGGGGTAGGATTGATCTCCGCAAAAGTAACGAGACTTCCTTCTGTGGAGAAAGGCAGTTGTTTGCCTTCACCTAATTCCTTTTCAAAGGCAGTGTAGATAGAACGATTTTCTACCTGATACATCATCTTATCTATATGGGTTTTGACCGTTTCCTTAAAGGAGAGTGGTAAGGTAGGATCAAAGTAGAGACGTATCTCCTTGGGTTCAAATGGCTTGAGAGAATCTTCAATAGACGTCTCTTCCATAAAAGCACTCAGTATCCTATCTACCTTTTGCTTTACTTCACGCTCAAGGTCTTCGGAGAGGTGAGCGGGGAGCACAATGGCCATGGGGAATTTTCCTTCGCGTACCATACGCTTAGCCTTTGTCTCGCTAAGATCTCTGATGGCATCATCGGAGAGAACCGAAAAGAAACCACTCTCTTCCATGCTCTTGCGTATATGTGCTCCTACAGCCCCATAGTCATTATCTACCAATAGCACGGCCGTTTTCTGCTCGGTGATATTGCGAAAAGCACCATCCTGCAAGAGGGTAACGGTAACAACTAAGACCAAGGGCATTACAAATAGGATAATAAGCCCTCCTAAGTCCCTGCTAATAAGCAGTATTTCCTTATAGATAGAAGCAACCAACTTATTCATAGGCTATATCTTGAGAAGTGAGACGAACGAACACCTCCTCCAAGTTTTGGACTTGGTTTTCAGCTATAAGGGTTTCAGGGGTGTTTTCACAGCGTAAGAGGCCTCTATCTAAGATAAGCACTCTGTGGCAAAAATCCTGTGCTTCTTGCATATGATGGGAGGTGTATAGCACAGACATACCCTGTCTATTAAGTTCTTTTAGGTAGTCTATGATGATAAGTTTGGAACTCACATCGACCCCTACGGTAGGTTCGTCCAAGAAAAGTACTTCAGGGGTGTGAAGAATCCCTGCTAAAAGGTTGATACGCCGCTTCATTCCTCCAGAGAAGTGTTTGATTTTCCTATCTGCTACCTCTAGAAGACCAACCCGCTCCAGTCCTTGAGTGACTCGCTCTTGTACTTGCTTGCCCTTAAGTCCATATAAGCTAGCAAAATAATGGAGATTTTCCCTTGCCGTAAGGGTAGGGTAGAGGGCATATTCCTGAGGTACTACTCCTATTTTATAGCGAATTTGTTGGGCTTGTCCTTTATAAGAGAGTCCACTTATAGTGAAGTTTCCAGCAGTAGGCTGAATCCCTCCCATAAGAATAGACATGAGAGTCGTTTTCCCTGCCCCATTGGTGCCCAAAACGCCATAAATTTCTCCTTTCTGCACAGTAAAAGAGAGGTCTTTCAGGGCGAAATCCTCAGATTCTTTATATTTCTTATACAGATGGGTTACTTCTACTGCTTTTTCTATCATATCGCTGAGAAGTTTTTAAGTTCTTCTACAGAAATTCCAAATATTTCAGCATATTTTCTCAAAGTCTTCTCTGACAAACGAGCAAATACTTTAGGTTTGGCATGTCTCTTGATAATCCATTGCCATCTGTTCATATAACTAGCTAAGGTAGCCCAATCCATGCGTTCACGTATCATATAGTACACTATGGGACTTTGCTTACCTGCTTGTATCTGAGTCTTTGCCTCTTGCATCTGCTCCTGTAAAAGCCCAAAAGAAGCGTCCAAGGCAATATTCTTCACCTCCCATCCTTCACTTAGGGCAGTGGTATATTTCCCCTGAGCATCTGTTACATAACAAAGCTCTTTTATGCCATCTAAAGCTCCTTTTTCTTGAGGAAGTTCGTTTTCTTTCATCAGTCGTTTTCTTTTATAAAAAGGTTCATTTGTGCGGTTGCCAATAAGTGCTGCTGGTAATAAGCGGCACAATCCATCGCACAGATACTATACCCCTTATCATCATAACGAGAGAGCAAGGAGGCCTCAGTGCGAATGGTTTGGGTGACTTGCGGGAGGTCAAATATTTCAGCTTTCTTTATAGCGCTGATATAGCCAATGATTTTCTTAGAGCCTTCGTCATTTTTATCAAAGAAAAATTGTCCCACGATAGCCGAACAGGTTTGAGCCATATTCTCTATCAATCCCGATTCGGTGAAGTATCCCTTGTCCAAGAAGATACAATCTTCCTTGATCTGAAAACAAGTAACAATACTTGTATCATTGATAAGAGTGATGGTATCGACCATTTGCATAGGGGGGCGATGGGGTAGGTATTTAAGGATAGAGGGGTGCATTGTCAATACTGTTCTAATACTTGGATACGCTTTTCAATAGGTGGGTGGGTGGCAAAAAGGGAGAAAAAGCCTTCAGCTTTGTAGTCAATAAAAAGTTCCTTTATCTCATCATTTCCCACTTCTTTTAGGGTAGAGTGTCCCGATATTTTTCTCAGCGCACTGGCCAGCGCCATGGAATTATGAGTAAGCTCCACTGCTCCTGCATCGGCCATATACTCCCGTGAGCGAGAGAGCGCCAGCTTAAAAAGAATAGATAGAAAATAGATAGCCCCTGCCACTAAAAGAATAATAAGCAAGAGCATCGCTCCGCCGCCCTTGTCATTCTTGCGATTGCGAGAGGAAAACATATTCCCCCCTCCGTTTAGGAGCATTCGTAAGGCCAAATCGGCTATAGTGGCGAAGATACCGACAAACACAATAGTTACTATCAGTAGGCGCACATCACGATTACGGATATGCGTCAGTTCGTGAGCGATTACGCCTTCTAATTCCTCGTCATTGAGCCTATTGATAATCCCACGTGTAAGGGTAACAGCAAAAGTTTTTTCATTGATCCCTGAAGCAAAAGCATTGAGCGCATCACTCTCTATGATATAGAGCTTAGGCATGGTCATTCCTACCGACATACATAGGTTTTCTGTCAGGTTATACACCCGCTTGTTATTCCTACGCTCCAAAGGTTCTGAATGGGTCGCCATCTGGATCATCTGGGTATGGAAGAAGTAGGAGATAACAAACCATATACACACTCCCGCCAGTACTATAGGAACTACTGAAAGGAATTGCATATTGGTTTGTTCTATATCTTGGTCAGAGAGTACATACAATACCACATATACCCCTACTAAAATAAGTAGCGGGAACGCCAAGAGAAACAATACAGACTTGGTATTATTTCTTGTTATTTGTTGTTGTATTCCGAGGTATTGCATTCCTTAACTAAAGTAAAAGGTAAAAAGTAATGACAAGTAAAACCTATGCATAATAATTCCTATGGGACTATTTTGTAAAATATAACCCCAATATCATAAGCATCATAGAGATAAAGAAGCCTACTAACCATTTAATGATATTATTATTCATCTGTGTAAAGGCCTTATGGATATCTTCTTTTAGTTCAGAACGAAGTAGCGCTATTTCTTCCTTGAGTTCAGAACGAACCTGAGAGATTTCTGCATGAAGTTGTGCTATTTCTTCCTTGAGTTCTGAACGAACCAGAGAGGTTTCAGTACGAAGTTGTGCTACATGTACTTCCATGTCTGCACGGAGCTGTGCTATTTCTTCCTTGAGTTCCGAGCGAACTTGAGAGATTTCTGCACGAAGCTGTACTACATGTCCCTCCATATCTGTACGAACTTGAGAGATTTCTGCACGAAGCTGTACTACATGTCCTTCCATATCCATACGTAATAGCTTGATTTCTGTATGGAGTTTTACTAATTCTGCTGTAAGATCAGAGCGCTGTTGTGAGACTTCAGAACGAACTTGTGCCATGTCTATCCTTAGCTCTGTTTGCTCCTTCTTTATCTCTGTGAGGTCTGTAAGATGTGTTATATAGGAGGTCAGAAGCTCTGCTATTTCTATCCCAAATTTATCTCTGACAGCTTGGTATAATTCTGTAACGGTTGCCATAGTTTCTCTTTTTAACCTTTAACAAGGCATTGTATTACTTACGAAAAAGAAATCTCTGGTGCTTTATCCAATTGTTTGCGTTCCTCTTTTCCTAAGTCAAAGAATGGCTGAGGGGTCATGTGTTTAAAGCCAGCGACAATATTGGTAGGAATGGATTGGATTGCTGTATTGAGTTCCTTGGTAGTGGAGTTGAAATAACGACGTACAGAGGCCAATTTGTTCTCTATATCAGCAATTTCTTCCTGCAAGTGCATAAAGTTGGTATTGGCTTTCAGTTCTGGATAGGCCTCTACTTGTATACTGAGAGCACGCATAGCTGAAGAGAGTTCTTTTTCAGCCTCAATTTTATCATTTACGGTAGTGGCACTGAGCGCCTGAGAGCGTGCCTGAGTTACGCGAGTGAGTACCTCTGCCTCGTGGTTCATATAACCCTTTACGGCAGCTACTAGCTGTGGAATTAGGTCATGGCGCTGCTTGAGCTGTACATCTATATCAGCAAAAGCATTCTCTCGGTTATTGGCCAAGGCTACCAATTTGTTATTGGCACTGATGTACCAAAGCGCGACTACCACTACAAGGGCAATGACAATAATAAGTCCAGTCATGATAAGATGATTTTAAATTTCTCGCAAAAGTAATCAAAAAAAACGAGTATTCCTACTTTTTTAATGCCAATCAATAGTTAAAATGAAGAAACGCTAAACCTTTTAAGACGCAATAAATTGCGTCTCTATCCGGGTGCAAGCCAATTTGTAGAAACGCAATTTATTTCATCTTAACTAATTAAACTTTTTTTATCAACTCAAGAGCTGATAAGCAGCAAAGGCCGAAAGATACGCAAAGCTAGTCATGAAAACCCATTGCAAAATCGCCCATTTCCAGCTATTGGTTTCCTTGCGTACGATGGCAAAGGTACTGATACACTGCATAGCGGAGGCAAAGAATAGTAGGATAGAGACCCCCGTGGCCAAATTAAAAACAGGGGTACCATCGGGACGCATCTCTTGTTGCAAACGAGCCACTACCGTGCGTTGTTCAGCCTCACCTTCTTCTACATCTACCTCACCCAAACTATAGATAGTGGCCAAAGTACTTACAAAGGTCTCACGCGCGGCAAAGGAACCTAATACAGCTATACTGATCTTCCAGTCATAGCCTAAGGGACGGAACACAGGTTCTACAAACTTGCCCATATTTCCCAAAAGGGAGTTTTCGGTACGATAGCTTAAAAGGTAGTGTTCCTTCTCGTCCTCATCCCAACCATATTGGCTGGCCAGCTGCTCGGTATGTACTTCAGCATTGCGGTACTTCTCACTTAGCCCATGGGTCTGTAAGAACCAGATGAGCACCGTCATAAAGAATATAATCTTCCCTGCACTGAGAACGAAGGCCTTAGATTTATCATATACGGTTAGTAGCACATTTCGTGCCAAAGGTACTTTGTAGGTTGGCATCTCTACAATAAAGTGTGTTTGGAACGCATTCTTCAGCACCAAGAACTTGCTCAAGAGCCAAGCGGAGAAGATGGCCATAAATACGCCAAACATATAGAGTAAGAAAAGCGCTACTGCCTGATTGTTAAAGAAGAAATAATTCCCCTCTGGAATCACGAGCTTTATCATAATCAGATAGATAGGCAGTCTTGCCGAACAAGTAATAAAGGGAGTTACCAGAATAGCAATTAATCGCTCACGCCAGCTCTCAATAGTACGGGTAGCCATTACCGCTGGTATAGCGCAGGCAGCACCTGAGATTAGCGGAATAGTTCCCTTACCATTAAGCCCAAAGGGACGCATGATCCTATCCATAAGGAAAACCACCCTACTCATATAGCCGCTTTCCTCTAGTAGGGAGATAAAGAAAAAGAGCAGCGCTATCTGGGGAACAAAAGAAACTACGGCAGTAAGCCCTGGAATCACCCCATCTACCAGAAGGGAGGTGAGCGAGCCTTCGGGCAATACATTGCCGATCCAAGTGCCTACCCAGCCTAAGGCGCTTTCTATCCATCCTTTGGGGTATTCACTTACATAGAATATCATTTGGAAAATCAGCAGTAATATGGCCATAAAAATCACATAGCCCCATACCTTGTGCAAAAGAATTTTATCCAAAAGGGCACGAGTACCCACTGCTGTTACCTTATAAGTATCCTTGAGTGCATGGTTTATAGCCTGATAACGGAGAATGGTCTCCCGCTGCTGCATTTTCTTGATTTCGGCCTCGGTTTTTATATGCTCTTTTTGAATTTCTACCTTGCGCAATGCCCCTATCACCTCAAAGTTTTGAGAGATGACCATCCAGAGTTTGCCTAATTCTTCATTGGGGAATTTCTCCTTGAGTGTTTTGAAATAAGTAGGGTCTATACGGTTGATATCTATAACCTTCTCCAAGGGGAGTTTTTTGTAATTAATAATCAACTCTTTTAGCTCCTCTATCCCCATTTTCTGTCGAGTGCTCACAAGAGCTATGCGTGTATGGAGTGCGGCCTCCAAGGCGGGTATGTCTATGGTGATACCGCGAGGCTTCATCCGATCGGCCATATTGATTGCCAAGATCATAGGAATGCCAAAGTCCTTTATCTGGGTATAGAGATAGAGGTTTTGCTTGAGGTTCTCCACATCTGCCACCAGCACTACCACATCGGGAAAGTCTATATCATCTTTGTCCAAGAGACAACTGATGGCCACCTTCTCGTCCATAGAATTAGGATTGGTGCTATAGGTGCCTGGTAGGTCGTATATTCGGGCATTGATCGTTTGGGAGAGCTTACAAAAGCCCACTTTCTTATCCACAGTAACCCCTGGGTAGTTCCCCACATGCTGGTTCATACCCGTTAGCAGGTTGAAGATAGAGGATTTCCCTACATTGGGGTTCCCTATCAGTGCTACTTTTATTTCATGCTTACTCATTGGAATCTGAATTAGAGAGTTCTACCTCAATATATTGTGCCATCTCTCGGCGAATAGCCATATGAGTATCATTAATAATCAAATAGAGCGGGTCACCCAAAGGGGCTATCTCTACCAGTTCTATACTATTGCCTGGAAGACAGCCCAGCTCCAATAGTTTTATGGGCAACTGTTCAGTAGCTACGTCCTTGATAAAACATTTATCCCCACGCTTAAGGTCATTGACAGTAAGAGTCATTTTTATTTATACTTAATTTAAGGAGGCAAAGATACTATTTTTTTCTTATATATGAAAAATTTTATTTACTTTTGTCCTATATAAGAAAGACAAAAGCCTATGAAAAAATATCTTTTACGTTCGATAGTATTGGTGCAGCTCACTTCGCTTGCTATCGTTGGTTTGCTTGTTTTTATAACCCAATTCATCAACGATAAGGTCTATCTGTATGGGTATGAACCTGCTGAAGAATTCTTAAAAATCGTACTAGCCCCCTTTTATGTGCTTACCGATAACAGCCAGTATGGTAACTCTTTCTTCCTATTGTTACATTCGCTCTGCTATTTCTTGTTTTTCTCTATGGTAGTGGGAAATATCATAGGGGTTATTTGGTATTATATCAAGAAAAAAACACTCAAACCCTTGCCTTGGATGGAGGATTTTCTACTAGGGGAGGTTATTTTCATAGGTATATTGGTTATCAATTATCTTATCATCTATCTGACGAATCATTTTTCCTTTGAAATAGAAAAAGATACCTCCTTACTTATGTTTATGGCAGTCTTTGTAGGGTATCTTCCCGTTTTTCTTTTAGGCAGATGGCTTTGGCGACGCGGTATTCGGCTATTGGGAGGTGTGACTTTGGCCATTTGTGGTATCACTCTTGCCTTTATATCAGGTATTAGTATCTATGCCTATCATAAACAGCCGAAAGAGCAGAATTTTGATTACTATTCCTATATCAATAAAGATTACGACCCTGAACCAAGAGCGACCGACTCTTATGTATATTATGAAGAAGAACCTATAGAAGAGAGTCCTGAAGAAGAGGATGAGCCTTGTATTACCTATCGCATTGAAGAAGAAACCAAAGGGACCTACAATCCGCTTGCTTTTAAGGCAGACCAAGAGGATTATATGGAATGGGATAAGCCTGAGGAGTTTTACAAGTGGGATTCTGACAAATTTGGTCGTGATTTCTTTACAAAATTATTCGATCAGGTGAAATCTGTACTTGGTTTAGAAGAAATCTATCGAGAGATAGAAGGTAGTAAAGAAAGCAAAGATGCTCAGGGAAAAAACCTCTATAATTTTACAAAGGAACTTGGCAAAGACTCTTATATGCTCTCCTCTTTTTGGAAACATTTCGGTACTTTTACCCTAGAAAATATGGATCAAAATCAACTGCTCCGTTATAGTGCTAGAGCGCGTTACCTACTTAAGGTGTATTATCTGGATAAGAACAATATCTCTTTATACAAAGACATCTACCGAGTGATGGAACAAACCGAGAAAGAAGAGCCTGCTTCAGGAGGTTATAGTGAGAAATGGATGCTAGAAAACCAACTAAGAGGACTGGTAAGGATATATACTCAGTACAATCTCTCTGAGGAACTCCGCCGAGATCTGAACAATAGTGATATAGAAGATACGGCAATACGCTGGGCATATTCCTTTTGGGCACGCCGATATAAGGAGAAAAACATCCCTATCACCCTGCGTATTCTCTTTGATGTCAATTCTTATGTAAAAGAAAAATATCCTGAGAAATATGATAGGGCAGCAGCTCAGTATGTTTTTTAAAATACAACAAATGGCGTCTCTACATAAATAGAAACGCCATTTATTATGTATTAACTATTTTGTTATAGGTGTTATAACATGGTTTTTACCTTTTCCAAAGCCTCAGCGATACCTTCAGTCTTTTTACCCCCTGCGGTAGCGAAGAAAGGCTGACCTCCGCCGCCTCCTTGGATACATTTACCCAATTCGCGTACAATCTTTCCTGCATCTAAACCTTTGTTCTTAGCCAATTCCTTGTTGATATAGCACAAGAGTAAGGCCTTACCATCTTCTTGAGCGGAGCCAAAGAGGATAAAGGCATCTTTGACCTCTTCACCAAGCATAAAGGCTAAGTCCTTAAGAGTAGCCAAGTCCAAATCCAAGCGCTTAGTAAGACATTGTACATCGCCAACGGGAACAAACTCGCCCTTGAGTTCGCCCTTAAGCTGTTTGGCTTGTTCTTTCTTGAGTTGCTCCAACTCCTTGTGTAGGCGTGCATTTTCCTCTTGTAAATTAGCAATAGCCTTGACAGGATCTTGAGGGTTTTTAAGGGAGGACTTAACCTCTTCCAAGAGTTTCTCTTGTAATAAGAAGTGCTTAAGGGCACCCGCATTGGTAATAGCCTCTATACGGCGTACCCCTGCGGCTACGGCTCCTTCGGAAACAATCTTAAAGAACCAGATGTCTCCCGTATTCTTCACATGGGTACCCCCACAGAGTTCTCGGCTTTCGCCAAACTGTATCATACGTACCTTATCGCCATATTTTTCTCCAAAGAGTGCCATAGCTCCAGCCTCCAAAGCCTGTTGGATAGGAATATTGCGATGCTCCTGAAGTGGAATTTTCTCATAGATACGTTTGTTCACCAAGCGCTCTACCTCAGTGAGTTCTTCCTGAGTGAGTTTGGCAAAGTGTGAAAAGTCAAAGCGCAAAGCCTCTGGAGATACATGCGAACCCTTTTGTTCCACATGGGTACCCAATACCTCTCTTAGAGCCTGATGCAATAGGTGAGTAGCACTGTGGTTGGCTTGTGCCAAAGTACGACCAGCAAGGTGTACTTCCGCCTTGAACGGATCGGTAAGGTTTTCGGGCAGGTGTTCTGCTAAGTGGATAATAAGGTTGTTCTCCTTCTTCGTATCTATAATATAAATGATTTCTCCATTGGCCGACTGTAACGTACCTCGGTCTCCTACTTGTCCTCCTCCTTCAGGGTAGAAAGGAGTAGTGTTGAACACCAATTGGTAAAGGGTACCGTCCTTTTGGCTCTCTACCTTGCGGTATTTGACCAAGCGTACCACTGCCTCCAGTGTATCATATCCGATAAACTCTTCTTCTTCGTCATCACGAAGTACGACCCAGTCACCTGCTTTCACTTGAGCGGCAGCACGAGAGCGTTCTTTCTGCTTTTGGAGGTGCTCCTCAAAAGAGGCCTCGTCCAAGGTCATACCACGTTCTGAAAGGATAAGGGCAGTGAGGTCTTTAGGAAAACCATAAGTATCATAGAGTTCAAAGGCTTTACTACCTGAGAGTTGCTTATCGGTAGTGTTCTGTATCATCACATCTAGCATCAATAGTCCTTGCTCCAATGTACGCAAGAAAGAGGCTTCTTCTTCCTTAATCACACTTACAATCAAGAGGAACTCTTTTTCTAACTCATGGAAAGTGCTGCCCATTTGCTTAGCCAAGGTCTCTACCAACTTATAGATGAAAGGTTCTTTCTGTCCTAAAAAAGTAAAGCCATAACGAATGGCACGGCGCAAGATACGGCGAATCACATAACCAGCTCCATTGTTGGAGGGCAATTGCCCATCAGCTATAGCAAAGGCGACCGCCCTAATGTGGTCGGAAATCACACGTATTGCCACATTGATCTGTTCTTCTTCGGGGGTTACCTTGATCCCATTGGTATAGCTAGTTTTGGTAATCTCTTCTACCTTGTGGATTAGGGGTGTAAAGACGTCCGTATCATAGTTGGACTGCTTGCCTTGTAGCACCATACAAAGGCGCTCAAAGCCCATACCTGTATCCACATTCTGTGCAGGGAGTTTCTCCAAGGAACCATCGGCCTTGCGGTTGAATTCCATAAAGACATTGTTCCAAATCTCAATTACCTGTGGGTGATCATTATTGACCAAATCACGACCTGCTACCTTAGCTTTTTCTTCGGCTGAACGAATATCCACATGAATTTCAGAACAAGGACCACAAGGGCCTTGATCACCCATTTCCCAGAAATTATCCTTTTTATTTCCTAAGAGAATATGATCCTCGGCGATACGCTCTTTCCAAATATCATAAGCCTCTTGGTCAAAAGGCACTCCTTCCTCAGGACTTCCTTCGAACACGGTTACATATAGGTTTTCTTTTGGAATCTTATATACTTCGGTGAGCAGTTCCCATGCCCAGCTGATAGCTTCTCTCTTGAAGTAGTCGCCAAAAGACCAGTTGCCCAACATCTCAAACATAGTATGGTGGTAGGTATCACGTCCTACTTCTTCCAAGTCATTGTGCTTACCCGATACACGGAGACACTTTTGGGTATCTACCACACGCTTGTACTTAGGCTTGGCATTGCCTAAGAAAAATTCCTTGAACTGGTTCATACCTGCATTGGTAAACATCAGGGTAGGGTCGTTCTTAATCACCATAGGAGCAGAGGGTACTATGGTGTGTCCCTTGCTCTCAAAAAATTTTAGAAATAACTCTCTTATCTCTTGTGAGGTCATGTTTTTAAGTTTTGAGTTTTAAGTTTTGAATTTTGAGTTAGCTACTTAATTTTAAGTTTTGAGTTTTGAGTTTTAAGTTTTGAGTTGCAAAGAACACAAAATTCATTACTCAAAACTTTTCATATTGTACCTTTACTTGTGGGGGAGCAAAGGATTGCAGCACTTCCACTTGCTTGTTCGTCAGCCAAAGGTGGGTGGGCGTAACTTCTCCCTTGGCCAGTAGGTTGTTTTGGGAGAGAATACGCTTGGTTTGTTTGGCTACTGCCTCAGCGGAATCTAAGATACGAATATTTTCTGGTAAAATCTCCGAGATAAGGGAGGTAAGATAGGGGTAATGGGTACAGCCTAAGACCAAATAATCCATTCCCTCAGCAACCATAGGACGGAGATATTGTTCTAAAAGGGCGAACATCTCAGGGGTATCTATTTTTCCCTCCTCAATAAGAGGCACCAACCCTATTCCTTCTTGCTTAAGCACACGTACTCCCTTATCAAGCAAGTGCTGACAAGTATTAGCAAAGAAAGCACTCCTTAGCGTACTCTGTGTGGCCAACACCCCGATTGTTTTTGTCTGGCTATAAAGTCCCGCAGGCTTGATAGCAGGTTCTATCCCTATAAAGGGTACCTTATACTTAGCCCTAAGGTGGGTTATGGCATTGGTAGTAGCTGTATTGCAGGCTACAATAATGAGTTTGCTATTGTGGTCTAATAGGTACTCGGTATTTTTCTCGCAAAGAGCTATAATCTCCTCTGTAGACTTTTCCCCATAGGGAGCATTGAGGCTATCGGCTAAGAATAAGGTACTTTCATAGGGAAGCTGGCGCACCACTTCCCTCCAAATAGTAGTACCTCCTACCCCTGAATCAAATAAACCAATTGTCAATGATTAATGATTAACGGTTAATGATTAATGGTTAATGATTAATGGTTAATGATTAATGCCATTAATCATTAGTGGCATTAATCATTAATCATTTTTATTCTTTCTTTTTTATCATTCCCCCTACTTGGTTAGAGGCAGCGAAAGAAGCGATCATATTGGTGAGCATTTCAGCACCTGCCTGTGGGGAGTTGGGAAGGAGGATAAGGTTGCTCTTGGTGTCCTGTCCTACCGCCTGTAGGGTATCATAGTGCTGGGTTACCACAATCAGTGCGGAAGCCTCCTGAGAGCTGATGCCTACTTTGTTAAGCACATCGACACTTTCTACTAACCCACGTGCAATCTCACGACGCTGGTCGGCTATACCTTGTCCTTGTAGGCGCTTGCTTTCTGCCTCGGCCTTGGCTTTTTCTACAATCAAGATACGCTGGGCATCCCCCTCATACTGAGCAGCTACTTTTTCACGTTCGGCAGCATTGATGCGGTTCATAGCGGCTTTTACCTGCGCATCAGGGTCTATATCAGTAACCAAAGTCTTGATGATATCATACCCATAAGTTTCCATGGATTCCTGTACCTCACGCTTTACGGCTATAGCAATATCATCTTTCTTGACAAACACATCGTCCAATTTCATTTTAGGTACTTCGGCACGCACCACATCAAATACGTAGCTGGTAATCTGATCATGAGGGTATTCGAGCTTGTAGATAGCATCATACACCTTGTCCTTGATTACGACAAACTGTACTGAGACTTTGATTTTGACAAATACATCGTCTAAGGTCTTAGTCTCCACAATAACATCTAATTGCTGTATTTTTAAGCTGATACGTGCAGCTACCTTGTCAATCACTGGAATTTTTAGTTGTAATCCAGAATGGCGAATGCTTTGGAATTTTCCAAAACGCTCAATAGAAACAGCTGTTTGTTGCTTCACTGTGAAAAATAGAGAGAAGAACAGAAACAAACCTAATAGAACAAAAAAGAGAATTGTATAATTCATAAAAAGCTTGGTTTTATTTTGGGCAAAGTTATAACTTTTCTTGGAAAAAAACAAGTGAAAATTCATCGGCTTAAAGGTTGTACAAATGGAGAATTTTCTCTATTTTTGCAGTCTATTATACGTACTATGGAATGGACACAGATGTACATAAAATCACTCGGTGAGATGTCGGCTAGAAGCTATGTGCTCCTTCTAAAAGAAACAGAAGGAGCGCGACAAGTACCTATTGTGATTGGAGAGCGAGAGGCTATGGCTATACAATATAGCAACTATGGGAGGTTCTTCATCAGCCAACCGCCTATCTATAATGTATTGTTCAACCTTATGAAAGCCAACCAGATACAAATCACTCAGATACAAATCACTGAGTTTCGGGAAGGAACTTTCTATGCTCATATGCTCTATAAGGGAGAGGAGGAGACAGGCATGCAACCTATATGTATAGGCGATGCCATGGCCATGGCTATAGTGGGAAAGATACCCATCTTTATGATTAAGGAATTGGTAGAGAGGTATGGTACGGCTCAGGCCCAGGAACAAGATATCCTCACAGAGGATACTCCTGCTCCTCGTGCAGCAGGTAATAAAAACCTAAAACGCTATCTGACCACTGAATTAGAAAAACTTATGGATTCGGCCATAGAGGAAGAAAACTACGAATTGGCAGCTGAAATCCAAGAAGAACTTACCAGAAGAAAGAAAATATAAAAACAGGATCATATGAAACTTATACATACACTTATCCTCCTTATGCTCCCTATCGCTGGTATGGCTCAATCACAAGCAGGCATCATACCAAGTACAGGTATGAGCTTAGAGAGTGTGTTCAGAGGCTCACTGGGCATGTGCGTACTGCTTATGATTGCCTTCCTCTTTAGCCACAATCGCAAGGCGATTGCTTGGAAGACGGTCGGTATAGGACTGGCTATACAACTTTTCTTGGCCTTTGGGGTACTGAGAGTGGAGTGGGTCAGAAAGGTCTTTGAAGTAGCAGGGAGTTTCTTCTTGCTTATCTTGGACTTTACCAAGGCGGGGAGTGATTTCCTCTTTGGCAACCTTATGGATATCAATGGTATAGGGTATATCTTTGTCTTTCAGATACTACCTACCATTATCTTCTTCTCCGCCCTTACCTCTATTCTATTTTATTATGGAATCATTCAGATATTTACTCGTGCGCTGGCTTGGGTATTGAGCAAATCTCTAAAGATCTCAGGGGCAGAAAGTCTTTCAGTTACAGGTAATATATTTTTAGGGCAAACCGAAGCCCCGCTGATGATTAAGTCCTATTTGGAGAAGATGACCAAGAGTGAAATCCTCCTTGTTATGGTGGGCGGTATGGCGACGGTTGCAGGAGGAGTATTGGCCTCGTATATCAACTTCTTAGGAGGGAATGACCCAGTGATGAAGTTAGAGTTTGCCAAGCACCTACTGGCGGCCTCTGTCATGGCTGCTCCTGGGGCGGTGGTGATCTCCAAGATGCTCTACCCACAAGAGGAAGTTATTCCCACGATGTATGAGACCTCCAGTGAAAAGTTTGGCAGCAATGTCCTTGATGTAATTAGCACAGGTACTAGCGAAGGACTTAAGCTAGCGGCCAATGTAGGGGCTATGCTTTTGGTATTTGTTGCCCTGATTGCCATGATCAACTATTTCTTGGGCTGGGTAGGAGATATTACTTACCTGAATCCGATTATCAAAGATAGTAGTGTGCTTCCTTACGATCGCTTCTCTTTGGAGATGATCTTGGGATCTATTTTCTCTCCTATTATGTGGCTCATTGGAGTTGCTAAGGAAGATATGATGCTGGTAGGACAGCTTTTAGGAATCAAGCTTGCTGCTTCAGAATTTGTAGGTTATACCCAGTTGGCTGCACTAAAAAATCCTGAAGCCCCTATACACCTCATGT
>ERZ772924.89-NODE-89-length-40170-cov-10.858607_pt1 | contig 40170 bp, 36 predicted proteins | sample MGYA00512116_ERZ772924 | MGnify/ENA primary metagenome ERZ772924 (study PRJEB29015, sample SAMEA2737920) | human oral metagenome | biome: human oral; feature: human-associated habitat; material: dental | place: China | collected 2134 ...
GGCAAATCGGCTAAAGGCAAGAAAAGCAAATAATACTTTTTAGGCGCCTCGACGGCGTATTTTTGCAATTAAGACAATTTTGTGGCATCATAAAAGACAAATGATTCAATATGAAAGGAAATTAGAATAATATGAGTGAACTTCCATACCTGTTAACAGCGACTCCATCTGAACATCCTCGTGGCGCGTCATCGCAGCCAGCAATTGATCCTATGCCGACACCACTGACTGCTAAGCTAGCTGGGGTGCCAGGGTTGGATATAGCAGGAATAGTGAATCGTGGTTTGGAGAAAAATGAAAATGGTAATCCTTCGGTAAAAGCCGCACGAGGCATTGGCGGGACGGCAAGCCGTGTTATGCTCAGGAATCTAGCAGATCAAGCAAATTCCATAGACCCAAATGCTGTCGTAGGAGCTCAGGGTGAAAATAATCAGACGGCCAAAAATATGCTAGACGATCTAGAAAAACGCGTAAAAGCTGGAGAGGTCGGCGCGCTTGCTGCTCCTATTCCTCCAAAATCCTTAGAAATGATCAATAATTTAAATGGAAGGGTCGAAGAAAGAGGCTGTCAGGCTGGCGAATAGTCTCTGAATAATAGGATGAAAAAAGGTAAAAATATGGGCGCAGAGACGGGGAAGCTCCATGAAAGTCCTGAATCTAGTGCGAGTGAGCTTGCGTGCCAGCTCAGGAGGGTTGATGAAGCTATAGACATGCTGGGAAGAGAGCTTGCGGCGGCAGTGGCACAGCGAGAAGCTATTTTGAAAGAGCTTAAGCAAACTGCGGAAGTAAACGGTTTACATCCAAGTGATTATTATGATGGTAATATAAACACTGAATCGCCGAGTATTACTCAATCACTTCGCTCTGACTGCCATACTTAGTGATGATTTGTGTTGCTTGCGCCACGTCGTTTACGTTGTCTAGTGTAGCAATTGCGTGCCAACCGTCACTACCGAGCAAAATACCCAAATCAAGCAGCATTCGGTCGATGTCGGGCGCTATCGAAGGTTCATCAGTATAAGATATGCTATGCAAATAATCGACAAAGCGTTGATTCAGATCGGGCGAGCGTAAATCCCGGGCGACGGTCTGGACGCAGCGAATAATGTCAGCAAATTGGATTGGCCCCGATTGTACACTGAGATGCAGCGTATTAGTGACAGACATGTCTTCGGCGTGATATTTGATATGATTGTCATCAGTGTAGGCGCCAAATTGGAGGCTAAGCTTTTGGCTGATTGATAAGTTCAAAAAGTGTATGTATTCGTAAAATAGCGGTAACGTTTCGGGTCGTTGCTGGCGGAATTGCTGTGTTAGCTGGAATGATATGTAAAGTTTGCGCGGAATTGCTGATGGCTGGTTAGTCGAGTAAATTATACCGCTGATTTGGCTAGTACTGCTATTTAGTCGCTTGATATTATCGATGTTTTGCCATGGTCGAGAGTCAAGCTGTCTTAACTCGTGCATCATTCGGCCGCTGTCGGCAACGTATAGCTGGTTTGGCTCTTCGGCCAGTAAACGGTACAGAGCTAGCGAGACCGGCTCGTTGTCCATTTCGCCGAAATCAGTTGGCAAGGTTAATATCTTGTTGGCTAACCGCGTGGCATCGACCGAGTGCCAAATACTCTTAATAATGATAATGCCGCCAGGGTAAGTGTGTCCATCTAGCATGTAGTCGATCAGCTGGTACTGGCCTTGCTGGCACATGAATTCGGCCGCCGTCGCCAAAAACATATGCTCGTATAAATGAGCCAACTGCGTGCATGGATGGTGCTTAACCATAGTGATGCGCTTCATTACACTAATTATAGCAGAGAGTTAGAGCTGATACTCTTTGATGCGGCAGCGAACGGCTTTCACCGGCAAAATTTTAGCTCGCGTATGATAGTGTTATACTATATGTAATATGAAAGTCAGCCTAAATCTTATCAAACAATTGATTAATTTTGAGTTGCCTCCCGTGGACGAGTTAGTGGCGCGGGTCAATCAGCAGCTTGGCAGTGTCGAAGAAGTGATCGACCTTAACGCTAAATATGGCGGCGCGCGAATCGTCCGGGTGGTTGAATGTGCCAAGCATCCTGATGCTGATCGGCTGAGCGTAACCAAGATCGATGATGGTGGCGTAGTGGCGGATGTGCCGCGCGATGAGGGCGGTCTGGTACAAGTGGTTTGCGGCGCGCCAAATGTGCATGCGGATATGTGGGCAATTTGGCTGCCGCCGAAAAGTACGGTGCCAGCGAGTTTTGATGACGACAAGCCGTTTGTGCTGGACGCGCGGCCACTACGCGGCGTGCTGAGTCAGGGCATGTTGGCGGCGGCTGATGAGCTGGCAATTGGTACGGATCACGAGGGAATTATTGAAATTTATGAACACGACGTACCGGCGGGTGTTGAGCTAACCGCGGGAGCTGGTTTCGCTGAAACGTTTGGTTTGGATGACTATGTGCTGGACATTGAAAATAAGATGTTTACGCACCGGCCGGACTGCTTTGGGCAGCTTGGCGTGGCACGCGAGATTGCTGGGATTTTTCATCAGCAGTTTGCCAGCCCTGAGTGGTATAAGTCAGAACAGCAGTTTGCTGGCGCTGAGGGTCTGGAGCTAACAGTAACGAACGATGCGCCAGAATTAGTGCCGCGGTTCATGGCAGTAGCGTTTTGTGACGTTACCGTGGGTCCAAGTCCGTTGTGGCTACAATGTAAATTGGTGGCGATGGGCGGCAAGCCGATTAATAACATTGTCGATGCCACGAATTACATAATGCTGATGACGGCGCAGCCAACCCATGCCTATGATTATGACAAATTGCGCGGGTCTACACTCGGGGCGCGGATGGCTCGTGATGGCGAGAAAGTCAGTCTGCTCAATGGCAAAGAATATGAGCTGACGACGGACGACATCGTCATTGCTGATGGCGAGGGCGTGATTGGTTTGGCGGGAATTATGGGCGGTGCTGAGACTGAGGTTTCGGATGGCACGAAAAATATCGTTTTGGAGTGCGCTAATTTTGACATGTATGCACTGCGCCGCACGGCCATGCGCCACGGTATTTTTACCGACGCGCTGACGCGGTTTAATAAGGGCCAGTCGCCGCTCCAAAATGCTGCCGTGCTGAAATGGTTGATGAGCATGGTCGGCGGGGTGCAGGCGAGTGAAGTATTTGATTTGAGAAAATCGGAGCAAGATAAAAGTGCAATTGAGTTGGGGGTTGATAAAGTTGAATCAGTCCTTGGTAAAAGTATGTACTACAATCTTGGTTCCCAGATCGATAGCAATAAAATTAAACAACTTTTAACTAATGTCGAATTTGAAGTAGGCATAGAAGAAACAATCGATTCAAAAGTGCATGTAAATATAAAATCAGGCACTGATAGGGGTGGAACTACAGTAACTAAAGATATATGGAAAAATATATTAAAAGTTACTCCACCATTCTGGCGCACCGACCTTGAGCTGCCGGAGGACATTGTCGAAGAAGTCGGCCGGCTATATGGCTTTGACAAACTGCCGCGCCAATTACCAATGCGCAGCATTAAGCCAGCACCGAGTAATCCGCGCCGCCAACTCAAGCAAGCGATTCGCCAAAGTCTATCGCGCGCCGGCGCCAACGAAGTCTTGACTTATAGTTTCGTCCACGAGCGTGTCCTGAAAAACGCCGAGCAAGACCCAAGCCGCGCCTATCTACTAAGCAACGCTTTAAGCCCTGATTTGCAGTACTATCGCACCAGCGTGCTGCCGAGTTTGCTAGACAAAGTTCATGCCAACATCAAAGCCGGCCACGACGAGTTCATGTTGTTTGAAATCGGTAAAATTCACGATAAAGAATTGCCGCTAAACGACGAGAATCTGCCAAGCGAGCAGACGTTTGTCGACGGTGTTTACGCTAGCAAAAAGCCGCGAGCCGGCGCGCCATTTTATAAAGCCAGGAAGTTAGTGGATAGGCTGTTGACAGATATTAACGTTGAGGCTGATTTTGTGAAAATAGCAGAGTCGGACGCGGACGTGCCAGCGCCGTTTGATGGCCAGCGCAGCGCTTGGATTGTCGCAAAAAATGGCGACAAGCTGGGTATTGTCGGCGAATTATCTCAAGCAGTGCGGCGCAATTTCAAGCTGCCAGATTACACGGCGGCGTTCTCGCTTGACATTGAAAAATTACAAGTCTGTCTGACTGAAAGTCGCGAACATAATTATCGGCCGCTGAGCCGTTTCCCATCAATCAGTCAAGACATCTCGTTGCGCTCAAGCGTGGAAATTTCGCATGATGAGTTGCTGCGAGCGGTTCGGCAATGCTTGGACGGGTCAGAAAATCTACATTGCCAGATACAGACGCTTGGCGTATATCAGCCAAAAGACGACGCGGCTATCAAGACTACCACTTTCCGACTAACGTTTACCAGCTATCAGCAAACTCTGACTGACGCTGAAGTCAAACCGATTATGGATAATATTGCGACGGCAGCGCTTACTAAACTTGACGCCGAGCGAGTGTAGTTTATTTTAGTTGTTTTTGATTAGAACGCAGCGGGCGTTCTGGCAGGTTGTTGCGCAATGTTACCAGACTGCGCCGTGTTGGGCGACCGATAAGTACGCCGAACGAGGCGCCAGCAGCAATAGCTAACGCAATCAGTACCGCGCGCATCAATAACAGAGTACCGTCTGCAGCGGCCGGATTAGCGACTAGCGCCATTAGTCCGTTATACAAGGTTAGTCCGGGAACCAGCGGCACGATACCAGCATCGATGATCGCTTGGCTAGGAATTCTGGTCAAACGTGAAACAACAGTAGCTGTAAAGCCAACAGTAAATCCAGCGACGGCGTTAGCAGGGATAATTATCAAGCCTAATTCTGATACAGCTAACAGCACATAATACCCCAATAGTCCGCTGGCGCCAGTGATTAATAATCCAACTGGCCGCGAATTATTACTTAATGCAAATGATGCCGAGATGATGACAGCGCCAATATACTGATAGGTGGTGTTTGTAAAGGATAAGCTGTCGGGAGTTGCGACGAACGCTAAGCCAAACTGCCTGGCGGCGTACAGGCCCATACTTACACCCAGTACAATACCAAGCGTCAATATCACCACCTTTAATAGCCGAGCGCTAGCTGTGACGTAATATTCATCAATTGCGTCCTGAAAGGCGCCAACAATCATCATGCCAGCTACTAGCAAGACGATACCGCCAACGGTTAATATCGTCGGATCAATCAAAGCAAAAAATTCCCAATATTTATGATTAACTAGCCACAATATACCAGTAGAGACTAACGTGACTGATAACGCGGCAATAATCTGAATGAAAAATGGCGGCAGTGCAGCGCGCCCTAGTAGCTTTATCAGAAGAGTAACTAGAAAACCTATGATAAAGGCAGCCAAGATAATCGGTATAGATGTCGTGTAGAGCGCAACCGAGCCAGCGCTCAGGCCACCGCCAGCAATATAACTGATAATGCCGGGATAGCGCTTATTGTTGGCAATGATGGTATCGAGCTCGTTTTCAGCGTCGTCTAGAGTGATTTTGTGGTCGGCAATTTGGCTGGCTAGGTTTTGTAATTTGCGCATTAGCCGGTAATCGGTAGCGCGCGGCGAGATAGTGCGGATCAGCGTCAATGGTTCGCGATCAATGCCGCGGTCTTGCGAGAGCGTAATTTGATTAAAGCTGACATCGATATGTACTTTTCGCTTGCAATATGTGTCGGTTACCCCGAGCGCCATATGTACGACGCTATTCGCTGGCGTGCCCATCGATAGCAAATGGTCTGACATGTTCATAACTAGCCGCAAGGCTCGCATATTCGGCGTCAGTGTCTCGTCGATTTTCTCGATATCAACTTGATCAGCATCGTCGGTTGCCGTCAAGATGTTTGTTAGCGAGTGGCGCATGAAGCGAATAAGCGGATTCATATCTTGATTATGGCAAAAAATCTATCAGTATTCTAGAGGCATATGATGTTATTTTCACAACTCTTTCAGCGGGGATTAGTATCGATTCTTAGCGTACTGTATTCTATCAAAATCAATCCGCTTTTGCTATACTGATTTAATATGGATATACAGGGGTTGTCGCGTGATCAAGTAGCCGCTCAGCGCGAGAAATATGGTGAGAATCGATTGCCTGACCGCGAGAATAAAAGTATTGTTAGGCTGATCTTAGCGATTATTACCGAACCAATGATCTTCTTGCTGCTAGCGGTGGTGGTAGTGTACTTTTTCTTGGGCGATTGGCATGAAACGGTGGTCCTGGCACTGTCGGTGATTGGCGTAGTGGCTCTAGAACTGTATCAAGATTCTAAAACTGAGCGGGCGTTGGAAGCGTTGCGGTCATTGTCTGCGCCGCAATGCCAAGTGGTGCGCGCTGGCAAATATATTACTATTCCCAGCGTAGAGGTGGTAGTTGGCGACATTTTAGTTGTAGGCGAAGGCAGTCGAGTTTCTGCTGACGGTAGGCTCATTGAATCATCAAATGTAGCTGCTAATGAAAGTATTTTGACTGGCGAATCACTGCCAGTTGAAAAGACTACTGGGGGTCAAGTATTCTCTGGCACGGTAATAACATCTGGACACGGACTCGTCGAAGTAACCGCTGTCGGCGAGCAGACTGAAATGGGGCGCATTGGCGTGTCGCTGCATGAAATTAAGCCAGAAAAGACGTTATTACAAAAGGAAGTTAGTCGAGTGGTGCGCTATATAGCAGCGGCGGCAGTGCTCTTGGCAATATTGTTGACGTTGCTGTTTTGGTTGTTACGCGGCGACTTTTTGCATGGATTTTTGGCGGGACTGACGTTGTCGATTGCGATTTTACCCGAGGAATTTCCGGTAGTCTTGTCGGTGTTTATGGCGCTGGGAGCTTGGCGCTTGGCCAAGAGCAATGTGCTGGCGCGCAAGAACCAAACTATCGAGACGCTCGGCGGCGCAACGGTGCTTTGCACGGACAAAACTGGGACATTGACCGAGAACCGCATGGCGATAAATCAGGTGATCGCGGCTAGCGGTGAAGAGCCTAGCGACGCTCAGCGCAACGAGATTATTACCTATGGCATTCTAGCGTCGCAAAAGAATCCGTCTGATCCAATGGAAGAAGCGTTCTTGGCGGCAGCTGATGACCTAGCAGAAATTTATAACGGCATGGATATCGTCAAAGAGTATCCGCTAGATAGCCATTCGTTTTCGGTAGCGCAAATTTGGGGCCGCGGCGGCGAGCCTGAAATTATAGCGCTGAAAGGCGCTCCGGAGGAGGTTTTTCGACTATGCCGCTTGCCCAGTGAGCAGCAAAGACGACTGCAAGAGATTGCTGATGATGCAGCCGATGACGGCTTGCGTGTATTAGCAATTGCCAAGGCAGCAGCGAAAAACATCGAACCCTCTCGTGATGACTATCAATATGAGCTGCTAGGTTTGGTGGGGTTGTCTGACCCGATTCGTACCGAGGCTAAGGATGCTGTCGCCTTGGCACACCGAGCTGGCGTCAAAGTGATTATGCTAACTGGCGACCATACCGAAACAGCGCGGCGTATCGGCCGCGAGATTGGTTTGAATACTGAGCGGGTGATAACCGGTCAAGAATTTTTGTCGATGAGTGAAAAACAGCAGCGCGAGCTTGTCAAAACTACAGAAATCTACAGCCGAGTCGCGCCAAATGTTAAGCTGGCGATTATTACTGCCTTGAAGCAAAACGGCGAGGTGGTAGCGATGACTGGCGACGGCGTTAATGACGGCCCGGCCCTCAAGAGCGCGCATATCGGTATCGCTATGGGCCAGCGCGGTACCGACGTTGCTCGCGAGGCGGCGTCGATCGTATTGCTGGATGATAACTTCGCCTCAATTGTTCAAGGTGTGCGTATCGGCCGAAGGATTTTTGCTAATTTGCAAAAAGCGGTGATGTATATCATGATTGTGCACATCCCGATTGCTGCGTTGTCAATTGCGCCGGTATTGCTTGGTTGGGAATTGATTTTACTGCCAATTCACATCGTATTTTTTGAATTTATTATTGATCCTGCTTGTACGCTAGTGTTTGAGGGCGAGCCAGAGGATGAAGACACGATGCGCCGGCCGCCGCGGCGAATTTCGCAGCCATTATTTAGTCGAGCGGTAGTGCTAGAAAGTTTAGCAATTGGCGGCTTGCTGGCGCTGATGGCCGTTCTAATTCATGGCGGAATGCTGGGCAGTGGTGCTTCTAGTGATCAAGCGCGAGCGGTAACTTACTTAACGATAATTCTAGCTAATATTGGTATGATTTTGGCGCTATCCGGCCGCAAAATCATTCGCTTGGCTGTTAAACAGCGTGGCAAGAATGCCTTGGCTATTGTGGTGGTCGCGGCTTCTGTCGCCTTGGCGGCAGTCTATAGTTTGCCATTTCTGCGCAATTTATTCAAAATCGCACCGTTATCGCCAGCTGAATTCGGCTTAGCGGCAACCGCGGCGATTATTGCGTCGCTGCTGGCGGCAATTGTGCGCAAACTATGGAAATAATCGAGATTTTATGCTATAATGAAAAGATAAACTAGAGAGGGGAAATAATGGCAACGTCAAAGAAGCAACGTGCTGGCATTTTGATTATTGTGGTCGCGACCGTTCTAGGTACGCTAGGATCATTCGCGGTGATGATTTTATCAATGCAGTCAAACAAGCAAGCTCAGGCGGACTACCAAAAAGTTCTAAGCGAATATAAAAAAGAACAAGCTGCTTACGAGCAAAAAAAACAAGCGCAAGCCGACGAACTATCAGCTAAATATTACGATACCTTCAAGCAGTATTCTAGCCAAGTTGCAAAGTTTGAAATCGATAGCGTCAAATCACTAGCAACCGAAGACCTGGCGGAAGGCGATGGTGCACTGATAGACGACAAAACTAATTTTGCGGCTTATTATATTGGCTGGGATGCAAATGGTGATATCTTTGATCAGAGCATTGATAACAATAAGCTGAAAACGCCATTGCCGGTAAGCGGGTTGAGTACGGCTGGTATAATTAACGGCTGGAAAGAAGGTCTGAAAGGAATGAAAATCGGCGGCGTGCGTCTATTGTCTATCCCAGCTGACAAAGCTTACGGCGAGGCCGGCAGTAAAGACTCTAACGGCAAGCAAATTATCGCGCCGAACATGCCATTGAAATTTGTCGTTATGGCAATTCCAGCGCCAGAAACTATTAGCCAACCAGATATGACGAAATTAATGAATGCATATCAGCAAGCTCAGCAAGCGCAGTAAGACGAGGAGGAAATCTACATGGAAGATATAAAACCTGTGGTGATGATTGGTGCTGGCCCGAGTGCGCTAGCGGCAGCAATTTATACTACGCGCGAAGGTATTGCTACGACTCTTTACGAGAAGGGTGTTGTTGGCGGTCTAGCGGCAATTACCGATAAAATCGACAACTATCCTGGTTTTCCCGATGGCGTTCCAGGTATGGAATTGGCGGATAATTTGCGCAAGCAAGCTGAACGCTTTGGCGCCAAGATTGATTACGGCGACGTTTCGGCGCTGCGCCATCAGGATGGTGTTAATATTTTGACAGTTGACGGTCAAGAGGTTAAAGCTCGCGCTGTACTGATTGCTACAGGCAGCGGTTATAAGAAACTTGGCATTCCTGGCGAGGCAGAATTTTATGGCCGCGGTGTGCATTATTGTGCGACCTGCGACGGTGCTTTTTATAAAGGCAAGAGACTGGTCGTCGTCGGCGGTGGCAACTCGGGTGTGCAGGAGGCAATGTTTTTGACGCGATTTGCCGAGCATATTGATTTGCTGGTGCGAAGTTCCGTAAAGGCCAGCAAGACTCTACAGGACGATTTGCAGAAATACATTGATAATGGCAAAATTACCGTACATTTGCAAACAGTAGCGCAAGAAATCGTCGGCGAGGACGGCGCGGTGGCGGCGGTGCGGGTGCTCGAAAACGGCGCAGAAACGACTTTCGAGGCTGACGGCGTGTTTGTTTTCATCGGCTTGAAGCCGAATACGCAGTTTTTGGCGGATAGCGGCGTTGAGCTTGACGAGTACGGCTTTATCAAAACCGACGACCATTTGGCGACAGCTTTGCCGGGCGTATTTGCTAGCGGCGATGTCCGTAGCGGTGCTACCATGCAGGTGGCTAGTGCTGTCGGCGAGGGGGCGACGGCGGCGCTGAGTATCCGCGAATACTTAGAGGGTGTGAAGGCGGAATAGCTTCGACACTGGATGTCGGTGCTATTCGACGTATTTCTTGCGGAAAGCTTCAAGTTGTTTAATGATGGCTGGATCGCTGGTCTCGAGAGCGATTTCGCGTGTGCCCATGATGCCAGAGCCGCGCATGAAATTGTGCGACCCTGATAATGCTATTTTCGAGCCACCAGACATCGTGAAAACAATGAATTTGGCGTGCAGATATTGCGGGTGCTGGTATAGGGTTTGTTGTCGGCTGGTTAAGGTGCCGAGTTTGATGAGAAGTTTATTGATCGGCGAGGCAGTGCGCCAATTATTGAAATACAATTTGGCATTTTTGCGCTTGAGAATGCGGTTGAGTTTGCCAGTCGGGCAGTACTGCGATACTAATATGATATCTTCAGCTTGCTCAGCTAGGTCGCAGGCGCGCTTGTAAATGAGAGAATTAGTTGGCAAGCCCTGGTCAACCAGGACAGTCGAGTGCTCGTCGAGGCCAAACATTGAATTGCGAATCGAACCGCCGCGCTTGTCGGCGCGAGCGATAAGGTATTGCTCGTTAGATAGCTTATCAGCTAACACTTTATTATCAAATCGGAACATATAATCGACATTAGCTAGGCTCTCGTGGTCCATATTGACGCCGCCGCAAGCGTAGACTATGTCGTCAACAATCGACCACTTGCTATGAGTGCGGCCAGTCATTAGCATATTGGCCTTTTGACCGAGCCAGCGAAAAGCCACGCCTGCTTTTTTTAGCCGCCGTTCTAATTTCATGGCGTGAACGGCGCGCGATGGCTGGCGGCGCGGCGAACGCAGAATAAATTCCTTCGGTTCGAGATAAGTGAATGAATCAGCGCAAACCGAGGCTGGCACGCCGCGTTCAGCCGCTGCGCGCTCGACGGCGGCGATTACGGCTTCGGTGTGCTTATCATCGGCGCGAAAGGTGGTTGCCACCATATTGACGCGCTGCTTGGCATTGTCAATTTTAACTGCTAAATCCGACATATAGTCTTCTGCTGTCAATAGCGTCGGACTCTTTTTCTTACTCATATCTCTATTAGTATACTCTATAGCGTAAAAAACTGGTACTATATAGGTAGTAACTGTAAGCAAAGGAGCAATATGGCAGATTTTAATAAAGTTCTTGACCCGGGAGACGTTGATGGCGGACTAGTCAATACGGTAGTAGAAATCCCCGAAGGGTCGCGCCTGAAAGTCGAATGGGATCGGCAGCGGGCAGCCTTTATGCTGGATCGCGTCGAGCCGAAAATCTTTGCTAAGCCGTGCAATTACGGCTTTATTCCGCAGACGCTTGACGAGGATGGCGATGAGCTAGATACGCTGATTATTTGCCCGGAGCCGCTAACTACTGGCGTGTGGCTAGAGGCGCGGATTATTGGCGTGCTGCGTTTCGAAGATGACGGTGAAGTCGACGACAAAGTAGTCGTGGTGCCGGCTGATAATCGCGACGACGATCGTATTAACTCGCTCGATGACATTCCGCAGCTAGTCAAGCAGCTTGAGCATCACTTCACTCATTACAAAGACCTCAAGAAGCCAGGCAGTACTATCGTCAAGGGCTGGGGCGATGTCGAGGAAGCCAAGACGATTGTCAAACAATGTATTGACCGCTATAATAATCAGTAATAAACTTAAACGGAGCAAATTATGGATTATTATGATTATTCGACTTCGACTTATACGACGACTAGTAGTGACGTCGGTGCGGTTGCGATTGTAATTTGGCTGTTTGTCGTCTTAATTGTACTGGCAGTTTCCATACTAATGATTATCGCCATGTGGCGAATCTTCACTAAGGCTGGTAAGCCAGGCTGGGCGTCATTAGTGCCAATATACAACATGGTAGTAATGATGCAGATTGTCGGTCGGCCAGAGTGGCAAGTCGTACTGATGTTCTTGCCGTTTGCCCATATATACATTTCGATCGTGTTGCCGCTAGATTTAGCAAAATCATTTGGCAAAACGACTGGTTTTGGCGTTTTGATGATCTTCTTCCCGGCGATTATGAACCCGATTTTGGCGTTTGGTTCAAGCCGCTATGTTGGTCCGGTTGTGCAGCAGCAACCTGTCTACAGCCAGCCGCCGCAGCCTGGGTATTACGCACCGCAGCCAGCTTACGGACAACCGCAGCAACCGGTAGCCTATACTCAACAACCGCAGCCATACGCTCAACCGCAACAACCAGCTGCAACGGTTGTCCAACCGCAGCAACCGCCGGTAGCTGAAGGCGGACAGCCGCAGCCGCCTCAGCAGCCGCCGCAGGCATAAATAGAATAAACTTTTAGTTGCAAAACCTAGCGAAATAGCCAGAGCTTGTCTGGCTATTTTCGTTTTGGCCGCTATTTTTTGTTGCGGCGAAACGGTGCTGTGCGCTGCAATAGGCTGCCAGCGCGGCCTAGTAGCGAGGTTTTTTTGAGCTGGGCCTTGAGCTTCATACGGGCGTGTCCAGTGATGACATATTCGTTCCAGCCGGGCTTTGGGCGAGCACGCTTGTTGGTTAGAATTTCGACGGTATCGCCGTGCTGCAATTTGTAGCTGAATGGTTCCATCTTGCCGTTTACTAGAAATCCGCTTGATTTAGCAGCTAGATCAGAGTGCACGCGATAGGCAAAATCTAATGGGAAAGCGCCGTCTGGCAGGTCGTAAATATCACCCTTTGGCGAATAAATAAAAATCCGGTCGCCGAACAAATCGACCTTCAGATTATCAACGTCGAAATCTTTACCTTCGCGAATCATCGATGCTGCCGACTGCAAATGCTTAATCCAGTGTAAATCTGTCGGTAGGCTGGTCATTTTACCCTTGATGTAAGCATCAGTTAGCTTTTGCTCATTATAATGAAAACTGGCTGCCAGTCCGCGTTCGGCGTAATCGTGCATCTCGCGGGTGCGGATCTGGAACTCAACCGCTTGGCCGTTTTTAGTAACCACCGTAGTGTGCAGTGATTGGTAGCCGTTGGGCTTAGGCTTCGAGATATAATCTTTGATTCGCCCAACCATCGGCTCGTACATATTGTGCAGTTCGTTAAGTACCAGATAGCAAGTGTCGATGTCGTCAACGATAATCCTTAGCGCGATCAAATCATAAATATCGTCGATATTGGGGACGCGCTTCATCTTCTTGTATAGGCTGTAGGTACTCTTGACGCGGCCGTCGATTTGGTGCTGGATTTTCTCGTCGCTGAGGCGTGAATCGACAGCGCGGCGGACGGCATCTAGCTTGCGTTGAGATTTCTTTAAGCGGCTATCCTTGAGGGCGACAGTTTGGTTGTATTCCTCGGGCATTAAATATTTGAAGCTCAACTCCTCGAGCTGTACGCGCAGCCGACCCATATTTAACCGATCGGCTAATGGTGCGAAAACATCCAGTGTCTCGCGAGCGATTTTCTTCTGCTTTTCCGGACTTTTGAATTGCAAAGTTTGCATATTATGCAGACGGTCGGCCAGCTTGATGATAATCACTCGCACGTCTTGGCCGACAGCGATGAGCAGCTTTGTCAAGTTATCGGTAGTGCTCGGCAAATACGATTCGAGGTTTTTCATGCCGGCGCGGGCTTGGCTAACCTTAGTAACGCCGTCAACCAGAAAAGCAATATCTCGGCCGAATAGCTCGGTGGTTTCCTCTAGTGTAGCATCAGTGTCCTCGACTGTATCGTGCAGTACGCCAGCAATCACCGAATCAATATCCATGCCCCAGTCGACCAGCATAGCAGCGACTTGCAGCGGGTGAGTGATGTACGGCTCGCCGCTCTTGCGTAGTTGCCCGTCGTGCTTATCGGTAGCATAATGGATTGCTTTTTCTAACAATGCGACCTGCTCTTCACTGTAATGGCTTCTAGCCAGATTAACCAGCTCGACCTCGTTCATAGCCTTATTATAGCAAATTTGCCAAAGCTATTGCGCTTTTGCTAAAATATTAGCAAAGATGGCTTAATCAAGGAGTGGGCATGGTGAAGATAAAGGTAGCGATTAACGGTTTTTGCCGGGTTGGTCGCAGTGTTTTCAAAATTGCGCAGAGCCGTTCAGATATCGAAATAGCGGCTATTCGGACGCATCTGAGCGCCGAACAGTGCGCTTATTTGCTGAAGCACGACTCGATTTATGGTCATTATGCCAAGGCGATTGGCACTGGCGACGCGTCGCTATATGTCGGCGACCGGATCATTCCTATCATAAGCGATAAGCGGACAACCAAATTGCCGTGGGACGACCTCGGTATTGATGTTTTGATTGATGCTGGATGTCAGACTGATGCTGCTGAGCTGCGCCGCCATCGGACGGCTGGCGCTCGGCGCGTGGCGTCGTTGTCGCAGTGCGCTGATTTTGCGACGATCGTCATGGGCGTTAATGACGGATTGGTCAATGTCTCGACGGATATTGTCTGCAGCGGTGATGCAGCGATTAGTTCGGTAGCGCCAGTTATCGCTACGCTTGACCAAGCGGTTGGCGTCGAGGCCGCGACTATTACAGCGACTGGTAATTATCATTTTGCTGGTTCGCTATTAAAGACTGAGCGTCTGGGCGACAGCGACTTGGTGGCGATGGCGGCTGATTACGGCCAGCGATTGCAGGCAGTTTTGTCAAATGTTGCGAGCGCGGTAAGCGGGCTTACAGTTAGCAGCCGCCAGTACGGTAATGTCGGACTATCAACGATTTCGCTATTGCTGCGCGAACCAGTCGCGGCCAAGAAAATAAACGAGATTTTAACGCATGCTGCCCGCGAACCGCTATACAACGGTATTTTGGCAGTTACCGACAAAGAGTTGGTAGCCGAAGATTTTCGCGGTAATAGCTACAGTTCGACAGTTGATGCCGGCTTGACGTCGGTGGTTGCCGTGCGATTGGCGCAAGTGTCGGCCTGGTACGATGGCGAGTGGGCTAGCGCTAACCGTTTGGTCGAGTTAGCGGTAGAAACTAGCCGCTATGCGCGAAATGTGTGATAGATTTATAATAAAATTGCCGAAAAAGCCAAGAATATGTATAAAAGTCTTGACATTTATCGCAAAGTGTGATAGTATCATAGTATGTCCATCCCGTATAGGCAAAATACAGGATCAGCGACATGCTCACTAACAACAAAATCTGTAGTAGATAGGTTCAGCTTTCAAGTTCTCTACGGTATTATTAAATTTGGTTAATTCAGGCTAAAAGCACGAATAGCGCTGGCGCTAAAACGCCAGTCTAGCCTGGGTGTTTTTTGATACTGCCGTAGAGAGCTTGAAAAGGTCAAGCTCCCAAGCGCCCCACATGGGGCAGAAAGGGGCCTAAAATGGCTTCCAGTCTTCTGATTGCGATGGGGGTGATGGCGCTCGTGTTCGTCGCCATCACCCGGCGGGCGGCTCAGCCGCCCGCCGTGACCGAAGTCAACCCTGCCGAGGAGGAGGCGTCCGCCTCCTCCTCGGCAGCGACCGTTCCCACGGCCGCGGCCGTGGGAACGGTGGCCGCGGCCATCCGCACCGCGGTGCGGATGGCCATGTGCGATATCTTTACCACGAGGGCCAACTGGCCATCGTGTGAGGCCGGCTCCACTTCGGTGGGGCTGGCAACAGGCAAGGTAGTGGAGGGTGAAACCCTCCACTACCTGTGGTTCGTTTCGTCGGACTTGACGGTGCGGTGCTTCCGCACCGTCAACCCGACTTTTACGTTTATTGAGGGGGACTGGGGTCTGACCCGGTCCTCCCGGATGGAGGCTCTCACTGAGGAAATCGGGGCCTATCAGGCCTCGATTTCCTCGGAGGACGGAGCCGTGGAGCTGCCCCAGCAGTTCCACAGCGACATCAACCGCCTCCTCCTTGAGGAGGTGAATGCCGCTTGATTCTTCGCCGCAGCTACGTGCGGCTCCTACTGCAAACTGTCTGGCTCACGTAGCCTCTGAGTCAGACACACGCCCAGCTCTCGGCGTGGTGCTAAATTGAGCGCGGATTTTTTGAGACTTTTCATCCGTATGAAGCCTTGCGGCCTGCGACCTCTATCGCCAGCCCCAAGGCAGAAAACCTCACTCTCTTCCCGCTTCCAGCAGGGACAGCCAACTCTAATCACAGAGCCTACGGCTGTCCCTGCTGGGGCGGGATTTTCTTTTGGCCAGCCAAACCTACTCTAACGGGGCTTGCCAGGGGCGCGTATTATGCTTATACTTGTAGTATGAAGATTTTTCTAGGAGCGGATCATGGTGGGTTTTATCTGAAGGAGAAGATTGAAGCTTATCTGACCAAGCGCGGCATCGAGTGGGAGGATGTCGGCGACAAGATACTCGATCCGCAAGACGACTTCCCGCAGTTTGCCCAGATGGCCGTGACCAAGGTGTTGGGCGAGGACGATTCTACTGATCCGCGGGCAATTTTGATTTGCACTGGCGGCCAAGGTATGGCGATGGCAGCTAACCGTTTTCGCGGTATTCGGGCGGCGGTGATTTGGGATAAGTTCGAAGCTCATGAGTGCCGTAATGATAACGACTGTAACGTCCTATGCTTGCCGGCGCGAGTACTGGACGCTCCGGGCGACGACTTAGAACTCTGGAAAGAAATTATTGACGAATGGATCGCTACGCCATTTGCCGGTGCGGCGCGGTTTGTTCGCCGCAACGCAGAATTGGATGCTTTCTGATGGCCGAGATTGTTCCGACAGTGCTCTGCGAAAATGCAGAAGATTACAAGCTAACGATTGAGCGTTTATCACCGTTTGCTAAGCGTGTTCATCTAGATTTGGCTGATGGTGAATTTGCACCGACTAAAACCGTCGAGCTAAGCGATATGTGGTGGCCGCAGGATTGGCAGGTTGATATCCATGCTATGGTAGCGCGGCCGAGTTTGTATGTTGATGCTTTGGTGCAAATGCGTCCGTCGCTGGTGATTTTCCATGCCGAAGTTGATGAGGATTTGCAGCCTTCTATTCAGCAGCTCAAAGCTTCGGGTATTCAGACTGGCGTGGGATTGCTGCGCCCGACGGTGCCAAATACCGTCAAAGACGTCATCAGCGCAGTTGATCATGTACTGGTGTTTAGCGGTGATTTGGGTCACTATGGCGGCAAGGCCAGCTTGATGCAACTGGAAAAAGTTCGCTTGATTCGCAGTATTCATCCTAGTGTTGAAGTTGGCTGGGATGGCGGCGCGACGCTCGAAAATGTTTTTAGCCTGGCGCAAGGCGGCGTTAATATCGTCAACTGCGGCAGCGCTATCCATTCGGCGCCAGATCCGGCAGAAGCTTATCAGAAATTAGTAGCAGAAGTTAATAAGCAAGGAGTAATCTAGGTGGCTCGCGAAAAATTATCTATTCCACAGCTCAAAATAAAAGCCAACGATGTGCGGCGCGACGTAGTTCATATGCTAGAGCTGGCCAAGAGCGGGCACCCAGGCGGCGCGCTGGGGCTGGCGGATATCGTCACGGCACTATATTTCAATATTATGAATATCGATCCGCAGAACCCTGAATGGCCAGAGCGCGATATCTTCATGTTGAGTAATGGCCACACAGTGCCGGTACAATACGCGGCCATGGCTGAGGCAGGATACTTCCCGGTTGAGGAATTATCGACGCTGCGCAAGCTCGGATCGCGTCTGCAGGGCCACCCAGAGCGCACTAAATTGCCAGGGCTCGAAAACACGTCGGGGCCGCTAGGCAGCGGTATTGGCCAGGCGGCAGGTTATGCTTATGCGCTGCAATATTTAGACAAGCAGCGCCACCGCTGGGTTTACGCAATCGCTGGCGATGGCGAGCTCGACGAGGGCAATATTTGGGAGTCGGCGATGTTTGCCGGCAAATACAAGCTGCGCCAGCTAATTCTCTTTATCGACCGCAATAATATCCAGATTGACGGTCCGACCGAAGATGTCATGCCGCTGGAAAATTTGCGCGGCAAGTGGGAAAGCTTTGGCTGGCACGTCCAAGAAATCGACGGCAACAATATTGAAGGCATCATTGATGCGGTAAACTTAGCCAAGGCGATCGAGAACCGGCCGTGTTGTATCATCGCGCATACGATTCCGGGCCGCGGTGTTGGTTTTATGGAATACGATTACAAGTGGCACGGCGTAGCGCCATCAAGCGATCAGGCGGCTGCAGCGCTGACTGATTTGGCGCATTCAGAATCACAACAAGATGCAGGAGGATATTATGAGTAATCAGTCGTCTAGCAATTCGATGCCGTCCAAGGCGCCGAAACTGCCAACTCCACCAAAGCCGCCGAAACCGCCGAAGTCTTCGGCCGTATCCGCTCCGTCAGAGCCGTCAGTTCAGCCAGCTGCCTCAGCACCGCCTGTTTCGCCGCCAACGCCGCAATATGCTGCTCCGCAGTACACCGCTCCGCCGGCAAGCAATGCTTATCCGCCGGCTAGCCCTTACGCTTATCCGTATCCGCAGCCTGCGCCAACACAGCCGCCGAGCAACTGGATGGGTGCTGTTAGTATCATACTTGGCTTGCTTTGGGTGAGTATGATTGGCTTGCCGCTCGGTATTGCTAGCGTTGTCAAGGCGAACCGCTACGGTACTTCGAAAGTAGCAGGTGTTATCGGTATTATTATTAATTCGGTTACGCTTGTTATTTCTATTATCGTTACGATACTTCTAGTGTCTGGGGCGATGCAGCCGCTTTTCTCGCAATTTGATCACGCCGGCGATAACAAAGGCAAGGAAAAGGACAGTGCCAGAACTGTCCGAAGTGTCTCGCTTGATGATAATTACCAGCCGCAGGGTTCACCAGTTTGGCGCATCGAAAACGGCAAATTGCCAGAGGGCTGGAAAGAATTTGAGAACGATAACGGTATTCATTGGTATCGGGATAGCAACAGTATTTTAATGACTATATCTGTGGTTGGTAGCGAAAATTTTAGCAGTAGTTCTGATAGAGTTAATTCGCGAAAAGTTATCGAAGACAAGATCGGAAATGCGAAGAGTAACGGTGATTTGGTGACTGGTATAGAGTGGTATCAATCATTTGCTGATTTCGCGAATGACCGCGGCGCTGTACAACTTTTGTGTGCTCGCGTTTTGGCTAATGACAGCAGCGGTAAGCCGCATTTATCAGTGATTTGCTCGCGAGCATACGGTAAAGGAGGCTACTTGTTGTATTTATACAACAATAAAGAATCGCTCGCTGTTTCAGAAAGTGCCAAGGCGATGTTCCGAGCGCTAGTGATTCTCGAGAAAAAAGATGCAAAACGATATTCAGGAGAAGGCCGTGTATAATTATCCTCTAAATGACAACATTTATAATGAAAAACCAGAAGCAGAAGCCACGCGTGCTGGTTTTGGGCGCGGCTTGAAAGCGGCTGGCGAAGCTGATGAGCGAGTAGTCGGTCTGTGTGCCGATCTGGTCGAGAGCGTCAAAATGGATGCCTTTGCCAAGGCTTTTCCTGAGCGCTATATCGAGGTTGGGATTGCCGAGCAGAATTTGGCGACAGTGGCAAGCGGCCTAGCGTGCGCTGGTAAAATTCCGTTTGCAGCCAGTTACGCGGCGTTTCACCCGGGGCGCAGCTGGGAGCAGATCAAAGCGACGATTGCGCTTAACGACATGCCGGTTAAGATTGTCGGCGGACATAGCGGCACGACGGTTGGGCCGGATGGTGCTACCCACCAAATGTTTGAGGATATCGCGTTGATGCGGGTGTTGCCGAACATGATCGTCGTTTGTCCGGGCGATGCTATTGAGGCTGAAAAAGCCACTAAAGCACTTGCCAGGACTGATAAGCCGGCTTACTTGCGGTTAACGCGCGCTGCTACGCCGACATTCAGTACGCCGGATTCGCCGTTCAAGATTGGCCAGGCGTATGTATTGCGCCAGGGCAGTGATGCGACAATTGTTAGTACCGGCATCATGACGGCGTACGCGCTGCGGGCAGCTAACGAATTGCAGGGCAGTAGCGTTTCGGTCGAGGTGGTGCATGTGCCGACGGTTAAGCCGATCGATAACGAGACGATTCTGGCTAGTGTTCGCAAAACTGGCCGGGTAGTTACGGTCGAGGACGCGCAAATTGCCGGCGGTTTGGGCGGCGCTGTTGCTGAATTGCTAGGCGAACAGCTGCCGTCGCCGTTATTGCGCATCGGTATGAATGATCGTTTCGGCGAGAGCGGCGAGGCTGGCGAGTTGCTGCAAGCCTTTGGATTTGATGAAGCGAGTATCGCTCAGAAGACGCGCGAATTTGTTGATCGCGTGCCGCAATACCATGCAGGATTTTAAGGAAAGGAGACAATATGAGCTTATCAATTGATGAAATTCGCCAGCGTACCAGCCGGGCGCGCGACCTAATGCGACGCAGCCGGCTAGAGGGTTTCGCGGTGGGTGCTTTTAACATTGACAATCAAGAAACATTGCGTGCGATTTGCCAGGCAGCGCAAAAAACCAAGGCGCCAGTGATGGTCGAAGTTAGCGCTAATGAAGCAGCTTCGCTGGGCGGCTACGAAAATATTCGCGATTTGGTCGATAACTATAGCCAAAACTACGGTGTCGAGATGTATATCAACCTCGATCATGCGCCGACAGTCGAGGGCTGCAAGCAGGCTATTGATGCTGGCTTTGAATTCATTCATATCGATATTTCGCAGGCAAATCACGATGCTTCGCTCGAGGAAATTATCGAGAAAACTCGTGAAGTTGTCGAATATGCTAAGTTTACAGGCGCGCTGGTTGAGGCCGAGGAGCGCTATTTCTTTGGCGACTCCAACCTGCATAAAGAAGAAATCGACTACGAAGAAGTCAAAAAATGGAATACCAAGCCCGAGGAAGCCAAAAGTTTTGTCGATGCCACGGGTATCGATACTATGGCGGTGCAGGTTGGTAACTTGCACGGGCTGTATCCGGTGCCGAAGATTCTCGACCTAGATTTATTGCGCCAAATTCGTGCGGCGATTGATTGCCAGATTAGCTTGCATGGCGGTAGCGGTACGCCGCTGCACTACTTTGAGGACGCGTCCAAAATTGGTGTTAGCAAGATCAATATTAATAGCGATTTGCGCTATGCTTTCCGTACTACGCTCGAAAAGGTTTTGCGCGAGAATCCTGACGAGTATGCTGTTTTCAAGCTGATGCCCGAAGTTTACGATGCCGTCCAAAAAGTCGTTGAAGAGAAAATTGGTGCCTTTGGCAGTGCCGGAAAGGCGACGCTTTAGTGGCGGTTAAAATTTTAGCAATCGGCAAAGGCACGCAAGACGTATTCTTGCGCAGTAACGAATTCGATCCACATACCCGCGGCAAGAAAGTCTTTACCGAGCTGCCGCTAGGTATCAAAATGGAGGTCGAAGACGTGATCTTCAGCACTGGCGGCAATGCTACGAACGTCGCAACAACGTTTGCCCGCCAGGGCTTAGACAGTCGCTATATGTGGGCGCTGGGTAATGACTCGGCCAGCCAGGCGGTGATCGCGGCGCTTGATACCGAGGGTGTCGATACGCGCGACGTCTTGATTGATGATCGAATGCAAGCTGGCTATTCAGTAATTTTGATCGCAACCAATGGCGAACGAACGATTCTGAACCACCGCGGGCGGACATTTGGCAAGGATGTTAGCCGCTTGAACTTGCAAGCTATCAGCCAAGCTGATTGGATTTACCCGACGTCGTTGGCCGACAACAGTCTGACGGTGTTACGGGTGATTTTGGATGAAGCTGAGCGCGTTGGCGCCAAAGTCATGCTCAACCCGGCTGGCCCGGAGCTAGCTGATCCAGAAAAGCTGAAAGGCTTACTGGACACAGTTGACGTGCTTTGCACCAACAAAGAAGAGATGCAAAAACTAGTGGCTGGCGAGACTATCGAGGAGTTAGCTCTGCGGGCGCTGCACTATTGTCCGACAGTGATTGTTAGCGACGGTCCGAATGGTGTGGTAGCGACTGACGGCAAGACATTGGTGCGCGCTGGTATGTATGAAGACGTGCCAGTAGTCGATCGCACGGGCGCCGGCGATGCTTTTGCTAGCGGCTTTTTGAGCCAGTGGGCGCAAGGCGCTAGTCTAAAAGACTCCATTATTTTTGCTAGCGCCAATTCTACCAGTGTCGTTACTAAAATTGGCGCCAAGGACGGCATCTTGCGACGAGGCGTCAGTCTTCACGCTATGCCAATCACCGAGAAACAATTACCAAAACGAGGAGAATAATGAAATACCAGATTTGTGTATCGGGCGCGGCGTCGGGCGAGACGGTTGATAGCGCTCACGAAAAAGCTTTTGCGATTGGCGCTGAAATCGCACGTTCGGGCAAGACGTTGCTGACAGGCGCTACCGTCGGCTTGCCGCACTTTGCTGCGCGCGGCTTCAAAAGTGTTGGTCAGACCAAAGGTGTATCGGTCGGATTCTCGCCAGCTAGTTCGTTTCGCGAACATATTTCGACTTACCGTTTGCCGACTGCTGAATTCGACTATATCAACTTCACCGGTATGGAATATGTTGGCCGCGATGTTCATCTGGTGCGCAGTGCCGATGCGGTGATTACTGTCGGCGGGCGGATGGGCAGCTTGCATGAGCTGTCGACGGCGCTCGAGAGTCGTAAGGTCTGCGGTATCTTGCTGGGTAGTGGCGGCCTGGCTGACTACACGATTACTCTGCTCAAGAACGTCTGGGCGCCGGGCGCTAAAGATGTCATTTACGACGCTAATCCCGAGCGGTTAGTAGCGCGAGTCATTGAGGCGCTTGACAATAAATACGCCGATGTTGAGCACGATAGCAGTGACCCGCAGGTTAGTGCCAAACGTTACGGTCAAGGTTAGCCAGAATAGCTTAAAAATGTTAAAATATACCAGATGGATAGTCAGCGATTTCGACTAAAATCTGCATATCAGCCGACTGGCGATCAGCCGCAAGCGATCGCCCAGTTGCTGAATGGTTTGTACGACGGCCAGCACGAGCAAACGTTACTCGGTGTAACGGGCAGCGGTAAAACTTTTACGATGGCGAATATTATTGCTCAAAGGAATGTGCCGACGTTGATTTTGGCGCACAACAAAACTCTCGCTGCCCAGCTGTTCAGTGAATTCAAACAGTTTTTCCCCGACAACGAAGTTCATTACTTCGTCAGTTATTTTGATTATTACCAGCCAGAAGCTTACATCGCGTCGAGCGATACCTATATCGAGAAAGATTCGGCAATCAACGAAGAGATCGACCGCTTGCGCCATGCTGCTACCGACGCTTTGCTGACACGGCGCGACGTAGTTATCGTGTCGAGCGTCAGCTGCATTTATGGTTTGGGGTCGCCGGCGGATTATTATGATTTGTCGATTACCGTTAAGCGCGGCGAGCGGCGTTTGCAAGACAAATTTTTGCGCCAATTGATGGATATTCAGTATCATCGCAACGATATCGATTTTGCGCGCGGTGCGTTTCGCGTCAAAGGCGACGTGGTTGATGTATTTCCGGCGGGCGGTGAAACGGCTTATCGAGTGGAGTTTTTCGGCGATGACGTCGATCGAATTACGCGGATTGACCCGCTGACTGGCGAGATTTTGGAAGAACCGGAACTCTTCACTATTTTCCCGAGCAGCCACTACGCTACGCCGAAAGAAAAAATTAAGCGCGCCATCGAGAATATTCGCGCCGAGTACGAGCAGCGCGTCGAATGGTTCGAAAAGAATAATAAACTGCTCGAGGCGCAGCGGCTCAGCCAGCGTACCAAGTACGACCTCGAGATGCTCGAACAGACTGGTTTCGTCAAAGGTATCGAAAACTACAGCCGTTATCTAACCAACCGCGAACCGGGCGAGCAGCCAGCGACTTTGTTAGATTACTTTCCAGACGACTTTTTGATGATTATCGACGAAAGCCACGTTACCGTGCCGCAAGTGCGCGGCATGTATAATGGCGACCGCGCCCGCAAAGAAGTCTTGGTCGAGTACGGTTTTCGCTTGCCGAGTGCTCTAGACAACCGCCCGCTGCGCTTTGATGAATTTAATAAACATATCAACCAAGTCATTTACGTTTCGGCGACGCCTGGTGATTATGAACTCCAGCGCAGCCCGGCGCCAGCGCAGCAGGTGATTCGCCCGACTGGCTTGCTTGATCCAGAGATTATCGTCCGACCGACCGACGGGCAAGTCGACGACTTGATCGCCGAGATCCGCGACCGCGTCGACAAAAAGCAGCGCGTACTAGTCACTACTTTGACCAAGAGGATGGCAGAGGACTTATCGACTTACCTGACGGAGATCGGTATCAAGACAGCTTACATTCACAGCGAAATCGACACACTGGAGCGCGGCGATATTTTGCGCGATTTGCGGATGGGTGTTTATGACGTGCTGGTCGGTATTAATTTACTGCGCGAGGGGATTGATTTGCCAGAGGTTAGTTTGGTGGCGATTATGGACGCCGACAAGGAAGGTTTCTTGCGCAGCGAACGCAGCCTAATTCAAACGATTGGCCGGGCGGCGCGTCACGTTGACGGCAAGGTAATTATGTACGGCGACAATATGACTGATAGCATGCGCTCAGCGATCGATGAAACGCGTCGTCGCCGCCAGATTCAAGAGAAATACAACCGCGAGCATAACATCACGCCGCGCGGTATCAGCAAAGCGATCGACGAAGGCTTGCGCGCCATTATCCCGCAAAAAGAAGATGACAAGCCAAAGCTCGACCTACGCAAAATCCCGCGCGACGAGTACAAAAATCTCGTCAAAGACCTGACCGCGCAGATGAATCTAGCTAGCGCCAACTTAGAATTCGAACGCGCCGCCGACCTGCGCGACCTGATCGCCGAGATTCGCGAGAAGATGTAGGACATTAGCGATAGTAATGCATACTAATATTAAAATAAAATGAAGTGCTTGACAAATTCAGAGGGAGAGAGTAATATTTGGACTGTGATTTGTAATCACCTGGCTACAGAGGCTAGAGCACATTGGCAATTAGGAGGTTAATAGCTGGTATATCCTAGAGGCTACAGATATATCCTGACCAATCGACAGAAAGAAGGAGTGCTATGCACTACAGCATCCCGCTCGGCACGAGCGAGATCTTCGGTGTCGATATGAGGCGGCGACAGGCTGTCATCGACACAATCCGCAGCGTCTACGAAACCTTCGGGTTTGAGCCGTTGCATACACCGATTCTCGAGAACGCTGAAGTGTTTAATGGGCATCACGGCGAAGGAGAGAAACTGCTGTTTACTTTTGCGGACTCGCAGGGTGAACGGCTCGTCAACCGGTATGATCTGACGGTACCTTTGGCGCGGTTTGCTGGGTCCCACCCGGAAATCCCACGTCCGCTTAAGCGCTACCAGATCGAGACTGTGTTCCGTGATGACAAGCCTGACCTGGGTCACTTCCGTGAATTTACCCAGTGTGATGGCGATATCATTGGTAACGCTTGCCTTTCGGCCGACGCAGAAGTCATCAATGTGGCTCACTTCGGTCTGTCCAAGTTGGGCTTCAACGACTTCACGATTCGTGTCAATCACCGCGGCATCATCAAGGCTATCGCCGAGAAGGCAGGAGTCTTTGATGATGCCGGCGTACTGATGGTGCAGCGCGCACTCGACTTCTCCGACAAGGTTACCAAGTCGGGAATTGAGGGAGTCAGGCGTGACCTGACTGACTACGGTACACCAGAGAATGTCATTGATACCATCATTGGGATGATTCTTCTCGATGGCGACGACGCTTTGGGAAAGTTGTCTGCTATTGAGCAGGCTCTTAACTTTTCCGAAACTGGTCTTGCTGCTGTGGATGAGCTTCGCACTATCCTTGAGATGGTGCCCGACTCTATCCTTGACAAGACGTCTGTCGACCTGACGCTGGCGAGGGGTGCTGACTACTATACGGGGTTCATCCTTGAAGGTGTCATCACTTCTATCCCGGTTGGAGCAGTGTTGGGAGGTGGTCGTTATGACAACCTCGTTGGCAAGTTCGGTGACAAGCAGGAGCCTGCTGTTGGCATGGCTTTTGGCTTGGAGCGAATTGTTACGGCCATGAAGATGTTGGGTATGTTCAACGACATTGAATTGCCTGAACGGATTCTGGTGGTGGATGGGAGTTCTGGATCCAAAGCGATTCTTGATCGAGTCATGAAGCTCCGTGCAGATGGCGTGTCTGTGGACTATGTCTCTTCGGGAGCGGTCATTGATGCAATCTCCTACTACAACCAGCGCTTTTTTAGCGCCATGGTCAATATCTCAAGAGATGGGTCGGTACAGCTCACTGGGAAGGGTAGCACCCTTCTCGCTAGGCTGAAGACTTACTTTGCTTGAGATGCTCGCCTCGTCAGTGGCTGGGGCGGTCCCGTTCTTTATATTTTTATTGAGCGGGACCGCCTACATCTCTTTACTGAACATGTATTATGTTATAATAAACCGTATGAGCTTATTTACTTTTTGTTGCTGCTACTATCATTGCCACTGCCATTACTTTCGGTTTTAGGCAGAGGCTATTTTGTTAGATTTTCGTCTCCTGCCTAGGAGATTTTTTGGTAATTAGTCAACTGACTGGAATAAGAAAGGATAAAAATGACACCAAACAAACTGCAGCCTGTCGATGAAATTCGAATCGTTGCACTGGCGCGCTCGGCTAGCGACATTGACGAGACTGTTTTGCGGCGGGCAACGATGGCGCTGGAATCGCTCGGTCTGACAGTGACGTTTAGTGAAAATGCCTTTTCACGGTCTCAGCGCGGCTGTCCGAGCGATCAAGAGAAGGTCGACGATTTGCATGCTGCATTTACCGATTCGAAGGTTAAAGCGATTTTGGCGGCCGTTGGCGGTTTTAATTCAAATCAGCTGCTCGACAAAATAGACTGGAAACTAATTGGCGCCAACCCGAAGATTTTTGCCGGATTTTCGGATATCACGGTGTTGAATCATGCTATTTTGGCTAAAACTGGCTTAATCACATATGCTGCGCCGAACTTTTATTGCTTTGGTATGCTGCCGCAAAATAGTTATTCGCTGGAATATTTTAAGCGCTGTTTGTTTGCGGATCAGCCGGATGAGTACGAAGTTGCGCCGTCGGCGAACTTTTACGATTATCCTTGGGATTACGATGAAAAATCCTCGCGCGCCACTCTGCCAAACAACGGTCCAGTAATCATCCAAAAAGGTAGAGCCGAAGGAGTCTTGCTGGGCGGAAATATGTGCAGTCTAAATTTGTTGAACGGCACCGAGTATTTTCCGCGCATTGCTGGCGATATCATCTTATGTATTGAGGACGATAGTTACGATTCGATTTTAGAGACGTTCGAGCGCAATTTCCAGTCGGTAGTGCAGCAGCCGTATTTTCGCCAGGTCAAAGCCATTCTGATCGGACGTTTCCAGCAGGAATCGCAGCCAACAGGGCAGGCTCTTCAAGAGATTATTCTCAGCAAAAACATTGAACAGACTATGCCAGTCATTGCTAATTTAGATTTTGGCCATACTGACCCGAAATTCACTTATCCAGTTGGTGGCAGGGTTGCGGTTGAGGCTAATGATATAGCTACGATCCGCTTTTTCTCTAGCTAAATCAAGATTTTTGACATGATACCATCAAATATGTTATAATATATAAGATAAGGTAGCTACTCTTGCGACAAAATATACACCCCATAAGGCGGCAGCGTGATGGTGGCTGTACTGTTCTTGTGCGTGGTTACTGATGATAAATGCACGCCGCGAAAATCTTTGCTATAGCCGTGCCAGCTGCTGTTGAAGCGGACATGCCAGTGTCCTGGTAGCGGCAAATTGATATCGTAATGGTCGAAGTGCTGGTCGCTGAAATTGACAATTACCAGCACGTCGTCGCCAGCGCCGCCCTTATCCCAGCGGTGGTAACCGATAACGCAGTTGTCGTCGTTGGTGTGGAAAAGGGCGGTCGAATTGCCTTGCAGGCCGCGCGTTGTATCGTAAGCGTTATGTCGCAACGCCAACAAGTGCTTGTGAGCTAGCAGGATGCCAGCGTACTTTTCAGTTTTGCGCCATTCTAGGGCTGCCCAATCGTTGAAAGAGCCGTCCTGCAAGAACTCGCTGCCCTGTAAAATCATTGGTATGCCAGCGGATGTCAAAGTGACGGCGTCGGCTAGCAGAGCTTTCTCGCGGGCATATAGCGTCGTACCGCCGGTGGGGTCGGCTGCTTCGTTGAGCCGCACCGAGCCGTTGGCGGCAGTATCGTGCGAATCGCTAAAAATAACCCGCTCAAAATCATTGCCATTGTACGAGTGAGAAAATTCATAGCGAATGCCTTGCAAAGTCGGTGCCGTACCAGCAGTTAGCCCTAGCGCATCGCGCAGCGCATGCGGCCAGCCCAGCTCCCACTGCGCATCGAAGCCGCAGCCATTGTTGGCGCGCGGTGCCGTGATCGCTGGGTTGCAAGCGGCGTCTTCGGCGATTATCAGCGAATCTGGTTTGATTTTATGTGCTAGTTCAGCGATATCTTGCAATAAACTCCAAGTGTCGGCAATATCGTGCTCGGGGTCGTTATCGCGGCCTTCGGTATTACGCATGTAAATAGTGCTATCGACGCGCAGGCCGTCCATATGGTATTCATTCAACCACATTGTAATATTGTCAAGGACAAATTGCCGAACTTCCGGCCGGCCGAAATCAGGCCGTCCGCCCCAAGGCGTATCGCCGCGCTCGTCATTATAAAAATAAATCCCGCCGCGGTCGTTTTCGCTCCAACCGTCAAACTGCCATAGATCAGTGTCGCCGTAAAAATGATTGTAAACGACGTCTAGCACTACGCCGATACCGCGGGTGTGGCACTCGCGCACGAACTTCATCAAGCCGTGGCGCCCGCCCAGCATGCTTTCAACGCTAAAAATGTGGTTTGGCGCGTAGCCCCAACCGTTACTAAAGGCCATGCTGGTGATTGGCATCAGCTCGATAATGTTAATACCGAGATCTCGCAAGTAGTCCAACTTTTCGATCGCGCTGTCAAAGGTGCCAGATGTAGCAGCGTCGGGGCGGTTGAAGGTGCCGACATGCAGTTCATAAATGACCTGATCCTGGCGCGGCGGCATGGCAAAATTAGCATCGTTCTGCCAATCGAAGTTATTGTCGACAACCACCGAAAATCCCTTGTCGCTGCTAGTGATAGCTCGAGCGCGCGGGTCGTTCTTCTCGAGCAGCTGGCCGTCGGGCGTCTCGATAATGTATTTGTACTGGTGGCCCGGCTCGACATTGCGAATTAGCGCGAACCAATAGCCGCCGCCTTCGCTGGTTAGCGGCTGTTTCTCGCCCGCGGTGAACGTCCCACTGATGAATACTTGCCGCGCAAACGGCGCCCACACGCGGAACTCCGCTCCGCCTCTATATAACGTCACTCCTAGTTTCTTTTTGATTTGATGCGGCATAACTTATCTTATTGTAGCATAAGTGGGATGACCGAGCTTCTGTAACTTATGCAAAATCCTTTGGCACTTCTCTAGCTTCTGCGTTATAATTAGTGAATAATGAGTACAATTACCAACGACGATGTGCGTCATTTGGCACAATTAAGCAGTTTGCAGATGCCTGATGCGGAAATTAAATCGCTTTGCGTCGATATCAAGGAAATTATCAATTATATTAATCAGTTGGACGAGTTGGATACCGACGGCGTGGAGCCAACGTATCAAGTGACGGGTCTGCAAAACGTCTGGCGCGACGACGAAATCATTGACAGCAGCGTATCGCGGCAACAGCTACTGGCCTTAGCAGCCGAGCAAAGCGACAATTGCGTGAAAGTGCCAAAGGTGTTGTAGCTATGAAAATTATTGAATTAGTCGATAGGATTAAAAAAGGCGAGACCACTGCGCGTGCACAAGTCGAGCGGTCGCTCGCCAAAGCCCAAGAAATCGAGGAATATCATGCGTTGCTCAGCTTGACGGCGGAGCGCGCTCTGCAGCGAGCTGACGAGATCGACGAGCAGATCAAAAATGGTGAGAACCCGGGCGTCCTGGCGGGCGTACCGTTCGTGGTCAAGGATAACTACTTGGCGTTCGGCGCGCCAACTACTGCGGCGGCGAAAATGCTCGAGAACTTTCAAGCGCCAGTCCAGGCGACCGTCGTCGAGAAGCTCGAGGCGGCCGGTGCGATTTGTATTGGTAAGTCGAATCTCGATGCTTTTGCGCACGGTGGTTCGACCGAGAACTCATATTTTGGCGCGACGCATAATGCCGTTGATCAGACCAAGGTAGCTGGCGGTTCGTCGGGCGGTTCAGCGGTCGTAACGGCGCTAGATGTGGTGCCGTTTGCACTTGGCACCGATACTGGCGGTTCGATTCGCCAGCCAGCCAGCTTTAACGGTGTTTACGGTTTCAAACCGACTTATGGTTTGAGTAGCCGCTACGGTGCGGTGGCGATGGCTTCTAGTACCGACACGATGGGTTGCTTCGCACGGCATGCCGACGATGTGGCATTAGTCACTAGTGTGATGGCTGGCCGCGACGACAAGGATATGACGACGCTGCCGGATTACTTTGAAATGCAGAAATCAGCAGGCGAGCATTTGAAGATCGGGCTGATCAGCGAGGCGATGGGCGACGGCGTCGACGCAGAAGTTCGCGCTAACGTTAATGATTTTGCCAATAAATTACGCGCAGCTGGCCACGCAGTCGAAGATGTTGATATGCCAAGCCTCAAATATGCTTTGGCAATTTATTATATCGTCGTGCCGGCGGAAATCTCTAGCAACTTGGCGCGTTACGACGGCGTACGCTACGGCTATCGCGCCGAAGGTGTCAAAACTCTAGCCGAGCTTTACGGCCGCAGCCGCAACGAAGGCTTCATGACCGAGAACAAACGCCGCATCATGATCGGCAGCTATGTGCTATCCAGCGGCTTTTTCGATGCTTATTATCTGAAGGCTCAAAAGGCGCGCACTGTTTTGATTAACGAATTCAACAAGCTATTTGAGAAGTACGATTTTTTGCTGCTGCCAACCGCGCCGACGCCGGCGTTTGGTCTGGGCGAAAACACTAGCGATCCGGTCAAGATGTACTTGGCGGATGTCATGACGGTGCCGCCGAGCTTGGCAGGTTTGCCAGCAATCAGTATACCGGCAGGTAGTAGTTCTAGCGGTCTGCCAATCGGCGCGCAGTTAGTTGGCCCGATGAAGTCCGACGCTAAGTTGATCGCGCTAGCAGGCGATATGGAGGGCGAAAATGAACAATAATTTCGCAACGTGGTTTATTTTGATCGCGGTACTGATTTTGGCGATTGTCGGTGCAGTTTTTATTGCCTTTGCTAGCAAGCGTTCGCCGAAGCTCAAAGTCGAAAAATTCCGCGCCCGCTGGCTGGCGATCGAAAATAGCCTCGACAAAGAAAGCGCTCCTAGCTGGCAGCTAGCTATCCTCAACGCTGATAAGCTTGTTGACAAAGCCTTGCGTGATAGTCACTACAAGGGCGAGACTATGGGCGAGCGTATGAAAGCCGCCGGTAAGGTTTGGTCGAACGCTAACCATATCTGGGGAGCACACAAAATTCGCAACCATATCGCGCACGAAGCTGATGTCAAGATAAATTATGATATTGCGCGCCGCGCTCTGGCCGCTTACAAACAAGCATTGAAAGATTTAGGAGCAATCTAATGGCAGTATCTGACGAAATTTTACAACAATATGAAATGACCATTGGTATCGAGTGCCACGTCCAGCTGGCGACCAAAACCAAGCTGTTTAGCCCGGCTGACAATGATGCACGTAATGCTGAGCCGAACGAAAAAACACATGAAATCGACTTTGGCTTGCCAGGAATGCTGCCGGTGCTCAACAGGCACGCTGTTGAACTGGCGGTGCGCGCCGGTAAAGCGTTGAACGCACCAATCGCCCGCGTCAGTCGGTTTGATCGCAAACATTATTTCTATCCTGACCTGCCAAAGGGTTATCAGACCTCGCAGATGTATCAGCCGATTATTTTGGCTGGCTATGTCGACGCGCCGCTGGAAGACGGTTCGCTCAAACGAGTGCGGATTCATCATGCGCACATGGAAGAGGACGCTGGTAAATTGACGCACCACGACGGCTACTCGTTGGTTGATCTCAATCGCGCTGGTACGCCGCTGATCGAAATCGTTTCTGAGCCAGACATGCATTCTGCCGAGGAGGCTAAGGCGTACGCTTCGGAGCTGCACAAATTGATGGTCTACGCTGGCGTGACGCACGGTGATTTGTATCACGGCAACATGCGTTTTGATGTCAATATTTCTGTGGCTAAAAAGGGCGCGACTGAGCTTGGCAAGCGTGCGGAAGTAAAGAATCTCAATTCGTTCCGCAGCGTCGAACGTGCCGCTGAGTATGAATTTAAGCGTCAAGTTGACCTGCTGGAAAGTGGTGAGTCGGTGGTGCAGGAAACTCGCGGCTGGAGCGATGACAAGCAAATTACCACCTCGCAGCGCTCGAAAGAAGACGCCCAGGATTATCGCTACATGCCCGATCCGGACATTCCGCCAGTGGTGCTGGGCGATGAGGAAATTGCTCGAATCCAAGCTGAAGTGCCGGCGTTGCCGAACGAATACCGAGAACGCTGGGTAGATTTGGAGCTGGACCATTCGGTAATTGATACGGTGCTAGCTCATCAGGAAGCTGCAAAAACTCTGGACGCCATTTACTCCCTGACTGATAGCAACGAGCAATCAGTGCTGGAGGATTTGAATGTTGATCGCCAGACTTACGACCGGCTGGCTAAACGGAGCTTCAACCTATTTGCTTCCACGCCAGACGAACAATTAGACTATCAAAAAGTTGAGTCTGGACTAGTCGGTCCGCGCCGCTTGACGCACTTGGCTCTGCTGGCTGAGAAGGGGACGATTAGTTCGAACAGTGCCAAGGAAATCTTTCTCGATTTATTCAATGAAAAGTACGCTGGCGTCATGCCGGAGGATATTGCCAAGGAGAAAAACTTACTGCAGGTGTCTGACGAAGGCACCATCGCTGCCATCGTTGACGAAGTATTGAACGACCCAGCTTCGGCGGCATCCATAGCCGATATTAAAGCTGGTAAAGACAAAGCCATCGGCTACTTGGTTGGTCAAGTGATGAAGCGCTCCAAGGGCCAAGCCAACCCGAGCCTCGCGCAGAAATTAATCCGCGAAAAATTATAAAGTTCGACACTTCAGAAATAGGACAGAGGAGGAGTTTAATATAATGAAAAAACCAACCAAAGCTATCATCGCCGCCGCTGGTTTCGGTACCCGATTTTTGCCGCAGACCAAAGCCATGCCTAAAGAAATGCTGCCGCTAATTGACAAGCCGATTATTCAATATGTCGTCGAGGAATTGGTCGAGGCTGGCATTAAGGATATAATTATCATCGGTAGCGCTAACAAGCGGGCGATCGAAGACCATTTTGATACGCCAAACGAAGAGCTACTCGCCAATCTGCGTGCTGGCGGCGCCAAAAAGCAACCGCTAATTGATGTCGTCCAGCGCTTGTCCGAAATGGCTAATTTTGTCTACATCCGCCAGAAAGGCCCGTACGGCAATGCCACGCCGCTGACTTGCGCTTCACATTTGATTATGCCAGGCGAGTCGGTGATTTACACGTTTGCTGACGACTTCATCGAGGCTAGCCCGAGTCGTTTTCGCCAAATGATTGAGGCGTCGCAGCAACTCGACGGGGCAATCTTGTCGTGTAAGAAAATTGTCGAAGACGCCGAATTCGATCGTTACGGCGTAGTTAACGGCCAGCAAGTCAAAGACGGCGTCATCAAAATGACCAATATTGTCGAAAAGCCTGGCAAAACCAATGCACCGTCCGATCTGGCGAGTGTCAGTAGTTATCTGCTTCCGGGCGAGATTTTTGGCTACTTGGAGAAAGCTAAGGAAAAATTTGACGACCATGGCGAATTCACCATCCAGCCGATCATGCAAGAAATGATTGACGATGGATTTGATTTTTACGGCGTAGAAATCACCAACGGTACGTATTATGATACCGGCGATAAATTGGAATACATCAAAACCGTGGTTGATTTCGGATTGAAACATCAAAAACTCGGCCCAGCGCTGCGGCAGTTCTTACAATCGCGAATTAACGGCGAAAATCGCTAAAAGCACTAGCTTTTTCTGACAGAACGTGGTATAATGAAAGTATAGCTGCAAAAGCAGTATAAAAATAAACAAAAAGGAGCGCAAATATTGATGGAATGGGCTCAAATACTTGTCATCATTTTGGCGGCAGCTTTGGCGTTGTTCTTGCTGCTAGCGATTATCTTGACGATCAAGCTAATCCAGATTTCCCGCCAAATCAAACGGGTGGCTTGCGCAGCCGAACGTACTGCCCTCAAGGTAGAGTCGGTCGCCAATAGCGCGGCTGCTATGGTGGCGCCGGCAGCAATCGCCAAGATCATCAAATCGATGATGTACAAAACCAAAAAACATAAAAATAAGGAGGACTAATTATGTCAAAACGTAAATTTGTTTTAGGAGCGCTCTTTGGCGCAGTTGCCGGGGTAGTCGCTGGCGTCCTAACGGCGCCGAAATCAGGCAAAGAAACCCGTGCTGATCTCAAGAAAAAGGCTAACGAACTGAAGAACGAAGCTGGCGAAAAAGTCGAAGAGGTCAAGGCCAAGGGCGAGAAGGTTTATAGCGATGTCCGCAACAAAGCCAATGCTGCCGTCGAAGAAGGCCGCAAAACTGTTGACGACTATAGCGACCGCGCTGTCCGTGCTGCTAACGCCGCCAAGGACGAATTCAACCGCCCAAGTAAGCGCAAATAATTGTAGCCAATCAAATACTCAAGGCGCTCTGTTTTGCTGTAAATCAGGGCGCTTTTTTATTGTGAAAACTGGCGAGTTGTGGCAAACTGAATCTATGACTAAAAAGCATAATAATATCTTTACTCGCATATCTCAGCGTTTGCGTGACGACAACGAAAAAGGCTCGCGCCAGGCGCTGCTCGAGGAGCTGTTCAACGACTTCAACCGCAATCGCTACGAAATTTACAAGATTAACTTTTTTCGCGGTATATTTTTCGGTTTTGGGTCGCTTTTAGGCGGTACTATGCTGATTGTGTTGTTGGTTTGGGTACTTAATCTCACCGGCCAACTTGTCCCGAGCGTGGCTGGCTTTATCGATCAAATACTTAATGTTATGCAGAATAGCCGGCGCTAGCGTTGTCAAACGGCTTCTTTACTCCTTAAAATTACTGTGCCAAGAGTGCAGGCAGATTGGCGCGGCGCGTCTTCAAAAACAACCTAGTCTGCGCTATAATAAGCATAAGATATGGGTAGTAATTCAGTACAAGGCCAGCCGGCGCTGCAACCGAGCGATTTCGTGCACCTGCATAATCATACCTTTCATTCGGTGCTAGACGGCTTGACTAAAATCAATGATTTGGTTGATAAGGTCAAGGAGTTCGGTATGGAAGCGGCGGCAGTAACCGACCATGGCACGATGAGCGGTATCCTTGACTATTATAAAACTGCCAAAAAAGCTGGCATCAAGCCGATTCTCGGTATCGAGACATATGTAGCGGCGCGTTCGCGCTTTGACCGCGATCCGGCCAAGGATAAGCAGCGCTTTCACTTGACAGTGCTGGCGATGAACAATACCGGCTTTCATAATCTGATGAAGCTTTCGACGCAGGCTAATCTGGAGGGTATGTATTACAAGCCGCGGATTGACCATGACTTGCTGGAGGAGTTGAACGAAGGTCTAATTGTAATGAGCGGCTGTGCTAGCGGCGAAATTGGCGTAGCTCTCAAAGAAGATGACTACGATCGCGCCCGCGATATTGCCAAATGGTATAAATCGATTCTGGGCGACCGCTACTATCTGGAATTACAAGACCACGGCCATCCAAAATCAAACACGCACTGGGACGTCCAGGCAAAAATCAACGAGGGCTTGATTAAGCTATCAAAAGAACTGGACATCGAGATGGTGGTGACTTGCGACGGCCACTACTTGACGCATGATCACCAAGACGCACACGAAATTTTGCTATGTGTCGGTACTGGTTCGTACTTGAGCGATGAAAAGCGGATGAGCTTGAAGGATTTTGAGCTGCACTTGACCGACCCGCGCGATATCATCGCTCACTGGGGAGAGGAATATCCCGAGGTAATTCGTAACACTAAAAAGGTAGCTGACCGCTGTAATGTTGAAATTGAGCTGGGCCGTATTCTTATTCCTAAATACCCGCTGCCTGAAGGCGAGAACGAGCACTCGTATCTGCTGAGATTGACATATCAAGGTCTATTGCAGCGTTATAATGGCGCCTTGAAAGAGGAAGCTGAGAAGCTAGACCCTGACGATATCATCCCGCAATTGTCTGACGAAGTTCGCCAGCGCGCCGAGATGGAGCTGGGCGTGATGGGCAATATGGGCTATGAGGGTTATTTCTTGATTGTTCAGGACTTTATCAACTGGGGTAAATCTCAAGGAATTGTTTTTGGTCCGGGCCGGGGTAGCGCCGCCGGCTCGATTATTGCCTACGCGCTGAATATTACCGACCTTGACCCGCTGAAGTACGGTCTGCTGTTCGAGCGTTTCCTTAATCCAGATCGTATTTCCATGCCGGATATCGACGTCGATATTCAAGATACTCGCCGCGACGAAGTGATTGAATATTGCGCTAAAAAATACGGCGAAGACCATGTCAGCAATATCGCTACCTTCGGTAAGATGTTCGGCCGCATGGCGGTGCGCGATGTCGCTAGGGTGCTGGAAGTGCCGTATGCTGAGAGCGACCGCTTGGCTAAGTTGGTGCCGCCGCCGAACCAGGGCCGGCACATTCCGCTGTCGGTTAGCGTCAAAGAAGACGCCGATTTGCGTAAGGAGTACGAGAATAACCCTACCGCCAAAGAGGTGCTGGATTACGCCATCCAGCTCGAGGGCACGATTCGCAGCCACGGCGTTCATGCCTGCGGCGTGGTGATTGCACCGGACACGCTGGTCAATTATATTCCGCTAGAAATGGCGCAAAAAGGCGTGGTGGCGACGCAGTTCCCGATGGGCGAGGTTGAGGAATTGGGGCTGTTGAAGATGGACTTTTTAGGCCTCAGCAACTTGACGATTATTAACAACGCCATGCGTATTATCAAAAAAGTTTACGGCGAGGAAATCGATCTGGCGCACTTGCCGCTTGACGACAAGCCGACATACGAGCTGTTTCAGCGCGGCGACACCACTGGCGTGTTCCAGTTAGAATCGGCGGGCATGAAACGCTATCTGCGGGCGCTCAAGCCAACGCATTTCGAAGACATCATCGCTATGGTGGCGCTGTACCGCCCGGGGCCGATGCAATTTATCGATAGCTTTATCCGCCGCAAGCATGGCGAAGAGCCGATTACCTACTTGCACGAGGGCATGCGCAATTCGCTGGAAAACACCTACGGAATTCTGGTTTACCAAGAACAATTTATGCAAATTTCTAAGGAATGGTGCGGTTTCACCGGCGGGCAAGCAGACACGCTGCGCAAAGCGGTCGGTAAGAAAAAAATCGACCTGATGAAAAAGGTCAAGCCAGAGTTCGTCGAAGGCGCGGTCAAAGTTGGCGGCGCCACGCGTGAAATGGCGGAAACCTTCTGGACGCAGCTGGAGGAATTCGCTAATTACTGCTTCAACAAATCTCACGCCGCTTGTTATGGTTTAATTGCCTACTGGACGGCCTATTTGAAGGCGCATTATCCGGATGCTTTCATGGCGGCGCTAATGACCAGCGATCATGACGATATCGACCGCCTGGCGATTGAAATTACCGAGTGTAAGCATATGGGCCTGGAGGTTCTGGCGCCAGACGTCAATCAGTCATACGTTGAGTTCGGCGTGGTGCCGGCTGTCAAACAAGTCCGCTTCGGCATGGCAGCGGTCAAAGGCGTCGGCGTCGGTGCAGTCGAAGAGATTATCCGCGCTCGCGAGGCCGACGGCCCGTTCAAGTCGGTCGAGGATTTTGCCAAACGTGTCAGTACCAGCAAAGTTAATCGCAAAGCTTGGGAATCGCTGGTCAAAGCCGGTGCTTTCGACGCGCTAGGCGACCGCAGCGATTTGCTATTCAATCTGGATACGATTTTGGCTTTTGCTAGCAAGCTGCAAAAGGAAGCGCTCAGCGGGCAAGTTGATATGTTCGCGGCGCTCGGCGGCGACAAATTGATGCCGTCGGTCGAACTGAAGGCTTCGCCAGTCAAATACACCAGTAAAGAACAACTGATGTGGGAGCGCGAGCTGCTGGGCCTGTATATCAGCGCGCACCCGCTAGATAATTACGATGCCTTTTTCGAGGAGCAGACCATTCCGCTGCATGCCTGCACACCGCAAATTGACGGGCAGAAAGTGTCGGTCGGCGGCTTGGTATCGACGATTCGCACTATCGTCACCAAGGCTGGCACCAAAATGGCGTTTGTCGGTATCGAGGACAAAACTAGCGAAATGGAGCTGATTGTCTTCCCGAGATTGTACGAACAGCTAGGCGACAGCCTGCAGCAAGACGCCGTGCTGAAAGTTAGCGGTACTGTCAATGCCCGCGATCGCGACGGCAACATGACTGATGAAGCCAAAGTCATTGCCGACGAGGTCAATATCGTCACCGACAAAGAGCTCAACGAATACCAAAGCCACGGCCGCAAAATGACGGCGCCGAAAGGCCGTGCGGCCGTCAAAAGCAAACGCTATCCGCGCAAAAACGCTAACGGCGCGCCAGCTGTGACGGCTGCAGCCAGCGTCAAAGCGGCGCCAGCAATTATCGCCAAGCCGCTAGAAAAGCTAGAAACTGTCTATGTCAAAGTCAAGAATCCGAGCGACCGCGACTTGCTGGTCTCGCTCAAGAAATTGTGCAGCCAAAACCCTGGCCAAAACGACATCATTATGATTCTGGGCGATGATAAGTCCAATGCCATCCGCCTGCCGTTTCGGGTCGACGCTCAGCGCAACCTGCGCGCTGGCCTGGCCGAACTGCTGGGCGACGAATGCGTCAAAGTGAAATAGATTAGGATGCGGATAATTTTGACCAAAGAAAATAGCCCGCCAGAAAGGCCTTGCGCCGAGGCTGGTGGCCTCTAGGCGGGCTATTTTCTAGCGGGCTTTATCAGCCCTCTTTGGACGCCTCAGAGGCGTCGTCGGTCTTGGTGGCGGCATCTTCGTTGGGGAGGTGGACGACGATGCGTCCGTGCTCGGGCACGTCAATGACGTAGGCGACTTTGTCGCCTCGGATCTCGACGTCCGAGACCCAAAAGGCCTCGGTCGCCGCGCTAACGAACGCTGTCTCAATACGGCGCACCCGTGCCTTAGTGTTGGCTAGGCGTCCTCTGAGGAGACTCTTCTGAGCCTCCTTAAGCTGAATGTCCGCCTCCATCTTAGCCTGACGCTCCTGAGAAAGCCAGATCAGTACGGCGGCGTAGACCGCCAAAACGAACATGGCGGGGGCGGGGTGTCCCGCCCCCGCCATCAGGCGTGCCATCACGCTGATGACGAGCAGAATACCGTATTCGACGAAATAACGCTTCATAATCTCCTCCTAAGAGATCACGCTCAAGTAAAAGGGCAACTTCACGCCCTTTTTTGTGGAAAACTTGAGCGAAAAGCTAATATATATATATCACATATGGACTGCGAAGTCAATACTTTTTGCAATTATTTCGTAAAATTTGCAAATTTTAGGCATTTTTGGTGGTTTTGCCGCTCGCTGCCAGCTCGTACAGCGCGATTCCGGCCGCTACCGACACATTGAACGACTCTTTTTGCCCGAACATCGGAATTTCGATGATATCGTCAGCCAAAGCCAGCCATTCGGGCGCGATACCGTCGACTTCTTCGCCTAGCAGCAACGCGACGCGGTCTGGCGCCGAATAATCGCGCAGATTGGTGCTATTGGCGGCTTGTTCCAGAGCGGCGATGCGGTAGCCTAGCTGTCGTAGTTCGTCTAGCGGCGGTGCTTCGCGATACTCAAACGGTACTAAACTCTCGGCGCCGAGCGCCGTTTTGTGGATTTGCTGGGTGATTTTTTCACGAATGTGCGGCAGGCGCTGGTCGTCCCGCGTGATTTCACCGTCGATTAGCGCGCAATTTGGCGCTTCGCGGCACAAACTCAAATCTGGGTAGGGCGTATAGCCACTCAAAATTAGCTTTTCGACGCCGAACCCCTCGCTGGTACGAAAAATCGACCCGACATTGAAAGTCGAGCGGATGTTGTGGGCGATGACGACGA
>ERZ772924.92-NODE-92-length-40032-cov-4.415714_pt1 | contig 40032 bp, 44 predicted proteins | sample MGYA00512116_ERZ772924 | MGnify/ENA primary metagenome ERZ772924 (study PRJEB29015, sample SAMEA2737920) | human oral metagenome | biome: human oral; feature: human-associated habitat; material: dental | place: China | collected 2134 ...
GCGACCTGCCGTTTCTGGTGGAAAAAAGCGGTTTGGAGCTGACTTTCGCGCTGGCTAAAGGGCGCGGCCGTCTGTTAAATCCAGTATTCGCCATAGCATGTAATAGGCTACGAAAGAGTTGATCTCATCATCCTTTAACAGATCCGTTCCGTCGATCCCGTAAAGTATGGTGCTGTCGTCGTTAAAATTTAACTCGTCGTATTCGTTGTCGAATACCCAATCGTATTCCCCGCCTCGAGCCCAAGCTTTAAGAATAGACTTTACGGAGTTCGTATCGCTGCTGCTCTCGGTCAAGCTTTGAAGCATAAGCGACATACCGTAACGCCTCTTTTTTGGATCGGGTATCCGGTCTAATACGCTATCGATCGCGATAAATAAATTTTCCTCCTCCATAGTGGTAAGAGTTTTACCGGTTCTTGTGGCCAGCATCTTCATCAACACCTTCAATCTTCGCCTATTTTCAGGCGTAGCCTCGCACATAAACGGATTGAATCCCGTAGATTTTCCGGCGTTGATGGTAATATATTTTCCGCCTGCGCAGATGATATTTCCCATCGCTCCTTTATCTTTATCGAGATAGACGAAAAACGCCTTTTTACGATTATCCGGAATATCGTTAGGAAATGTGCTTTTATTATTAAATTTATGAAGTTGATCCAGCAGAAAATTCATAAGTACCGTCTTACCGCCGCTTGATTGACCAAGAACTAACGTATTGCCGAGTAAAAAATCTCCGAACGTACTGCGATCATAATCGGTTTGATGAAAATTCATATAAAAAGGCTGCTTATTCGGCGTCTTAAAGATAGTGATAGCCTCGCCCCATTGATTTTCATTACGTTTGCCTATAGGAAAATTATGAAAAGCTATCAGACTGGCATAATTTGCCGAGGATATGGTATGAATTCTAGGTCTAATACCGAAATTGGCAGGAAATTGTGCAAAATATGTTGCAGGAAGTGCGATACTAGCCTCCTGGCAGATAAAACCCTGCTCATTAAGACGAGTAGAGATCAAATTAGCATCTTTGGCAATTTTATCCTTATCATCATTCAATACAAGTAACGAAAAATGATAGTCTCCAAATATTATCTCGCCGCTGGAAAGCTCGTCCCTGGCTAGCGCCAGATCCTCTATTTGACTTATGGCGTCGTCCTCGGCCGTGATAAGCCTTTTTTCTTGGAGCTTGATCTTAGCGCCGGCAAGCTTTTTATTGATTGGAACAAAACTTTGAGTGATGATATAATTGACGTCCTCATACATCAATTTATCGATAATGCCGGTAGAACTTACGCTAGGAAAATCTTTGATTTCTATGGCTTTGGCAAAAGTGGATTCCCCGGTATTATGCTTTAGCTGGATCGTATGGGCGGAAAATATCACTTCGTTTAAATTTCCGCTGATATACGAATAGATAGGGGCTTTTGGAACTCTAACAGGATGAAATTTGCCGCTTATCAAAAAATTATAAAACTCGAGCTGCGATGAAAATTTAACCCCGTCTTTCTCATATGTGGTTAGACGAGTAGGCTTAAAAGCGCCCAGGCGCTGATCTATGTTTTGGCAGATACGACGAAAGCTAGATATAACGGCATTTAATTGCTTGATCTTATCCTCTAGCTTAGCACCCTTTAGCGTTACTTTATCCGCCCTTACGATCGGCGAATAGATTACCGTGATAAAAAGCTTATTTTGCTTTAAACTACTCCCCTCAAAACTCTCGTAATATTTGTCGTTTAGACTTTGTAAAAACTCATTGTCAAATTTGCTATCAAAGCGTTCGGATATATTCATCCTGCAGTTGTGAAAGTAAAACGATACGTTTTCTTCTGCAAACTGCTGAAAGAAATTGTTTAGATTATCCTTGTTTACGCCTATGTCTATTTCATTTTCAAGCTCAAACGGTACGCCGGCAACCTGCCAAGTAGCCATAAAATCAAAATCCTTAGTAATTACTATGTCTTTTACCAAAGTCTGATACGGAAGGTATCCGCCGATATGCGGAATTTGATTTAGCCCATTAAGTGGAGTAAGCTTAGGATAGCCGAAATTTACAAGGTTTTTATTTTTCTCATAGGCACTGGCATTATAAGCTTTTGCTCCATAAAATGACCTGCTAAGAGGGTTAGAGAAAAACCTAACCTTAAGCATAATAAGCCTAAAAGCATTATCATCTTTTTTGGTCACCTCTTTCATAACCCAAATTATGACCGGGATAAAAATCAGCAAATAGCGATTTGTAGCAAAAAAGATTAGCGTCAGAGGCACTACGGTAAAAATAAGAGGCAATATAGGTACACCCGCAATAGTTGCGGGTCTGGTCATCGCCTTATAGACGAGCTCCTCGTTCATATTCTACCTTTTATTTGTGCATAAAGTAGTTGACGATCTCCGTAATTGAAATGAGTGCTATAAGTGCTATTGCGGGCTTTGAGAACTCTTGTTTCCAATCTGCACCGCCCGAAGCTACTTTGATAGTCGCAAAAATAGCCCATACCGCGATTGCAACGCCGCCGAAGGTATAAGCCCATGTTCTAACTTCTGTTAGAGCGCTAGTTGCTTTATTAAGACCTCCGATAGCAAATGCACTATCCGGAATTACGGAAAAAAGTAAAGCTATCAAAAATAGCTTAACCATCTGAGACGATAGTTTACTAGCGCTCTCGTTAGTAAACACTCTTGAAAAGCCTAAGCGCATTTAGACTCCTTTTTTTAGAAGTAAAGCGTAAATTTTAATTTACTTTATAATTTTAATACAAAGTAAATTAAAATAAACTTAAGTATATGAGATAATAGAAATTTTAATATTGAAATAATATTAAAATCTTATTTTTCCCCGAGAAAAACTTTTTATCCTCTAAGCCTACGATTTTTTACTTCTGCCCTCCAGTAAAATATTTTTTACGCTCATTAAATCTATATTCTTCTAACCCCTTACTTGCATTTTCACAATTTTTGTGCATTTTGCTTCCTTCTTCTATCTTATCCCAATCGCAATTCTTTTCTACCTCTTTAGCTTCCTCTATATGCTTTTCATAGTATTCTACCGTCATAACTTTTATATCATTAACTGATTCTTTGGCGTTTACGCAATTCTTATAGGAATTGCTCCCGTCTTTAAGGGTATTGAAATCGCACTTTGCCAAAACCTCTTTGGCTTCGTCAAGATGAGCGTCGTAATACTCCTTAGTCTTTACCTCGGTATCGTCACCGCAGCCTACTAACAAAGCAGCCAATGCAAGTGCACCTAAAAGCGTCTTAGTGTTTTTCATTTTATTCTCCTTGTTGAAATTTATCGGTATTTTACTATTCGTTTACTTTAAAAAATTTGAAGTATTATAACCTACCTTACCTTAATATAACTTAAATTAATGTGCTTTACGTTACATTAAGATATTTCACATCTTTATTATTGAAAATTTTATACCTCTCATCCGCATATGAGTTTTGATTCAAAAAATAGAACCTACAGGCAAAACCTTTTGTTTTTTATAACCCATCTGAATTAGATAGTTTTCGAAGTCATTAATATCCATCGCATCTTTTAACTTAATTACCTTATATCTAGTTTTTGTTTGGGTATAGTCGTCCTCCGCAACTAGATCGGACACGAATGATATATTATCATTCATCATCATAGCTCTGGTTGAACCCCCTACTAAATAAAAGATGATTTCTGATGCATTTATTATCGCTTGCTTCTGTGTTTCGAATAAAACACAAGCGAAAAAATCCTTGTCTATTTCTCCTGGTTTATACAAATTCTCATATTTGCAGATATTCTTAAAATTATATCGCTCATTGCAAATTCCAAATTTTATTCCATTTCTAACAAAAGATGATCTTACCTCAATTGTTTTCCCGTTATTAAGCAATAAATCTATTTGTGAATTTGAGCTATTAAATTCTGTAAAAGATACAGTAGCATCTCCGAAAATTCTATTTATATATACTAACCAGCCATATTCTGCTAAAATACCGCCCATAGCATCAAGAATAAGCCTATCGTTGTTTCTTGTTACTTCCGAATGGTTCGCAGCATAGGGATTTACCTTTGAAGCAAACTCAGTTGCTTTATCAATAAGCCATTGTTTATTTTTAGCTGTATTTTGAAAAGCAACCTTAACAATTTTATAAATCTTATTTATATTACTACGATTCGGTGGTGTTTGACATTCTATTATTTGATAAGAAAGTGGCATAAAAACTCCTAATTCATAATCTGTTTTTGTTGTATCAAAATTCTCGAATACATACGCTTACCGTTTAAATAAGCTCTGTCTAATTTTCCATTCCAAGATTTTTTTGCCAAATCTAAATTACCATCCTTAACATAAAAATCCATACCTAATATTTCGAATTGAGCCGGATTATATTTTTCTAAAAATGTCAAAGGCACGCCCATGACGCCTAAATAATCCATTGGAATATTTTTTACTTTAGACACTTCAATAGCTATATAATTATCATATTCTAAATGAATATCGGGTTGATATTTTGTCTCTAGCAAGTAAAAATTCCTTTCTTTATCCGTTTTTAAATTTGTAAACCAGTATGATCTAGCGGCTTCCGATAATAAGCCATTTGGCCTTTTAAACCAACGAATGCAATTATTACCTATCCACATTTTATTTTTGACAATATAAGAAAAACAATTTTTATAGCTTATGGCATTACAGTTTCCTATAATGAGAAATTTTTTATTATAATTAATCAATATATCTATAAACGCTCTAAAAAGCGAAAATGGCGGGTTGGTTACAACAATATCGCTCTTTTTTAGTAGCTCTATGCTCTCTTTGTTTCTAAAATCTCCATTATGAGCAACTTGTTTACATTTTAGTCTTTTATCGTTATTTTGAACGGCAATATCATAATTTTCAATGTTCCGCTTAATTTTTACAACATTTGTATTCTTTGCATTATTATAACTTATGGCAGTAATACTATCGATACCCAATTTATCAAAATTTTCCGCAAAATACCTCACGAAATTACTCTTTTTATAATCATCGCAGTTACATAAAATCTTTTTTTTATTAAAAGCACTTTTATAGTTTGCCAACTCCAGCTCTATATCTTTTATTTGTGTGTAAAATTCATCATCTTTCTCTTTAAATGCTTTATTTAATTTAGTATTTTGAGTCATATTTTATTACCTATCATTCATTGCTCGTAAGCACGATATATCGAGCGATATTTTCGAAGCGGCCTGCACGAACACAACCGCTGCATTCGAAACTCTGCCAGTGGGCGCGGATCACATTTGCTTTGACTTGCATGTTTTACCTTTATTTTAATGTAGCTTAATATATCTTAAAGCAAACTACATTAAGTTACATTATAATTCTCTATCAATTGATTTTAAATCGTTATTGATACTTAGATCCGCTTTGCCTGATTTTTCGTTTTTAATACTTGAAAGATACCTTTTGCTGCGATTTTTCAATAAATTCTCCGCATTCTCTAAAACATTCCGAGCGTGCGGATCTTTAATTTGAATCGCGCTTTTTACACTCTTAAAGCCTTTTTCGTTTTCAAATTTAATCCTCAGGGTTTCTTCCAAAATCAAAGTTTTTCTAGATTTTATCATGGTCTTTAAAAAATTCTTATGATTATTCGAGATATAAGGCGTATTGTCCACTATCTCATTTATCTTTTTAATGTCTACTCTCTGTGTTATTCTTTTCAAAGCCTCGATACAATCGTTATCAGTAGTAGTTTTTAAAAAGTTAAACGGATTTATCTTAACGCCGTTTTTCCGTATAGCGGAATTTGGAAAAACGTAAATTCTTTTTTCTATCTCCTCTTTACTATTCATAACGTTCTTAAAGCCCTCCTCACCCATTTGCGGATACAGACATGAGCCGCAATCAAAAATAGGAGCCGGCTTACAATTTGCGTTAGTGGGATCAACTAAAAACCCCCAATTACCATTATGTCTATCGAAATTTCCAAGCAGAGTGTCGCCTATAAACATATCCCAAAAAAATTGCTTGACTTCGGCCTGGTCTATATTAAATTGAACCTGATTGTCTATGGTATATAAAATATCGTTAAGCTCGGTGCCGTATCCATTGCCAGAACTATCTATAACGCTATTTTTTAGCGAAGCAAAATCAAAAAAATCAAATCCGCCTTGCGTAAAATCCTTGCAGGCTACAACCACTTTATCGTTAAATTTTCCAAGAATCGTGTCTTGAGCGTCTAAACCTAAGCTTTTAAAAATATGACAAGATATGTATTCGCTAAAACAGCTATTGGTGTATGAGATCGCACTGTTTTTTGAAGGCTTGGGCGGAAATTTAAGCATATAAAGCTCGTCATTATAAAATATGGAAATTTTACTTCCGTTTGCGCCGCCGTAGGCTTTATAGTGCCTTTTGCAGTTCGTAAAATCTATCTCTTGCATCTATATTCCTAAATATTTCTCTCTAAGAAAGTCAGCGAGCTCTTTTGAAATTTCTCCGCCATGCTGCGAGGCGTTTATAGAGCCGTAAAGCTCGCCCCAATAAATATCCAAATGTAAGGTGTCATTTTTAGACTCACATTCCAACAGATCCCTTATTCTTTCCTGGATATCAAGAGGTAGTGTTCGTTCATCTAAAGCCGGCTTTTCCAAAATTTACCCTTTCTTTTTAGTTGATACTTAAAAGTAATTTTATCTTACTTTACCTTAATATAAGATAATGTAAGATATATTAAGTTACTTTACGCTTTCATCTCTTAAAAACTTTTCAAACTGTTCATAATAATCAAAAAATTGTTTATCCATAAACTCGCCGCCATTTTCAACTCTGCTGTCCTGGATCGAAAATATTACCATAAACTTTTCGTCCTTTTCATCAAATTTTATGCTTTTGACCCGATAATTGTAAAATCCTCTTCTAAAAGCGAAACCTACGGAGCCCAGAACCCTCTCTTTCATAAATTTTCGCTGCTTTATGATCCCGATTTCTTTCATGATGCGTTCATATCCCCCATTTGAAAACAGCAGCCTAATCACTTTAGCAAATCTTCTACTAGGAAAAAATTCTCTAAAATTGTTCTCCCTGTCTACAAATTTGCCCGTGCTAGTGATGACTATATCGCAGCTCTCCTCTTCTAAACCTAAAATTTTAGCTATTTTCGTTTTGTCTTGGCCGAAAAATAAAGATCTGTTGGCATAGTATTTTCTTAACTCTTGCATAAATTTTAGATAGCTCTCATACTCTGCTATCTTTTTTACCTTGTAGTGCACTTCGCTGGTTAGCTTCTCTTTATCAAAGATCTCAACCTCCGGTGCGCCGTTAAGCTCAAGGAATTTATTACTTTCACTAAACGAGCGCAGCGCTAGTTCCATATCGGTTTCGCTCCTGGTTTTAAATTTTTCCACAAAATCAGACGCAAACCCCTTAAACGCTATTCGCATATCTTTTGAAAAAATTTCGACATCCTCGAAGTTTAAAACGCCTTTTAGCTCGGGTAGAACGATTTTATTAAACATTATGCTTTTCGTTAGGAATTTTTTAAAGCCATCCGGCAACTCTTTTTTTTCAAGATCAAATTCAAATATGGCCGAAAGCTCTTTGACATCTAGTTCTATGCGCTCAATATAAAAATCATTGCTTGAGGCGGAATTTGCAAAATTTTGAATATGGCTAATGATATGCTCGTAAAAATGTAGCGAATATTTGCTATTGAAGGCGTTTATACTTTGAATTTCTAACAAAGTGTAATCGGATCTTTTAAGCCCGGCAGTTACAAATTCGCGCGTAAAACCAACTTTAGCCATTCCATCCTTTCCTATAGTAGGTGTTAGAATAAAATTTATAACTTTGAAAGAGATCCATTTGCCGGTAAATTCATCCTGATAGTCGCGCAAAACGTATTGAATTTGGGATAATTTTTGTAATGATTTCTCAAAGCGCTTTCGCCAATTTGGATCATCGTTGGGATAAAAAAGCTTAAAATTTAAGGAGTCAAATTCCGTGATAATATAATCTGTCGTAGGAGCGACGTCGCTTGTCTTAATCAGCCAACGAAGCATCTTTATCAAAAAATTTATTACCTTTAGATCGTAAACGCTTAATTTCTTAATGTTACTCTCCGAAGGCATCCCCAATATTAGCGGGTTGGCTTTTCTGATATGGGTATTTTTATCGTTATTATCCATAGGCTCCTACCTGCCGTTATTTATGTTATTTTATTTAAATTTCATTAAATCTTTAATTAATGGTCATAATTTTATTATAGAGATCATTAATAGAAACTTAAATTTTCATAAAATTATATAGTTTTTAATATTGATTCAATATTAAAAAATAAAATATTTAGTATCATTGATGTTTAGAGTTTCGGAGATGTTTTCGGGGGTTACGGGTGAGCCCGACAGGCCGCAAAATACCAGTACATGGGAATTCTTTAAAATTCATAAATTTCCCGGCCATAAATTTTGAACCCAGATCGAAGCAAAAGGCAGAAAATTTTTGTATCTAGACTCAAATTTAAAGGTTTTTGATATGTTTTTTGGCAAAATACAAATTTGTCGGCATAATAAATTGATAATATATATTAAAGCTACTCACTCAAAACCCCCGAAATGCTCACCTAAAACCCCCGACGAACTCACTCAAAACCCCCGAAATGCTCACCTAAAACCCCCGAAAATTTTCTGCGTGAATACACGGCTAAAATTACCATAAAATCGAATGAAGAACATGTGAATAGCTCAGGTTATTCACACCCCCTAATAATATAATAAATTTATATAATAAATTTAAACGCTGCCGCTGAATTTTTTTCGAAAAAAATTGAAAAATCAAGTTCAAATTTTTAATAAAAATTATCACAAAAAAATTTCCAGTTTTTTATGATAACTTCCTTTTGGAAAAACAAGTAAAAGAAAATAGTATTGTTGACAACAAAACTGAAAAAGGCTATAATCGATTACGAAATTTATGTGTTAAGGACGTCTCATACTATTGTTGAGGAAGCGTCCTGACACTTTTGACATAAAATTAATATTTTTATTATAAGGAACATATTATGCAACAAGAACTTATAGGCAAGAAAACACCGTTTAACTCCATTTTTAAGCCTCTAAAGACTGCAGTATTAATAGATCTATCATTTTTCTTAAAACGTTATAAAACGATATTTAACGTTTCTGATCCAAAAGATATGGCAAAACGACTAAGACACTACGTGTACAAATCCGTTATGAAAAATAACGACTATCTGTATAGAATATTCATCTACGATTGTGAGCCCTTAGAAAATGAGACTTCACTGCCAGTGAGCAGAAAACAGCTAAATTTAAAAAATACACAGACTTTTAAATTTAGACAAGAGCTCTTATCGTGCCTAAAAAAACAACCATATTGCTCTGTTAGATTAGGATATTTTGATACAAATTTTATACAGTGGAAATTTAAAAACTACACAACTTTAAAAAGACTTTTAAGTGGAAAAATTAAGCTCGAGGATTTAAAAGACGAAGATTTTACTTTAGACGTAAAACAAAAGGGCGTAGATATGAAAATCGGCCTAGATATGGCAACCTTAGCCAATAAAAGGCAGGTTGAAAAGATTACTTTGATCACGGCCGATAGTGACTTTATTCCAGCGATTAAACTGGCTAGGAAAGAAGGAATAATAATTCAACTAGACCCTATGCAAAATGGCTACGTAAAACAAGAGCTGCTTGAGCATCTGGATATGTTGTCTTCGATTTTTCCAAAGAATGAGAATGAAATAGATCCGGATATGGATCCAGATCTTTGAAACAAAGCATTAAAAATTAAAGGTCATTTATTCTTTTAAAATTTCCTTCATGCGCTCTTGAAAATACCTAGGATATTGATTCATTATTTTCTTAACTGTTTTCTGGTTTTGTTTTAGTGTGTCTATAATATTATTTTTATCTTTTAATTCTAAAGATGCGGCAAGATCTTGAGCAATAACACGATCTGAAAAACCAAGCTCATAAAGATCGATAGCGGTTTTGGTAGGCAAACCATATTTTAGGCACTTTTGGAAAAACTGAAAATATTTTACTAACCTGCCTGATTCTTCTCGATCCAACATTCCTACAAATTCGAACAATGCACTCACAAGAAGAGTTGCGTCATAGGCAAGCCCACCCTCACATATATCAATAATATTTTCGATTTTGACTTTTCTTGGCTTTTTCCCTTCACCGAGCTTACATTCACTTGCGTCGGCAATTCGATAAAGTTCAAAAAATGGAGTTCCCAAAATCCACTTTTTTGTAATTTCTTTGAGAATATCTTTTTTGTTAAATTTACGAAAAGCTTCATTGTGAACATATTCCATTATTAACGGCCACACCAAATTAAAAACTTCATCTTTATTTTGGATAGCAAAAAGTTTATCGGTGTTATCCTGTACCCACTTTTCAATTATTTGAGCATCATTGACACCATAGAGTGTTTTACTAAATACTATTCGCCGGTTGGTATTAGTAATATTTACCAATATGTTTTTTGCTAAAAGTTTAAATAATTCTTTAATCTGTTCTTTTCCATCATTGTCAGCCAAAAAGTATGCCAATGTCTGTTCTGCCAACTCGACAATTCCTGCTTCTGTTAAGCAATTATCAACAGTATCCCAGTTAGAGAGAATAAAACCTTCGATGGAGGCAAGAGCTAAGCTAAAAAATTCGAATTGTGGTTTGATTATATCGACCGTGAAACCGTATTCACCGTATTGTTGAACAATCTCATTAATCTTTTCATTTAGAGAATCCCACCCATTTATATAATTCTGAACAAAAAGTGGTATATCTAATTTTAACTGATGTTTCTTTTTATCTTTTGAATTAGCTTGGTCGTTCCAGATAGTCAAAGGAATTAGTTGAAAAAGACTGCTTGTGCATTTCTCTGACATGGTTGGATCAAGTAGCTCTTTAACTATATTCCACCGCCAACTATTTTTTCGATTATGTCGATTGTCATACACAATAGGGTCGGTAAATAAAACACTACCTTCAGTATGTATTCCTGCACGACCTGATCGGCCAATAAGATTATGAAAATCTCTAACTTTGATATGTTCCTTACCCTGATAAATGCTGGCAACAATGAGATACCGGATTGGGAGATTTACTCCTTGTGCCAAAGTAGAAGTACAAATAACAAACCTTATGAGATTTTCACGCATAGCATATTCTACTGCTAATCGAATACCGTGTGGTACATTGCCGTGATGAGAAAAAATTCCGTATATCGCACTCTTGGATGCAAAAGCGCTATCACCTAGATTTTTAATATATAAATTAGCTAGTCGCTTAACTTCCTGCGCGTCTGAAAAATTTACCGGCAAGGCTAATGATACTTCTCGTTCAATAATATCGATGGCCTTTTCACAGATATTAGCCGCTGTTGATTTCCTTCCACAAAAAATAGCAACGCCGCCGTTTTGAACCAATTTAAAACCAAGATATAGTGCGATAGCCTGTCCATCATTCTTTTCAGGGAAAAAACGGATAGTTTTTTCCCTTTTTTTACTCTTGAGGTTTAATTTTTCAATTACCCTTGGAACAAAAAATCCACTTTGGTCGATGTTGTGGCTGTCAACATACTCAATCTTTCCCAACCGATCAAGCCAACTAACAAACCCAACCGATCTGAAAATAGACATCAGTGCCGTACCTTCGACAACGTTGGGTTTCCCGTTTAGCCATTCTCCAACATCTTTTGCATTACTAATGACCGCTGAAATCAGCACTTTTTGTATTCCTTCAGGAATTATGGATCGCAGCGATGCTAATAGCAGCTCATATGTAATACCTCTGGTGCCGCTGTCAAACTGGTGACATTCATCAAAGATCAGAAGCCCAACGTTTTTAGCTAATTCCGGAGCATGTCGAAGGATGTAGACTAATTTTTCTGGAGTTGTAACCAAGATTTGTTGTTGTTTTAGGAATTTATCAATTTCAAAATCGGTTTGTAAAACATCGGTTAACTCATTTACTTTGATATTTTCATTGTAAAACGCTTTGGCAAGGTTATTGTTGATCTCTTGACACAGCGCTAGGAATGGGGCGATGATAATGGCCAGTGATGCGCGCTTGGCTAGAAACGCACTTCTAAGGATTAATTCTATTGCTTTTGTTTTGCCGGCACTAGTGGGCATTTGAATGATGGTAGACTTACCTTTAAGAACATCGGCTTTCCCCAAAAGGTGTTGTGCAGGCCAGAGTTCTTTGATAAATGAGTCTTTTTGCAGTGCATGTACCCACTTCTTTTGAGGTAATCCGGAATATAATGGCAAAGCTTTCCATGTAGAATTTTCTAACTTTTTTCTTATGACAGCTACGATCACATCGCCAAATAAAAGTTGTCTTGGCAAGCCGAATTCATAGATAGCATCTCGCAGTTGTGTAGTTAATTTGAAGAGATTTTCTTCGCCGTTTCCATCCTTAAAAAACTGGGAAACCGATTTTGAAATCTCGTCGATTAATTTACCGAACGGTCCTTTAGTTCTATCAAAATAAGTTCTCGTATCGGCATTTAACAACCAGAGCAATAGATTTTCTAAACCATCACTATTCAAATCTAGACAGTCACCATCAATGCTCTTCGCCAATACCGACGCGCTTCCGGGAAGATCGCACAGGTAATAGGAGGCGGAACCCAGAAGTGCGAGGTAGGGATTAAGTGTCTCGTTCAGCTTTGACTGGAGGTAAGAGTCGAAAAAACGGGCGGAAAATAGCAGATTGGTTTTTAGTTTTACAAGAGAATCGGGAGTTACTTCATTTCGGTTGATCGCAGCGGCTAGGTCGCCCAGTAAACCAATCGAGATGGTGAAGAGCTTATTTGGATGTAGTGATAGATCTATTTCTTGGTATTTTTCAGGTACGTGGTACTCAATCATCTTAGCTTTTGATCGAGTAATACCCAAAAGATGAACGGATTTTTTATCAGGCCTCATCCGCAGCCCTCCTGTAGAGCTTGTGGACAAGCTCCATCATGCCGGGTCCCTTGATAACCAAGAGGACTAGACTGTCACGATTTGGGTGAGGGAAGAATTCCTTTGATTTTGCTGATTTGGGGATTTTACTACAATCTGTTGAAGCCAATTCTTTCTCGTCGAAATATTCATCTGAAATAATGGTGGCAGCACCATAATTTTCTTTGTATGGAATATCCACGGGATTTTGAAATCTTTCGATTCCTTTAGCCTGTTCGTTTTCTTTTTTTTCCAAGAGTTTTTGTTTAATAAAGTTCAATGATTCATCTATTCGAATATGATCTTTGGCGGAATCATTAATAGCAATTTGTAAGCGATTGATCTTGGAGGTGGAGAATTTTGTCTTCGACTCGAAAACAAATAGCACGTCTTCGGCGGAGGATTCATTGTTTTTTTTATGAAATCTAAATCCAATAACATCGCTGCCCTTAAGTGACTCATCCCGAATAGCTTTAGATGACCATCGCACTCTAGGTACCCAGCAATCAAGAAGCCATTGCAGGTAATCGGCAATTAATATTTCTCCAAAGTCTCCCGCTCTAATTCCTGGTCCGAGTTTTGATGTTTCACTTGGAAATTTGATATCGATAAGATAATCCGATCGCGAACGTTTGCCTCGAAGAGAATCTATCTCGGTATCTAGACAATAATGATTTCGAAAGTATTTTGCCCAAGCTGAGAGCGTTTTTTCATCTTTTTCATAACGGAATTCCCAAATCTCAATTTCCTTACCATCAATAGTTTTCAATCGTTTGCCAGTGTCGATCAGCCATTGAATGTGTTCTGGAGCCGATATGTTTATTTTTCCCATAGATTTGTGGTCCTATTACAAATTTATTAATGTGGTTATTTGCGTTTATAAGATGATAATTCTTTAAAATCCTTTTTCTTTTTCGTAGAAAATATATCTTTTAATAATTCCGGATACTTTTTTCTTTGTTTATTAACTACTGCTTTTATACATGCCTTGAGGTCTTCTTTATCATCGAATTTATTTCTATTTTTAAATATATTTATTATTGCAGTTAATAATAAATTATTTTCAATATTTATCATTTTAGTTATTTGTGGTAAAAATTTAAGTAAAACATTTTCCACGTATTCTTTTCCCAATAAATTCATATTTGATAATATATAAATAGTACAAAAATATAGTTTATTTTCATCTGGTTGTAAATTTGTATTGTCGGTAGATATTGGTGTATTTGCAACCTCAGAAATTATATTTTTTACTTCGCTAACAATAAACATACTGGAATAATACATTCTCATCAAATGTAACATTGCTATGCTACTTATTATTTTTGGCGGCTTTTCTATTTTAAGAATTTTTTGGAAAACGAGGTTAAAGTCATCTTTTAAATTTAAAGAATTGTTTATCGCATTTTCTATAACCTTGCTTTTTATACTGCTTTCTGTCATCCAACCGTACTGCAGAAGCTTACCTAAAAACATTATATTTATATTTTTTTCAAATCTATCCTCTATTTTCTCTATTTTATTATTTAATTTTTCCAAATCTTTTTTATTTATTTTTGTTTTTAAACCAAAATAAAAATAAGTAACATCTTCCCATAGTCCATCAGAAGTGTATAAATCAAATAAAATATTGAATTGCTCATTGTCTAATTCCTCATTGTTATCTTTAAAATATAAGGCTATAAAATAATCTAAAAATGATTTATGAGAAAAGGATACGTTATCTTTTTCATCAATTTTAATTAATGATGTTCTAGCAATGGTGTTAATAAAGTCATTTTTATTTGTTATAAAACTATATTTTTTACAGAATAAATCAATACATTCTTCAAAATCACTATTTGTTACTATGACTTTATCTTTTTTAAAAAAACAGTAGTATGCGAAATCGGCTAAAAAATCTTTTTTTATTTTTGGCTCGAAGAGGTTATCAATATTAACATCGGTTGTTTGATATTCACCAAAGATTAGGCTAACGTATCTATTATATAATTCTGTAATAGACGCTGGAATTTCATGTTTTTCTTTTACAACGTCTATTAAAAGTTTTAATGCTAATGGATAAAACGGTATTTGTCCTTCAAGTTCATTTATACTTTTTTCTATAGTAGTAATTACCACATTGTTATTTTTAATTATTCTTTTAATAAGAGATATTGCTTGGTTTACACCATATGGCAAAAGTTCATAATTTTCATATTCAGATAAAAATTCTATTATTCCATAGTTTGTTCTAGATGTAAAAAGTATATTTGCACTATTTTTCCTTTCGTATAAGTAGTGTTCAATATTGTTTTTTATCTCATTCCTCGTCTCTTTATCTACTTCGTCTATGCCATCTATAATAATTAAATTTGGTTTTAAAGTAATCATATCATCGTAAAAGGATTCCACGGCCCTATAAAAATCATTCGATGAATATTTATTAATAAAATCAGTGGCTCTAAAACACACCGGCAAGGTAAAATCTTTTTTTTCTTCTAAAAGAATTTTGCCTGAGTTTTCTTTTAAAAAGTTATTTATAAATACAAGTATCATCTTAAAAACCAAAATGGACTTTCCAGAGCCAGCATCGCCTGTCAATAAAAATTTCTTTTTAGTTTTTGAAGTTAATATTTTTAGAAAAGAATCAAGGGTCTCTTTTTTACCGAAAATTTGATCACTTATTCTATTGAGAGTATTTTTATCATTATCACTTACTATGAGATCTTGCCTACTTCTTGTGTGCTTTTTAATGTTCGGTTGAATAAAATACTCATCATCGTTATTATCTCCTAAAAATTGTTCTATTTTCTTTATACTATCCAATAATAAAACCTCTGCGCTATTATTAAAGAAAAACTCCGGATAAAATTGTTCAAATAAATTTATTAATTTTCGTGTATCTATAAATTTAGTATTGTTTTTATAAGGCATTTCATCTATTTCATATAAAATTTTTTCTTGAGCACCATTCGTAATTGTCCCAATATTAATGATACAAACATCTGAAATTATAGCCTTTTTATATCGATCACCTAATTTAGCTGGTATCTTAAAGGCTTGCTTAACCTGTGTTACTATTTCTGTTGTTTTTCCAGATGCTTTGCCGTCTAGTTTTTCTAAAGCTTTCACAACGAATGCTGTATATTTTCTGTCTCCTAAAGGATCGGTGTATTCCATAACAAGGTCTTTACCGTTTTCGTTAGCACCTTGTAAAATCTCTATATACGTATCGTCATCGTGGTGCATCTTTTTTAAGAGTTTTTCCAAAACATAGTGAAATTCGTTTTCTTTGCCTATAAATTTGTATAGTAATTGTTTCTTAATGGAGTAATCTAAATCTTTTGCTTTTTTATTAAAATCTGTCATAAAAAGTCCTTTTTAAAAAATGGGATATTTTAATATAAAAACCATAAAAAAAAACATAATTGTAGAGATTCCTAGTCAACACCCGCGTTCACTTTTTCTAAAGATTTTTATATCCTAATCTAATTAACTCTAGATGTTATAAGGCTACGTCGGTGTAAATTTATTTTAGAGTTCAGTTTTTTAATTTTACCGCTGTTCTATAGGTGAGAAAAGGGGAAAAACTTAAAACATTCTTGATTTTGTAAAATTTTGCGACCTAAGCTATAGTTATATATTAAGCACATGTTAAATATATATAGTATAATATTGTAAAAATAATCTATGAAATCCCTATCAGTAGAGCCAACTTTATTTTTATTTCCTCCAGCTCATTTTGCGAGACTTTGGCTTTGTATTCGGCTCTCCTAGCGTTCCAATCAAGGCTTTTTACTTGGTCGCTCAGGGCTATGCTCTCTTTTTCCCCTTTAATCGATATTTCAAAAGGGTAGCCTTTTATTTTCGTGCTCAAGGGCACGCATATAAGCAAGCCGGTTTTTTCATTATAGGCTTTTGGTGTTAAAACGACTGCCGGCCTACGTTTAGCCTGTTCGTGTCCTGCCTGTGGATTAAAATCAATCCACGCTACATCTCCTGTATCCGGAATATAGTTCATACATTTTCCTTGCCTACCGCAATACCGGTAGAGATTTCTCCATGCAAGTTTTCTTTCGTAATCATATTCAAAAGCGCCATTAAATCCTGCTCTTTCGTTTTGACGGGTTCTATAATAGCTTTACCGCTCTCAACTTTAATATTTACATGATGCCCCGGTTTAATACCCAGCTCCTGCAAAATAGAGTTTGGCATCCTGAGACCTACGCTATTTCCCCATTTATTTAAGACTACTTGCATTACTTATCCGAATACTTCAAAATTTTAGTAATTATACATTGTATAATCTTATAATAACTTTAAACATATAAAATGCGAAACAAAATAGATCAGACGGCTAAAGTTGAGAATTTCCTAAAAATTTTAAAATGAGGCTTTGCCCCAAAACCCCATCAGTAAAAAAGAATGGACTAGTAGAAAGAAATTTTACAAATTCCATAGGGATTGTAAACCCAGCACTTAATTTTACTTCTTATCATTTGAGGCAAAACGCCAATCTATCACATACAAAATGTTATTATTTTTATTTTTAAATTCTATGTGATTGGCACCTTCGTGGAGAGATGGGTCATAACCTATCTCTTTTCTTAGCTCCTCGTTGATTTCACAAACAAGCTCTTTTCTATTTTTTCTCGTTATTCGAGTTTTTAGAGTAATTATAGTTCCATATTCGCCCCCAACCCATATTTCCCATCCATCCACCGGGTCATATCCCACAGGCCTATAATTTGGGTCATCCGCGATTAAACCAGGATTATGCTTGCTTGAAGTTATTTCGTAATCATTTATTTCATTCTTTAAATCTAATGCTTTTTCCTTAGATTTCAAAAAATTATCATACACAAAATCTACTATGGGCCCAAATTGCTCTTTTGTTAAATACTTATAATCATCAATACGCTCTTCTTCTCTTTTTTCGCGCTTTAAAGCATAAATTTTATCGACAAGATGCTTATAGTTCTCATCGGTAGCTATTTCGCAAAAACGCCTAAAGATAGCATTTTTTGCCCTACGAATAATAGCCCAAAAAATACCAAAGGTTGGTAAACCAAGAACGACTATTACAGCTATACCAAGTATTACACCGTAGTCAGCATCGCCATAAATAATCATCACAAAAAAAGAATAAAATATCAAAGCAAGAAATAATAACATAAGGTAGTATATTCCTCTCTTAATATCCTTGTCTATTTTCATTCCTAATCGTATTGTTTTAAACATTTTCTATCCTTTCTAATATCATATTTTAGCACTTCTACCGAAGCTCTATATATTTTTATTTCTTTCTCAATGTCTTTAAGAATTTTAACCATTACTCATTGCCCTTTCAAAATCTTTAAGTCGCCTAGCACGCATTTCTTCACATTTATCATCTCCCTCATAGGATGATAAATCCACTATAAATACTACTGGCACATAAATTTTACTAGGTATTTTTCCGCATTTTGCTAATAATTTCGCCAATACCGTTCTGTGGTGTCCATTTACAATATAGCCCTTTCCATTATATATAATCAGCTCCCAGGCATAATTTTTACTAGGGTCTTTTTTGTCGTATAATTCTTTTAAAAAATTCTCGTCATCTACGTCGTGTTCTTTAAACTCACAACTTCTTTTTAAATGTTCGCATACTTTTCTAAAATCAATATTTTGATAATCGGAATGATAAGTCCCAATAATATCATCAACATCAATAAGATAGTTTTTTACTCTTTTGGTGGGAATTTGTAACCTATCCTCTATTTCTTTGGGCGGAGATTGAAATTTTTCATCTAAAAAACTATAATTTTTCGCCGTTTCTACTTCCATAACATCCAATAATGTCATATTTTACTCCTTCTTAAATATTTAAATATGGTATTACTTTGCTTTTTCTATAATGGATATAACTTCTCCATCAGTAGGATAAATACCTACAACATAACATCCATTTTTCTTAACAACCACACAATCTCCGTCTTCAACTACCATATTGGACGAGGCTTTGACGAAATACTTTTCAAGCGTAGCACGATCACAGCTTCTTAGAAACCGCGCCAAATTTCGGCGATAGCTTCCATCTTTTGATGAATTCTAACTAAGCAGAGTATTGTAAGGAATACCCGTAATTTGCGATACCTCTTTAAGTGTTATATCTTTCTTTTTTTTGATAGGAGCATCATATACATCATTTACTTAAATATTTATTAAAAAACATAAAGTAGACAGGAAACAAGGTGAAATATGTATTATTTACATAATTTAAATATCATTATCGAATTTATAAGATTTTAGAACTCAAGCTATATAATTCATATATTAAGTATATACTAAACATATATATAGTATAATTATCAAAGATTAAAAAGGAAGGCTAGAAATTTCAAGCATAGAGAAATTAATTAATAAGTTAAAAACGAGTCCTCAAAATGCAAGTTTTGATGATTTGGACAAAATTCTAACCTATTTTGGATATGAGCGCAGAAACAGCGGCGGTTCGCATTTTGTTTATCGTATGAAAGGCGCACCGACGCAAACGCTTCCGCGCCAAAAACCGATGAAAATTTGCTATGTTAAAGACACACTCAAAATTTACGAAGAGTTGAAAGGAAAATAAAATGAAAAAAGATTTAAATTATTATCTGAATTTGCCATACGAGGCAATTGTTGTGCGGGATAGGAATTTCGACGACACATATTACTACTACGCATACTACAAAGAGTATAAATTTATTAAAGGCACTGGTGAAAATGAAGCGGAAGCTATCGCGGATCTAAAAGAAGCTTTTGAGTGTGCTTTAGTTGAGATGCTAAAGGACGGCGAGAAAATCAAGGAGCCGCATTCATCAATCGAAGATAAGACTAAAAACTATGCGATTACAATGAAAGAAAATATTATGCACGAAATAGACGATGCTGCAAAACAACTTGGAATTTCCCGTTCAGCATTTTTGACTATCTCTGCGAAAAACTATATACAAAATTTACTATAAGCCTTAATATAGTTTATTTTGTAGTTTTTTAAAGATTTTCATAGACATCTTTTCTATGCCCTATCCTGATAACGAGTATTTTTAACTGCTCGTTTTCCTTGCAATAGATGACCCTGAATACTCTAAACCTAAGCCGGTATAAGTTTCTTTTGGACTTTAGCTTTTTAATCTTACCGCTAGCCATGAGCGATTTTTCATACTCCGGTGAAAAACGATCTGCGAATTCTTGTATTGAACTTAATATCATCTTTGCATCAACTTTATCTAAGCGGGCAAGCTCTTTTAAAACCTGTTCGTTGTATTCAGTCCGCCATCTCATCTACCAGCCTCTCCATCTCTTCAGCAGAGATAAATTTAGACCCGTCATTCAACCTTTTTTCTGCTAAGCACAAGTCAATATAATCAAGATAATATTCCAAAGCATCGGCAATAATGCCGCTTCTACTTTTCCCAAGTTCTTGTGAAATATCATCCACCTCTTCCTTTAGATAAGTATTTAGCGTAATACTTATCTTTACAGCATTTGTTGCCGTATTTGTCATCGATTTGCTTTTGTCCATTGTCATTGCGTTCGTCCTCTTCCTTAAAAATTAGTATATAATAAAGTAGGATAAAAGTCAATACTAATTGGAATACTTTTATCTATATTACTTTATATTTTTGATTTTTGCTGCTCGCTTGGTAATTTAAGAATTCACTAGAATTTAGCAAAATTTTAGCGAATTCTTAAGTAAATTTAGCTACTTTAAGCTTTGAAAACTTAAATTTGATAGAATGCTTTTTATGAAAAGCCCAAAAATAGATATCTTTTATCTTTAGTTATTGAAAAGTATCATTTTCGTGTTTTTTAATCAATTTTTTTAATTTTTTGAGAAAGCTCTATTTCTATTACTTGACAAAATTGATTTGTCGGCATAACTTTTATATATGATTCCTCTGATAGGTAGATCCTGGTTATTAAAATATTTCCTTCTTCTTTTTTGAGGGTATAAATATTTTTATCACAAACACACGTTCTCATCGGTATGCACTTCGCTGCCTCTTGAGATAAATTTACTAGCTATACACGACTTAGTTCTATTGGATTTTCGCTTCTTAAAATAAAAGTTCTCGTGCGATTTGCTCCGATACCGAATTCGTTTCTTTGCCTAAGCGATATAACTACTCTTTTATTAGGCTTGTATGCCTTTCTACGATCTATTCTTTTTTCTAACCTATTTCTAGGGCGGATATAGCCGTTAACATATACGCCGTCTATTTCAACTACGCCTTGAAACGGTTTTGAACTATCATAGTCCATTAAGCTTTCGCGAATTTTATGAAGTAATACCCATGCGGTTTTGTATTGAACGTTTAAGTCGCGAGAGAGTTGTAGTGCTGAAATTCCCTTAGCGGCATTAACGAATATCGCAATGGCGGCAAGTATAGTCTGAAGCGGCAACTTATGTCCGTGAAAGATCGTGCCGTTAGTAACGCTAAAGAAACTTGCGCACTCCTTACATTTAAACTGTTTGCGAGAGGTTATGAAGTAAATTTTGCCGCTACTGCCGCAGCAAGAACACACGGGCTTACCATTGGTTTCAAACCAATGAACTTGCCTAAAAGTTGCGATAGCTTGAAAATCATTCATCTTTACAATTTTAATAAGAGATAGAGAGATAGATTGCGAGCTTCGGCCGATAGTAGAAAGTGTTGCGCCGTATCTATTTCCTATATTTTTATAGTCATATCATACATATATATCAAACTTATCTTAATTTTACTACATAATAATGTAATAAATTTCTAATTATATATATTTTTTAAGAAACATTAGCTATACTTATGCTATAGAATAAATTTTGAAGGCATAGAAATGAAGTTGGCTCATGTTTTATATAAAATCCACAAGCTCATAGAAGCCAGAGAGCTGCAATCTATTACGCAAAAGGAAATGGCAAGACGTTTAAGCGTTTCTGAACGCACTTACATAGAATGGCTTAGAGAGACCAACGAACCCATAGCAATGAAAGCCATACTTGATATGCTTGCATTATTAAAAGATGATGATATAATTCAAGTCGTCCGTTCATGGGAATTTAATAAGGATAAAAATTAAGTAGACACAATGAATCAAATTTTTTATAAAAGTTCAAATTCTATGGATGAAGTAGATAGTAATAGCGTCAAGCTTGTTGTTACTTCACCTCCATATTTCAATATTAAAGATTACAGCAGTAATGGCACGCAAGATAGACAACATTCAGAAATTAACAAATATGATATTGGAAACATTACTTCTTACGACGACTATATAGATGCGATGTTGAACACTTGGAGAGAATGCGAAAGAGTGTTAGAGCCAAATGGAAAGCTATGTATAAACGTTCCCTTAATGCCTATGCTAAAGAAGGAATTGAACACTCATTACAATAGGCATATATTTGATTTACATAGTGACATACAAAATTCTATTCTAAAGAATACCAATTTATTCCTTATGGATTTGTATATTTGGAATAGAACAAATACTACAAAAAAACTTATGTTCGGATCATACCCGTATCCAACTAATTTTTATGCTCAAAACACTAGCGAATTTATTGTTGTCTTTGTTAAAGATGGAAAACCTAAGAGAGTTTCGAAAGAGATAAAAGAACAATCAAAACTAACGCAAGATGAGTGGACCGGTTTTACAAAGCAAATATGGGACATCCCTATACCCAATAAAAAAGATATCGCATTTGGCGAACATTCTGCGATAATGCCCGAGACTATTCCATATAGATTAATTAAGTTATTTTCCTTTGTAAACGATATTGTTTTAGATCCATTTGCAGGTAGTGGAACAACACTTAAAGTAGCAAAAGCTTTAAACAGGCAATATGTTGGCTACGAAATCTACAAACATTACGAGAAACTTATAAATGCTAAATTACAATCAAATATATTCGCTTGATGTTTTTGATTTTTTAAATGTTTTGCCGGATAATAGTGTCGACCTAGCCATTATTGATCCTCCGTATAATTTAAAAGTGGCTGATTGGGATACTTTTAAAAATCAAGACGAGTTTTTAAATTTTTCATATAGATGGATAGATTGTGTTTTACCCAAACTAAAGACAACCTCCAGCCTTTATATATTTAACACTCCGTATAATTGTGCACTATTCCTCAATTATTTGCAAGATAAAGTCAATTTTAGAAATTGGATTACTTGGTATAAGAAAGATGGCTTTTCAAATTCAAAAAGAAAATACAATACGGTTAGTGAAACAATACTATTCTTTACAATAAGCAATAGTTATACTTTTAATGCCGATAATATAAGAATACCTTATGGAAGCACAGCTCGTATAGAGCATGCAAAGACTAAAGGTATCTTAAAAAATGGCAAAAGATGGTTCCCTAACCCAAACGGAAAACTATGCACTGATATATGGGAAATAGTATCGCAAAGGCATAAAGAAAAAATAAATGGGAAAGTAGTTAAGCCTACCCATCCCACAATAAAGCCCTATGAACTCATAGAAAGAATAGTTAAAGCAAGTAGTAATGAGGGCGATACTGTATTAGACCTTTTTGCCGGGAGCGGTATGGGATTAAAAGTTTGTTCTGATCTGCAAAGACTTTATCTCGGAACAGATTTAAATTATTAAAAATATTGCTTTTTTAAATCGTCATAGGTCAAAAGTTGAGATACATTGTAGCAATATGTTGGATTTGGCAATTGTAAATTTAGAGTTAGCATATTTTTGCTAAAAAACTAGCTGTTGTAAAATATTCTAATTCTATTGGTATTCTGTAAAAATCTGATATACTAACCATTTGGTTTCCTTTTTATAGATAGTGTAATAATGATTGATTGGTAGAGCCCAAAACACCCTTTAAAGAAACATTATATTTTACATTTTGGTCATATATGCATTCTACAATATGCTGAGGAAATCCAAAATCTTTGAAAAGCATATCATAATCTCTAAATTCTAACTTAATATTTCTGCTTCCGTTTTGTGTTATTCGTGCGTGACTATACCCATCTATAAGTATCATATTCTGCCAAACATCTAGCGCTTTAAATTCCTCATGATTCCTCGCAAATAATAATGGTATAATATGATGTAATTCGAAGCCCAATCTTCTTATACTGCCTTCTAAAATATTATGTCTAATAAAGTATTCTCTTTTTTGAGCCCGAGATCGTCTTAATCTCCTCTCATAATTATCAATCAAGCCCAAATCACCGACTCTTAAATTTAATTCATCATATCTAAAATCTCCCACATTGAACAATATGCTATCTTTTAATAAACTAAAAAGTTGTTGAGCTTCATTAATCCAATTGTGGTAATCTCTTAAATCTGTTTTGGGTAGATTGCTAAAAATTAAATTTTCACCTGGATTAGCATATCGTTTTATTCTATCTGTAATCGTATTTCTTTGAAATACAGATAAATTTTTAAATTCTCTTATAAGACGACATATTTGTTCTTGAGGTAAGATATTCACTTTACTGACAAAGAATGCAAATTCATTATAGCTAATACTATTTATGCTGTATTCTTGTAAGTTTAGCATTAATGAATAAAATTGCGTTTCAAATCCGTTATGTAAGTTATTAAGTGCAAGCGTCCAAAGTCTATTTATCTCAAACATATTTTGTGGATCTCGTTCGTACTCTGCTAAAAATTGCAATCCGAAATCAGAAATATTAACAAATTTTGTTTTTGAGGTTAAAAACGGATTGTTTAGTTGCCCGCGTTTATCAAATCTATTAATAAGCCCCATTCTTGCCATATCTACATAAAAGTTTTTACGTAAGCTATCTTGCGTTATTCTATCAAGACTATTAGAAAGTTCGATTACCATTCTTGCGTAATGTATTTCATCGGGGTTGTTTAATGGTCTTTTTGAGATATCGGTCGTTCTTATAGGAAGCATTGATAGATTATTATTCAATAATGTGTCTCTAAGGGCCTTTAGCATAACAGCTATATCGTCTTTTGTGTATCTATTATGTTGCGATAAATGAATTCCCCTATAGTCCAAACGCTGAATAGCTTCAAAAATAAAAGCTGTTGCATCTGAGTGAATGCCTAATACTATATCGTCATGCAGTTGTTGCAGCGTATATCTGTAGCTCAAAGCATCCTCCTTGCCTTATAAAATCAAAATAAAATTTAAGCAAAAATAAAATTAATTGTCAATAGATGTGGAGAATTCTGGTTGTACTTGTTACATAATACCGTAAATTTTTATATTTAATATTGAATAAACTATCAAAAAAAAGGAATTTCTCCATTTATTTCATAATATTTGAAGCCACTTCTGTTTTCGAGTAAGAGAAAATTATTAGCTTTCGTTTTGTCTTTAATATAATAACGAAATTTTAAATTATTAGTTAGATAAGGTTTTTCTATAAAATCGGATAAGTTTAATTTATAAAATTTTTTGTTTTCTAAATCACTGACGCCAGCTAGTATTGGCTCTTTCGTAATAATGCCTTTAGAAAGTTTTACAATAGCTGCAAATGTACCATACAATAAAACATAATATAAAATTAAATTTGTAAAGTAAATTTGATTGGTTTTTTTTAATGCTATTAAAAGCAAATCCATATTATACTCGGGTATTTTTAAAAATACAGGATAGCTTTTTTGTTATCTTTTTGTCACCCAAAAATAGCAAAAAAGCATTCTCTGCGAGGCTCACAATAAGGAATATATATGGAAAAAATAAAACGCTCATTTAGATTAGATAAGTCTAACTATGATTTTTTATCAAGGTATAAAGATAAAGCAAAAGTTAAAAGCATAGATCGTATCTTGAATGATATTTTATCATATATTATTGAAGGAGATGATAAAGAGATTCTTAATAGAATAGATGCCTCTCCCATAGAAAAAGAAACACATATAATAAGAATAAAATTAACAGATAGTGAAGTAAATTTATTAAAGAAGGAAGCCGAATGTCATGGATTTAAATCAGTAGCAAAAGAGGTTAGATTTAGATTACTTAATTCTATGTATCAAGAAAATTTCTTTAATAATATAGAGATGAAAGATTTAACGTTTGCTGTAAATTCTCTAAACAAAGTCGGACGGAATTTAAGTGCCTTACTTGCAGCTATTAGAAATAGAGATCAAAATGTGAATATAAATTTTTCAAATTTTGAAAAGATGATAAAAATGTTAGATGGTAAAATATATTCTATAACCGCATTATTACAAAAATATTTTAAAGTGTTAAAGACGAGGATTTAAGATTTCTTTTATGAAGCGTTTAAAAAATTTCTGGGATGATGATGAGTGGAGGGCTAAACGAGTCTTTACAAATTTAGATAAAAAACAACGAACATATATCGATGGCCCAACAAAATTTAAAGCCACATATTATACAAGTTACAATAAATCAAATTTTTTTATAAAATCAAATCCACAAGTGGTTATGAAAATTACCAGTTCATCAAGCAATTTTGATAAATTAAAGGCGCACATAAAATATATTTCTAGAAATGGAACTTTAAATGTTTTTACTAGCGATGGAGAGATATATAAAGGTAAAGAAAATTTATATAAGCTATGTGCCACTTTTAATGCTTCTATGTATGAAATTCCAACAGCCCACGATCTATTTTTATTGAATAAAAAAGAGAAAAGAGAAACGTTTAACATGGTTTTTTCTATGAAAGACTATGCAAATGCCCCACTAGAAAAAATAAAGGAAGCATCTATGAAGGCTATTGCCGAAAAATATCCGAATAATTACTTTGTAGTAGCTATGCATTCCGATACAGATAACCCACATTGTCATTTGTGCTTGAAAGCGGTAGACGACTATGGGAAAAGAGTCAATATAAGAAAAATTGACTTGAATGATATACGTAGAAATTTTGCTTTAGAATTACGTAGATTGGGCGTAGAAGCAAGTACTAAAATTTATCATAAATATTCTATAAATAGTGGCAAAGAGATTAATAAAAATATTTATATGGGTAACGCTTTAAAACAACATGGAACAAAACATAAAGCTCATTACTATAGAGTTGTAAGCTTTGGTAAAGCGCATTATAACTTTGATGAAAGAGAAAAAGAGAGTTATTATGTTCGATATCGAACCGACAAAGGCAAGGATATAAATATATGGTCTGACGATCTTGAGAGGGTTATAAAAGAAAATAACGTAATGCCTAATGAATTTGCCAGATTTGCGATAGTGGGAGAAAAAGAATTGAAATTCGATGTTTTTGATAAAAAAAGTAAAAAATACTACGAAAAAACTACTTATAAAAAAATTTGGGATGTTTCAATAGAAAATCGTTTAGAAAAACCGTTAAAACCAATACAGATGAGTAAAACGATTTTTAAAGAGATTTCGGAGCCTGCCAATAATAAGCATATTAAAATTATACTAAAGCAACCAAAAGATCAAGTCGGTAGAGACATTAGAGCAAAAGAGGATTACGAAAAAGAATTTAAGGATATAGATATGCAAAATTTACCATAAAGTAACTTAAGTTGTATTAGTTTAATGTAACTTAAAGTAAAGTGTGATAAAATACATTATCTTTTAAAAAAGGACTTTTCAATGAAAATCGCAATAATGAACAAAAAAGGAGGAGTTGGAAAAACACCTTTTGCTTTTAGCGTAGCGAAAGATCTAAATTTGTTTTTACAAAGCAATGATAATAGCTGCATCGAGCAAATTTATCCGGATAAAGCAAAAGTTATTGATAAAGTACAATCTATCGATAATTGTGTTTTTGACTTTGGTGGCTTCGTAGCGCCCGGAGTTTTAGAAATAATATCGCAGTGCGATTATGTAATTATTCCCTGCACTCCAGTTTATAATTCGCTACTAAGAACAGCTGAAACGATTATCGAAATTCAAGACTTTAATAGCAATATAGTGCTTTTAGCTACGGATTTTGTAGATGATAGAGAGTTAAAATCGCTGAAAAAAGAGCTAGGGGAGGAGCCATTCAATAAATTTACCACTTTTTACTTTAAAAAATCAAAAATTGTAAATAACGCTATAAAGTACGGAATGTCCTTTATGGAACTATATAATGATAGCGTGCTTTCACGTAACAGCTATTCTAATTTTATTGCAGAATATGTTAAACTGCTTAAAACAATCAAAAATCCAAAATAGGAGAATCAAAATGAAAGAACCGATTAAAATTCAAGATGCGATCAACCAAATCAATAAAAGTACACCACAAAAAACTTTTGCTAAAGCCGATGCTAAGGAAAAACAAAATAGTAAAACGCAGGTTTCTGTTTATTTGACGCGCGAACAAATTTCTTATGTTAACGGTTACTGCAGTCGATTTGATAGGAGTAAGGCGTATTTCTTTAGCATGATATTAGATGAGTTTATTAAGAAAAATGGATATTTGTCTGCCGAGCCTACCAATAAGACTACTACGAGGCAGTCCGGCAAAATAAGAGTCACTATATACCTAACAGATGAACAAATTTTTTATGTTGATGATTGTTGCGGTAGGTTTAATCGAAGTAGAGCGTATTTTTTAAATTTAGTATTAGACAACTTTATGCAATCCACTAAATTGTAGACATATATTAAGTTAAGTTGCATCACGTTACATTAAGTTACATTGTGATGCAATTTTCATCTTTATCACTAGGGATAAATTTTTCAAATTTAATGTTGTAATGATCTTGCGAAGGGTAAAGCAATTCAAGAGCGTTGAAACTTAAATTATCAACCTCGACGGTAGTATAATTATCTTTTTGCTTGTCGCCGAATATGAGAAAAGCGCTGTTTCCCGCAGATGGTTTTAAAATCTCTTTTTTACGGCCATCTTCATACAATCCGAACTCGGTAATAGTAAAATTTTTTTCTTCGGCCTTTGCCTTTTTTTTAATCTGTATTAGCTCTTTTACAAGCTTTAAGGCCTCATAATTATTTTTAAATTTATCTTTAGCCCCAGCTATTAAGATTTCGCTCTTAGCGGTAAAATCGTTATTTTGCCCTAGCGATACAATTTTGTTTCCCAATACTTGGGATCGCCGAAGTTCATAATATCCTCTAGTATCCTCTCCGGAGTTGCCTCGTAATTCATCCAAGCCCCCATTAGTTTCTCCCGGGCTTTGATTTTGTTTCTCTTGTATATCTCGTAATCCTTCTCGGATAGTAATCTCCAAGGATACTCCATTTTTACGTATCTCATCAGATATTCGAACACCGCTTTGGTCTCTTTGTTCTCCTTGCTCTCCCGGAAATAACTGCTCTTTAAAAGTATTGTCCAATATTTCATTAGCGGCTCCTCCTGGTAATCTCCCATCCAAAACATCGCTATCATTTTTAGTCCGGTGTGATAAGGAACTCCCAATATCGATAGAATTTCGTTCGGAGTATTGCCCGCTTCCATTAGTTCCAGAGCCAGGGGTTGCAAAAAGGTTTTGAGCTCCAAATCCTCCTGAATTGCCGCCGCCCAATTGAGTTCCGGCTGAGCTATCTGCTTCGCCATATCGCTCAATCCCGCTATTTTCAAAGCTTTGAGCCATCTCTCCGACAATTTGCGTTGGTAGAATCTCTTTGGCAACATTCGATAAACGTTCGGCTGAAGCATCTGTTCCATAAAGGACTCGTCTATATTCATTGTCTCGTCCATGCTCATTAGATAATGCGTTATCTTGCTGCTCGGCATCGCGGATATTTTTTCCCAAAGCGGATTGTATTCCCCCCTTTGATACCATTCGCCGATCATCGGAGGTAGAGGACTGATTGTATTCATCGATTTCTCCTTCTATGCTATCGATTTTTGTTTCGATTAAATTCGCGGCATCTTCCCAAAAGCCATCGCCGGACAGGCTTTTTGAGTATATTTTTTTGCCATTTTTTACCCCATGTAAAGAAATAGCGTAATGATAGCAAAAAAATACAAAAAAACATTTTTAATATTAAAGTAATATTAAAATATATTGTAAAGATTTTTCCTTTGCCACGATTATATTCTACGATAACTTAATGTAAGTTAAAGCAGAACAATGTAACTTAAGATAAACTATTTTTGTTCTTTGTTTTCGGAATAAAATTCCTCTTTGTGTTCTATCCAATCGTTTTCTATCATAGCTTCTCTTATTAGTCGCCTGATGTAGGCGGCGCGAGTATCATAAAAGCGCTTTTGTGTGATATATCGTATAAAATCTATCTCTTCTTGTTCAAGGCATATAGTAATTTGAATTTTCTTTTCAAGTGCCAATTTATTTTACCCTCTTTCAAAAGTTTGCTCCTTGCTCTTTCCCTCATGAGCAGCAGCGCACAAAAAGTCCGTAAAATCAAATTTATCAAACAATTTGTTTACTATGCCAGCTTTTTTAGCTATGCGCTGCCAATCTATGATTTCAATACTTGAGGCAATTCCCGTAAGCTGTTGTGCTAGCTCCTGCGCGCCTTGATGTCCGGCATCGTCATAATCATAAGCTATCACTATTTTAGCACCTTTAAATTCGTTTATAAATTTCTCCCCTAATTTAGTAGAGGCAGAACCCAACGAAACTGCTCTTAAGCCACTTGCAATCATATTTGGGCAATTTTTTTCGCCTTCCGCAAAAAAGATCGGCTCATTTAAATTTAGCCTATAAACCTCACTAAAGTCTTTATAATTAAAAATAAAATTTTTGCGAGGCCTATTTTTAGTGAAAGTATACTTGCTCAAGTTTAATATATTCCCATCAGGCATAAGCATAAGGGGTGGGATTATATTTCCAAAGCGTGCGACAAAGTCCCGCCTCGTCTTTTATAGGTATAATAAGCCTATTGGCTTGCTTTGAGTAGCCTATTTCAAATTTTTAAGCAATAGTTTTGTATCTGCGTCGAACGTAGGTAAAGTTTTAGATAAAAGTTCCCAATATCTCGAGAAATTCTCCTTTCTTTCCCGTTTGAACTTATCAATATATGATTGCGTAATCAGCATCGGAAGCCTGTTTTCTTTTTGACTTTCCCGTTTTTGGCTCAATTCATTATTGCTATGAGTTGAGCTTTTAGTTGATTGTATGTTAATATTAAGCTCTTTAGATATCGTAGCAATATCTTTAAAAGCTTGTTTGGGTGAACAATTTTTTACGTATTGGTAAAAGCTCACTATATCGCCGCCCCAGCCGCTGCCGAAGTCTTTAATCATTCCATTTTTAGGGTTTATGGACGCGGAGGCTGTATGCTCGCTGGCACGCATTTTAAATTATCCTAGATACTCCAAAATAGCTCTAGTATCGTCTTTATGAAGCTCCATTTCAACTCCTTTAAAATTTTATCAAAACTCGCTTTTTCTTTTTACTTCTATTATCTCTGATATTTTTTAGAACCTTTTTGTTATAAGGATTGTTTGCAATTTTACCGTTATAGCAATTGAGGGCTTTGTAGTTAAAACCATGCATATCGATACAGCTTCGTAGAATTTTGGCTCCAAATCTAATATTGGTTTCCGGCTCATATAGGTCATCCAGATCTAAATTTTGCTCTAGCAGCTTGGCTTTATGAACGGAGTTTATCTGCATAAGCCCTATATCAAAAGTGCCGTTTTTATTCTTATTGTATGCTTTGGCGTTAAAATTTGATTCCGTCTTTGCTATGCCCCACAATAATTCTGCTGGAATGTCATAGAGCTTGCCGTATTTAATGAAAAGTTTGTTATATGTCGTTGTAGCAAATGATGAAGTCGTAAAAATAACCAATGATAAAAAAATATAAAGTGGCTTCACAATTAATCCTCAAAGGAACGTCCGCCGCCGCCATCCTTTTCTTTGCCAAATACCCTCTCTCGGCTTTTATTTATTATCTTATTACCGGATAGACCTTTTGAGATACTTTTCATTACGGAGATCTGAGCTTTCTCCATATCGCTTAATTTACGCTCCTTGCCGGATATTAGGCAATCGATAGTCTCTTTTATTTTAGTAACATCATATCCCGAGTTTTTGTCAAAGACTACCTTTTGCTCGAAAGATTCATCGCGACGAATGATCCTTAAATTCTTGATTTTATCTCCGTAGGTATCAGATAGCTTCTGAACGGTATCTCCCAGTTTTTCGCAGCAAAGATCGTGGAATTCTTGCGGTATCTTGCGAGGAGGAGAAAGGGCTCCCCCCTCTTGATCGTACGCTATCTTCGCCTCTTGAAATCTGCGCTCAGCAGCATCCATAGAGAGACTTCTTTCGCAAGTAACTATGTGCATATCGATATCATAGCCCTTATTGATAGCTAGATCTATATATTCCTTTACGTTATCCGACTTTAACGTTTTTTCTAAAATAACGTTATAGCCGTTATCAAAAGCCCTATTTAATATCTTATCGCCCACTCTACCCATAAACTCATTTGTGAATTGCGAATATAGGCCGCTATCTTTATCGTCTAAAGCATAAATTTTAGCTGCGTTGGGATGCCCCTTTCTAAAATCATCGTAGTTTACGGATATGCAGTTTTGATTAAAATTACCCGCTACGTCTTTTATGGTATTGCTCTTTCCAGCACCGGGCTGTCCGCCTATTATACTTAATCTAGGGTTTTTTACGCTTTTTAGAGTAGCGATGACTTTTTTATCCCAAAAATCGTTAACGATCTGATCTACGTCTTGCTCATTAAATTTCGCCAGTTCCTCTATTTCGGTCATTTATTTATCCCTAGCTTAATCTTTAATCTATCGCCCAACCTTTTCATTTCGGCTTTCCAATATTCCTTAGTTTTATCCTTTTCTCTATAAATTCTATCTGTAAGTTTCGTTAGCTCCAAATAGTCTTCATCGTTTCTTAGATCCGGACCGCCGCTTCGCGATAGATTGCAAATTCTTAAATAAATGCAATCCTCCATATCCTTAGCAATCTCCATCATAGCCTCAAAATCATTCCCGTCCATGGTATAATCCCACTTCTTTATGTCTTCAAACATCTTGCAGTCCTTTCTTTAAAATTAATATATTATATCTTAAGATACCTTAACGTAACTTAATATATGTTGAACTATACCACATTAGCGTAATATACTAACGCTCTTGCTCCAAAGATCTGCTGCGGATTTTGGAGCGCTCTCGTTTCTCTTCGGAAATAGTGAATCCCGGCAAAGCAGCCTTTACCCTTTTTGAAACTATCTTTTGTGCCTTTTGTAGTTCCGCCTCGGTCTCTTTAGAGGCGGCAAATCCAGGCAAAACACTTTTCGGCTTTTCTAAAACGGTTTGAACGAGGTCGTCTACTTTTTGATCTTTTTCGTTAGTGGCGGCATTAGGAGTAATTTTTATATTAAAATTTATAGTTTGAAATGTTTTTCTAAAATTGCTTAAAAATGCAGATAAGCTTTCATCGCCTATCGAATTTCCCAAGCTTTCCGTAATAGATATGCTACTGTTAAAAAAGCTATTTAGTTTATCATGCTCTTCGCCCCTTCTTTGTTTTGTGGGGTTTTTGTTACCTATCTCTTCAATCTCTTCAACAAAATTTTCTTTTGCTGCTTTTGATGTTTGAGAACGCTTAAGGTCATTATTCGATAACGCTATTAGATTATCCAAGTCCCTATCAAAGCTTCCTTCACCTAATCTAACGTGCAATTTTTTCTCGCTTTTATCGTTATCTGTAAATACTAAATTTACGAATTCTTGTGAAAATTTATTCAGCTCTTTACACTGCTTGGCTATATGTTGATTAAGAGCTTTCATGGAGCTTAGAAATATCGCTTTATCATCGCCTTTAAAATCGGTGTTTAATCGGAAAATCTCGCCTATTCCTTTATTGCGCTCATCTAATTCGAAAGAGGCAATTTTAAAGGCGCTAAAATCCTCCTTTTTTAAATTCGTTTTTTCTTCAGCCGTTTCTTTTATACTCATAGTAGATCCTTCGTTTTATATTGCACGTTATATTAAAGTAGTGTAAGATAATTTAAGTCATATTACACTATGCCAAGGCATATTTATTGATTGCCAGAATCCAAAGGGGATCCGCTTGCGTTTGGTTCCGCCTTAGGCTTACTATCAAGCATGATCATATCTGCAACATACACGCAATGCTTAGATCTATTTGCCCCATTGTTATCCGTCCATGTTTCATATTTCAAATTTCCCGAGACGCAGATCTTCGACCCCTTTCTGAGATATTGATTAGCGACTTCCGCTATACGTCCCAAAAAGTAATGTCAATCAAACAAGTCTGTAAATAGCCGTCTCTTAAGAGGCGGCATATCACGGATTAAATTTCATGCCCCATATCTCTGATACCACCTTTTGCCAAATCTACAAGCTTGCTTTCGCCCTCTTTTTGTGTTCCGTCCTTGTCTACACTAATCGGAGCGATTGATTTAACTATGGTTCCTTGCTGTTTTATATAGCCGATTTCTACATTGGCAAATTTTTCTATCCCGTCGATCAGCTGCATGAGCTTAGGATATTTTTGCAACGTACTATTATTATGAGCGCTTAGATTGTATGAAACTCCTTTGGCGCACATTGCACCAAATTTATTTATGAGGCTGGTATCATTGTTTTTATCGAATGCGTATCCACCCTCCCTTTTTGTTGCGTATAGAACTTGCGCGTCTTGCATTAGTTCCCCGGCCTTATTTCGGATTTCTGGTTGTAACTCTATTTTCATTTTATAATCTCTATAGGCTAATCCCCTTGAGCTAATCCTGGATTGCGACCAAAGATCGGCCTTAAGATAAACATCCTTATTGTTTTCGTCTTTTGCGTTTATGGTGATAGGAATTTTTGATTCCACTGCGCTTAAAAGAGCATTGATCTGTGCTAGTTTCGACATTACGGATCTAGCGGTAGGCTTTACAGTCTTTCCCGCTTCATTTACATATTCCTCGTCTATCCCAAATCCCACTAGGGTTTTGTTTTTGTCAGGAAGCTCCGTTTTTGACACAAAAACCTTGCTAGTCTTGAACTCTTGATCATCGGCCATAGATTTTATAGGTGCCATTATTTTCCTTTCAAAGTTTTTTCTGTTTTTTTAAGATTATCATCTTAGTATCGCCGTCATCTACAAATTTGGCGTCTGAATGGAACTCAAATACGAATTCGCTTTGTTTTTCTATCAGATCCACTCCACCTAATCGTTGAATATCAGCTTTCATGCTTGTAAGCGTTTGGTTCTCAAAGTAGATAAACGCACCAAGACCTACCCCTACTAATAAAAGCAAAACTAAAGCTATTGCTGCCCCTCTTACCCCCCAATTAATAAATTTTTTTGATCTTTCGATTGCTTCTTTTTGCTCGGTCAGTTTATTGTGGTATAGCTCCAGCTGCTCGTCTACGCCTTGTAGATGCTTTTGCTGGTTTTCGATAATGTTTTTGCCGAAAATATCGTATTGAGAGGCGATATTTTCGAGCCTTTTTTCTATGGTATTATTAAAATTTTGAATCGTATTTAAATTTTCATTGAGCTCTTTTTCCTGGTTCTCAAACCTGGTTTTTAAATTTAACTTTTCGTAACTCTCTACGAAATCTTTAATATTGGCATAAACGCTTTTTATCAGTAAATTTTGATTGGTTAATTGCAAAAACTCCTTAGACGGAGCCTGTATAAAGAAGTTCATAATGGTATCAAAATAGTTTTTAATTGCGATATTGGTATCTTTTAGCGATTTTAGAACCGCGCATAGCTCCTCGTTATTTTTAAATCGCACCTGTAGGCCTTCGCAAATATTCTCTGATTCTTGTACTAAAAGTCTAAATTCGCCTACCGTTTTGCTATAATCTACGATATCGCGCCTATTTTCGCCGCGCTCTATAACTATTCCGATTTTTTTGAATTGCGCTAATATCTTATCCGTTTCACCTTTTATATATGTTTTTAATTCGGGGGTTTCGGTCTGTGAAATAGGCATAGAGGCAAACAAATCGGGCTGCGTCTTTAATCCATCTTCACTTTCTTGTGGCCGAATATCATCCGTTTCGGCTAAATTTTGAATTATTTCGTTTACTTCGTCGCTCATATCGTACGGTAGCTCTTCTATGTCTTTGATCAATATGGGCTCGTCCATCCCCTCAGGGATGAACGGCTCTTGCGTCTGCATTACTGTAAAACCCAACAATCTTTTTTGATAGGCTCTTTGACGTAGTATCTAACTTTAGGCTGATGATTTTTTAACTTATCGCCGCCGCCCAGCTCATCCTTCTCGATTATCATCTCGACTAGGCTAGGATTTTTGGCCTTCATCGCATCGTAGATATTCTTATCTACGAGCCTTAAGCTATAGCCTCTGTTCCAATCCGCTATCGGCCAAAACGTTTGCTCACATACGTACTTCGGCCTTATGTTGGTGTAGGCCGAGCTTGCTAGAGCTGCGCAAGCACCCTCCAGTTTCGGACTTACCCTGGCAAATTTAGCCGTAATATTCTTTTGATTAAGATATTTGCCTTTGTCGTTTGTATATTCGATATTGGAATTTAAGTTTTTGACATCGCAGGGGTTGTTTAGGTTGGTCAAAATTTCATCTCTTAACTTCGTAAATTGCTCGTCTTTCTCCCCTTCTTCTCCCATCGGGCAAAGCTTTAAAAAGTTATTTCTTGCCTTTAGCGTATTTTTCCACTTTTTAGCTTTGATGCTAAAATACCTATGCAAGCTAGGCTTACATTCGGCCGGCTTTTCGGAGCTACTTAGACACAAAATAGCTTCGCATGCGAGCCTTTTATCGCCCTGAAGCAACTCGAGTTGATCCGCTGCTTCGGCAAATACAGAAACCGCCGAAAACATGCAACCGACTAAAAACAAATTTAGCTTTTTCATCTTTTATCCTTTCGTCTTTTTATGAAAAAAAAGCACATTAACTTTTTCTTTTGAATGATTGACCATATAGATAGGATGAAGCTCTATATCGGCTTCCACTCCATTTCTTAAAAAATACTCTTTATACTGCCCGGTAATGTCGGAATTTCCTATAATGATCATCCTATCGGCATTATGCGCCAGGTAAAATGCTTTTACGACATCATCGTCCGCAATAAACCTGTCGCCCTGCTTATGGAAATACATATTGTAAGTCCAATCAACCTGCTTCAAAAAAGGATCTTTAGGCACGCTTTTAGAATGCTCCGCTATAAGCTCCTGATTTATCGTAACAGCTTCCGTTCCATCTAAAACTACCGGCTCCGGCGGTTTGGAACAACCGCTTAATAAGACCGACCCGGCTATTAACGATATAACACCATTTTTCAAATTTACTCCTTTATGCAAATTCTTCATCATAATCTTCCTCTTCATCGTCATAAACAACTCCTTTTGCCTTGTCTTCTTGGATAATTCTTTCAAAAGTTGCCACAATACGCGCATCGCGATCTTTTTTGTTTTGTTCCAAACTTTGCTCAGGGATCTCGATACTCGTTTCTCTTAGCTGTGCGGCAAGCTTATAATCATCTTCACTAGGCTGTTTTGATTTTCTTAACGTAGGCGAAATACTTTTAAATTTATCGATGAAATACGGATCATTATAATAAAAGGCCTTTTTACATTTTATAAAGCGGCCGCCGCCTGCAATACGAATAAGCTCGTCTTCAAAAGGCATATCCACAAGCTCTTGCGGCAACATAAGGGCTCTACTGGCATCACTTTCGCTACCGCCGCCGCTTTCTTTGCCGAATGATTTCGATCTGTTGCGGACAGTCTTGGTTCCAAGCGATTCGCTTATGGCCTTCGCATCCTCTTGAGTGTCAGGAGCAAAATAAATTCTGCAAGCATGGTTTGATAGCAGAGTTTTTGCACCGTGTTGTCCATATCCATCGGGTTGGGCTATCTCTAGCTGCGAAGTGTTTTGATAGATCATAACGCTGCGCAGATTATATCCGGCTATAAACGCAATAGATTTAAGATAAATTGACAGATATCCTATAGCGGAAAATTCGTCCATCATAAGTAGCACCTTATACTTTAGATCCGGATTTGCTTGTGGAAGTTCTTTGGTATTTACGGTAAATAGCTGTTGCCAAAAGACATTAAGAATAGGTTTGGCAATAGGTAGATTGTCAGGCGTAATGCCTACATAAATCGTCATTTTCTTTTTGCGTAGATCTCTAAAATCAAAGTCGTTTCCGCTGGTAGCAAACCTCATATAATCTGATTGAAACATCTTAAGAGGGCCTTGAAAAGATTTTAAAACACTATTTTTCATCTTAGCCTCAGTCTCAACATAGGCTTTCATGCGCATTTTTACCTTATCGCTGACAAGACCGCATTGTTCCAGAAATGTATAACTGCTATCAAGAGTGTTGAGCTTAACGCTGGTGACCTCTCCATCACTACCTTCTTCCTCTATTTGGGTATCTAAACCTAAAATAGAGAATCTTAAAATATCGTAAAACGTCAGATCCAAATCAATTTTCTTCGAATTTAAAAAGGCGATCCCCAATCGTGTAGAGATAAGCTCTCCTAGTAGATAGGCGATACCGATAAATAGATCTTGAGATAGCTGAGACCATATAGGATCGCCCGATGCCGGAGGCGGAAAGAATATATTGGCAAGGCTATTTAACGTACTATCGGCCTCGGGAGAATTTATATCAAAATAGGTCAAGGGGTTATAGCGATGAGTTCTACTAGAAAAAGGGTTGAATAGATAAACATCCTGGCCTAAAACCTCTTTGCGGTACCTGCTCGTAAAATCGAAGCACTCCTGTTTAATATCCTGCACGACAGCGCTTTGCTGCCAATCCATTAAATTCGGAATTACGACGCTGACACCCTTTCCTCCTCGCGTAGCGGCGGCAAGGGATACGAATTGCTGGCCCGGGAAGCGAAGCAGCTTACCATTGTATTTTCCGATTATGATCCCGTCGTTGCCGTAAAGTTTTCTTTTTGCAATATCGGCAGCAGTGGCAAATTTAGCGTCTCCATATAATTTTTCTTTCTTCGGTAGCAGCAGAATTACCGCTATAAAAGCTACGCAGACTGCAAAGCTTATCGCAAGCGACTCATAAATTTTAGGATAACCGTTTATCAGCCCTTTAAAGGTAAAGCTGGCGTTATAGTATTTGCTTAGCTTAAGGATCTTGCCATTTAAAGCTATATCTACTACTCCAGTTAGAAAGTAAGTGCCTATAAGCACGTAGATAGACAATAAAATGATCAAGGGCTTTGATAATTTCATAGCGCGTCTTCCTTAAAATTTCCATCTTTATCGCGCTTATAGAGCTTGCCGTCATGCAGCATCTCTACGATATGTCGCACCTTTTTATCGGGTGTTAGATCTTCGCGCTTAAACACCACTACCGTATCGATTACGTCCTTTGCTGGTTAATTTACTGCGGTCGGCAACCGGCGCCGGTTTGGTATTTTTTGAAGTATTGACTGCGGCAGTATCGGCAGAGGGCGTATGTTGCAGACCAAAAATTTTATCCTGTCCCCTCAATTGTTTAGGGAGGGCTGCTGCCAGATTCAGACCGCCAAAAGAATGGTCGTAAATCAATTTGTTCAATGCAGAAGGAGCATGGCCGGCATGATCTTGGCTTGCGGCTACTGCATGATTAGATTGAGAAGTTTGACTTTTAGTGTGAACTCTTGTTTGTCCGAGATTGAAGAAAGAGTACGTGGTTTTAGTTGACATAATATATTTTCCCTAGTTTAAAAGCCGCAGACTTGCGTCTGAGGCAACGAAAGCAATGCTTTCCTACCCTTTTTCAGCGATTTTTATATGTCGTTTGAATGATTTGAAATCATTTCCATCGTCATTTAAATAGCTGTAACGATTATTACTCATTCTAAAACCTCAAAACCTGACGCTCTTTTTTTAATCCTTCCGCCTTTTAAACATAAAACCGCACTTAAATATCCCTATAACATTCAGACGACTTTTCATGATCTTGTAAAAGTCATTCCAAAGCTCTCACTTTGGAACAGTCATCTTGTAATGTCACATTAATATATTAAACACTGCTTTACATTAAAAAACGAAAACCTAAGTCTATCAGAGTTCTAGAGTATCTATTTAGTTCACTGCGATGTCGATTTAAGTCCCTTTTTTCGACATTTTTCAGCAACTAAATATACCAAACGAGTAATGAAATGATTCTAGCATATTGAATTGGTATAATTACATTTTCATAACTTAGCAAATATTAAAATTTTTTAATTATTTGAAAAATAGAAAAATTTTTTTATTTTTTAGTTCAAAT